>Ga0194125_10003802_pt1 | contig 24035 bp, 23 predicted proteins | sample TA2KigC250mmetaG_FD_148626 | JGI IMG/M metagenome (GOLD analysis project Ga0194125, IMG submission 148626) | Freshwater microbial communities from Lake Tanganyika, Tanzania - TA2015034 Kigoma Deep Cast 250m | ecosystem: Environmental > Aquatic > Freshwater > Lake | place: Tanzania: Lake... | reverse complement strand
ATTAAACGATGGGTCTCTTTCCACGGGATTGCCTTAAACTACGCAACAGATTTAAAATATTTTGAACTGATCAATCCCTGCGGCCTCAAAGGGAAGAAGATGACCTCGATGGAGAAGATTCTGAGAAAGAAGGTTTCAAAAGATCAATTAACCAAGAGGATATGTTTTCATTTAAAAAAGATCTTTCCAAGAGACTGGGAAGTAAAGGGGTTAAAGGATATTAAAAAATAAATCTGGTGGCACAGGCTTCCAGCCTGTGACCTATGGTTTTTTATGTGAGCGCTTTCCCTTTTAACCCCTCCACACCTCCCCTTAAAGTAAGGGGAGGCTGGGTGGGGTTATGATAGAGGAGGCAAAAGTAGTATTATTTAAAACCTAAATTGAGCGATTCATCCTATCTCACAAGGGGGGGCAGAGATGCCTCAAACCCTTTTAGAATGCGATACGTTATAAATTTAGGGAATGGGCCTCGAACTTTCACCCAACGGGTGATGATTGGGCAGGCCTCATGGTTGATTCAACCCATCAAAGGTGATCGCTCTAAAAGGCTTTTTGGCCTCCCTGCCCCCCTTGTGAGGGATGAAAAGATCGCTCAATTTAGGTAAAAAATAACCTATGAACCCAAAGAGAATTGTAATTATCGGTGGAGGGCCGGGGGGTTATGTGGCTGCCATCCGGGCGGCTCAATTGGGAGCAAAACCCATCCTCATCGAGAAGGATAAGATCGGCGGAACCTGTCTCAATCGTGGGTGTATTCCCACAAAAGCCCTTCTGCACGATGCAAAATTACTTCACTCACTCAAAGGGTCCCCTGTCTTTCAGCTCCTTTCCTTCGACACTTCCGGACTTCTAAACCCAATGATGGAGCGGAAGAAGAAGGTCGTTGAGGAGCTGGTAAAGGGCGTCGAGATATTGCTCGAATCGCATCGGGTGACCATTAAGCATGGTCAGGCTGACCTTTTGAATCCCAATCAAGTGGTTCTGTTGAATGGAGAGAAAGAGATCATTGATGCTGATACAATCATTTTGGCTCCCGGTTCGAAATCGAAGGGACTTCCAAACATCACTCCAGACAGTAACAGGATCATCACCAGTGATGAAGCGCTGGAGATAACACAAATCCCCCGGGAAATGGTCATCCTCGGTGGAGGATACATCGGCGTTGAGTTTGCCACGCTCTTCAATACACTCGGTTCAAGAGTAACGATTGTAGAGATTCTGGAGAATATTCTTCCTGGTCTTGAGGGAGAATTAATCCGGAATCTTCGGAGGTTTTTGGAAAGGGACGGGGTCAAGATTTTAACTCAATCCTCTGTCGAAGAGATTCAATATGGGGAGAATGGGTTAAGGCTTACGGTTAAAACCCCCCAGGGGATCCAGGAGATCATTGCTGAAAAATTACTTATGGCTGTGGGAAGAGGCCCCAACTTAGAACTAAGTTTTTCAAAGGCAGGTATTGAGATTTCCCCTAAAGGGATTAAGGTCAACCGTCGAATGGAAACAACTGTTCCGGGTATCTATGCGATCGGAGATGCCATTGAAGGAATCATGCTTGCTCATGTGGCAATGGAGCAGGGCATGGTAGCAGCGGAGAATGCGATGGGTCTCCATCGAGAATGGAATCCCCTTTTAATCCCCCTTTGCATCTTCAGCCATCCTGAAGTTGCTTCCATTGGCCTCACTGAGAAAGAGGCAAAGACAAAAGGAGAGATAAAGATCGGTCGTTTTCCATTCCGGTCCAATCCGAAGGCCGTGATCTCAGGAGAGACCGATGGACTGATCAAAGTGATTGCGAGTCGCGAGAACGATACCCTCTTAGGTGTTCATATCATCGGGCCTGAAGCAACTGTTCTCATCTCCATTGCATCGACGATGATAGGGGGCAAGCTAAAAGAGTTTGCCAGTTTCATTCAAGCCCATCCCACAGTTCCGGAGGCGCTGAAAGAGGCATGCCTCGATGCGGATGGCTTGGCGATTCATCTTCCCAAGCCACTGCGACCCAAGCCGTAGAACATAGGTAGAAGGTAGGGATCCTTAAAATTCTTAAGATTGTCATTGTCACTAATGAGTCCATTATTGAAAAGATATATTTTGGAAAATCTCCCCTTGCCCCTCTTTGCCAAAGAGGGGAAGTTCCTCCCTTTTGCAAAGGGAGGGAAGGAGGGATTAGAGAGCTGATGCCTGGACAATTATAGACTGGTTTGTAATTGAAAATTGCCAATTGGTCATTGAACATTGAAGACCTTAAAAAAACCTCCCTGGCTTAAAAAGCGGATTCCGCCTTATCAGGATCTTCTTAAAGTGAAGACCCTCCTGGAGGAATCAGGCCTTCACACCGTTTGTGAGGAGGCGCATTGCCCGAACCTCGGGGAGTGTTTTTCACAAGGGACAGCAACCTTTTTAATACTGGGGGATATCTGCACAAGGAATTGCGGATTCTGTGCTGTCCGGCACGGAACTCCTGTCCCTCCTGCGGAAGATGAACCGAATAGAATTGGGAGAGTGGTTGTTGAGATGGGCCTCCATTATGTAGTTATCACCTCTGTGACCCGTGATGACCTCCCCGATGGCGGCGCTTCTTTATTTGCGAGAACGATCGAGGCGATTCGAGAGCAGGATCAAGGGATTAAGATCGAGGTGCTGGTTCCGGATTTCAGGGGAGACCTCTCTTCTCTTGAGATCATCCTTCGTGCGTCACCGGATGTCCTTAATCACAATATCGAAACAATCCCCCGACTTTACTCCGAAGTCAGGCCTCAGGCGAACTACAAAAGATCACTTCATCTACTTAAAGAGTCAAGGAGAAGCTATCCATGGATCCATACCAAATCGGGTTTTATGCTTGGGCTGGGTGAGACGCATGAAGAGGTTTTGGATCTAATGGAAGACCTAAGAGGGGTGGGATGCGATTTATTGACCATCGGCCAATATCTGCAGCCTCGATCCGATCGATTGCCTGTCAAAAGATATATCCCTCCCGAAGAATTCGAAGAGTATCAAAAGATCGGGATGAAGATAGGCTTCAAAGCCGTTGCCTCCGGCCCCTTCGTTCGCAGCTCCTTCCATGCCTCCCAGATGTTTGCGAGCACTTCAAATTGACCTCCTCAACGTGATTTGGTAAACTCATTCATAAGAGGGTCTATCCAGGAGAAAGTCGATGAACCTTAACAGATTGGTTTGCATTTTAACTATTTTTATAGCCATAACCTCCTGCACCCTGAAAGAGACACAGCCTCCTCCAATCATTCCGGAGGCGCCGGTCCAGCCTCCGCCTAAACCCGCGAAGATTGCGCTGGTGCTTGGGGCTGGGGCATCCAAGGGGTTTGCTCATATTGGTGCGCTTAAGATTCTTGAAACGAACAAAATCCCGGTTCATATGATCGTGGGGACGAGTGTGGGCAGTGTCGTCGGAAGCCTTTATGCCTATGGGCTCAATGCTTTTGAGCTTCAGAGATTATCCTTCTCCATCGAACAGAAGGATATTGTGGATATTACCATCCCTGACAATGGGTTCATCAAAGGGGAGAAACTGGAGGAGTTTGTCAATAAGACATTGAAGAATACCCCAATGGAAAAACTGAAGATCCCTTTTTATGCAGTTGCCACAGAAATCCAGAATGGTCAGGAGACCGTCTTCAACAGGGGGAATACAGGGCAGGCGGTGAGGGCAAGCTCCGCCATTCCGGGTGTTTTCAGACCTGTTAAAATAGGGGATAAGATCTATGTCGATGGGGGCGTGGTCAGTCCCGTGGCAGTGGATGCCGCTAAACGATTGGGGGCGGATCTGGTCATTGCCGTGGATATCTCTGCCAGTTCGGAGCGGACTCCTCCCGGAAATACAATTGAGACCCTTCTTCAGTCGATCAATATCATGTATTCGAAACTTGCCGCCATTCAACTCTCACAGGCTGATGTGGTGATTCGGCCCAAGGTGGGCCATATCGGGTCCGCCGATTTTTCAAAGAGACATGAGGCAGTTCTCGAAGGCGAGAAAGCGACCATTGAAGTCATGCCAAGAATCATCGAAATGATTACTCATCTCCGTTTGGAAGGGAGGTTGGAGTAAGAAAGAATAGGAAATCTTTGATGACAGGTTCGTCACCCTCAAACAATGAAAATGTTCCGTGTGTTTGGGTTAAGGTTACGGTGACGAAGCCCCTGCCTACCGGCAGGCAGGCGTTTCGGTGACGGTTACGTGGAAAGAATTAAGAGACGATAAACGTAGCCTTTTATGAACGATACGGGCCTCGTTACCTTTACCGTTAGACTCTTTTTTTGACCAATTGGAGATGAGGGGGATAAAACAATGAACCAAGACCAGGAGCATCTTCGGTTGTTATCGATTTTCCATTACATTGTGGGAGGGATTGCCGCTCTATTCTCTTTCTTCCCGGTCATTCATCTTGCCCTGGGAATCCTCTTTCTTGTCGCTCCTCAACGCATGGGAGGAAGTCCTCCGCCCCCGTTTTTGGGATGGATTTTTATCATTATGGGGGGAGGCTTCATGCTTGTAGGCTGGGCATTTGCGGTCTGTGTGATCCTGGCCGGGCGATTTATTGTCAGGCATAAACACTACATCTTCTGTCTTGTCATAGCCAGCCTGAACTGCCTTTTTATGCCCTTCGGGACGATTCTTGGCGTGTTTACCATCGTCGTTTTGGTGCGACCCTCTGTGAAAGCTCTGTTTTATCCGAGCGAGGATTTAGTGCTTGCAGTTTAATGCACCCCTGAAAAGGGAAACTTAAATTTCTATGTCCGGATATAATTTTTTAAAACAGTCCGGACAGATGCCGTGGGTGAATTCTGCTTCGGAACGGTCCCGAATATAGGTCTCGATCTGGCTCCAATAACCTTTGTCATCCCGTATTTTTTTACAGGATGCGCAGATAGGCAATAACCCGCTCAACTGTTTAACTTCGCTAAGAGCCTTTTGAAGCTGTACGATCAATTTCTCCTTCTCTGCTTCTGCCTTCTTTTGTTCATTAAAAAGCTTTGCATTGGCAATGGCGCCTGCTATCTGGTGGCCTACTCTTTCAGACAGACTGAGGTCCAGTTCGGCATAAGCATTCGGTTTCAATGATCGAAAGTGAAGAGCGCCTATCACTTCGTCCTTTGAAATCAAAGGAACGGATATCATCGATCGAAATCCAGCACGAAAGGAATTCAAGAGGTGAGGATAAGCTTTAAACAATTCATTTTCATCTTCCGCATGGATGAGAAGGCCAGATCGCGTAACCACAAGTTCTTCATAAATTGAATGAGCAAGGGAGAAAACATCTCCCTGATTGCGGCCATCAACTTCATTTCCCCAGGCATAAGCCATTGTAACGGTCTGGGCTTCAGAATTAATGATGGCCACCGAAATCCTGTCAAATGGGATCAATTTACGGACTTCTTCAGCGAAAAGGCTATAGACTTCGTCAATATCCAGCGTCGAACTGATAATTTGTCCGATCCTGGCGATGGTTGCATTTTCTTGCGATAATCTATTGGCGGCCTTCTCGCTTCTTATCAGCGCTTGTTCCATCTGGTTACGCTTAGTGACGTCGTGCGCCATACCTCGCACAATGGGCTCAGCCACACCCTCCGTGCGCAGAGTGTTGTTGTATTCCCATAGTCGTTTTTCTCCTGTCCGGGTCTGAACCAACATTAAACCCTTAGCCACCCCATTTTTTTTGATTGTAGCAAGGTAGTCCGCAAACCCCTCTTTGACTTCCGGCAATAAGAAGTCGCGCAAGTTCTTCTGCAATAAAAATTTTGAGTCGTATCCCAAAAGATTTGCGGCTCCTTTATTTACAGAAAGCAATTTACCTCGAAGATCGTGGGTGCAAATTAAGTCTTGACTGAATTCGACCAGGTCCCGATAGCGATCTTCGCTCTCCCGTAGCGCTTCCTCCATCTGTTTGCGCTCTGTGATATCCCGGAAACTCCACACTCTTCCAATGATTTGATCCCCAATCTTCTGGGGTTGTGAATATCGCTCAAAGACCCTGCCGTCTTTGAATTCGAGGACATCATAACTCTCATCCTCGGGAAGATTATACAACTCCCTCACTTTCTTAAGAAAGCCTTCTGGGTCTTTTAACTGGTCCAAGACAAACGCAAGTGCCCGATCATCGTCTTTTGACGCAAGAATGGATTCAGGAATCCTCCACATCTGGACAAATTTTCCGTTAAACCTCTCTATCTTCCCCTCTCTGTCCACTACAAGAATTCCGTCTGCGGTTGACTCCAATGTGGCATTGAGAAGAGACAGGCTATGTTTGATTTCTTCCTCAGCCTTCTTACGTTCTATGATTTTCTGTTGAAGTTGTTCGTTTATCTTTTGAAGTTCAACAGTTAATGGTGGCGTTTTAATATTCATTCCGTTGACCTATGGTATCCATCTCAAAAACTTAATAGCAGATGTTTAACCCCTTTAACACCCCTTTTCAAGTCAATTCACTTTTAGAGCCTCCTTGAAGGCACGGGGCCAGTTCCCTCTTACCGCCCATCCCCGGCATGACTACATCGGTTAAGAGAAGATGGATCGGGTTACTATTCCCTTCTTGAACCAAACGCAATGCTTCTTCTCCACTGGCAGTTTCGAGGACAATGTAACCATTCCTCCTCAGAATGGCACCGGCCACTCTTCGGACGGCCTCTTCATCCTCTGCCAGCAGGATTGTTTCAAAGCCCTGAAGCGATCCCAAAAGGTTACCTTGTGGCTCAATCCAATCGAAGTCTTCTTCGACCCTTGGCAGATAGATCTTAAATGTCGTGCCTTGTCCAGGTTCGCTATAAACCAAAATACTCCCACCCATCTGTTTAATGATGCCGTAAACAGTGGAAAGACCAAGGCCCGTTCCTCTACCCTCCCCCTTCGTGGTGAAGAAGGGTTCAAAGATGTGCTCTTTGATCTCGGGTGACATACCACATCCTGTATCACTTACTGAGAGCATCACATAGGGCCCTGGTGCAACATCAATATGTGTTCGTGCATACTCCTCATCCAATTTCATATTGGTTGTTTCAATAGTAAGCCTTCCTCCTCCCGGCATTGCATCTCTGGCGTTCACTGCCAGGTTGATGATCACTTGCTCGATCTGGCCCGGGTCCACCTTGGTCTTTCCAAGATTCTCAGCCAAACAGGTTACGGGTTCAATATCTCAGGTGAGGTGAATGAAATTTGATACTTTCGACGGCGCCGAACTTCGTCCTTTAGGTCGGGGTGAAAAGCGCCGCTTCCTTCGACAAGCTCAGGACACTAAATCTATCAAAGTGCAGTATCAATCCCTGCCTGCAGCGGGCTGAGCCTTCGGCCTGAGACTTCGGCATGAGCTCAGTCGAACGCTCGGGCTGAAGGTAAACCACGGGCTTTAGATCGGGGGAGTTGAATGGGTTGATTCTATGGCAGGATTTATGTAAAAATATGATATCATATAAAAAGATAGAAGATCTTAACTGGAAAGGGGTTTAAAGAATGCCAAAAAACTTAAAACGAACACCCCTTTATTCATGGCATAAGGAACATGGTGGGCAGATGGTGGAGTTTGCCGGCTGGGAGATGCCGGTCTCTTATAAGGCGGGCATCCTCGAAGAACATCTTGCCACAAGAAGATACGGAGGCCTCTTCGATATTTCCCACATGGGACGTTTCCTGATTTACGGAGAAGAAGCCATTCCCTTTTTACAGCAGGTCCTGACGAATAATGTCCTGGCTTTGGAGCACGGCATGGCCCAGTACACCCTGATCCAGAATGAATGGGGCGAAGCCATTGATGATGCTTATCTTTATCGGCTGGATATAGGAAACCTTCCTTCAGAATCGAGATACCTTCTTGTGGTCAATGCCGCCAATAAAGTGAGAGACTGGAATTGGTTGATCGAGCATCAGAGACGGTTCAGGGGCCTCATCCTCGAAGATAAAAGTGAAGAGATGGGAATGATTGCCCTCCAGGGCCCCGTTACCAAAAGGGTGATGGAAAAGATCGTCATCGAGAGCCATTCAAAACTACCTGATCCCTGGAGGAATCGTTTGAGGGTTTGCGAGATCGAAGGGACCAGAGTCGCTGTCACCATCTCAAGAACCGGATATACGGGAGAGCCCATCTGCTTCGAACTCTTTTCCGAGAGAGAGAAGATGCGAATGATATGGGAAGCGATTCTTGCCGTTGGAGAGAAAGAGGGTATTGTACCGGTAGGTTTGGGGGCAAGAGATACCCTGAGAACCGAGGCAGGTCTTCCCCTGTATGGCCATGAATTGGGGATGGATCAGGAGGGAAAAGAGATTCCCATCTTTGCGGTTTATTCAGCCGGATTGGCAGTCAGTTTTTCTCCTTTGAAAGGGGATTTTATAGGCAGGGAGGCGCTGCGGAGACAGTTTGAAGAATTGAAAGCAAGGACGGATGGAACTCCTCTCCCCCCCAGAGAGAAGCAGACCATTCCCAGACGGGTTGTTCCCGTTGCGATGATTGGAAGTCAGGGCGGACAGGCGATTGCAAGGCAAGGCTATGAAGTCTTTGTGAACGGAAAACCGGTAGGGCATGTGACCAGTGGAACCATGGTCCCTTACTGGATATTTTCTGACGAGGGAATCCTGTCCAAACCGACCGAAGAAAGAGGGATGAGGGCCATTGCCTTGGCCTATATCGATTCCGATTTTGAAGAGGGGAAGAGGATAGAGATCCAGCAGAGAGGAAAGACGATCGAAGGAATCATCGTAGAAAAGCATTTATCCGGTGAGGCGCCTCCCTATGCCCGGCCCATTCTGGTTCAGGAGAAGATATTAAAAAGGCGTGAGCCTGTCAGGGATTTGAAAGATGCGGCAAAAAAGCTGGTCGAGCGGGCGATCCGGAATACCTACTGGAGGCAGAGAGAGACGATTAACCTTATTCCTTCGGAACAGACGCCGTCCCCGTTGGTAAGACTCCTCACGATCATGGATCCATCGCACCGGTATGCGGAGCACCGTGTCGTCAAGGCCCTTGGAGAGAGGGATGTTTTCTATTATCAGGGAACGAAGTTGATCGAAGAGGTGGAAGTCCTCCTTGCAGATGAGATGCGAAGCTATTTAGGGTGCTCCGAGGTTGAGGCGAGGGTGATCAGCGGGCAGATGGCCAACACGGTTGTCTTCAGCGGTTTGATGGATTTTCTCAACCGGCTCGACCGGAAGAGCGATCCTCGAAGGATCAGGAAGGTGATGAATCATCATCTCGGAAGGGGGGGCCATCTCAGCGCACAACCCATGGGCGCTCTGAGAGATTTTATAGCCATCGATCCTCTGACGGAGAGGCCTTCCGTGGTTCCGTTCCCGGTGCTGAAGGAGGATCTCTATCAGATCGATCTCTCCAAAACAGAAGAACTTCTGGGAATACATAAACCTGAGTTGATCGTTCTTGGCAAGAGCATGATCCTTTATAGGGAACCTCTCAAAGAGGTTGCGCGGATGGCATCCAATATCAAACCCAGGCCGATCATTCTTTATGACATGGCCCATGTATTGGGATTGATCGGGCCCTATTTTCAGGAACCCTTTCAGGAGGGGGCGGATATCGTCACCGGTTCCACTCATAAAACCTTTTTCGGTCCCCAGAGGGGGATCATTGGGAGCAATATGTCAGAAGGGACGTCGTACGAGGACCTCTGGGAAGCCATTGTCCGGAGGGTTTTCCCCGGAAGTGTGAGCAACCATCATCTCGGAACGCTTTTAGGACTGCTCATGGCGGCCTATGAGATGAATCTCTATAAATCAGACTATCAGAAGGCAGTGATCTCCAATGCCAAAGCCTTTGCCCGTTCTTTGAAAGAGAAAGGATTAACCGTGGAGGGAGACTCGCGGCTTGGATATACGGAAACCCATCAGGTGATCGTCAGAGTGGGTTATGGAAAGGGACCGGTCGTGGCCGAACGGCTGGAGGAGAACAACATCATCGTCAACTATCAGGCCGCCCCGGATGACGAGGCCTTCACCGCAGCCAGTTGTCTGAGGATGGGAGTTCAGGAGATGACCCGTTTCGGGATGAAGGAGGAGGATTTTAGGCAATTAGCAGAATATATGAGCGAGGTCATCCTTCATGGCCGATCCGTGGCGAAAGAGGTTTCAGGATTCAGAAAGAGATTTACGGAGATGAGTTACTGTCTGCCTGAGGCAGAGGCCGCCTCGCTGGTCAATGGACTCATTGAAGCGATCCGATAGAGAGATCTGAGAAATTTTAAAGCTCTCTTGATTCGATACCTGCCTACCGCAGGCAGGGATTTTAAAAGAAGATTACAGAGATTTCAGGGCTCTCCCAATCTTAGGGGCGATGGATTTGACAAAAATATTGGTGGTGGTAGAATGTCAGCGGATGACGAATAAGTCAGATTGCTGCTCTAAAGAATGCTCCAGTGGTTGAAAGAGAATAAAACATGAAGGGGGATGACAAATGAATAGTTCAAAGAAGATGCGGTATTGGAGTTTAATGGTACTGGTTTCTTTTTTGATTGTTTCGGGATGCTCCAATACTCCCAAAACACTCGATCGCTCCGTGACCGGCCCGCAGGTCATTGTAAACCCGGAATCGATTCGTCTCGGAGTCGCCAAATTGATGGACACCGTCATCGTTTTTGAGGGCTCCGGGTTTAAACCGGGGGATTCCATGTTTATCACCCTCATCGGGCCCAATGAGACCAAGGCGATTGTGGCAGAAGGGCCTATTAAACCGGATGGAACTTTTAAGGTAGAGTTGGGCAAATCTTCGATAAACAAATTGACCAAAGCCATGGAGATCTTAAAGGCCGATATCGTCCCCAACGAGAAGTTTGAGCCTGTGGTTGTGATCAGTCAGCCTCCCATTCCCAAGGGGGTTTACACGGTAAAGGTCACCAGCATGCTCTCCCCGCTGACCGCCGAGACAAAATTGACCGTCAAAGGACCTACGGTCATCGATAGCGTGATGGATTGGATCGGAGGACTAACCGGAAAGATCAAACACAAAAAATGAAAATAGAAAAATAGGAGGGACGCCTCCAATCAAAAGAGGGAAGCGTCCCTCATCACTTCAAAAAGCCTACAGAAAACGCCAGCATGAATTGACCGATGTAATAGAGTGGCAGGCCGAGGAACCGGTTTCGGTATTCCTCTTTGATGAATCTTTGTCGGGCGACAAAAATGTCTGAAACATAAAAAGAGAGAGCTCCAACCAGGATGAGCGTCCTTCCTTCAACCTGGAAGGAAGATTTCCAGAACACTGCCAATGCCCCAATTGCCATGAACGTAATCACCATGATGTAGAGCAACACGGGGATCAGCATGGCCTTTAAATGAGGACGAAGCCAGAGAAAGATAAGGGCGCTTATGACGACGATGATAAACAACCCCGGTGAAAACCAATAGGAAACTGAGACGAGGGTTGAAAAGCTGAAGATGTAGAGAAAATGCCCAAGTAAAAAAGCGACCAGCCCTACCATAAACGCTTTTTTCTGCGGAAGAGCCAGACACACATCCCCCACGAGACAAAACACCAGACCGATCAAGAGATAATGGAAATAAACCGGAACCGGCCGAGGCTGGAACAGCGCGGTGATGACAAAGAACAACGAAAGAATGGACTTCGTGATCAATAGAGGCTGTCTGTTCTTCTTTTTCTCATAATAAAGCACCCCAAACAGTAAAATGGTCCCTAAAAGGATGATCAAACCATTCATCATGCTCCATCCCCCGCAAACGACTTTATATAAGAGGAGTCTATAAAACCTGTATGGAGGAGTCAATAGGCAACGGGACAGGCAGGCAAGAAGAGCACGGCATAATTTTAAAATCTCCCTCCATCCCCCTTTTGTCAAAGGGGGATAAAAAGAGCTATAAATGAAGGGTTACATGAAAACCTATTTAACTCTTGCAAAATTCATCCGTTCTATATATAAGAGAATCAGTCCTGTTTAAAGGCTTTTCAAAAAAAGAAGACGGAGGGAGAAGAATCCGATGGCGACCCCCCTTGAACACTGGGTTGAAGAACAGGCGAGGTTGACCGAACCGAAGCGCATCTGGTGGTGTGACGGCTCTGAAGAAGAGGCCCACCGGCTGATCGAAACCGGAGTGAATGAGGAAAAAATCGGGAACCACCCGATCTTTCACAGACTGAACCAAACCGCTTATCCCTTTGCTTATCTTCATCGAAGCCACCCCACCGATGTGGCTCGCACCGAACACCTCACCTACGTGTGCCATCCCGAGGCAACCCTTGCCGGGCCTAACAATAACTGGATGGAACCCAAAGAGGCCAAAGAACTCCTCACTGGATTGACCAAAGGGTGTATGAAGGGGCGGACCATGTATGTCCTTCCCTATATGATGGGCCATCCTGATTCTCCCTATGCCAGGGCATGTGTTCAGCTTACGGATGTCTCCTACGTTGCCATCAGCATGAGAATCATGACCCGCATGGGAAAAAAGGTCACTGAAAAGATCGGAAACAGGGAGGATTTTGTTAAAGGACTTCATTCCGTCGGGGATTTCGATCCGAACCGGCGTTTCATCATGCATTTTCCGAACGAACATTTTGTCTGGAGCATCGGTTCAGGCTACGGAGGGAATGCCCTTTTAGGGAAGAAATGTTTCTCTCTCAGGATCGCCTCCTGTCAGGGATTGAAGGAGGGGTGGCTTGCGGAGCATATGGTCATCATCGGGATTGAAGATCCCGAGGGGAAAATCACCTATGTGGCGGCGGCCATGCCTTCGGCCTGTGGAAAGACGAATCTGGCTATGCTGGAATCGACTCTTCCCGGCTACAAGGTCTGGACCCTGGGAGACGATATCGCCTGGCTCAACATTGGACCGGATGGCCGTCTCTGGGCCATCAATCCTGAAATTGGGCTTTTTGGCGTGGCTCCGGGCACATCCATGAAGACCAATCCCAACATGATGAGGTCTTTAACAGCAGGGAAGTTCTTTCCGGTTCTTTTTACAAATGCGGCCTTAAATCTTGATACGAATGAACCCTGGTGGGAAGGGATGGAAGGTCAGATTCCCAAGAACGTCTTCGACTGGCAGGGCCATCCCTGGGAGGATTCGAATGGGAACAAGGCGGCCCATCCGAATTCACGCTTCACGGTCTCCATTGAACATGTTCCCACCCTCTCGAAAGAATTTGAAAACCCGAAGGGAGTGCCCATTTCAGCCATCCTGATCGGAGGGCGAAGGAGTCAGCTAATCCCTCTGGTGGTGGAGGGATTCGACTGGCCGCACGGGGTCTTTTTAGGGGCAAGGAATGGTTCCGAGACAACAGCGGCGGCGCTCCATCAGATAGGGGTGCTCAGAAGAGATCCCATGGCCATGCTTCCTTTCTGCGGATACAATATGGGCCATTATTTCAGCCACTGGCTCCATATGGGAGAAAGGCTGGCCAACCCGCCAAGAATTTTTTCCGTCAACTGGTTCAGGATGGATGAGAACGGCGATTTTATCTGGCCTGGATTCGGAGAGAATATCCGGATATTAAAATGGATCGTGGACAGAGTTAATGGCAGGGCGGGAGCGAGAGAAACGCCTGTCGGCCTTGTCCCTTACTTAAAGGATCTGGAACTGGACGGAGTGAACCTCTCTGAAGAGAGGCTTGAAAAATTGTTTGAAATTCATCCGAGGGCCTGGGATGACGAGATATTAGGAATCGAAAAGTTTTTCGGAGAGTTCAGTCAAACCATGCCTGAAGCGATGTGGGAAGCGTTGCATACCCTGAAGTCCAGCCTGTAAGGATTAACCCCGGGTGAGTTTGAGGCGGGTGATGGCACGGAGAAGTGCGACCCTCGCCCGATCGATATCGATGTCCGAAGGCCTCTCGGCAAGTCTCTTTTCCGCTCTCTCCTTTGCCCTTTGAGCACGGGCTGCGTCGATCTCTTCGGGCCGCTCTGCGGCTTCTGCAAGAAGGATCACTTTTTCACCGTCCGTCATCAGAAAGCCGCTGCTTGTGAAGAGGCTCAGTTTTTCTCCGCCGGGTTTGGTGATCTTTGTGACGCCGACCTGGAGGCTCGAAACAAATGGAGTATGTCCGGCAAGGATGCCGAAGTAACCGACCGTGCCCGGCGCAACCACGGATTCGATCGGCTCACTGAAGACCACCTTCTTTAGAGTCACGACATCAAGAATAAAGGGCTTGGTTTCCATCTCGATAGTTTTCTCTAAATCCGAAATCCGAATATCGAAATCCGAAACAAATTCGAATCTTCAAAATTCGTATCACTTTAGCATTTTGAAAAAAAGAGTTTTACGAGTCAATTGACCAAAAGATTCATCATAAAATCCCCCTTAATCCCCCTTTTCCAAAGGGGGAAACCCTTATCTCCTCCCTTTGGCAAAGGGAGGTCGGGAGGGATTTTACAAAGATTTTCAAACCGCTAAAGTGATACCAAAATTCAAATTTTCTAAACTCTTTTGTTTGAAACATTTAAAATTTGGTCATTTGAGCTTGTTTCGTGCTTCGTATTTCGAATTTTTGTTTTTAATGTGTTCCTTCTCTTAACCGCTTCGCCTTTTCGGTAGCCTCTTCGATCTTTCCTATCATATAGAAGGCCTGCTCCGGCAGGTCGTCGTGTTTTCCTTCGAGGATTTCCTTGAACCCTTTGATCGTGTCGGGCAGGGAAACATATCTTCCCGAAGAGCCGGTGAATTGCTCTGCCACAAAGAAGGGCTGAGAAAGGAATCGTTGAATCCTTCGCGCCCGGTGGACAATCAGTTTGTCCTCCTCTGAAAGTTCCTCCATTCCGAGGATGGCGATGATGTCCTGGAGTTCCTTGTAACGCTGAAGCACCTGTTGGACGCCGCGGGCGACACGGTAATGTTCCTCGCCCACAATGCGCGGGTCGAGAATTCTTGAAGTGGAGTCAAGGGGATCGACTGCCGGATAGATCCCTAACTCCGCTAATTGTCTTGAGAGAACGGTCGTCGCATCGAGATGCGAAAAGGTCGTTGCAGGAGCCGGGTCGGTGAGGTCATCCGCAGGCACATAGATGGCCTGGACCGATGTGATCGATCCTCTTTTGGTTGAGGTGATTCGCTCCTGAAGTTCACCCATCTCGGTTGCAAGGGTAGGCTGGTATCCCACGGCGGAAGGCATTCGGCCCAGCAGGGCCGAAACCTCGGAGCCTGCCTGGACAAAACGGAAGATGTTATCGATGAAGAGGAGCACGTCCTGGCCTTCTTCGTCCCGGAAATATTCTGCCTGGGTGAGAGCGGAAAGACCAATCCGAAGCCTCGCTCCGGGAGGTTCGTTCATCTGGCCGAAGACAAGGACAGTTTTTTCAATAACACCCGATGCCTTCATTTCAAGCCAGAGGTCGTTGCCTTCCCTGGTCCTCTCTCCCACGCCGCCGAAAACAGAAAACCCTCCGTGCTCCGTGGCAATGTTTCGAATCAGTTCCATGATCAAAACGGTCTTTCCCACTCCGGCGCCGCCGAAGAGACCGACCTTTCCGCCTTTGGCGTAGGGTTCGAGGAGATCGATCACCTTGAGGCCTGTTTCAAAGACCTGATTCGACGGGACCTGTTCTTCAAAAGGCGGCGGAGAACGGTGAATCGGATATCGTTTCTTGGTTGGGCAGTCGCCTAATTTATCAATGGGCTCTCCCAGAAGGTTGAAGATCCTTCCCAGCGTCTCTCTTCCCACGGGCATGGTAATCGCTTCACCCGTATCGACTGCATCCATTCCACGGATCAATCCGTCGGTTGTGGACATGGCCACACAACGCACCACGTTCTCACCGAGATATTGGGACACCTCGATGATCAATTTTGTCCCGTCCGGTCTCTCAATTCGGATCGCATTATATAAGGCAGGTAATTCTTCAGCGAAGAATTCCACATCCACTACCGGGCCAATCACCCTCATGACTTTTCCGACTTTCAATGTCCTACCTCCTCAATTGGAATGTGGATCGTAGAGTGTGGTTAGTGGAAAATGAATTTTAAATTCCACCTTCCACCTTCTACCTTCTACTTTCCACCCTCTTATTTCTTTTGCGCAAACCTCAAGGCTTCGGCGCCTGTGGTCACCTCTAAGAGCTCTTTGGTAATCGAGGCCTGTCTCGCCTTGTTGTAACTGAGGGAAAGGGCGGAGATCATCTCCTCGGCGTTCTCTGAAGCCGATTTCATCGAGACCATCCGGGCGCCCTGTTCGCTTGCGACCGACTCCACCAACCCCTTGTAAATCTGGGCTTCGAGATATTTCGGAAGAAGGAAGGCCATAATCTCTTCAGCGGTAGGCTCGAAAATGGGTTCCCCCTTGACCTCGCCTTCTTTCTTTAAAACCTCCGAACTCTCGAGGGGCAGCAGTTTCATCAAGGTTGGCTGTGTGGATACGGCTGATTGAAAGCGGGTGTAGATCAAATCCACTTCATCGTAGCGCGCTTCCTGAAACCCTTTGACGATCACTCCTGAGATTTCTTTTACCTCCTGAAGCGAGATCTCCTTTGAGATCTGAAGGAGGGTGTGATCGATGGGAAAAGTCTTTCTCCGGAAGAAATCATACCCCTTCCTCCCGACGAGAATGAGCCGTACCTCTTTATCGGGTTGCTCATTCATAAATCGTGTGGCCCGGGAAATAACATTGGCGTTGTATCCTCCGCAGAGACCCTTATCCGATGAGATGAGGACGAGGCCAATGCGTTTGACCTCCCGCTTGACAAGGAGGGGATGGTCGATACGGGGAAGGGAAGGGGCGAGGCTTTCCATCAGTTCCTGGATCTTCTCGGCATAGGGCCGGGCTGAACGGAGGCGATCTTCCGCCTTCTTGAGGCGTGAGACTGCGATCATCTCCATGGCGCGGGTGATCTGCTGGATGCTGATCACGCTTCGGATTCTTCTTTTAATGTCTTTTGTTCCGGGCATCTCCCTAAGACCTTAAATCCGATTGAAATGTCATCCTGAACTTGATTCAGGATCTCAGAGATGCTGAAATGAATTCAGCATGACAACTATTTAGGTGGTGACGAAATTCTTTTTATAATCCTGGGCTGCCTGATGAAGAAGTTTTGACATCTCATCAGAGAGCTGTTTTTCTTCTCGAATCCCCTTGGGAATCTGCGAAAACTTCTCACGGACAAAGGGATAGAACCCCGCCTCAAAATCTTTAACCTTCTCCACAGGAAGATCGTCGAGGTAACCATTCTCTGCGACAAAGATGATCATGACCTGGTTTTCAACGGGCATCGGATTATACTGGGGCTGTTTCAGGACTTCCACCAGACGCTCTCCACGGGTGATCTGGGCCTGTGTGGCCTTGTCCAGTTCCGAACCGAATTTGGCAAAGGTGACCAGTTCCCGGTATTGGGCAAGGTCGAGCCTGAGCATTCCCGCCACCTTCTTCATCGCCTTGATCTGAGCATTTCCACCCACACGTGAAACGGAGAGGCCGACCGAGACGGCAGGCCGGACTCCGGCATAGAAAAGATCGCCCTCCAGATAGATCTGACCATCCGTGATGGAGATGACATTGGTCGGGATGTAAGCGGAATAATCCCCTGCCTGCGTCTCCACAATGGGAAGCGCAGTCAGAGACCCGCCACCGAGTTCATCGTTCAGTTTCGCCGCCCTTTCGAGGAGCCTTGAGTGGAGGTTGAAGATGTCTCCCGGAAAAGCCTCCCGGCCAGGAGGCCTTCTCAACAGAAGAGAGACCTGCCGGTAAGCCACGGCGTGCTTCCAGAGGTCATCGTAGATGATCAGGGCATGGCGTCCTGTGTCCCGGAACTCTTCGCCCATGGCCGCGCCTGCATAGGGGGCCACATATTGCATGGATGCGGGGTCGGAAGCTGTGGCCGAGACCACGATGGTATATTCCATGGCTCCGTATTCCTGGAGGGTATTGACGACCGAAGCCACGGTGGACTGCTTCTGCCCGATGGCCACATAGATACAGATCACATTGCCGCCTTTCTGATTAAGGATCGTATCCACGGCAATGGCTGTCTTTCCGGTCTGCCGGTCTCCGATGATCAACTCCCGCTGTCCTCTTCCAATCGGGATCATGGAGTCGATGCATTTCAGTCCGGTCTGGAGGGGTTCTTTCACCGGCTGCCTCTCAACGACATTGGGTGTGGTCCCCTCGATCAAACGGAGTTTTTCAGTATGGATGGGACCTTTTCCATCGATGGGCTGTCCCACGGCATTGACGATTCTTCCCACCAGGGCATCCCCTACCGGGACGGAAAGCACCTTGCCGGTTCTTTTGACGGGATCTCCCTGTTCAATATGGGCAATATCGCCAAGAATCATGGCTCCGATCTGGTCCTCTTCGAGGTTGAGAGCCATTCCGTAAATGCTCCCCGGAAATTCAAGCATCTCAGAGGCCATACAACCGGGAAGACCTTTGATCCGGGCGATTCCGTCTCCAGCCTCGATGACCTCTCCGATCTCCTCGGCCTCCGTCTTGATCTGGTATTGCTCGATATGGCGTTTCAGAATAGCGGATATCTCTTCTGGCTTAATCTTCAGTTCCACTTTTTCACCCCTCAGTAGGTTTTCACCATCTCCTGCTTCATCTCTTCGAGACGATGTTTGACGCTTCCATCAATGATCTTGTTCTCGATCTTGACGATCACACCACCCAGAATCGATTCATCGACCATCGGTTTGAGAAAGACCTGCTTCTTCGATGCGCGGGAAAGTTCTTTCTCAAGGCGCTGAACGAGGTCTTCGGAGAGGGGAAACGAAGTGATCACCTCTGCCGTTATTTTTTCGCGTGATTCCTGGGCGAGAGCAAAGAAAGCCTCGATGATGTTGGGAAGTCTCCTCTGCCGGCTCTGGTCGATGACCAGGTTGATCCAGTTGAAGGTGAGCATTGAGATTTTCTCGCCGAAAATCTGAAAGAGGGCGCTCTTCTTCCCCTCGGGAGAGATCTGGAGATTGCTCAGAAACTCTTTGACTTCCGCACTCGATTCGAGACCGTTTTTGAGCCGGGTCAGCTCCTCTTCAACCCGATCGACCGATTCCTCGGCTCTGGCCAACTGGAAGAGGGCCTCCGCATAGCCTCGTACCACCGGATCACTTGCCATAGAGTTCACCTACCTTTGAGACGTACTCCTCCACGAGTCGGCGGTTGTCTTCGGTATTGAGCGACTTGTTGATGATCTTCGATGCGGCCATGATGGAGAGGTCGGCGATTTTCTCCTGGATCTCAAGGATGGCCTTCTGCTTCTGAAGTTCGATCTCCTCCTGGGCCCTCTTCACGATCTGGTTCGATTCCTGCTGGGCTTTCTGGACGATCTCCTTCCGCATGTTTTCGCCCAATCCTTTTCCTTCGTTAATAATCTTCTGCGCCTCGGAACGGGCTTCGGCGAGCTGGCGTTTGTAATCTTCCAGAAGAGCAGCCGCCTCCTGCTTCGTCTTCCTGGCTTCTTCCAATTGCTGTTGAATCGTCTCTTCCCTCTTCTTCAATCCTTTCAGGATATGGGGATAGGCCAGCTTGGCCAGAAGGATGAGGAGGAGAAAGAAAGAGACCAGAGTCCAGATGATCAGTCCTGGGTCTGCTTTAAACATAATCTGCTCCCTCTTTGTAAATTATTCTCGTGACCGTGTGTGTGATCCTTAATGAAGAAAGGTGATTTAAACCACTCTCCTGCATTCCTGGCTTCCTTAATGAATAAAATTCATTATTTAAAGATCAGCAGGAAGCTGATGACCAGAGCATAAAGGGCCAGCGCTTCAATGAATGCGATACCAATGATCATGGTTGTCCGGAGCAGACCTGAGACCTCGGGCTGCCGGGCCATTCCTTCAACGGTCTTTCCGACCATAATGCCCATGCCGACCCCTGTTCCGAGGGCTCCCAAACCAATGCTCAAACCTCCGCCAAGATAAGCAAAACCGACAGGATCCATCTGTAACCTCCTTTTTTGGAATGTGGAAGGTAGATAGTAGAGAGTGGATTTTAAAAATTATTTACCACATTCCACGCTCCACGCTCCACTTTCCGATTAATGTTCCGCGTGAACGGCCTCGGCAATATACATGGAGGCCAGAATCGAAAAGATAAACGCCTGAATCAGTGACACAAAGATCTCAAAGGCCATCATCACCACTGCCATTGCAAGGGGAAGGGGAGTGACGATGGCGCTCTTGAACATGATGATCATTGAGAGAAAGACCAGGATGACCAAATGGCCCGCCGTCATATTGGCAAAGAGCCGGACAGCGAGAGAGAATGGCTTGGCAAACTGGCTGATGATTTCAATGGGGAGCATCAGGGGAATGATCCAGAGGGGAACCCCCTTTGGGATGAACTTTTTCAGGTAACCGAAGGGTCCATGTTTATAGATTCCCGCCCCCTGAGTGCAGAGAAAGACGACGACGGCCAGAGAGGCGGTCACATTGATGTTGGAAGTGGCCGTGAATCCCTTCGGAATCAGGCCGAGGAGGTTGCAGAAGAGGATGAAGAAGAAGAGGGTGGCGATAAAAGGAAACCAGGCCATCCCTTTCTCACCGATGGTTTCATAAATGAGGTTTGTCCTCAGATAGTCCACGATCGATTCCATCAGGTTCTGCAATCCCTTTGGGACCAACTTCCCCGCCCTTCCCGCCAGGAAGAGAGTGAGGAAAACAAGGATACAGGCAACCCACATCATGATGACCGCATTGGTGATGGAAAGGTCGATGTTTCCAACCTTAAGGGGAATATAGACATGGGGCTGGAGGTGTTCCATCAAGTCTATCTTTTCCATATTCGAATCCTTACCTCCCGATTTGCTTCCATGGGATCGATCCCAGCTTTCGATAAAACCGCATCGTCTTAATGATCAGAAGAAGGGTGAAACAGAGGACGAAGGAGAGAAGGGCTGTCTGGAAATGAATCTCCTTCATCCCGGTCAACCCATAGAAGATGAGGCTGAGCACGGCGAGTCTTGCTATAAATCCGGCCAGGGCAATGGCAACTGAAGTCAACTTGGAACGGTGGATCACTTTCGAAGAGATGAAGGTGGAGGCTAAGAAATTGAGCAGGGCCAATGCGATTCCCACCATTGTTCCAGAAAGAAATGGATTCATCTTAATCCTTTTCCTCTTTGTCCTGATTGATAAGCCGGAAAATGCTTCGGAAACCAGCCGCCGAACCAAGGACGAACCCCACGATCATCAACCAGGGACGGGTGTTGAGGAGGACATCTAAGCCATATCCTCCGAGAGCGCCGATCAAAACCGAAGCGAGCATTTCCACACCGATGCCGCCATACCTGAACCAATCTTTCATAAATTTTTCTGGTTTTTGATTCTGGGGCATCGGGGAATTACAAAATGTGAATTCCTTAACATACCTTAATGAGGTTGTCAATTAATTTTTGATAAGAGCCTGGATTCTTGAATGCCTTCTTTATAAATGCAGGGCGAACCACGTTAACCATTTGAAATTGTTACGAAATGGAAAGGGGGAGATCCTCATTTTGGGAGAGGGGGTGAAGGTCTTCTTTCCGGGCGCCCCTTGTTCCCATCTCGCAGTGACCATTAAGGGTCCCTCCCTCATTGATGATGAGCACGGGGGTCATGAGGGTTCCTGAGAATTTTCCCGTCGAGTGGATCTCAACCCGTTCGCCTGCCTGGAGCTCTCCCTCCACATGGCCATTAATAATGATGATATTGACCCCGATCTTTCCTTTGATGATTCCGGACTCGCCCACAATCAGAGTACCGCTTTCGAAGATCTCTCCCTCCAATCTTCCATCCAGGCGGAAGACACCCCGGAAGGTCATCTTTCCTTCAAACAGGGTCTCTTTCCCAAGAAAGGCGCTGATCTCTTCCGGCGCCGAGGAAGGGGTTGTGGTGCTTTTAGTGAAGATGGATTTCCCTGACATGGGTGGCTCCTTTCGCAAGGAGAAATCCGAAGCACGAAATCCGAAATTCGAAACAATCTCAAATGACCAAATCTAAAATGTTTAAGCAAATAAACGTTTAAGAAATTTGAAATTTTAAAATTCGAATTTGTTTCGGATTTCGATATTCGGATTTCGAATTTTCTATTTTCCAAGGATCGTTTCCACGATCCTTTCCAGGTCTTCTGGAGAGTAGTATTCGATTTCGATCTTTCCCTTTTTCCCTCTGGCCTGGATGCGGACCTTTGTTCCAAGGCGCTGCCTGAGGGAGTCCTGGAGGCTCCCGAGCTGATTTTCCAAATCATCTTTTTTCTTTTCAATGGCGCCTTTTTTCTTCGGCCTTTCCGACCACCGTTTTGCCCATGCCTCCGCCTCTCTCACCGAGAGGCCTTTCCGGATGATCAGGCCACAGAGCTCCTTCTGTTTCTCCCTGCTCTCCAGGCTGAGGATCGCTCTTGCATGACCGGCCGTGATCCGGTCCTGGATGAGGTGGTTCTTGATTTCAGCGGATAGTTTGAGAAGGCGGAGGGCATTGGTGATCGTCGTCCGGTCCTTTCCGACCCGCCGGCTCGCTTCCTCATGGCTGATATCAAACTTTTCGATCAGATCCCTGAAGCCTTCAGCCTCTTCAACAGGGTTGAGGTCTTCCCTCTGGAGGTTTTCGATGAGGGAGATTTCCAGAACCTCCCTGTCATCCGCCTCTCTTACGATCACAGGAACTTCCCTCAATCCGGCCTTCTGGGCGGCCCGCCAGCGGCGCTCCCCTGCGATCAGTTCATAACCTCCATTGATCCGCCTCACCATCAGGGGGTCGAGAATTCCCTTCTCTTTGATGGTCTCAGCCAGCTCCAGGAGTTTCGACTCATCGAAATACTTCCGGGGTTGAGACCGATGGGGACGAATCTCTTCGATCCCGCAATAAAAAAGTCTCCTTTCCTCCCCTCCTTCAACCTCCGGGATGAGTGCTCCCAAACCTTTCCCCAATGCCATTCTTTTAGTTGCCATCTTTCTTTCCGTCGGCCATGATCTCACTGGCCAGATTGAGATAACTTTCCGCTCCCTTCGAATGGATGTCGTATAAGAGGATAGGCTTCCCATGGCTGGGGGCCTCGCTCAGCCGGACATTTCTGGGGATGACGGTTTGAAATACCTTTTCTTTGAAATGGTTTCTGACCTCCTCGACCACCTGATGGGAGAGGTTATTTCGGATGTCGAACATGGTGAGGAGAATCCCTTCGATCTCCAGTCTCGGATTGAGGGACTGTTTGATCAGACGGATCGTCTTAATCAATTGTCCCAGACCTTCGAGGGCATAGTATTCGCACTGGAGAGGGATGATAACGGAATTCGCTGCCGTCAAAGAATTGATGGTCAGAAGCCCCAGGGAGGGAGGACAGTCGATAAAGATATAGTCATAATCCTCCTCGACCTCCTTGATCAGGTGGGTCAGTCTTCTCTCGCGATCCTTCTCCTGAATGAGTTCCACCTCTGCGCCGATCAGGTCGGTATTCGAGGTGACCAGATCGAGATGGGCAAGGGAAGTTTTCTGAATCGTCTCCCGGAGCCCCGAGCCTTTGAGCAGGGCTTGATAGATCGTCCCATTGGACTGCTCTTTGCTGAGACCGATTCCGCTTGTTGAGTTTCCCTGGGGATCGATGTCAATGAGCAGAACCCTCTTCTCTGCGACGGCAATGGAGGCGGAGAGGTTGACGGCGGTCGTCGTCTTTCCCACGCCTCCCTTCTGGTTGGCAATGCAGATCACCCTGGCCATAGAAGGATCGCTTCGCTTGAGGATCATTTCATTCAAGGAGCACTCCGTTTGAGGAGAGAGGCCCTAACGTTCAGCCTCCTGCCTCAAGTTCTCCGAAGGAGAACGCTCCTCTAACCTTTATCAGTGATCTTTATAGCACAAAAGGGGGAGAGAGGGAAAGGCTAAAGTTACAACTTCTCAAAGAGAATAATCGACCGTTTGATCGAGCTGAAAGGGAGGGAGAAGGTGGCGGTCTTGATCCATCGATACCGGTTTCTCGTGGACAGGGGAAGTCGTTTCAATTCCTCACCGGCGCTATCACCTTTCATCGCCAGAAGGATTCCTCCCTTTTTCAAGAAAGGAAAGCTGAGCAGGAGGAGGGTGTCGAGATCGGAGAAGGCTCTTGCAATGATTGCATCAAATCGGCCTCCCAGCGCCTCAAGAATCTCCCCGTCCTGAATTCGGCCGTGGATCGCCT
>Ga0194125_10003801_pt1 | contig 24036 bp, 14 predicted proteins | sample TA2KigC250mmetaG_FD_148626 | JGI IMG/M metagenome (GOLD analysis project Ga0194125, IMG submission 148626) | Freshwater microbial communities from Lake Tanganyika, Tanzania - TA2015034 Kigoma Deep Cast 250m | ecosystem: Environmental > Aquatic > Freshwater > Lake | place: Tanzania: Lake... | reverse complement strand
GCATGCCGGCGTCCCTTCCTCTGTGAGCCTACCACGGTTCGAGCAGAGCCTGATGGGCGCTGCTGAGTCTTGACGCCGACAGGCGCCGGGTGGCCCGGCCTACCAGGAGTCGAACAGGTCCCGCAGCTCGTTCCGGCTCAGTTGTTCCAGGCGCTCGGCGGTGGAGTAGTAGAAGTTGCCATGGTGGCCGGGATGAGTCTGGTTGGGGTGGAAATTGCCGTAGGCCCGGCGAATCGGCGGGAGCCGCTTGCTGCGGCCCATACCCGGCGAGGACTGGGCAAATGCATACATCAGCTCGGAACCCGGGTTGGTATGCCAGGCATCCAGCAGGACGTGACCTAGCTCGTGCGCCAGAACGTAGGGGTACCTGTCGGACTGGTCCATGGTCTCCGCATTCACGATACACGCGTAAGGGATGGGCGCCGGGGGGCGGTAGTCGGCGTGCAAGTTCAGGCAGGCCAAAAAGGCGCGCCCGAGGAATCCGGGACTGACCCTTCCGACCACGAAGCAGTCGAGGCGATCCCGGCTGTCAGCCACGTCGCGGAAGTTACGGAGGATGCTGCGGGCCTGCATCGAGCCGAGGAACTCCTCCGGCGTGGAACCGTACGGCACCGCGTTCAGGTTGACCTGCACGATGGCCAGGGTGGCGGTACGGTCCGTGGACAAGGGGTTAGTGCCCGTGCGGGTGATGGTGACACGCCCTCCGGCGCTGTCCCGCACCAGAATATCCACCGACCGGCGATGCGCCGGCCTTTGCAGGCAGGGAGAGTTCTCGAAGGCGGTGGCCGTGAAGTTGGCGTCGTTGATCTGCGCCACCAGGTCGTTGGCGACCTGAAGCGGCGTGGGGCGTTCGGCGGGAGTGGCCGGTCTGGGGATCGGCAGATCCACGTTCTTGGAGACGGTCACGCCACCGCCGCGATCGGCGGTGAGGGTGAAGCGCATCCGCGACGGGGAGACCCCCGCGCTGGTTCGCCCGCTGGCCGGATTGCCGTTGATGTTGGAGATGGTGAGCATGTTGGCGGACGGCGGATCCAGCAGGCGGATGCCCGGATCGATCACCTTCGGCGCCATGTTGGCCTGGGCGTAAGCGCGCCGCAGCCAGCGGAATACGCGGCGGCGGACGTGGGGTACGTCCACGCCGCCGATCCCGACGGCGTCACCCGGGTTCCGGCGGAAGACCCCCACACACAGGCGAAAGTACCGCTTGCGCGCGCGCTCGCTGACCTCCAGCTCCCGCACCGCCCGGCATCGGACATCCGCCGCACGAGTGCAGCTCTCCAGCACATAGGTGGCGCGCACCTTCTGGTCCAGGATCTCGAGAACCTCTTCATTGGCCTGGTCGTCGGTCGTCAACAGAGTCTGCTGCTGCCGGCCGGCCTTGTCCTGCTCGTCCACCACCAGGCGGAGGTAGGGGGAGCGGTAGCGCTGATCCGGCTGGGGCGTCGCCCGGTGGACGGTGATCTCCTGCCGCCGGCGGGCGGCCTCGCCGGCGCTGGACCAGTTCTCGTCCCAGCCCACCATCACCACACCGGCGAGATAGCGCGGATGCAGGACCTCGAGCTGCACCTGGAGCCGGGCCGCTCCGGCGCGGGGATGAATCAGCTCGACCTTGAAGGCCCTCGGATCGGCGCTGGAGGCGCGGTGGAACTGCCAGTGGTTGGCCCCGGCGAAAGCGTCCGTACCGCTGGTGCCCGCCCGGTCGGTCTTGTAGCCGCTGACTTCCAGGTAGGGCGCCTCCGGATCGTTGGCCACGTCCTGGTCCTGCTCGTCGCGCACGAAGCGGATGCGGACCACCCGGGGGTCCAGCCGCTGATAGCGGTTCACCGTCTCGGTGGGCGCCGAATCCCGCCGCTCGGTGATGTCAGGAACGTACACGCGATCGCGGGGCTGAAGCTGTCTGCCGGCTATTTCGGCATTAGCGGCATGGTTGATGAGCGGCTCACAGTTGACGAAGCCGCACGCCGCCGCGATGCTGCAAAAGGAATCGCCTTCTTGCGCCGTTACCCACTCTCCCATGCGCTCACTCCCTCATCCGGATCAGGGCACGCGGTCCAGTGCGCCGACCGGGACCGCTCCCGGGCGCTCGATCAGGCTTTGCTCGGCTGCTTCCAGGGGTCCACCCAGAAAGCGGATCGCGCGCAGCATCAAGACCCGGTACGACCGCCGCTCCTCCTTGGGCAGCCCGCTGACCTCGATCTCCCGCATCACCTGACGGAAGGCATCCACCGCCAGCGGGCCTTGACCGGCTCGCGCGGCGCGGCGAATCCAGCGCGCGGACCACCAGCTCAGCTCGATGGTGTCGTTCTCGCCCCAGCCCGCGTACAGGCGGCACAGCTCCCACAGGCGCCCCCCCGGGTCGGGGATCGACAGCACGCGCTGACGGAGCTGTCGGTCCGCCACCACACGCGGCAACTGGTCGTAGAGATACTGCTTGATCTGCTCGCTCTGCTCGGCTGCTTCCCGCTCGCTGGCGCCCCGGGCCTCCAATGCCCGCACCGACTCCGCCATGCGATCCGCCAGCAGCCGCGGGCTGGCGCTCCATCCCAAGGCCTCCAGCGATTCCACCAGCAATTCGTAGCTGTCACCGGCCAGCGGGTGACGTACCAGGTACTCGAAGTACTGGCTGGCTTTCCGGTCGTGGCTTTCGTCGCCGCTCTCCGCCAGCGTCATGATGCAGTAGACCGACTGGTCGAACTGGATAGTGTTGCGCTCGTCCATCCGCAGCATGCGCTCGTAGTGGTCCAGCACCGAGCGCAGGTCGTAGTAGTCCGCCACCCGGCGGGCTTGACAGAAGGCGCGCACCGGCCGGCCGCGGCTGAGACGCCGGCGAATGAACTCGTCCACGTGGGCCGGATCAAGGTTGCCAGGAACCGTCCTCCGGCCCCGCTGAGCGATGATGTACGACTCCAGTTCGCGGTTGGCCGCGGCCTGGTCGGCATAGGCCACCGGTGGTGTGACCATGGTTCTTCCTTTCTGGGCCGGCTGCTGGTGACCGGCGCCCGCCGCCCCAGCCGCCCATACCCACAGCCCGGCGCATACCGCGGCCAGGCGCGGGAGTCCTGAGGCTCTCACCGGCGCCGCCATGCGGTCTGATCCAACCTCGGGAACGTGACCTGGCAGGAGCCCGGATCGATGCCCTCGATTCGCGCGCGGCCGCGCTCGTCGAGCGTGCCCTCAGCCAGGGTGGACCCGTCCGGCAAGGTGACCCGATAGGCCTCTCCCGGCACGGGCTGACCCGTCTCGTCCGCCAGTTCGATGTCGATCCAGGATCTCCTGTGCCGGCTCTCCTCCGAGTTGGGATCGTGGGACGGCGCTTCCTCCGCGGCCCGCTGCGCTGGCTGCATCTCGGCGCGCTGCTTTCTATAACTGGGGGCGTCGCTGCCCGGGTCGGCGTTATCGGCAATCTCGGCCGCCTTCGGCGCTTGCGGCGGAACCAGACTGCCGGCCGAGCCCGACAGCGCCGACCCGCCGCTGTTGATCGACACCATGGCGCCCTTGATCTGCACGCCGCTCGGGTTGATGGTGATGAAGTTGGAACCCACCTTGATGGTCAGCCCGGCCCCGGCTTCGATGACCACGTTCTTCCCGCCCTTGATGTACAAATCCGACTTCACCTGCTGGCTGTGGCTGGCGCCGAACTCCTCGGCCACGTCCTTGCCTACTTTGAAGGAGTGGGAGCCGTCGATCTGCACCGCTTGCTTGCCCTTGACCAGCAGGTGGTGGTCGCGATCGATCTCTTCGATCTGGTCGCGCTTGACAAGGACGTGGTCATCGCGCTCGATCTGCTCCCGCTTGTCGCGCTGCACCACCAGGTGGCGGTCGTGGCCGATCCACTCCCGCCGGTCGCTCTGGATGCGCACGTCCAGATCCTTCTCGCCGTGAATGAAGACCTGCTCGGAACCCTTCTTGTCCTCGAAGCGGATCTCGTTGAAACCGCCGCCGCCTTTCGAGCTGTAGGACTTGATGGTGCTCTTGGTATGCTCGCCGGGCAGCGCATAGGGCGGCATCTCGACGGCGTTATAGACCCGCCCGGTGATGATGGGCTGATCGGGATCGCCTTCCAGGAAGTCCACGATCACCTCCTGGCCGATGCGGGGAATCCACATAGCGCCCCAGTTCTTGCCGGCCCAGAGCTGCGACACGCGGATCCAGCAGGAGGAGGTCTCGTTGGCCTGGCTCTCCCGGTCCCAGTGGAACTGCACCTTGACGCGGCCGTACTGATCCACCCAGATCTCTTCCCCGCTCTTGCCCACTACCACTGCCGTCTGCGGCCCCTGCACCACCGGCCGCGGCGTCACTCGCGGCGGGCGGAAGGGCACCGTGGCCGGGATGGCAGTGAAGGTGTTGGAGTAGTTTTCCGGCGCGCCCGCATCGCCGTGGTAGCTTCCGCCCACGGTCGCGGCGTGCTGGATGCCCAGCAGTGTCCAAGCCTGGTTGAAGTCCTCGCGGTAGTGGTCGGTCAGGGTGAACTTGTAACCGGAGATGAACGCCCGGCAGTTGCTCACGCCCCGCGCCACAGTGTACGCCGCCTCTTCCTCCTCCATGCGGATGCGCGTCAGGGCCTCGCCCGCGTCGCGAGTCAGGTATTCGCCGGGGTAATCGTAGATCTCCAGCCGCTCGTTACCCCCCACGTTGATCGTGGACGGCAGGCTAGCCTCCAGACTGGCGGTGGGCGTCTCGAAGTTGTAGTCCGTCAGCGAGTACTTGCCGGGCCGCAGATCGTACCGCACACCCCACTCCGAGATGCTGTCTTCGTCCTCCAGCGTCCCGGTCACCTGAGTGAAACGCACCCGCTCCTGCTTGGGACAGTCCTGGTAAGAGCTCGTGGAGTCGGCGATTACCAGCGTGTGCATCTCCCGCGAGTGCCGGAGAAAGTAGAACAGGCCGTACTGCTCCATCAGCCGGGAGACGAAATCCAGCGCGGTCTCCCGGTACTGCACGCAGTATTCGCGGAGCACATCGCCGCCTTCCAGGACACCGGCGAAGTCGGAGAACCCACAGTCGCTGAAGACCTGGATGATGATCTCCGAAATAGTCTTGTTCTGGAACATGCGGCAGCCGGCGGTGCGCCCCAGGAACCACAGCCAGGGCACCATGCGCGCCCGGTAGTAGGTGAAGCGCGGGTCCCGTCCGGTCTGCTCGAAGGCGGCGATGAACCCATTCAGGTACCGCTCCCTGCCGCCCGGCAGCTTGATAGTGATGGTCACCCGCTGGCCCAGGATGTCCGCGGGAGCGATGGCCGGGTTGACCTCCGAGAGCAGGTCCAGGTCAAAACTGAACAGCCGCGAGATGCCCTCTTGCCCCGTGAAGCCCTGAAGCAGGAGCACATCCTCGCCCAGCGGCGTGTCGATCCTGATGATGCGGCCGGCTTGGGTAAAGGGCATACCTGGGGCCCCGATCGCCCGGCACTACTCGTACACAAACGAACCGTCGGCGGCCACGCCGACGCGGAAGCTGCTGAGTTTCTGGCCCTCCGCCATCAGTCCCAGCAGGCGCCGGGCGACGTCCGGCAGCAAGGTGTTGGTCAGGATGTTGTCCACGTTGCGCGCGCCGCTTTCCACTTCCGTGCACCGCCGCGCCACCTCGTCCACCAGGTCCTGCGCGTACACCAGGTCGATCTTGTGGTTCTCCTGCAAGCGGCGGCGGATCTTCCCCAGCTTCAGCACAATGATCTTCTTCATGGACTCATCCCGGATGGGGTAGAAGGGGATGATGACCAGGCGGCCCAGGAAGGCCGGCTTGAAAATCTTGTTCAGCTCCGGCTTGATGGCCTTCACCAGCCCCTCGGCGGTGGGCATGGTGTCGGGGTCGCCGCACAGCTTCATCATGGCGTCGGTGGCGGCGTTGGTGGTGAGGATGATGATGTTGTTCTTGAAGTCGATCTCGCGGCCCTCGCCGTCCTCCATCATGCCCTTGTCGAAGACCTGGTAGAAGAGCTCGAGCACGTCGGGGTGGGCTTTCTCGACCTCGTCCAGCAGCACCACCGAATAGGGCCTGCGGCGCACCGCCTCGGTGAGCACGCCGCCCTCGCCGTAGCCCACGTAGCCGGGAGGCGAACCCTTCAGCGTAGAGACGGTGTGGGCTTCCTGGAACTCCGACATGTTGATGGTGATCAGGTTGCGCTCGCCGCCGTAGAGCAGGTCGGAGAGCGCCAGCGCGGTCTCGGTCTTGCCGACCCCGCTGGGCCCGATCAGCAGGAACACTCCGATGGGCTTGTTGGGATCCTCGAGGCTGGCGCGGGAGGCCAGGATGCGCTCGGAGATCATCCCCAGGGCGTGGTCCTGCCCGATGACACGCTGCCCCAGCAGCTTGGGCATATCCAGTACCGTGGAGATCTCGTCCTTGAGCATCTTGCCCACGGGGATGCCGGTCCAGGCGGCGATGACCTCGCTGACGATCTGGGCATCCACGCACACGCGGAGCAGCGGGTTCTCCCCCTGGAGAGCGTCCAGCTCCGCGTTAAGCCCGTCCAGCTCGGCGCGGCGGTCGACCACGGGAGGAGCTTCCGCCCCCTCCGGCGGGGGCGGCGGCGGGGCGCCGGCCTCCAGTTGCTGGCGCAGCTCGCGGATCTGCGTCACCAGCTCGCTCTCCTTCTGGAACCGCTCGCGCAGCGCGGCCAGGCTGGCCTCGACCTCGACCTTGCGCTCCGCGAGCTCGGCCAGGCGTTCGCGGTGGTCGGCGCCCACGGCCTGCTCGCGCTCCAGGATGCGGGTCTGCACCGCCAGGTCGTCGATCTGGCGGCCGGCGTCCTCGATGGCCGCCGGGGTGGCGCTCTGTCCCAAGGCCAGGCGGGCGCAGGCGGTATCCAGCACGCTGACCGCCTTGTCGGGAAGCTGGCGGCCGGCCAGGTAGCGGTGTGACAGGCGCACCGCCCCGGCCAGCCCTTCGTCGAGGATACGCACGCCGTGGTGCTTCTCCAGCGTAGGCACGATGCCCCGCAGCATCACCGCGCACTGGATCTCGGTGGGTTCCTCGACCTTCACCACCTGGAAGCGGCGCGCCAGGGCGGCGTCCTTCTCGAAGTACTTCTTGTACTCCGACCAGGTGGTGGCGGCGACGGTGCGCAGCTCGCCGCGGGCCAGGGCGGGCTTGATCAGGTTGGCGGCGTCGCCTTGTCCGGCCTGGCCGCCCGCGCCGATCAGGGTGTGGGCCTCGTCGATGAACAGGATGATGGGGATGGGCGAGGCCTTCACCTCCTCGATCAGCCCCTTGAGGCGGTTCTCGAACTCGCCCTTGATGCCCGCGCCAGCCTGAAGCAGGGCCAGGTCCAGCGAGCGGATGATCACGTTCTGGAGCGGCGGCGGCACGTCGCCCTTGGCCACGCGAATAGCGAAGCCTTCCACCACCGCGGTCTTACCCACCCCCGCCTCGCCCGTCAGGATGGGGTTGTTCTGGCGCCGGCGCATCAGGATGTCGATGATCTGGCGGATCTCGAAATCGCGGCCCAGCACCGGGTCGATCTTGCCGGTCTTGGCCTTCTCGGTCACGTTGACCGTGAACTGGTCCAGGTTGGGCGTCTTGCCGGCGGCGGCGCGGGGACGCTCGCCGGGAGCGGCCGCTTCGGCCAGCGCGGTGATAGCCTCCTCGTGCGAGCCGGCCACGATGGCCGGGAAGTCCTTCTTCAGGGCCTCGAGTTGGATCTTCTGGAACTCCTTGCTGACCTCCCGCATCAGCCGCGCCAGATCGTCGGCGGCCAGCAGGGCCAGGATGGTGAAGCCGGTGCGGATCTGGCCCGCGCCGTAGTCCAGGGAGCCGACGCTCCAGGCCTCGGTCAGCATCTTCAGCAGACCCGGCGAGAAGGCCGGCGTGCGCGCGTTGCCCCGCTTGAGCTTGTCCAGGCTGCGCGTCAGCTCGGCGGACAAGCGCGACTTCTCGACGCCGAAGTGCTTCTGGATGCGGGCGAAGTCGGAATCGGTCTGGTCCATCAGCTTCATCAGGTAGTGTTCCACCTCGATGTCGTAGTGGGTCTGCGCCAGGCAGAATCCCGCCGCCGACTCGACCGCGTTGCGGGTGGTGTCATTCAGCTTGCCGATCAGGGATTTCAGATTCACGCTCATCAGAGCCCCCATAGGAAATTCGTAAAACGGTGTCGCCCGGGTCGCGGGCCATGCTCACGGTCTTCATCCACGTCACCCAGCCCAGCACGGGCGCCTGACCGCCCTCGGCGCCCAACTCGCAGGGTGGAACCTCCTCCCGCTTTAGCACAAGCTGGACCTCGAAGTCCACCTCGTCGGAGAAGAAGCGCAGCAGGGCGCGCAGCGGTCGGTAGGCCGTGCCGGTGGGCAGAAAATCGCGGTACTGTTCCAGGCTCAAGGGACCCAGCCGGACGCGGGCGCGCGACTGGTTGTCGAACACCTCGTCGCCCACCACCACGCCCCAGCCCAGCCGCTCGGAGTCGTCGCGGCGCTCCTCCAGCCAGCACTGGTTGGAGCGCTCGATGGGGAACCAGGCGCCGGCGAACTGCTCCACCGCCACCGGCACGTCGAAGTAGTCCTCCAGAAGCTGGCGCAGCGCCAATGCGGAACGCGGCCGCTGGCCCAGCAGCCCGGCGTAGTAGATCAGGGCGTCGTCGGCCACGGCCTGGCGCTTCCGAAGGCCCCGCGTGCCCAACCCGATCACGTCCAGCAGGTAGTGCGAGAAGCGATCGTGGGACCCGCGCTCGTACTGCACCGCCACGCGGTATTTCTCCCAGGCCTGGTAAAACAGCGAGAGGATGCGGTGGTTGAAGATGTCCAGGAAATCACGCAGCGCGGTGTCGCGGGCCCGGGTGCGCTCGATCACCGCCTGGGTGTAGTAGAACGGCAGCACGCCCAGCGGGCCGGTGAGGCCCATGAAGTTCACTACCAGGCGCGGCGGAGCGCCGCCCTGCGCCGGCAGCAGAGCCTGAAGCTGGCTGGCGGGGAAGGCCAGCGAGGGGTGCGCCGAAAACCGGACCGGTTCGCTGGCGGGCGGGCCTTCGTGCCCCACCGGACGGCTGCCGCGGGCCATCTTCTCCAGCAGCCGCACCGCCTGGAAGAACTGGAACACGTACGGCTCCTGGAAGAGCCGCTGCTCCAGGCGGCGCTCGGCTAGAGCAGTATCAACTGGCCCGCTCGGGGCGGCCATTCGCAAAGCCCCTCCTTGCGCTGCTCGGTGGTGACGGCCAGTTGGCTGAAGCTGTTCAGCGAAGCATACAACCCCAGGAACCGCTCCAGCACGCTGGCGAACAGGTAGACCCCGGCCCCCACGAACCGCTCTTCGTCCAGCAGCATCTCCACCCGCGTTCCCCGCACGAAGGAGATGCCGTTCTCCGAGAACACCCGGGCGAAGTGGCGGCGGCTTTCCAGCCTGGCGATGCCCTGAATCTGCTTCTCCAGGTGCGGCGACCCGGTGACGTTGTACAGCCGCAGGATTTCCTGCAAGGCCTCCTTGCCTTCGCTCACCAGCGAGAGGTAGTTCAGGGAGAGCTGTGAGACAAGCCGCCACAAGGTGCCCGATCCCAGCGGCGGCCGCAAGGTCGGAGTGGGCTTCTTGAGCGCCACCACCCGCTTGACCACGGGCATGCCCTCCAGCTCGAAATCGCCCGCCTCGCTGCCGAAGGGCAACCGCGAAGGCAGATCGCGGTTGGTGCACAGGCAGCGCACGGTGAGTTTCTCGCCCAAGGCGGGGGCCAGCCGGCCGGAAAGATCCACCAGCGACAGGGCCACCTCGGTGCCTTCATCGCGGCCCCGTCCGGGCGCCGCCGCGGCGGGTTCCTGCGCCGCCCGCGAGCCCGCGGGCCGCCGGCGCAAGTAGTAGAAGATCTGTTTCTGCTCCTGCGCCTGGGCGTGCCGGAAGGAGTACAGCGGCGGTATCTCCGGCAACTGCGGATTGGCCGTGGCCACCTCCGTGACCGAGTAGATCTCGAGCGCGCGCCGGCGGCGGACATCCGGGATGATATCGTACTCGTGGCGCGTGTGGTCCACGGTGATGGGGTCGCAGGTGTGGGCGAACAGGTTGACCACGGGGCAGCAGTTCAGGCGCAGGGTCTTGGCGGTGACCCCCACCTCCAGGGGCTGCTGGCGGTCGGCGCGCTCGAAGGGCGAGATCAGGAACACGATCTCGGCGCGGTCCTGGAGGCCGGCCGCGCCCCACTGCTCCACTCCGTGCAGGTCGAGGAAGAAGAACTTCTCGGGAAAGCTGAAGTACTCCTGGAGCAGGCGGTAGCCCAGAAACGAGCGGCGCGGGTAAGGCAGTACGCCCTCTTCGTCGCCGAAGCCCGCCGGCCGCAGCGCGCCGGGCTCCAGCCGGAGCTGCCGCGTGCGGGAGGCCGGATCGCGGACCAGAATCTCCGCGCAGTTGTTGCACAGCAGCTCGTACAGGGTGTGCACCAGGCCGCTCTCCCCGTGCAGGTAGAAGCGCAGAAAGCGCCACTCCAGCTTCGCGAACTGCACGTCGGGAAAGCAGCGCACCTCCGCCCGCAGCGCGGCCACCCGGCCGGGGGCGCGCAGCGGCGGATCCAGGCGGTCGGGCGTGGTCCAACCCGCCTCGGTGACGCTGACCGGCCACAGCGTGGTGTCGTAGCAGGTGCGGAACTTGCAGCGCATGCGGTCCACCTGGCGCGAATACAGCGCCGAGTCCGGCTTGATGCGCAGCCCGGTGCTCAGCTTGCCCTGCTCCGGATCCAGGTGAAACTCGGCCACCGACATCGAGGGGATGGGGCGGATGTAGTGCGGGTACAGGGCTTCCAGCAGCGCCTCGGTGATCTCGGGGAACTCATCGTCGATCTTCAGCCGCACCCGCGCGGTCAGGAAAGCGCAGGCCTCGACCAGTCTCTCCACGTGGGGGTCCGGCGGATCGGCCCCGATCTGAAGGCGCGAAGCGATCTTGGGGTAACTCTGCGCGAACTCCTGCGCCAGGGTGTTCAGGTAGCGCAACTCACTGTCGTAGTAATCCTTCAGTTCGTCACGCATGCCGCCATCCTGGCAACCGCTCGCTCACGCTCGCGGCTCGGTTCCGGCTTCCGAGCCGCGACCGTCAGGGAGCGGTCTGTCAACGCAATCCGGAAAGGATACACTAGGTCCCTTCCACCTGGTAGGTCCCGCTGGTCACCTCCAGCACGGTGTCGAAGACAATCCGCTCCGGCGCCGGATCCACCCGCAGCAGACCCTGGATCTGGAAGTGCAGGGCCTGCACGTTGCTGGTGGGCGGATCCATGATGACCCGGATGTTCATCAGCCGCGGCTCGCAGGCGATCACCGTGGTTTCCAGCATTTTCAGGAGCCGGTTCTGGTCCGCCACCGATTTCAACGCGAAGGAGCTCATGTCGGGCAGCCCATAATTGTACAGGGACTTCTCCAGGTACTTGGCGCTCTCAGGGGGCGGCTCCGGATCCCGGCGGGTGTTCAGTATCCACTCCAGGTTCCGCCGCACGGAGTCCTTGAGCTGCTGGAACGCCTGGTGGCGGCTTAGCGCGCGGTCGGAGGCCATTCCGGGCTCGAAGTCCTGGAGCCGGTCCCAGATTGACAGGGTAATGGGCGCTTCCACCTCGCGACGCGCCATGATCACCTCACGCAGGCCAGGGCCTGCACCGGATCCAGCCGGCAGATCCGCGCGTACACCTTCTGCTTCTCCTCCGGGCTTGCCCCCAGCTTGCCCATGGCGCGGTATAGCAGCGTCAGCGCGTGGGCGATCGTCTCCTGGGTTTCCCACTCCTCCAGCCGCCGCCGCTCCACTTCAGCGGCCAGTTCTTCCAGCACCGGGTAGGCCACGGTTTCCAGCCCGGCCCCCAGGCAAACCTGCGCCAACTGCACCTTGCGCTGGAAGCGGGCGCGCCCGGAACGCTCCTGCGCGGCTTCGCGGGCCAGGATCTCGACCGCTTCCGCCGGGTGCCCCGAACGGGCGGCCTCCAGGGCCACGTCGTAGGCGTCGCGCACCAGGCTGCCGTCCTCGGCCACCACCTCCCGCTCCTGCACCTCGATGGCCGGACGCAGCATTTCCTCGGTTTCGGAGGGCCTCGCCAGATCCTTCAGCCAGGCCAGCGTCTCGGGGTTGGCCACAGGGGTGTCGTCACTGAAGGTCCACTCAGGCAGCTTGGGGTAATCGGCCAGCAAGCCCTTCACTCCGGAACGGACCGCGGCCGCCACCAGGTCGTAGTAGCTGCCCAACTCCTCGCAGGCTCTCACCACGTAACGCTGAAGATCCAGCCAGGCCCGGCCGCAAGGCTCGCTCATGGCGGTCTCGGCGGTCTCCAGCACCTCCTGCCAATACCCGTCCCGCGCCAGGGATTTCATCTGCTGGCGCACCTCGGTGGGAGGCGGTGCCAGCAGGTTTGGGTCGGGTTCGGCGCCGCCGGCGCGCAACTCGCCCCAGCGCAATCCGCGCAATAGCAGGTAGGGAACCGGGCTGTAGGCATCCTGCTGGCGCAGGAAGCGGGCCGCCACCAGGATGCGTGCGACGGCGTCGTCGCTGTCGGCGGGCTCCGGCGTCAGGGCCTTCCTGCGCGCGGGCCTGGCCGGTGCGTACGCCTCCTGGACCGCGGGCGCTCCCTCCTCTCCGACGACCTCGAGGCCTCCCGCCTCGGCCTCCTCGACCACGGCTGCTGCGGCTGGGGCGCCCTTCTTCGCCGCCAGCATGTGGACGGTCTGCTTGACGTCCTCCAGCGTCTTACGCATGGCCGAGAGGCTGGGCGCGACGTCGCCGAACTTCTGCTCGCACAGCTCGTCGAGGGCCTTCAGCGCCCCCAGGCAGCCGTCCAGTTGAGCGGTGCGGTCCTTGAAGAACTGATCTGGGGTGGCCAGAACCGCTGCGTCAAAATCCTCGGCGGTGGGGATCTTGGCCTGGATGGCTTCCTCGCGGTTCTGCCGCTTGGCCTCGTTGGCGGCCGCCTCCTCTTCGTAGCCGATGTCGCGGGACTTGCGGTAGGCGAACCAGTCGAGGCCGCTGGAGGTAAGCGTCACCCGCCGCAAAGCCTCTTCCAGCCGCGTCCCGACCCACTCCAGCGGAGTGGCTCGCAGTTCCAGATCGCCGTCTTCTATCTCCGGGTACAGCGTGTCCCAGAAACGCTCCAGCAGACCCCGCAACAGCTCCAGGCCCCCCTGGAGCCCAGGATAGCCCTCCAGCCGCAGCGAGGCTTCGGTGAGCCAGGCGGCCACTTGCATGTCTTTGCTCTGAGTGGCCAGCACCTCGCCGCAGAGCTTCACCGTCTTCGGCCAGTCCGCCTTCTTCAGCTCACGGGCCCAGATGTCCTTGCGGTCCTTGGGGCCGACGTCCTCCTCCTCCCGGCGCGCCTCCCGGATGTCGTCGTAGACGGGGGCCCAGCGGAGGTTCTCCCCGCTGGGATTGGCGCCCGGGATGGGGTTCAACAGGTCGCTGCGCAGAGGCATGAGCCCAGCACCTCCCTCTCCGGCGGCTAGGCCGACGGGGCCGGCACCGGCTGGATCTCCAGGCTGCGCAGCTCGAGAATCGGCATTTCCTCGCCGTCCACCAGCAGGAGCTTCTGTCCAGCCGGGATCACCGAGCCGTCCTCCTGCTCGTCCCACACGGTGGCGCGGCCCAGGCGCACTGCCTCATCGGAGTGCCGCCAGGAAAGCGGATACAAGGCCGGCAGCAACACCTCCCCCAGTTCCCTGCCCTGGAAGGCCGGACCCGTCCGGATCTGCGCCGGAATCCACAGCAGATCGCGGAGCCGGCGTGGCGGCTCGATGTGGATGGCGGCGACATGCTCGAGCGGAATCCACATGTAGGCGCCGGCCACCAGCATCTCGAGTTTCGGCCCGAAGCGCGCATCGGCGTCTTCCAGAGACTGGAAGGGGCGGCCGTTGATCGTACCCGTCACCGCGGGCGGCTCGGTCTCGGCCACCGGCGGAAACTCCCGCCGGGCGAACATCTGCTGCCGGGTGCGCTCGGCAGCCAGCGCCGCACGGTTTACCAGGATCCACAGGTCCATGGCGGATTCGCCCTGAGGCAGAGCGTTGAGCTGGCGCTCGGCACGGTCGTAGTCCCCGGCCAAGGCCAGCAGCTCGAACAGGAATCCGCGGCGTTGGGTGTCGCCAGGATTGTCGCGCAGCTCAGCGATGAGAGCGGAAACGGCCTCCGTCAGCCGCCCTGCCTGGTAGAGTTGTTTAGCGTTCATGGCACAAGAGATAGCCCTCCAGCCTCAGCCGACGGTGCGCGGCGACACTCTCAGCTTCCCCGCATCCGGCGGCTGAGAGCAGTAGCGTGCCAGGGGACTAGCCGCCCTTGACCTGCTTGATGTCGTAGTGAGCCTTGATGGCCCCGCCCAGGGTGCCGTCCGGCTTCTGTTCCTTGTACTCGAACTCCACCTTGGTGAAGTTCAGCGAGATCTGATCCAGGGGCAATGCGTCGCCGGCCGCCGAGCCACCTGTCTGGAACGAGGAAACCAGAATGTCCGAGAACGTGACCTTCAGGTACTCCTGCTGTTCCTTCCCGGCTTTCCGGCAGGTCAGGATCGCATTCTTGATGTGGTCGCCACGCGCGCAGGACAGGAACAGCTTGGGACTGGCCTTGTTCACCTGCATGGTGAAGTTGAAGTCCTGCATCTGGATTCTGCCGGCGCCCATGCCGCCGCCGTGCGATGCCGTCCCCGTCTGAACTTCGCCCCAGGAGAACGATTCGATCTCGATCTCGTTCTTGTGCTTGGCATCCTGGCTCTCGCCTTCGATTCCGTCGATCTTCAGAAAATAGTCAACCATCGCCATATGGCTTTCTCCTCAGTTCGATGATCCCTGTCTCTTCACTCACCTCTCCAGGCGGCGCCGCGGCTGCGCGGCCCCGCCACCGGTCTCTTCCGCGCCCCGCTACTTCTGCGCCCGGGGCGGCAGCTCCGCCACCAGCCGCAGGCTGACGGTGAGCTCCTCGAGCTGGAAATGCGGACGCAGATACGCGATGGCCCGGTAACAACCCGGCTTGCCGGGAATCTCTTCGACATCCACGCGGGCGTCGCGTAAGGGGTATTGCCGCTTGGTCTCCTGACTGGCCTGGTCGTCCTCGGTAACGTAGTTGTGGATCCAGTTGTTGAGGAAGCGCTCGGTATCGGACCGGGACATGAAGCTGCCCACCTTGTCCCGCATCATGACTTTCAGGTAGTGAGCGAAGCGCGAGACCGACAGGATGTAGGGCAAGGCCGCCGATAGTCTCGCGTTGGCCGTGGCCCGCTCGTCGGTAAACAGCTTGGGCTTCTGGGCCGACTGGGCGCCGAAGAAGGCGGCGTAGTCCTTGCCCTTGCAGTGCACCAGAGGGATGAAACCCAGATCCGAAAGTTCCTTCTCCCGCCGGTCGGTGATGGAGATCTCGGTGGGGCACTTCAGGGCCACGTCGCCCTCGTCGGTAAGGAAGTTGTGAACCGGGAGGCCCTCCACCAGGCCGCCACCCTCCACGCCGCGGATCGAGGCGCACCAGCCGTTCTCCGCGAAGGAGTGGGTGAGGCGGGCGCCCAACGCCCAGGCCGAATTGCCCCACAGGTACTTGCTGTGGTCGGTGCCGTCCACGCCCTCCTGGTAATCGAAGGCATCCACGGTGCGGCCGTCCTTGCCGTAAGGCTCCCGCAACAGCATGCGCGGGCAGGTCAGCCCCACGTAGCGGGAGTCTTCGCTTTCCCGGAAGCTCTTCCACTTGGCGTACAGCGTCTGGTCGAAGATCTTGGCCAGGTCGCGCGGCTGGCCCAGGTTGGTGTAGCTGTCCAGACCGAACATCTCCGCCGAGGCCGCAGTCAGGAACGGCGCATGCGCCCCCGCCGCCACCTGGGACATCTTCTCCAGCAGTTCCATGTCCTCGGGCGTGCGGCTGAACTCGAAGTCGCCCACCAGCGCGCCGAAGGGCGCCCCGCCGAACGTGCCGAACTCGTCCGAGTAAATCTTTGTGAACGCGGTGCTCTGATCAAACTCGGGAGCCCGCTGGAAGTCCCGCAGCAACTCCTTCTTCGAAACGTTCAACACCCGGATCTTCAGCATAACGCTGGTCTCGGTGTTGTCCAGCAGGTAGCGCAGGCCGCGCCAGGTGGCCTCCAGCTTCTGGAAGGAAGGATGGTGCAGCACCTCGTTCAACTGGATGGAGAGGAGGTGGTCGATCTGGGCGATGCGGGCGTTGATCATGGACTCGGTGTCGCGCGAGACGGTCATCTCGCCCTGAAGCACCTGGGCCACGAATTCCTTGACCAAATCCTTGCCGCGGTCGCGCACGGCCGGATCGCGGGCCAGTTGCCCCTGCTCGACGATCTGGTCGAGCAGCCCGCGCTCGACTACCTGTTCGGCCTTGGGTGCGGCCGCCGCCTGTTGGGGATCACTCATTGGGAACCTCCCTCCGGGCCCTCGGTCAAACCGAGCTCGCCCCGCAGCTTCTCCAGCTTCTCGGTGCTGGTGATGACCTCTTGTAGCAGCTCATCCAGCTTCTCGTTGCTCTGCAAGGTCCCTCGCAAGTCCGCCAGCTTGGTGCGCAACTCCAGCAGCTCGCGCAGCGGCTTGACCTGCCGGGCCACCTGCTCCGGCTCGAAGTCCTGCAAGCTCTTGAAGCGCAGACCCACCTTGAGCTGGCCGGCGTTGGGGTCTTCGCTGAGCTTGTTCTCCACCGAATACGACAGGTGCGGCTTGGCGGCCTCCAGCACGCTGTCGAAGTTGTCCGGATTCAGGTCCACAAAGGGCCGGTCCTTGAACCGGGCCAGTGGAGTCTCCGGCTGGCCGCTCAGGTCCGCCACCACGCCCATCACGAAGGGCAATTCCTTGGCCTCCTGGGCGTCGCCGACCTGGACGTCGTAGGTGATATGCACCCGCGGAGGCCGGACTCTTTTCAGCTTGTCGTGGATACTCTCTCTAGGCATCTGCCCTCCCTAGCGATGCAGTCACAATTGCGGCACGCAAGCGCCCGCGAGCGTAAGTGTACCAAAAAACCCGCCTCGCATCCAGCCCCTAGTTTGACTATTTTTTGCCAGGGCGCCGCCAGAAGACGTCTTGCCGCCGCCCCGGCCCGGGGGACAGTCGGGGAGTTCCCCGCCCACCCGTCGGCCGCGCTGGCCGGGGGGAACGCTCCGTCTGTCCCCCGGGCCGGGCCAAAAAAGGGTTTTGCAACCGCTTCGGAAGGCGCTATGCTGGCTAGGGAAGCGCCATGAAGCGACTCCAGCCCGTCATCTGGTCCAAGGGCACCTTCCTTAGCCCGCAGCACTTGCAGCTCCAGGACCGCTTCATAGAGAGCATACTGGAGTTCAACCTGAATTCCCTGAGCTTCCGGCCCTGGGGATTCAACCGGTTGAAGGTCGATCACGAGGCCCTGGCGGCCGGCAACTTCACGGTGCTGGAGGCCGCCGGGCTGTTCTCCGACGGCCTGCCTTTCGAGATTCCCGCCTGCGACGCCGCCCCGCCACCCAAGGTCCTGGGCGCCTACTTCGAGGGCGAGACCACCCACGTGGACCTCTATCTGGCCATACCTCCCCACCGGGAGAGCGGACTGAACGTCTCGCTGGCCCGGCAAAGCGCCGATACCCGCTACCTGTCCGAGGTGGCGGTGGTGCGCGACGAGAACACGGGCGGCTCCGAGCGGCCCGTCCAGGTGGCACGCAAGAACTTCCGCTGGCTGGTGGAAGGAGAGGTGCGTCAAGGCACTTCGGCCCTCCGGGCTGGCCGGGTGAAGCGTACCCCTGCCGGGCTGTTCCAACTCGACGCCCAATTCGTGCCGCCCCTCTTGGATATCTCGGCCAGCGACTACCTGACCGGCATGCTGCGGCGGCTGGTCGAGATCATGGCGGCCAAGAGCAGCGGGTTGGCCGGACTGCGGCGGCAGAAGAACGAACTTCTGGCGGAGTTCACCGCCTCCGACATCGGCAGCTTCTGGCTGCTGTACACCGTAAACAGCCATCTGCCGCTGTTCCGCCACCTGCTGGAGAGCCGCAAGGGTCATCCCGAGACCATGTTCGCCGCCATGCTGGCGGTGGCCGGGGCGCTGACTACCTTCTCCACGCAGGTCCATCCTCGGGACTTTCCCGCCTACGACCACGACGATCTGGGCGCCTGCTTCACCGCCCTGGACGAGAAGCTCCGGTTCCTTCTCGAGACGGCTATCAAGAGCAACTTCGTGGCCCTTCCCCTCCAGCGGGTTCAGCCCTCGATCTACGCCACCGCCCTGGCCGACGACCGCTATCTGAACAACACCCGCATGTACCTCGCGGTCCAGGCCGAGATGGGCGAGGCCGAGCTCATCTCCAAAGCCCCGCACCTCATCAAGGTGTGCTCCGCCAGCCACATCGAGCACCTGGTGCGCCAGGCGCTACCGGGCATGCAGTTGACTCATCTGCCGCGCCCGCCCGCGGCCCTGCCGGTGAAGCTCAACTACCAGTACTTCAGCCTGAGCCAGGGCGGCGTGGTCTGGGAAGCCATCACCCGCGCCCGCAACCTGGCAGCCTACGTGCCAGGCGATTTCCCCAACCCCCAACTGGAGCTGTTGATCCTGTTGCCCCAGGCGGCCTAGACACGCCTACTTCTTCATCAGAAGATACAGCAGGACAGCAACAATCATCAAAATCAACAGGTTGGCGCCAATTATTAAAGGGATGAAGTACGGCCGCTGCGTCAGCGGCACAGGCTTGGGTGCCACAGCCGCAACCGGCGACACCGGGGGTGGAGGAGCCATCGGCTGGTAGGGGGTCGCCGGGGTCGGCGCCTCGAACAGCCCAGTATAGCTTCCCGGTCCGGTCCGCGGAGCGGCGGCCGGAGTCGGCGTGGGTGGCGGTGTGCCAAATACCTGGGTAGCCGTCCCAGGACCGGGCGTCCCAAAGGCCGGACCTGCGCTTCCTGGGGGCGGTGGCGGAGGTGGAAGGCCGAACGGCTGCCCGGTTGCGGGGGACGCCGCCGGCGCGGGCGGCATCCTCTGACCCCCGGCGCCTCCGAACATTTGGGTGAATGAGCCTGGCCCGCCGACGGAAGGCGGCGGCGGGAAGGGCGCCGGGGCAGGAGGCGGAGGAGCCCAGGCGGGAGTCTGGGCTGGCGGGGGCGCAGTACCCGCAGGCACCGCGCCGAACATCCGGGTAAACTCGCCACTTTGTCCGCCCGTAGCTGGCGCGGGCACGGGCCCCGGCAAAGCGGGCGCTGGCGGCAGAGGTGCTGGAGGCGTCGGGCCAGCGGCGTGAAATTGCTGTGTGAACTCCCCAGGCTGGGACCTGGGAGGTGGGGGCGCGGGTGGTGCGACGGCCGGCGACGGCGGGAGTGACGGAGGGGTCACCGGCGGTGGCGGCGCGGCCGCGGGAGCCGCGGACGCCGTCTGGAACTGCCGGGTGAACTCACCAGGTCCCGCAGTCGGGGTGGCTTCCGTCCGGGGAGGGCCAAACATCTTGTCGAAGTCGTCGGCGGTCGCCGCCTCGGGCGGCGGAGGAGGGGGTACAGTCGCAGGGGGCGCCGGCGGCGGAGCCGGAGCCGAGGGTTTCGGGGGTGTTGGCGGGGCTGCCGGGGCCGCGGCTTCCGAAGGGGCCACGGCCTCAAAGAGGGCCGTAAACTCAGTCTTCGGCCCCTCGACCGCGGGCGGCGACGCGGCCGGAGGAGTGGGCGGAGGCGGCGGCGCGGCAGGGGGGGGCGCAATCGGAACCGGCTTCTCACTCCCGGGGACCGTCCACTTGCCTGTGGCTGCCAGCGGGTCGGCGGTAGCCGCGGGCGCTGCCTTTGGCGGAGGCGCCTCGGGGCGCCGCTCCGCTTCGAGCCACTCCCGGAGAGTGCTGAAACCCGGAAGCGCCTCGGTAACCGCGTAGGGCATGCCCTTGTAGTCGCTGATCTCCAGGATCTGCCGGCGTTTGTCGGCCGCGGGGTCCACCAGCCGCTGCAACATCAGGTCGAGCAGCTTCTCCTTGGGCGGCGCGGGCTTGGCCCCGAACAACAGGTGCACTAGCACGTCGCGCCCGGTGGCAGCTTCACGCGCCCGGAAAGTCTTCGATTCGCTGTCGTTGGCGACGACCTCGAGTAGTTCGTAGCGGTTGTCGAGATCCATGCCCAAGCTCTGGTACTATAATGGCATCGCAGGGGGCGGTTTTCAAGACTTCCTGCGCAGCAGTCCCCCAAAGTGGAACTGGTGCGCTAGACTGGCGGGTACGAGCACCGGCGTCGCTCCGCCGCAAGATGCGACCTGCGAGCAGACGCGACCAAGCTCTCCGGCCTGGAGACAGCTTGGTCCGGCCGCGCGGTGCCTGACACGCCGGGGCGGGCGTGGGGACTTCGACATAGCGGGGGTTTCTTCATGGAAAGCCGGATCTGGGCGCCTGGGAGGCGGCACCTCCCACTCCTGGTAGTTCTCCTCTTGCTGCTTCCCTTGCTGTTGTACTACGGCTGGGTTTCTGCGCAGAGGGACTACTTCACGGGCCGAAACCTGCGTCTGCTGGCGGTAATGAGCGACCAGGTCGAGTCCCGGATCGATCTGCTGGCCGCGGTCCTTAGGGGCGCCGCCACGCAAGCTTCGCGGGGCGAGACGCACTACTTTAAGCAGTTCCTCCGGGAATCCGTGCCGGAAGTAAGCCCGGCCGATCCCTCGCCGGAAAAGGCCGCCACCACCTCTTGCGAGGACACGCGTCTCCGTCCGCTGGTGGCGGTGAGCCGCAAGGAGAACCAGTCGATTCTGAGGTTCGAGATTGCCTGTTCAGGTCACAGCTTCGCGGCGGAGGCAAGTCTGGAGGCTCTGATCGCGCCTTTCGTCCGGGAGGGCGTCTTCGGGGATGTGCTCCTGGCCGAGGCGGACAGCCGTGTGCTGTTCCAGTACGCGCCATCCGGAGCACGGATCGAGCGGCTCGATGCCTTGCTCGAAGGGCGAACCGCCGAACCGAAGCAGGCGCCGCAGTGGGCCACGCTCAGGCGTTTCGGCAGCACCGCCGACGTGGAGATAGCGGGCGCGGCCTACAAGCTATTCCTGCAACCGGTGGCCTTGGCCCTGAAGGCCAAGCCGGAAGATCCCCACACAGTGGAGTGGGCGCTGTGCGGAGTAACCCGCGGCAGCGATTTCCTCGCCGGGAGCATGGCGATTTCCTATCAGATCATTGCCTGGTTCACGTTCCTGGTCATTGCCATGTTCCTGGGGTGGCCGTTCCTGAAGGCGGCGTTCATGAACCACCGCGAGCGGTTGCGGATCTCGGACGCGCTGTTCATGGTGCTGGCGACCCCCATCGGCGTTTGCCTGCTGACGCTGCTGGCCCTGAACACCTACCACGATCATGTGCTCCAGGTGGAGACCCATGACCAGTTGGAGGAGCTGGCCGGGGCCGTCAACCGGAATCTCGTGCAGGAGCTGCGCGATATCCGCGCGCAAATGGAGGCGTTCAACCAGAGGCTCTCCTCGGGACTCGCGCGGCAGGGGAACATCCTGGCGGATCCCAAGCTCTTCAATCACCCCGCGGACCCGTACCCTTATCTGGAGAGCGTCTGGTGGACCAACCAGCAAGGGTTGCAGGTTCGGAAGTGGGCCGTGAGAAGCCAGCCCACGCAGTCCATCCCTGTCGCCGCCAGGGGCTATTTCACCAACCTGAAAGCGGGACGCCACTGGCGGCTGGACGACCGGGAATTCCAACTCGAGCCGATCTACTCGTGGACCACCGGGGAGAACACGGCGGTCTACATGATGCGGATGCCGGACGGGAGCGACTACTGGAGCGCCGCAATTACCACGCGCCTGCTGTCGGTGATGCAGCCGCTGCTGCCGCCCGGCTACGGCTACGCCATCATCGGCAGCGACGGGAAAGTGCTGTTTCACTCGGATGTGCGGCGCAACCTGAAGGAGAACTTCTTCGACGACCTGGACGAGGACGACGAGCTGCTCCCCGCCGTGTTCGCGCGGGCGGCCGTGCGGTTCAGCTCGCACTACCTCGGCCGCGGACACCGGCTCTATGCGGCTCCGGTGGTGGGCATCGAGAACTTGGCCTGGACGCTGGTGGTGTTTCGTGATAGCACCTTGCTTCGCTCGCTGGATCTGGAGGTCCTGGCGCTGGCCCTTTCCCTGCTGTTTGTGTACGGTGTGGTGTTCGTGCTTGCGGCCGCCGTGGTTCATTACCTGCCGCCGAAGGTGGGTGCGGATTGGCTGTGGCCCCGGCGGGAGATGGCGGGCGGGTACCGTCACCTGTCATGCGCCTATGCCCTGATGCTCCTGGCGAGCCTGCCATGGCTGTTTGGCGCCGGCCCTCTGGAGATCCTGGCCTGGGTTGCGTGCGCGCCGGCCGCCGCGGTTGCGATGGCTTTCACGCGGCTGGGAGGGGGCGAAACCGCGGGAGGCTGGAAACGGCGCGCCGGGGAGGTGGCGCCCGCTCTGCTGCCGGCGTTGCTGGCCGCCTGGTTGCTGGTGTTCTCGCCGCGCCCGTGGTGGGTGTCGCTGCTGCTGTGCGCCACGCTGGCCGCGGCGGGGACATCGTGCTGCTGGGCCGCCGTCAGGCGCTTCTTCGATGGGGCCTGTGTTCCGAGATATCATGCCGTCTACGTGTGGGCCAGGGTGCTGCTGCTGTCGCTGGTCGCCACGGCGCCCTGCATCGGGTTCTTCACACTGGCCTGCGATCACGAGCTGGAGTTGCTCATCAAGCACGGCCATCTCCTTATGGCGCGGTCGGCGGAGGAACGCGCGCGGAGGATCGTCGGGGAGTACAGGGAAGTGACCATCCCGGAGAGAGAGAAGACCAGGTTGCTCGAAGGGATGCTCGCCCTGGTGAAGGCCCGGGACGCCTACCCTGAGGCGCTGTCTCACACGACCCTGAAAGCTTCGCCGGAGAAGGTCCCGGGGGACAACGGGGGCGCGGCGGCGGGCATTCGCCAGTCGGCGGAGCGAGCCATCCGAGGCGCTCTGACGGGAATTCGGCGACCGTATGACCAGGTGGCCTGGGAGACCGGCGGGCTGGCGGAGGACCAGCCTCTGGACGGCAGGTGGAAATGGGAGACCGATAAGGAGGGGAACCTCAAGCTGCTGTACCCCTACCGGTTCGATGGCTACCAGCGCCTTGAGGTGAGCTCGCGGCTGCCGCGGCTACGGCCGCCGAACGACCCGCTCGGCTGGGGCCTGTTGCTGGCGTTGCTGGTGGCCCCGTGGCCTTGCCTCCGGTTCATGGCCAGGCGGGTGTTCCTGCTCGACGTGGAAGAACCCGCGCCGTTGAAGGAGACCGCTCTGGATCCGTGCGAGCCGGTGACACGTAACCTCCTGGTGCTGGGCGAGCCGTGCTCGGGCAAGAGCGCGCAACTGAGCAAGAGGTCCAATATTCACACGGTCAACCTCGCGGCGGTGGCCGTCGCCGCCCGGTGGGAGGAGGCCCTCACGGAAGCGCGCGAGTCGCGGGCGGAGGTGGTCGCGCTGGATCATTTCGAGTACCAGATCGAGGGCGCGGAATGCAGCCGCCGGAAACTCCACTTGCTGGAGCAACTGCGGTACGCCGACAAGCGCACCGTGGTGATCCTGTCCACCGTCGATCCGCTGTACTACTTCACCAGCGGGGGCGCCGGAGACGCCCCGTCGGAAACCGGCCGGACCAGCGGGAGCGAGCGGGAAGGCGCACCCTTGTCTTTGCCGGAGGTGGACCGGTGGGCGGGTGTGTTGAGCTCTTTCGAGAAACTCCATTATGCGGAGCACCGCGACGGCGATTTCGAGCGCGCCATGGACGAGTTCTCGGCGAAAGTCGCGCCCGACGGAGAGCCCCGGCGCGTTCTGGAAAGGGAATGCAGCGGGACATCGCGGCTGCGCGCCATCGGCCGGGAATTCGCGGAATCGGTCCCCGAGGGAGCCAGCTACACCGAGGAACAGATCGTCGGCGAGATCCTGCACCGGGCGGAGGCCTATTACCGGGCGGTGTGGGCCACTTGCTCCCAGAACGAAAAGCTGCTGCTGATCCAGTTGGCCCAGGACGGGCTGGCCAACGTCAAGAGCCGCGCGGCCCGTGATCAGTTGCGCTGGAAAGGGCTGATCCGTTTGCGTCCTCGGATACGGGTGATGAACGAGAGCTTTCGAAGGTTCGTGCTCTCGGCCCAGCACCCGGAGGAGGTCTCGCAGTGGGAGAAAGAGGGCGCCGCCGCGGGCTGGAATGCGCCCAGAACGGCGCTCCTGATCCTGGCCCTGTTCCTGGTCACTTTCCTC
>Ga0194125_10003799_pt1 | contig 24042 bp, 22 predicted proteins | sample TA2KigC250mmetaG_FD_148626 | JGI IMG/M metagenome (GOLD analysis project Ga0194125, IMG submission 148626) | Freshwater microbial communities from Lake Tanganyika, Tanzania - TA2015034 Kigoma Deep Cast 250m | ecosystem: Environmental > Aquatic > Freshwater > Lake | place: Tanzania: Lake... | reverse complement strand
TAATTACCCTTTTTTGTTTTCAAAACAGCGAAGGTTTAAGGCTAAATTTTCCTCAATTAGACCTTCGAGGTCTTGGAGACCTCAAAGGTCTAAATCAAATAAACTCCAGCAGCGTTTCCAGCTTCATGCCACGACTTCCCTTGATCAGGATCAAATAGTCTTCCAGCTTGCTGTCTTGCAGCCAGTTGCGGAAAGAAAAAGGGGCTGGAAAATACAGGGCAGATGGGGCGGTTTCCAAGGCCGACACGATCAATTTCCCAGTAAAACAGACCTTATCAAAGGCAAATTCGCTCACCAGCTCACCCAATTTGCGGTGTTCTTCCTCCGCATAGTCCCCCAACTCAAACATGTCTCCTAGAATGACCATCTTGTGTTTTTTTCCGGTCATCTTACCAAAGGTGCGGATGGCTACCTCCATGCTGGAGGGGTTGGCATTGTAAGCATCCAGTACAATCACATTGCTACGCTTTTCTACGAGCTGGGAACGCATGTTTTCTGGGGTGTATTCCAAGATTCCACGAACGGCATCTTCCATCGCTACGCCAAAGTAGGTGCCAATAGTCAGTGCATTGGCAATATTTCCAAAGTTATAGGCACCAACCAAGGAGCTGACCTGGATTCCCGCTACGCCAGGAACAGAAAAGGCAACAAAAGGATCAGCGCCATGAAATTGCACCTCGCAGAAATCCCCAGGCGAAGGATACAGCACTGGGCGTTCAAATCGAGCAATCAGCGGTGCCAAATTCGGGTCTTGGGAATTGATAAATACGGTTCCGTGATGAGTTTTTAGGAATTGGAATAGTTCTGTTTTAGTTTTTAAAACCCCCGCAGGGCCTCCCATGCCTTCCAAGTGTGCCTTTCCAATGTTGGTGATAAATCCGTGCGTAGGTTCTGCAATGCCGCAAAGTTCTTCAATATCTCCTTGTTTATTGGCCCCCATCTCGATGATGCCGATTTGATGCGCTGCAGTCAGGCGAAGTAGGGTCAAGGGTACGCCGATGTGGTTGTTCAAGTTACCTTGGGTCGCAAGGGTGTTGAATTTTTGCTTTAGGACGCTAAACAACAACTCTTTGGACGTGGTCTTGCCATTGGATCCGGTCAAGCCAATGATGGGAATGGTAAACTTTCTCCGATGGTAAGTTGCCAGTTGTTGTAAAGCACTCAAGGCATCTTCACATAAAAAATACCTTGCATCTCCTGGGACTGCATGTTGTTCTTCATCTATCACCACTGCCGAAGCACCCATCTCCAAGGCCTTGGAGGCAAACTCGTTTGCATTGAAATTTGGTCCTTTTAAGGCAAAAAAGAGGTTCCCTAGATCAATTTTTCTAGTGTCGGTACTTACTCCTGAGCTTTTTAGAAATAGGGAATAAAGAAGATCCAGATTCATTTTTGGAAATTTTGTTACAAAATAACGCATTCAACCCATCTTTGTAGGACGCCATCCCTATTATTTTAGGCGGTGTTCATTCCTTTAATGAATAAACTTCATCCTTTTTTTGATCAAATTGATTTTTATGCCAAGGTTGTCAATGCAAGAGGATGAATTTGATGTTTCACAATTCTTATATTGGCTTGCCAACATAAATCAAATCCGCTAGTTTAGGAATTCAATTACCTCCCCATGAAATCCATTCTCTTTTCGCTTTTTTTAGGCTCCCTACTTTGGAGCTGCCATGCGGGTCCGGAGCCTGCCGATCAGGTGTTTATCAATGGAATCGTTTACACGGTAGACGAAGCCAACCCGAAAGTAGAGGCCGTGGCGGTGAAAGATGGGTTAATCCTAGCCTTGGGGACAACCTCTGAGATACAGGCCTATGTTGGTACCGCTACCGAGGTTATTGACTTGCAGGGCAAGACGATGACGCCAGGGTTTATCGAATCCCATGCCCATTTGATGGGGATTGGTTACAACAAATTAGAAATCGATTTGATGGGGATTCAGACCTACGAAGAGCTTATCGAAAAAGTAGCAGAAGCCGCAGCGGTAGCCAAGCCTGGGGATTGGATTACGGGCAGGGGATGGCACCAAGACAAGTGGCTCAAGATGCCTGAAAAAACGATCAAGGGTTTTCAAACCCACGAAGCCCTAAGTGCGGTAAGTCCCAATAACCCCGTATACCTTGCTCATGCCTCTGGACATGCCTCTTTTGTCAATCAAAAAGCCATGGAGCTGGCTGGCATCACTCCTTTGCGCAGCGAAACGCCCACCCAAGAAGTAGAGGGAGGAGAAGTGTTGAGAGACGAGCTGGGCAATCCTACAGGGGTGTTGGTAGAGCGTGCATCCATCCTAGTGAGCAAGTTGATCCCTGAAACTACCCCAGAAAAAAATGAAGAGGCATTGACCTTGGCCTTGAAAGAATTGGCTGAAAAGGGAATTACTTCCTTCCACGATGCAGGTTCAGGCCAGGAGGTCATTGACTTGGTGCAAAAATTTCAAAAAGAGGGTAAATTGACCGCCCGCATGTATATCATGCTGACGGGCAGACAGCCCGACTTGTTGGAAGCCTGGTATAAAAAAGGGCCTATGATAGATCCCAATCACTGGGTAACGGTACGCTCCATCAAACTCAATTGCGATGGGGCTTTGGGCCCTTGGGGGGCTTGGTTGCTAGAGGATTACTCAGACAAGCCTGGCCACCGGGGGCACGAGACCTTGCCCATGTCGGTGGTTAGCGAGGTGTCGGAAAAGGCCTTACCATTGGGATTTCAAGTGTGTTCTCACGCAATCGGGGACCGTGCCAATCAGGAAATATTGGATCGCTACGAGGCAGCTTTTGCCAAGTTTCCTGAAGCCAAAGACCATCGCTTCCGTATCGAGCATGCCCAGCATTTGCATCCGGACGATATTCCGCGCTTTGGAAAGTTGGGCGTCATCGCCGCCATGCAGGCCATCCACTTGAGTTCTGACCGTCCTTGGGCCATCGATCGCTTGGGGGAAAAGCGGATCATCGACGGGGCATACGTATGGCAGAGTCTGTTTAAGACTGGAGCGCGCATTGCCAACGGCACCGATGCGCCCGTAGAGCCGGTAGACCCTATCCCTTCCTTTTATGCATCTGTGACCCGCAAGACCTTGAAAGGATTACCCGAAGGCGGTTACGAGGGGGGGCAAAAAATGACAAGGGATCAGGCCTTGAAGTCTTATACCTTGGATGGAGCCTATGCGGAATTTGAAGAAAATTTTAAAGGATCTATTGCTGTGGGCAAGGCGGCAGACTTTACGGTATTTGACAAAAACATCATGGAAATCCCAGAAGATGAGATGCTTCAAACCAAGGTGCAGATGACCGTGGTGGCAGGGAAAGTAGTATATAAAAAACCTTGATGATCTAAAAGCATTTCCTTTACTTGGATACCCAAGCTCATCTTTTTATTACCCCAACTCAGTTATGAAAAAATATTTAGTTCTCTTTTGCCTGCTTTTTGGCTTCCAGATTCCATTTGCGCAAGCACAACAGGCCCCTTCTATCTCTTGGAAAGACGTGGCTACTTGGAAGTCCATGCCTAATGGTGGATACAAACTCTCGCCTGATGGGCAATGGATGGCCTATGTGCTCACTGGATTAGAAGCCGATGGAGAATTGATTCTCCAAAAAGTAGCTGATTTGGCTACCAAAAAGTCATTTCCCATTGGTAATACTTCCTTTGCAAGCTTTGAATTTAGTGAAGATAGCCAGTGGATGGCCTTCAAGGAGTTTCCCAAGTTTGCCGAAAAAAAGAATAATGAAAATTCTACCAAAGAAAAACTTCATTTGATTCACTTGGGTACGGGTGAGAAAAAAACCTTTGAAAACATAGGGGGATTTTATTTCAATGGGGAAGCTTCCTCACATCTACTCATCTCCCTCCCCAAATCTGGAGACAATGATGCCAAAGGCACGGATTTGCTCATTCATCACCTCAAGACAGGCAAGTCGCAAAACCTAGGAAATGTGCGAGAACATGCAGTAAACAAAACCGGGACGCATCTTGCTTATGCGGTGGATGCTGCCAATTCCCAGGGCAACGGCCTGTATCTGCTCCAATTGGCTAGCAATGCCATTCAGGTGCTGGATTCGGATGAGGCAGCTTACCAAAGCATCAATTGGACAGAAAAAGGGGATGGATTTGCCGCCCTAAAATTTAAAGAGGACAAAAAGTACAAGCAGGAAATGGGGGCTGTACTTGGGGTGAAGAATCTCCCCAATCCTCAAATCATCCTGTATGCCCCAAAAGAGGACTCCCTTGGATTAAACCAAAACTACACCATCAGTCCTAACCGTCGCCCCATGTGGTCTGATGATTTGAGCAGACTTTTTTATGGCATTCACCCCCTGGTTTTAATGGAAAAAGAAACCCCTAAAAAAGAAATCGGTGCAGATTCTATTCCAAAACCAAAGGATGCTAAAAAGCCTGAAATGACTATCTGGCATTGGCAAGACGAACGCCTACAGTCAAGACAGCAAGTGATGGAGGGTACGGACAAAAATTACAGTTTCTGGGCCAGCTACGACATTCTGAGCAAAAAACACCTGGCTCTCCATGACAGCAGCATGCGGGAACTCACTATTTTGCCCCACCAGCATTTTGGTCTGGGTGCTGACCAAAGTGCCTATGAATTGGACATCAACCTCAATGGCCAGAGCTATCTGGATTATTACGTAGTGGATTTGAAGACTGGAGAAAAAAAATTACTCTTTGAGAAATTTTACCAGCCCACGGCAGCCTCCATGCCTCGCCCTTCTACAGACGGCAAGAAATTATTATATGGGAAAGAAGGACACTTTTTTGTATATGATATCCTTTCAAATACGCATCGTAACCTTACCGAAAATCTACCTGTTTCTTTTGTAGATGAGCAGGAAGACCGTAACCTGAAGCTGGCAATGCTCAGCCCCTTAGGCTGGAGTAGCGATAGCAAATACCTGCTCCTGCGTGACGGTTGGGACATCTGGCAAGTGCCCCTCTCTCCTAAGGAAGCGCCTGTCAACGTGACGCAAACGGGAAGAGCGCAGGGCATCCGATACCAATACCGAATCAATTTGGACCCGGATGAAAAAGGTATCGACCTTACCAAAACCCTCTACCTAAGAGGCTATGGGGAGCGAACCAAAAAAAGTGGACTAGCTACCCTTGCACCAGCCAAAACTGGACTAGCCCCAGGGGCCAAGGTCTTGCTTTGGGAGGATGCTAATATCCAAGGCTTGGCCAAAGCCAAAAAGGCAAATGTTTTTACCTACACCAAAGAGAAGTTCAACGAGCCCACCCAAGTATATCTGGGAGATGCTTCCCTTAGACAAGCCAAGCAAGTCACAGAAAATGCACCTGATTTCAAAAAATACAGCTGGTCTTCGGGAGTGAGGCTAGTAGATTATGTATCTGCTAAAGGAGATTCTCTGCAAGCAGCCTTATTTCTACCTGCAGGCTACCAAGAAGGTATGCGCTACCCTACGGTGGTATATTACTACGAAAAACTTTCCCAAACCTTGCACAATTGGTCCAACCCTGCCTACAGCGGCACGGGGTGGAATCCAAGTGTGTATACCAGCAACGGCTATGCCGTGTTGGTCCCTGATATCGTCTACACCTTGGATGATCCAGGTATGTCCGCGGTTTGGTCGGTACTTCCTGCCGTAGACGCCGCCTTGAAAACAGGCGTGATTGACTCGGATAAAATGGGGCTTCATGGACACAGTTGGGGTGGATACCAAACCTCCTTTTTGATTACCCAAACCAATCGCTTCAAAGCCGCAGCGGCAGGAGCTCCCTTGACCAACATGATTTCTATGTATGACTTGATTTATTGGAACACCGGCTCAGCCAACATGTCCATTTTTGAGGCTTCTCAAGGAAGGTTTTTGGGAGGTCCCTGGGAAAACTGGGAGGCCTACGAGAGAAATAGCCCCATTTACCATGTCAAGAAAGTGCAAACGCCCTTGCTCATGCTGCACAACGATAAGGACGGAGCAGTAGATTTTACCCAAGGGGTAGAATTCTACAATGCCTTGAGAAGACTTAAAAAGTCAGTGATTATGATTCAATACCTAGGAGAAAATCATGGACTTGGAAAAGTGGAAAATCGAAAAGATTACGGCGTACGCATGATGGAATTTTTTGACCACCACCTCAAAGGACTTCCTGCACCAGATTGGATGCTGCAAGGAGTACCTAGGCTAAAGCTAGGTGAGCACCTAGAAGAGAGGGTATTTTAAGTCATCCTCATGACCTTAGTACCTATCCCTCACCGGTGGTGAGGGATATTTTTTTGTCAAATGCGTTCAAGAATTTTTAGTGACTTCCTCGTATTTTTTTGGATTGTCTGGTCTTAGGGTTCCAAATAGCCGGTCCCAGATTAGGGTGTACAAACCGTAATTCCCATGAAAATACTGGTGGTGTTGATTGTGAGCGGTGCCCGTATTGATCCATTTCCCTAGCCAATGCTTGTGAAAATTTTTGGGATACAATTCGTAACCCAAATGGCCATAGACATTGTATACAAATTGAAACAAGAGAAAATACCCTAAGGCTTGTTGGGAAACAGGCAGGGTAAAGGCAATCAAAGGAATGATGCCTGCTTCAAGAATAGCCTCCAAAGGATGGAAAGCATAGGCTGTCCAGGGAGAAGGATTGGTAGAGAGGTGGTGAACGTGATGTATCCTCTTGTAAAGCTTGGGATGGTGCATGATGCGGTGGACCCAGTAAAAGTAGGCGTCGTGGATCAACAGCATCATGGGAAAGCTGAGGACTAAATACCCCCATCCATACTGAAGAGGATCTCTAAAAAGTTGGGTATAGGGCCGCCAAACCACAAATACCAAGGAAGCAATGGTAGCGAAGAGGACTACTGTCAAAAGGGAAAACCCAATGTCTCTGCGGTAGTTTTTCCATTTTTGAACTAGGGGCTGTATCCTTCGGTGCAGCATGGGCTTTTTGAGTAGCACGTAAAAAATTAGAAACACCACCCCTGCAATTCCCAAATACCTCATGGTGATGTTTCCTGCGATTCGCATCCACACCTCAAAAAATTTTTCCCAACCCATGTTCCTGCGATTATTTAAATGTTCGGGTAAAATTAAGGGGTTGGGATTTGGAATACAAACGAGAAGGGGCAGCGGTAGCAGGTGGCAAGGAAGTAGAAAGTTTCTACCTTTGCGATATGCGAAAGGAAATTGCTGCTTTACTAAAAAAGGAATTCACCCTAGAGTGGAGGCAAAAATTTGCGCTCAACGGGATTTTACTTTACGTAATTTCTGCGGTTTTTATCGTTTACCTCAGTGTGGGAGCCAAGACAGGGAGTCTATCTATTCCTACTTGGAATGCACTTTTTTGGATCATTCTCCTATTTTCTTCCGTCAATGCCGTGGCCAAAAGTTTTGTGCAGGAGCATGCCGGTAGGCAGTTGTATTACTACACCATCGCCTCGCCTGAATCCATCATTTTATCTAAAATTATTTACAACTCTTTTCTCAATTTGTTCCTTGGGCTTTTGGGATATGGGGTTTTCTCGGTCATTCTCGGAAATCCAGTGCAGGATCAAGGTCTATTTCTACTCAACTTGATCTTGGGCACCATAGGATTTGCGTCTAGTTTGACTATGGTAAGCGGGATTGCTTCGAAGGCAGGCAACAATGCTACCTTGATGGCGATTTTAAGTTTCCCAGTCATCATCCCCATCCTGCTGATGGCCATTCGCATTTCTAAAAATGCACTAGATGGATTAGCTTGGAGTGTGAGCGGAGATAAAATCTTGAGTTTGGTAGCCATCAATTTTTTGGTCGCAGCGACCTCCTACCTGTTGTTTCCCTACTTGTGGAGGAGTTGACTCTACTGAAGTAGCGGCAATCCCTGATTCATGTTTTCTTTTTTCCATCTTCCAAAATTCAAGCTGAAGAAAACAGGAAATAATTGCTTTCCTGCTAACTTGTGAAAATGAAAAATAAAATTGCGCTGGTTACTGGGGCAACTTCTGGAATTGGACAAGCCTGTGCCTTGACCCTTGCCAAATTGGGATACGACTTGATTGTGACCGGTAGAAGGGCGGAGCGTTTGGAGGAATTCAAAGCGAAATTGCCTCAAGGAATTCGATGTCTGTCCTTAATTTTTGACGTGAGGGACCGGGAGCAAGTGGAAAAAATTCTAGGGAATCTGCCTAAGGAGTGGTCCGAGATAGATGTTCTCATCAATAATGCCGGCAATGCCCATGGGCTAGATCCTATTCAAACAGGAAGCATTTCCGATTGGGATGCCATGCTGGACATCAACGTAAAGGGACTCCTATACGTTTCTAAAGCCATTATTCCAGGCATGACCCAGAGAAATTCAGGGTGCATTATCAATATAGGCTCCATTGCCGGAAAGGAAGTCTATCCCAATGGCAACGTCTATTGTGCCTCCAAGCATGCCGTGGATGCACTTACTCAGGGCATGCGCATGGATCTAAATCCATTTGGTATCAAAGTGATGGGAATTCACCCAGGATTAGTAGAAACAGAGTTTTCCTTGGTCCGCTTTAAGGGAGATGCGCAACGCGCTAGTACGGTATATCAGGGCTATACCCCCTTGGTCGCTCAAGATATTGCCGACATCGTAGCATTTGCACTTACTCGTCCGGCACATGTGGTGCTGGCCGACGTGGTGGTATTGCCAACTGCCCAAGCTTCCGCCCAAGTCATCAAAAAAAATATTTTGAAATGAAAAATATCACCTACCTGGTTGTTGGATTATTTATGGCTTGCTCTGCCCCCAAAAGTGACCAAGCCGATTTTACAGAAGCTCAAAGAGATTCTCTTTTTGCTGGGAAGGACTCTCTGGATGGTACTTCAGGAAGTACAGCTCTAGAGAAGGTATTACAGGAACAAGGGCTTTTGGATATTGAAGAGGTCATTCCAGGAATACGGGTAGAATTGAAGTATTCTACCGAAGATAATTTTTTCAAAAAAGATGTATACGGGGACCTCACCCGATGTTACCTACAGCCCGTGGTAGCAGAAATGCTAGCCAAAGCACAACAAGACTTGCAAAAGGATTATCCCAACTTGAGTTTACTGGTATACGATGGGGCACGCCCGAGGAGTGTACAGCAAATTTTATGGGATGACCTTGACAAGCCAGATAGTCTCAAGCCACTGTACGTTTCTGACCCCAAAATAGGAGGATTGCATAATTTTGGAGTTGCAGTCGACCTTACCCTGATGGATGTGAAATCCGGAAAACCTTTGGATATGGGAACTCCTTACGATTATTTTGGATATCCTGCCTATCCAGACCGGGAACTTCAAATGTTGGCAGAGGGAAGTATTACTAAGGCTCAGGTTGCCAACCGCGAGATTCTAAGGAAGGTAATGAAAGGCGCGGGCTTTACGGGGATTGGTAGCGAATGGTGGCATTTCAATGCTTTCGCTAGAAGTAAAGTAGAAGAAAAATTTACTATAATTGAATAAACCTCATCTAACCTCCATCCATCCACCCATGAACACAGGTAAATCTATCGCTCTAGTTGCCATTCTATTTCTTGCAATTTCTCTAAACAGCTTGGCTCAGCAAGGGGGACAATTTCGTGTCCTTGTATTCTCTAAAACCGCAGGATTTCGTCACCAGTCCATTCCTAACGGAGTGATGGCAATCAAAAAAATGGGAGAAAAGCATGTTTTTTCTGTATACACCACAGAAGACGCCTCGCAATTTACCGACGAAAACCTAGCCAAATACGACGTTGTCGTGTTGATGAGTACTACAGGAACAATTTTTAATGAAGCTCAAAAAGCTGCCTTTCAGAAGTTTGTGCAATCAGGAAAAGGGGTAGTGGGAATTCACTCTGCTACGGATACCGAGTACGATTGGCCCTGGTACAACCGCATGATTGGCGCGTATTTCCTCGCTCATCCTAGGCAACAAACCCTTAGGCTAGAAGTGGTCAATCGAGAGCATCCCGCTACCTGGCATTTGCCGGTAAATTGGTTGTGGACCGATGAATTATACGAATTTAAAAGTTTGAATTCCGACATCAAGGTATTGATTCAGGCAGATGAGAGTACCTACGAGCCGGCCAAAGCCATGGGAGCCTTTCATCCAATGGCCTGGTACCATGACTTTGAAGGAGGAAGGGTATTTTATACTGCTTTGGGGCATGTGGATGCCGTATGGGAAGATGCTGATTTCTTAAAGCATCTCTATGGAGGCATTTGGTATGCTGCCAAGGGCAAGCTTCCAAAAAAGTAACCAAAATTTTAATCGAAAGGGAACTTCTGGTTCCCAATTTGGTTTTGTGAGTATATATTTTCCATACCATGTTAAAAGCTCAAGCTAGACCGGTTCACCTCTACATGGAGGCCAATCCCAATCCTAACTCCCTAAAATTCGTAGCCAATTTTATGTTGGTGGAGGAGGGAGTCAGTTATGATTTTCCTGATGCCTCGAGTGCTCAGCACAGTCAGCTAGCCAAGGAGCTTTTTAATTTTGCTTCGGTACAGCGGGTATTTATCGCCTCCAATTTTGTAACCATCACCAAGGACCAGGAGGTAGAGTGGACAGATATTCAGCAGGTGTTACGGGACCACATCCGTCAATACTTAGAATCTGGGCAAAAGGTAGTTCAAGTTGCCCTAGATAAGGATCCACTTTTTGATGAGAATGATTCCGAAATAGTAAAAAAAATTAAGGGAATCCTGGACGAATATATTCGGCCCGCGGTAGAGCAAGACGGGGGAGCCATAGTATTCCATTCCTTTGCCGATGGAGTAGTGAAGGTGCTACTACAGGGGTCTTGTTCGGGCTGTCCATCCAGTACAGTAACCTTGAAGGCGGGCATTCAAAATTTACTTACCCGAATGCTGCCTGAAGTAAAGGAAGTACAGTCGGAAGGTATATAGTCAAACATATGGTCAAGAAAAATTGGTCATGGGCCATTTTGGGGCTTTTGGCTTTGGTCCTGCGATTTCTAGCCGCCCAATTTCCTGAGACTACAGACCAAGTTTATTCCCGTACTTTTTTTCCTTTCTTGCGCAATCTTCTAGACCTGAGTTTGGGGAAATTGCCCTTCCCAAGCATTTACTTATTTATTATTCTCTTCGGGGTAATCCTAGTTATTTTTATTCTTCGGCTAAAGGCTCAGGTAGGGAGAAAGCAGAGGATACATTATTCTTTGCGCTTCCTTTTCAATGCACTTGGAGTTCTAATTTTCTTTTTTTTAGTGCTTTGGGGATACAATTACCAGCGCACCCCCATCGTCCAGCAATTGGGGCTTCTGCCTTCCCCGCTCCCTCTAGAAATTTTAGAAGCAGAATTGCAGCTCACCCAAAATTTAGCTACTCAAGAAAGATTAAAAATTAAAGAGGATACAGCCGCCATAATTGAGTGGATGGACTACGCTCTCCTGGAGGAAGTGGTCAGGGATAATATGCGTAAGAATCTTTTCCTCTTGGGAATAAATTACACCGGAAATCCACGTACCAAGCTAGTTCCCCCTTCAGGATTGATGAGAAGAATTGGGATTTTAGGAATTTACTTTCCTTTTACTGGAGAAAGTTATATTGATCCTAGCTTGCATCCTTTGGAGCAGCCCTTCACCATAGCCCATGAAATGGCGCATAGCTTTGGAGTAACCGACGAGGGGGAAGCCAATTTCCTTGCCTGGGTGATTTGCTCCTATGCAGAGGATCCTCGGCTGAGGTATTCGGCACAGCTTCGGCTGCTTCTTTATCAACTCAGAGACTACCGCAGAGAATCCCCCGAACGCCTAGAGCTTTGGATTAAAAACTTACCTCCTGGATTGAGACAGGATTTGATAGCCATTCAAAAAGCAAACGAGCGCTATAAACCATTTTTTTTGGAATTTAGCCGATGGACCAATGACCTTTTTCTCAAGTCTCAAGGGATAGAGGCTGGTATTACCTCCTACCAAGAACTACCCATGCTGGTACATGCTTGGAGGCAGGACCCAAAAAGGAATTAAAGGGTAAATTCCTGAAAAGAAGGCTTGGTCTCGTTCAACAAGAAAAGAGCTTATTTTCTATTGCCAATCCAAACGCCAAGAATTACCGCGGCAATGCCCAGGTAGTGCCCAAACAGGAGCACTTCTCCATCCAAAACCCCCCAAAGAATAGCTACAATAGGGATGGTATAGGTGACCAAACTTGCAAAAAAGGGGCTGGCACTTTTGATCATAATATTGAATAGGATCAAAGCCGTAGCTGTACCTACCATGCCTAAAATGGTAACATATCCTAAGGCTTCCCAAGCCTGGGGCTGCGTAGAAAGCTTGCTTGAAAATTCTGTACCGGCCAATAAGTACACCAAGGCTAGGGGGAGAATTAGCAATAAAGAAATTGAGGAGATTTCTATGGATTTCAGCTGGGTAAATCTGGCTTTGATGAAATGCAAATTGATGCTATAGCAGATACATGCAGCTATGACAAACAAGGCATAGGCATTGATATCGGTTAAGGACTCCCAACTTCCGCCCTCTTTAAAGGTCACTAGCACCAGCACTCCTACAAAGGCGATGGCCAAGCCTAGTCCATTTTTTTTGGTAATGGAGGTGTTGAAAAATAAGGCTCCCACCAGCACCACAAAAAGTGGGGTGAGCGCATTCAATACTCCTGTGAGCGAACTGCTCAACTGGGTTTGGGCAATGGGAAAAAGAAAGGCAGGAATAAAACTTCCAAGTAATCCTGTAATTAATAAATGGATGACCTGAGTTTTACTTAGCTGCCTGATTCGAGGTAGGGATAAAGGAAGCAAAAGACTGGCCGCAGCTACCATGCGGTAGGCTCCCACTTCTCCCGGAGTAAATACTTCCAATCCCCTCTTGATCAAGATAAAGGAACTTCCCCAAATCACCGTTAAGACCAAGAGCAGTACCCAATTTAAAAGTGATTTTTCGGTAGCGTTTTGGGTCATGGAAGAGGAATAAATGAAAATCTTTGGGTAGTAAGTGGTATGCCTGCCTTAGGCATGAAATTCATAATCTGCAAACACATCGGCGATTTGAAGTAGGATTTCTTCTACTTCTTGGTAGGTTTCTGCTGTGACCAACTCGGTGCGATAAGGTTTAAAATTGGGCATGCCTCTGAAGTAATTGGTATAATGCCGGCGCATCTCTAAAATTCCTTGTTTTTCGCCTTTCCAAGAGATGGAAAAATCCAAGTGACGCTTGGTAACTGCAATTCTTTCTGCGAGGTCGGGAGCAGGTAATTTTTCTCCTGTTTGTAGATAGTGCTTGATTTCATTAAATATCCAGGGATACCCAATAGAGGCTCGCCCTATCATCATCCCGTCCACCTGGTATTTCTTACGGTATTCTGCCGCTTTTTCTGGGGAATCTATATCTCCATTGCCAAACACAGGGATGTGTAGACGGGGATTGTCTTTGACCAAATTGAGCCAAGACCAATCTGCATCGCCCTTATACATTTGTTGCCGAGTACGGGCATGGATGGAAATGGCCTGTATGCCTACATCCTGCAACCTTTCCGCTACTTCAACGATCCTTATGGTATCGTGGCTCCATCCCAAGCGCGTCTTTACCGTGACGGGAAGCTTTACCCGCTTCACGATTTCCGCAGTCATGGCCACCATTTTATCGATATCAAGAAGGATTCCCGCACCAGCCCCTTTGCAGGCTACTTTGTGTACAGGACAACCGTAATTGATGTCCAAAATATCTGGGCCTGCTGCTTCCGCTATGGCAGCGGCTTCTCTCATGGATTCTATTTCGGCGCCAAAAATTTGAATACCTATGGGGCGTTCGTAGTCATACACATCGAGTTTTTGCACGCTTTTCGCAGCATCACGAATCAGTCCTTCCGAACTAATAAACTCGGTATACATGAGGTCAGCCCCGTTTTGCTTGCAAACCGCCCGAAAGGGGGGGTCGCTCACGTCTTCCATAGGCGCCAGAAGCAGGGGAAACTCCCCAAGTGTTATATTTCCAATTTTTACCAAACCGAATTCTAAATTTGGTGTAAATTTAGCCCAATTATGGAGATATACGAAACTCAGGCAGAAATAGCCTCAAGAAAAAACTGGGTCTTGTCTTTGGTGGTCATTACATTGATCACCTTTGGGTCCTTAGTATTCCTTCAGGGAATCGCTACTTTGCTTATTCCCGTATTGTTTCATGTATCCTTTGATGACTTGGTGGTTTTGATAGAAGGAAACTACCAAGTACCCAATGGACGTATGGCCTTGCTCTTTACCCAAGGCATTGGTTCAGGTTTAGGGTTTTGCTTTGCCACATGGATCATCTTAGTTCTTCTAGAAAAAGCAAGTTTCCGCTGGAAAACCCAATGGTCTAGGGTTTCGGGCATAAACTTAGGTCTAATTCTAGTTATGACCGTAGGAGGAATGTTATTCAATGGATTTTTGGTGTATTGGAATTCCCACTTGGTACTCCCTTCTAACTTGGCGCCCCTGGAGCAGTGGATGCGAGAGATGGAGACGCAACTCATGGAGCTCACCCGATTCCTCACCGATTTTCAATCCATTTCTGAATTGCTCGTAGGGATCTTGGTGATTGGAGTTTTAGCTGGAATAGGGGAAGAAGTTTTTTTTAGAGGGGTAATTCAACCCAAGTTGCAAGGGTATCTACGATCCCCTCATTGGGGAATTTGGCTTACCGCCATCATCTTCTCTGCCATTCATGTTCAATTTTATGGATTTTTGCCCAGATTATTTTTAGGAGCCTTATTTGGGTACATGTACCATTACACGGGTAGCTTATTTTATCCCATCCTTGCCCATATTCTCAACAATTCCCTTACGCTATTGGCAGTATACCTGAGTAATCAGGGTTTCGTAGGTATAGACATGGAATCTACAGATACGATTTCAATTCCTGCAGCCCTGGGAGGATTTTTGGTTCTTAGCCTTGGATTTCTTTACTTTAAAAAAGTCAATCGAGTCAAGGATGAATAATTGGACCAAAGTATTTGAGGATCAACAAGAGATTCGGGCATTAATTGTGAAAGGAATTTTAGAGGAAAGAGGCATCGCTGCTTTCGTAATCAATAAAAAAGAATCGGTATACCAAGTCATCGGAACGTTTGATGTGTTGGTTCCCAAGGATCAAACCCTGTTTGCTTGTCAACTGATTCAGCATGAGATCTCGTTTTAATATCAATAAGTATAGCAATTTGGTCCAGCGCTCCATTACAGCTTTGGTAGGAGGGGTGGTTGTGATTTTAGCCTCCATTTATTCCGATTGGGCTTATTTTATAATTTTTGCCACCATTCTAGGTTTTTCTCAAATGGAATTTTACAAATTGTCTGGCCTAGACGGTATGCTACCTCTGAAGACTTTTGGGACCATATTAGGTTTGATCATTTTTACCTTGACATTTTTGGCGGAGAAGGAAATTCTACCCCAGCCTTATTTGTTTTTGATTTTCCCTTTGGTGTCTCTTACCTTTTTTATCAAGCTCTACAAAAAAACAGATAAAAAACCCTTTACGGGGATAGCATATACCTATTTGGGAATTTTTTATGTGGCCGTCCCTTTTTCCTTGCTCAACATGGCCGTGTTTTCCGTAGATGGGGCCTATAGGTTTGAAATTCTGGTGGGCTGCTTAACGATCTTATGGGCAAGCGATACTGGTGCCTATTTTGCAGGTACACGCTTTGGGAAAACCAAATTATTTGAACGAGTATCTCCTAAAAAGTCTTGGGAAGGGTTTTTAGGGGGTGTTTTTGCCGCCATTGCTATTGCTTTCGTTATCTCCCAGTACTTTACCGTCTTGGAAGATTGGAAATGGTTGGTGATTGCTGGTATCATCATCATTGCAGGCACTTACGGAGACTTGATTGAGTCATTATTCAAGAGATCCATCGCCATCAAAGACTCGGGAACTATCTTGCCAGGTCACGGAGGGTTTTTGGATAGATTTGATGGTTTGCTACTTTCGGTGCCATTTATCACTGCTTTTTTGAAAATCTGGTAATTTTCAAGGGGGGCAATTAAAAATCTACTTAAGTTTGACTTCCAGTTCACTTAATCTAAAAAACCCAATATGGCTTACATAGAACCGGCTCCAATTATGGATAGAGAAAATCCATTGGAGTCTATGATGGAGAGGTTTAACCTTGCAGCAGAAAAGCTCGGTCTTTCAGACGAAGTTTACAACGTACTTAAAAATCCAGCCAAACAAGTGATTGTATCCCTACCCATCACCATGGATAGTGGTAAAATCCAGGTATTTGAAGGGATTCGAGTGATTCATTCCAATATCCTAGGCCCTGCCAAAGGGGGGATTCGCTTTGCGCCTGACGTTCATTTGGACGAAGTAAGGGCCTTGGCGGCGTGGATGACTTGGAAATGTGCCGTAGTAGATATTCCTTATGGAGGAGGAAAAGGAGGGGTGCGATGCAATCCTCGCGAAATGTCCAAAGGAGAAATTGAGCGATTGGTACGGGCCTACACCATGGCCATGATTGATGTATTTGGGCCAGACAAAGATATTCCAGCTCCTGATATGGGGACAGGTCCTAGAGAAATGGCCTGGTTGATGGACGAATATTCTAAGGCGCACGGAATGACCATTCCTGCGGTAGTTACCGGCAAGCCATTGGTTTTGGGAGGTTCCTTGGGAAGAACTGAAGCCACGGGAAGAGGAGTGATGGTATCTACGCTGGCGGCCATGCAAAAACTTAAAATTAATCCATTCCAAGCTACTTGCGCCGTGCAGGGTTTTGGAAATGTGGGCAGCTGGGCCGCATTATTGCTCGAAGAGCGAGGCCTAAAAATTGTTGCCATTTCAGATCATACCGGAGCTTTTTATAACGAAAAAGGGATCAACATCTCAGAAGCTATTGCCTACCGAGATAGCAACAATGGCACCTTAGAAGGATTTAAAGGGGGAGATGTCATGCAGCAAGCCGGCGATTTGTTGACCTTGCAAGTAGATGTACTTGTGCCTGCGGCAGTCGAGGATGTCATTACCATTTCCAATGCAGATCATATCAAGGCCAAGCTTATCGTGGAAGGTGCCAATGGGCCAACCTCCGCTAAGGCAGATGCCATTCTCAACGAAAAAGGTATTATGGCTGTCCCAGATATCTTGGCCAATGCAGGAGGGGTTACCGTTTCTTATTTTGAATGGGTACAAAACCGTCTTGGTTATAAGTGGACGGCAGATCGAGTCAATCGCCGCTCTGACCGCATTATGAAAGATGCTTTTGATACGGTGTATCAGGCTTCTGTTAAGTACAAAGTCCCTTTGAGAATTGCTGCCTACATTGTAGCAATCGACAAAGTGGCCAAAACCTATACCTTCCGAGGAGGATTCTAACTGTATTTTTACTGAAAAAGTATACCTTTAGGCGTGGTAATTCTTTACCACGCCACTGTAATTCCCTATCATCGATTTAACTATTGGGCTTTTGGGAATGAATTGGGGTAACAATTAACCGTAAGCGCCACATGATGACGATTCACAAAGAAGGAAGAACGCTGCTGTTTTGGATGCTCCTTCTGCTTTCCGTAGGCAACTTTCTGTTGTATTATTATCTTCCAGAGGAAAGAGTTTTGTTTAGCCTTTCCTTTATCTTAAGCACCGTCATTTTTTTACTTTTCTTACAGTTTTTTAGACATCCTATTTTCCCAATTCCGCAAGACAATTACCTAGTATTTGCTCCAGCAGATGGGAAAATAGTTGTCATCGAAGAAGCTTTTGAATCCGAATACCTGAAGGACAAGCGAAAGCAAGTTTCCATTTTCATGTCTCCGTTTAACGTTCATGTCAATAGGGCGCCCATCGCGGGCACAGTGGACTATTTCCACTACCATCCTGGAAAATATTTAGCAGCATGGCATCCCAAATCTAGTACGGAAAATGAGCGAACGACCATGGTTTTGCGAAATGCCCAGGGAACCACGCTCTTGGTTCGTCAAATTGCCGGGGCTCTGGCTCGACGGATCAAGTGGTATGTAGACAAAGGGTCTGCACTACAGCAAGGGGAGGAGTTTGGATTTATCAAATTCGGTTCACGAGTGGATATTTTTTTGCCTTTGGATGCGGAGATTCTTTGTCAGATGGATCAAGTGACCAAGGGAGGACGGACACCAATTGCGCGGTTAAAGAGCTAATTTGGTCCACGGTTCACGGCAAGATAGTAGGATCAAGATTGTACAAAGAACTAAGTACCAAGTACAAAGTAGGGATTCGTGTTCTGAAAAAATCATGGGGCATTGTAATTGGTACTTCGTACAGCTATTGGTACTTGGTTCCGCAGGTAGGGCTTCGTATTTCTTTTTCTTTGCGGCCTACCTACCATAGGCAGCCTTCACGTCTTTGCGAGATTAACTAAGCGCGCAAAGGAGCTAAGATGCAAAGGGGAAAATTATGTTTCCCTACTTCTTCCTTCGATATTCAGTGTTTGAAAAGCTAGAGCCGAGATACCCGCCGGGCGGATAAGATACCGTATTTCGTACTTCGTATTTCTACTTTGTACTTTGTACTTGGTACATTGTACAATGGTTTAATAATCACTAAACACCCTTCCAAGCCCGGGTCATTTCCTTTTTTCCAGGAGGGCCAGGGAGGGTTTCTACTTGGAGTCCCAATTCCTTTAAATCCCTTTTAAATTGGCCTTTTGCGCAGTAGGTAGTAAATACGGCTCCAGGTCTCATGGCATCCACTACAGGGGCTAGTATTTCTTTGGTCCAGAGTTCTGGTTGTTTGCTAGGAGCAAACGCATCGTAAAAAACCACGTCACAAGGATATAAGTCTGAGTCCTCTAGGCGCACCTGATCTTTTTTGATATTGAAATAATCCGAAAGGGGTCCTCCTTGGTTCCAGGCAACTTCATGCAAGGCTGAAAAATACTTATGGTAATGCCAAATCCCGTGGTCTTGCTCTATGTAGTTGAGCTGGGAGTAAATCTCCGGACCCAGAGGAAAAGGTTCTATGCTGTGGTAAAGGACGGGAATTTGATTTTGTTCGGCCCAGACCAAGCTTAGCCAGGCATTCAAGCCTGTGCCAAACCCAACTTCAAAAATGCGAATGGGGTATTTTTTTGGATTTCTAGCCAGCCAAGAGTCTAGCCCATACAGCATAAAAACGTGGATAGATTCCTTAAATGCCCCGTGAAAGCTATGGTAGGTTTCCTGTAAGCCCTCGTGGTATAGAGAATGCGAACCGTCCTCCGTGGTAATGAGTTTTACTTGTGGAGTAGTCATACGCGATAGATCAAGGCGGTACAGTAGGCGGCTACTCCCTCTTGCCTACCCACAAATCCCAGGTGCTCCGAGGTAGTGGCTTTGATCGAAATCGAATTTTCTTCCACCTCCATGACTTTAGCCAAGCAGGTTTTCATCGCAGGAATATGGGGATTGAGTTTTGGGACTTGCAAACACACGGTGGCATCCACATTGCCAAGTTCATACCCTTCCTTACGAATCATCTTCATGACTTCTTGGAGGAGGATTTTGCTGTCCACTCCTTTGTAGGCAGGGTCTTGGTCTGAAAAATGGTAGCCAATGTTTCTCAGATTGGCAGCGCCCAGCAGCGCATCGCAAATCACGTGTACAAGTACATCAGCATCCGAATGGCCTACTGCTCCTTTGTCGTGTGGAACGAGAATGCCTCCAAGCCAAAAAGGTCGATTTTCACCGAGCTGGTGAACGTCATATCCAAAACCTATTCTAAATGGTGTCATGTCTTCGAAGTTTGGTAATAGAGCACGGAGGCTTTTTCTTCTGATAGCAATTGCCTGGCCCAGAAACTAATTTGTTCTGGACTACAGAAAGACTTTTCCTCAAATTCTTTCCAATATAAGTCAGGATTACCTAAATGGGCAAAATACGCTAGGTTCATCGCACGAGTCAGGACATGAATGGATTCGTAGGCCTTCATGGCTTCCCCTTGGTTGGTGATTTTTTGAAGTGATTCTTCTGCTATTTTTTGGCTAAAATAATCAACAATCACTTCCTGCAATGCTTCTTCTGCTTCTCGGGCACCTATTCCCTGTTCCATTTTTCCTGAAAAAATCAGTAATCCTGGATCTACGGACCCTGTGATATAAGCTCCTATGGAAGCAAAAAGGTTTCCCTGCTTGACCAAGCGCTGCTCCAATGGGGAAGATTTTCCCGAGCCCAACAAATCGGTCATCACATCGGCCTCTACATAGCCAGGAGCACCTTTGCCCGGCATCTTGTAGGCTTTGTAAAGCGCATCGGTAGGGACTTGAGCGTAAACTTCTTTCTCTCTTTTTGTGGTTTGTACCGGCTCCATGGCGAGGCTGGGCTTGGCACTAGTTTTGGAAGGAAGAGGGCCAAACCATTTATTGGCCAATCTGGCTACCTGGTCTTTGGTCACATTTCCCGCCACGACCAGGATGGCGTTGCCGGGATGATAGTGCCTTTCATAAAAACCCCAAACTAGTTCTGCAGTAAATCCTTCTATGTCAGCGATCTTTTCTCCGATGGTAGGCCAGCGGTAGGGGTGTTTTTCATAACTCAAGCCACGTAAGTGATGCCAGACATCCCCATAAGGCTGGTTGAGGTAACGTTGCTTAAATTCTTCTATGACCACCTTCCGCTGGGTTTCAATGGTTTTTTCGGTAAGGCTAGGAAATCCCATGCGGTCCGACTCCAGCCAAAAGGCAGTTTCCAGGTTGGAGGAGGGCAAGGTCATGTAATAGTTGGTGATGTCAGGACTGGTAAATGCATTGCATGATCCCCCCACTCGCTCCAGCTCCCGGTCAAAAACAGGAACATGGGCTGAGCTGCCAAACATCAGGTGCTCAAAAAAATGAGCCAAGCCTGTTTTCCCTTCCTCTTCCATCCTGGATCCTACCTTGTAGAGGAGATTGACTACGGCGATTTTGGAGCTAGGATCTTCGTGCACGATGACCTCCAATCCGTTATCAAGGGTAAAGGTTTGGTAATTTAGCATGGGCAAAACCTAGTTAAATCGAGTTTAAGGAGTGGAAAATAAGCAAGGCAGAAACACTTTAGGAAAATTTGTTGGCTGCCCTGGACCTAAGAAGTCTTAAATGTTGTAAAAAAAGAACGAACTTTGGATCAAAGTGCTAAGTTAATCCGCTAAAGTAGACTTCTCAGCTCCTAGATGAAAAAACACTGCGTAGATTTAGAAAAAACGGGTCAATTTTCTCCCTTTTTTTTGGATTACCTCAGCGGTAAAGAAGCCCTGAAACCGTTTTATTCCCACCCTCCTCGAGAAGAAGGCTTTGATGCGGCGATAAAACAGAAAAAATTTTCTATTCAGCAAAGGAGGGTACTTAGCGAGGTCTTGGAGCGACAATACCAGGGTGTATCACCAGAACCAGCCGTTTTAGAAAACCTCAAGGCCCTGAATTCTGAAAAAACTTTTACCGTCACTACGGGGCACCAACTCAATTTATTTACAGGGCCGCTATACGTGATTTACAAGCTTGTATCGGTCATCAATTTGGCCAAAGCCTTGCAAGGGCGATATCCAGACTACAAGATAATACCCGTGTATTGGATGGCTACAGAGGACCACGATGTGGAAGAAATTAATCATTTCAGGTTAGATCAACAGACCTATACCTGGAATACGGACCAGCGAGGAGCGGTTGGTGAATTTGAATTAGACTCTTCCTTTGCTACTTTTTTATCGGGACTACCTTTTGTGCCCAAAGAATTTTCCGATGCCTATACCCAAAGCAAAACCTTAGGAGAAGCAGTAAGAAAATACATGCATGCCCTTTTTGGTGCTCAGGGCTTGGTGGTGGTAGATGGCAATGATCCTCAGTTGAAGGCTTCTTTCTCCGAAGTTATTCTTGCTGATCTTTTAGAGCATAAGGGCTTTCAACTGTCGGAGCAGACGGGCAAGAAGTTAGAGGCATTGGGCTACGGAACGCAGCTATTTCCAAGAGAAATCAATTTGTTTTACATGGAAAAGGGAATTAGGGAGCGGATCGTACGCAAAGGGGATCAATTCGAGGTGCTCCACACTCCTCTCCAATTTTCCGAATCGGAGCTCAAGCGCTTGGTCAAGGAACACCCGGAGCGCTTCAGTCCCAATGTAATCTTGCGACCTCTCTATCAAGAAATGATCCTGCCCAACCTAGGGTATGTGGGTGGTCCGGCAGAAGTAATCTATTGGTTGCAGCTTTTCGATCTTTTTAAGGGATTTGAGGTTCCCTTTCCGGTGCTTTTGCCCAGAAATTTCGCCTTGGTGCTCCCCAAAGTGATACAGAAGAAAATTGAACAGTTGGCTTGGACTCGGGAACAGGTATTCCAAAAGCTGGAGCCATGGAAAAAGGAATTCCTCAAAAATTCTGCTTCAGTGGACTTCACTTTGGCCAAAGAAAAAGAAGAGCTTTCGACCCTTTACGATAGGCTTTCTAGGCAAGCCCTATCTTTGGAAGGGGGCTTGGTAAAGGCCATGGAGGCAGGGAAAGTGCGAAGCTTAGCCATCTTAGAACAGATGGGCAGTAAGATTAGGAAAGCAGAGGAGAGGCGCTTGGAAGTAGAATTAGAGAGAGCCAGAACGGTGCTGGAGTATGTATCTCCTGGGGGAAGCCCCCAAGAGCGGGTGCTCAATCTCATGAATTTTTCTTTGGAAAACCCTCATTTTCTAGAAGACTTGATGAGCTCCTTCGATCCCCTAGACTCTAGCATGATGATTTTGGACTTGGAATGAAAACCAAAGAAGAATTTCGTAGAAAGTACAGGCAACTGAGAAAGAAGCTCAGTGAAGAAGAGGTAAAGGAAAAGTCCCTTCAGGTGACCCGTCAAGTGGAACATTGGCTGGCTTCTAGGGCTTCATGGGATCATTTTCATTTGTTTTTCCCCATAGACCGTTTTAACGAGGTCAATACCTTTTTTCTAAAAGCCGTCCTAGAAAGGAAGGATAAAACCCTCTACACTTCCCAAGTCATCAAGGAATCCTTAAAATTAGAAACCTTGAAATTGCCCAAGGATGCTGCTTTTTTTCTAGACGAGTGGGGTATTCCCGTTCCCCAAGAATCCCTGCGAACCACCTCAGAAAAAATAGAAGTGATATTTCTCCCACTTTTGGCTTTCGATAAAAAGGGAAATCGCTTGGGATTTGGCAAAGGGTACTACGACGCATTTTTGGCAGAGCTGGAACGCCCCATTTTGAAAGTGGGCTTGAGTTTTTTTGGGCCGGAAGAGCTCCTGCCTGTGGATGCGCATGACATTCCCCTGGACTTTTGCATCACCTGCAAGGAAGTATTTACTTTCCCACGTGAAGCCTAGGAGCGTAAAACAGTCCTTTTTTTTAAATTTACCTACCTAAAAGGGGCTTTCGAGGCAGGTGTAGGGGGAGGTTAGCTAAAAAGAGAGCCAAATTTCCTTCCCCGGATCCCTCGTCCTATAGGTTTCTGTCGCCCAAACGGAGATTAAACAAGATAATATTTTATTTTGCGATTCCCTCAACTTCCCTTCGAAATACATTGCTTAATTGAGCGTAAGCGGAGACTATTTTTAAAAAATAAGCAACGAAGAACCTAAATTTTTAAAAAATCAATAATTAAAACGATAAAAAAAGCGATTGACAGCAATTTTAAGTCAATTTTTTTTGAGCTAATATCCATTTAAAATCGTATACCTCTTAAAATATAAAATTATATTAGGTAAATTAATTGATTGCTAGTCAAAAATTTTTTAAAGAAGTAAAAAAGTAAATTTTATACCCTATCTCATTTTTTTATTAAAAAAAGTAAAATTTTTAAAATTTTGATTTTTAGATAATAACAAAATAATATTCTGTTAATACCTAAAAATAGCAGGCATCCCGTTAATTTTTGTTAATGGAAGGTTAAAACGCCAAATATTCAGCGAAATGAAGGATTTGATTCAAAATCCCCAGGAGTTTGAAATTACCAACAAATCATTTTTCTTTACAGATCAACTAAACTAAACACTTTATGAGAAAAGCTTTACTCTTTGTTGTTGCGGTTTTCACCATGGCCCTCAGCTATGAGGTTTCGGCGCAGCAACGGGTAATTACCGGCAAGGTAATTTCCGAGGAAGACGGTCTAGGGTTGCCAGGTGCAACGGTTCTTGTGAAAGGCACGACATTGGGTACTACCACCGATTTGGATGGTAATTAC
>Ga0194125_10003798_pt1 | contig 24045 bp, 13 predicted proteins | sample TA2KigC250mmetaG_FD_148626 | JGI IMG/M metagenome (GOLD analysis project Ga0194125, IMG submission 148626) | Freshwater microbial communities from Lake Tanganyika, Tanzania - TA2015034 Kigoma Deep Cast 250m | ecosystem: Environmental > Aquatic > Freshwater > Lake | place: Tanzania: Lake... | reverse complement strand
TTGTCGCTTCTAAGGATGGGCTGATCATCACGTGCCGCCACCTGGTCAAGGGGGCGACGCGCGTGGGGGTGAAGCTGCCTGACGGCACTGAGCGCTTCGCCGAAGCCATCTCGGCTCCGGACACGGAGGCCGACCTGGCCCTCCTGAGGCTCGGCGTCAGCACCCCCAATGCCCCTGAGCTCCACGTGGCGCCGCTCCCCAAGGTCGGGGCCAAGCTCCGCGCCGGCGGCAACCCGGAGGGCCGGGGCATCAAATGGCCAGCGTGTGAACGAAGCGTGCCAGTCCAGGGGGTAGTGACTGTTGATGCCACTCCGCCCATCAGCCCTCAGTTCAGCGGCGGCCCGCTGCTCGACGAGCGCGGCAACCTGGTCGGGGTCACTTGTTGCCGGAAGGTCGGCGACCAGGAGCTGGTCCTGGCCGTGCCCTCGGAGCGTGCGGAGAAGCTGCGCAGCAACCCCGGGCTGATGAGGCCCCTGAGCGGCGCGCCGCCCGAACTCGCCGACGCGCGCTGGCTTGCCGAGGCCTGGGCCGACACCCTGAGGGGAGAGCACGCCAAGGCCGTCGAAGCGCTCGCCCCGCGCCGGGACGCGCTCAAGGACGTCCCCGGCTGCTGGCTCTGCCTGGGCCAGGCGCACGCCGCCCTCAAGAACCTCGACCAGGCGGCCGATGCCTACCGCAAGGCCGCCGCGCTCGACCCGAAGGACGCCGAGGCCCAACTGGGCCTGGGGGACGCCTGCTTTGCCCTCAAGCGCTACCAGGAGTGCGTGGCCGCCTGCGAAGCCGCCCAGGCAGCAGGCTCCACCGAGCCCAGAATCCGCCAGAACATGCTGGCCGCCTACCTCGAGATGGCGAAGGAGCACCTGGCGCGCAAGGAGTATCCCCAGGCCCTCGCTGCCTGCGAGAAGGCCCTCGCCCTCGACCCGAAGAATGCCGATGCGCTCGTGTGCAAAGGCGATGCCTACTTCGCCCAGAAGGCGCACAAGGAGTGCATAGACGCCTACAATGCCGCCCTTGCAGCCGGCGCCACCGAGCCCAGGATCCGCCAGAACATGGTGGCCGCTTACCTGGAGATTGCGCGGGAGCACCTGGCGCGCAAAGAGTACCCCCCGGCCATCGCCGCCTGCGACAAGGCCCTCGCCCTCGACCCGAAGAATGCCGATGCGCTCACGTGCAAGGGCGATGCGCACTTCGCCCAGAAGGAGCACAAGGAGTGCGTGGCGGCCTACGAGGCCGCTCTGGCCGCAGGAGCCACGGAGCCGAGAATCCGCCAGAACCTGGTGACTGCCCACGTGGAGCTGGCGAAGGGGCATCTGGCGCGCAAAGAGTACCCGCAGGCCATCGGTCTCTGCGACAAGGCCCTCGCCCTCGACCCCAAAAACCGCGATGCGCTCACGTGCAAGGGCGACGCGCACTTCGCCCTGAGGGCCTACAAGGAGTGCATAGAGGCGTACAGAGCCGCTCTCGCCGCGGGCGCCGCCGAGCCTAGAATCCACCGCAACATGGCGACCGCCTACAAGGAGCAGGGCCAGAAGACTGAGGCCATTGCTGCACTGAAGAAGTATCTCGAACTCAAGCCCGACGACAAGGAGGCTCGCGACGAGCTCGTGAGGCTGACTACCCCGGACACTAGCGGGTCGCTGGTCTCTGTCGAGGTGTGGGACCGGGCGTTCAAAGGCCTTGGGACGGCCTCGGGCTTCGTTGCATCGGCGGATGGGCTGATCGTGGCGCGACACAGCCTGGCCGGCGCCGCGCAGTACGGCGTCAAGCTGCCGGACGGCACGGAACGCTTCGCGGAGGAGGCCGCGCCCCGCGAGCCGAAGGGAGACCTGGTTCTGCTCCGGGTGAAGGCCGAAAGGCTCAAGCCGCTGGACACTGGCGCGCTGCCCCTTCCCAAGCCTTGGGACGAGGTGCCGGCAGAGCGGCTGAGGAAGCTCCCGGAGGCTCGCGGGCAGTTGCGGCCAATCGAGGGCGCCAGGCCAGCCGAGGTGGCGGACGCGCGCCGCCTGGCCGAGGCCTGGGCCATGGTCGCGCGCAAGGAGGACGACAAGGCCGTCAAGGCGCTCTCCGAACGCCCCGATGCATTCAAGGCAGTGCCCGGCTACTGGCTCTGCCTGGGCAAGGCGCGGTGGGGCCTCAAGGACTACAAGCAAGGGCTGGATGCCCACGACATGGCCGCCAAGCTCGACCCCAAGGACGCAGAGGCCCAGGTGGGCCGGGGGAACTGCCTCTTCGGCCTGAATCAGTACGAGAAGTGCGTGGAAGCGTACGAGGCCGCACGCAAGCTCGACCCGGAGCTGGAGAAGGGGCCAAGTTGGCCCGCGGTCCGCGAGAACATGGCGACCGCGTATCTGCGCATGGGAGATGACTACAACAGGCAGGGGGGCACGCAGGAGAAGGGCAACCTCGACAACGGCAAGCACGAGCAGGCGGTCGCTGCGTACAAGGACTGCCTAGGGCTGAAGCCACAGATGCCAACAGAGGCGAAGGCTCACTTGGGGATGGGGAAGTCGCTCCAGGAGCTGATGCGAATCAGAGAGGCCAGGGCCGCGTACGACAGCGCGGAGAGACTTGATCCGAAGGGGCCGATCGGGAATGAAGCGCGTGCTTTGCGCGAGAGATTGCCTCCGAACCCTCCCAACGGGTGGGAGCAGGTTTTCGAGCGGGCAGCTCCTGCCGTGGTGTTTCTGCAAGTCTGGGACCGTGTCTTCCGCCCAACGGGGCTCGGTTCTGGGTTTCTCGTGTCGCAGGATGGCATGATTGTCACATGCCATCACGTGGTTGAGGGGGCGGCACACATCGGGGTCAAGCTACCTAGTGACCCGAGCCAAAGGCAGCACTACGCCGAGGGCGTGGTCGCCTCTGACCCGGACAATGACCTGGCGGTGGTGAAGGTCAACGGCAGCGGGTTTCGGACGCTGGAGATCGGTCCCTCGACACCACCCAAGGTCGGCGCTGACGTCGGCGCGATCGGGAGCCCCCTCGGCTTGCAGAACTCGCTCACCAAGGGGATCGTCAGTCGCGGGCTCTCGGCGGAGGTCATGCCGGACAAGAAAGCCGTCCCCTGTTTCCAGTTCGATGCGGCTGCCAGCCCCGGTTCAAGCGGCGGGCCTCTCATCGATGGACAAGGCAGGGTGGTCGGCGTCGTCTTCCTCAAGAGGAGAGGGGGGGAGAATCTGAACTTCGCTATCCCCGCGGAGCGGGTGAGCAACCTCATCAAGCGCGTCGGGCCGGAGAAGCCTTTCGACAACGCAGGTGGGCGCAGGCTCGAACTCGCCGACGCCTGGTGGCTGTCCGAAATCTGGCGCCTGGCGTTGGAGCAGCGAGCCTACGACAAGGCCCTCCAGGCACTCGATGGACGCCGTCAGGCTTCAGGAGACTTCGCCTGTTACTGGTGCTGTGTGGGCTTCCAGCACGCCCGCCAAGGCAAGTACGACTTGGCTGCGGAAGCCTATGCCCAAGCCGTCAAACGCGACCCAAAGGAGGCCGAGGGGCATTCAGGCCTTGGCGTGTGCCACCTCCAGAGGAGGCGCTACGCGGAATCCATAGAGGAGTTCAAGATCGCCGTCCAACTAGCTCCCCGACACCCGTACGCTTACGTGTCCATGGGGGAAGCGCTTGCGGCGCAGAGCCAGCACAGGGAGGCTATCGCGGCGTACAGGAACCACCTGACGATCAGCCCAAGAGACGCTGGCGCCCACCTCCGAATGGCGCGCTCGTACCGCGCTCTGGGCCAACTCGAGGAGGCTGCCGAAGCGTATAGGGCTGCCGCAGGACTGGACCCAACCGGGGAGGCCGGCCGCGCTGCGCAGGATGAACTCCGCGACATGCTGCAAAAGGGCAGGTAACTCGCTTCCCCGTCACATCGCGCGGGCTACCTCGCGGCGAGTTGGACGGCGGGGCGGGCGAGGCGGTTGATGAGGACGATGACGTTGCCGTCGAGGGGCTGGCGGCCGAGGAGGTCGCGGGCCTCGGCACGGAAGGCGCGCCAGGCGGCCCCGCCCACGCGGCGGCAGGCGAAGGCGGTGAGGGCGACCAGGTCGTCGCCCCGCAACTCGCCGCCGCGCTTGCACACCAGTTCCACGAGCATCTTAGGATCGGCGTCGCCTGTCGGGGCCAGGAGGGCCGCGGCGAGGGCCCGGCCGATCTGGAGGACGGATGAGCCGGCCGCTCCGCCCGCGGTGAGCGCGGCGTGGGCCTTGGCGGCGAGCGCCGCGTCGTCGCGGCAGGCGAGGGCGGCGTAGAGGGCTCGGAAGAAGGCGGCGGGGTCGCTGGGCGACTTCGCAAGGTCGGCGAGAGCCGCCTCGGCGACGAGCTTGGCCTTGGCACGCGCGGCGGCGGCCAGGGGGCCGAGTTCGCCCTCGCCGGGCAGCGCCCGACCCGCCTCGGAGATAGCCCAGAGCGCCCGCGCGGCGGCGACGGAGCGGCCGTTGAGCAGTTCCGCCATCGCAGGGCTGCGCCAGGCGATCTGGAGTTCGGTGAGGGCCTCCAGGTCGAGCGTGCCGCCCATCGCGGCGGCGAGGAGCGCCCAGCCGTTATCAGGGAGGGCCTCGATGAGCCTGGCCTTTGCCTCGACCATCTCGCGGATGGCTGCGGCGGCCTCGTGCTCGCGGGCACGGGGGGCGGTCTCCTTGTAGAGCGCCGCCAGGTCGCCCGTCGGACGCGAGTTGGGGTTCGCCAACTGGGTGAGGATGTCGCGGGCCGCCGTGTGGACCTTGGCGTCGCCAAAGACCAGGAGCTGGCCTGGGGCGAACCAGAGCGCCGCGTCGTCCTTCAGCTTCAGCTCGGCCTGCACGGTCTTGAGGAAGCGCTCCGCGGCTCGGCTCACCGCCTCGACCCCCTTATTATAGTCGGCTCTCCGGGCTTTCTTGTGGGTGCCCACAAGGGGGGCGCCAAGCCGAGGAACCCTTCTACCTCCCTCAGCATAGGCATGGCAAGGACTTACGCCGAAATACACCTGTGCCGGCGCTGGATCGCCAGCTGCTCGCGCCGACCGACAACCACAACCCCTGGGGGCTACCCACAAAGAACCCCGAAGCGGCTTATAGTCCTTGATGTCGGCGAGTTCCTTGGCCGATGGGAGCGCGATGGGGGCGACGTTGTAGACCCAGGTGGCTTCGCCGGCGGCGCGGCGGGCGCTGCCGACCACCACGCTCCCCTTCGCCACCCACCAGGAGAGACGATTGGGCACGAGGAGCCAGTTGAGGCCCTGGGCGGCGGTGGCGCGGCGGAGGTCGAGGAAGCTCACGCGGAGGTCCTTCTCCCCCACGAGTGCCGCGGCGTCCTCCACGCTGCCCACGATGGGCTTGATGCTGAGGCCCGCGGCGCGGGCGACGGCGTCAAGGGCTTCGTCGAGCGACTTGTCGCGGAGCAGGAGGTCGAGGCGCTTCTCAAGCTCCGGCACCTCCTTCGCCCACGTCTTGAGAAGCTCCTTGTCAATCTCCTCGATGGCGGCGTGGGCCTTGGCAGCGGTCTGCCCGCCGCTCATGCCGCCGGCCTGGGCCGCGGCGTCGGCCAGGTAGGCGAAAGCGAAGCGGGCGCGGGCGCCCAGCAGGTCGCCCTTCTTCTTCAGTTCCTCGCCCTCGGCGAGGCGCTTCGTGGCAAGCTCGGCGTGCCTGGCCAGCTGGCCGCTCATCGCCCGCCAGCCGTAGACGCGGCCCACGGCGGTGGTCTCGCGGTCGGCGTCGCGGGCCAGTTCCTCCTTGCCGCCAATGAGAGTGCCTGCGGCGCGCTGGGCGCGGTGCGCATAGCCATCACCCGCTCCGCCGCGGCCATACGCAAAGCCGCCAACGCTGGCCGCCTCGCCCGCCTTCTGCGCATTTTGCGCCATCAGCATCGGCCTGGGCGCCGAGGCCGGCCTGCCGCTGTATATCCCCCTCGCCGGGGCCGGCGCTTCCTCAGACTCACGCAGACGCCTTAGTAGGGGGGAGAGCGACGCGGTCGTGATATCCTCTGCGGGTCGCTCCCCAAAAAAGCCTTCATATCGCGTGCCTTCGGGGATGGGGACGGGGACGAGCATGCGGCGCGGCGGGCGAGCTGGCTCGACGAGCTTGCCAGCCTCCGCCTCGTCCACGGCCACGAAGCTGGTGTACTGGCTCATCAGACGGTAGTCGAGGGCGAGTTTCGTGACCTCTTCTTCCACCTCGGGCGAGCCGGCGTAGAAGGTCTGCTGCATCAGCTCCTCGATCTTGTTCCGCGCCCACACCTGGGCGAGGACGCTGTTCTCGGCGGCGGTCGCAGGGAACTTGACGGGAAGCGTCCACTGCGTCGGCTTGCCCTCGACGTCGCCGCTGAGGGTCAGCGTGGTGTCCTTCGCCGCGCCGTAGCGTCCGAAGAGGACGACTGGGCGGCCGGCCCACAGCTCGGGCACCTTGGCGGGATACGTCTCGAACACGTCCGCCTGCCCCCAGTCCACGGTGATGTTTGCGAGCTGGGCGCGGTGGATGCGCTGCATGATCTCCACGGCCATAGGCTCGGTCGGGTCGTTGAGGCCGAGGACCTTCGACATTCCGCCGCCCTGGCGTGCCACGCCGTCAATGAGGAAGCGGTTGGGGGACGAGCCGATGCCGATGGCCCAGAAGCGAATCTTGTCGCCGCAGCGGCGGCCCACCTCGGCGATGATCTCGGCCTCGTTCCCGATGTAGCCGTCGGTGAGCATGATGACGATGCGGAGGCGTTCGGCATCGAGCGGCTCGTTGATGGCCATCTTGACGCCCTTGAGCATTTCGGTGCCGCCGCTGCCCTCGAAGCCCTCGGTGAAGCCGACGGCCCTCTTGATGTTCTCCTCGTTGGCCGCCACGGGCTTCTCAAAGAGCTTGCTCGCGCTGCCCGCGAAGACGACCAGTTGCAGCGTGTCGTTCGGCTTGCAGAGCCGCAGCAGCTTGGCCATGATGTCGCGCACCTTGGCCGTCGGCTGCCCGCTCATCGAGCCAGAAACGTCCACCAGGAAGACGATTTCGCGTGGCGGGCTGACCTTGAGCCGCTCGTCCTCCTTTGGCTGGACCATGAGCATGAAGTAGCCCTTGCCGGCCTCACGCGTGTGGGCGAGCAGGGCCATCTCGGGCTTCGCGCCCACCACGCCGTAGCGGAGGACGAAGTCCTTGTTGGGGATGGTGTCGCCGGGCGACAGGGCTACGGCGGCCTTCGCCACGCCGTCGCGCTCGACCTGCGCCTTGTGGTTGGCCACCTTGAGGTCCTGGATGGGCACGCCGGCGTTGAGCCAGACGGCGAGCGAGATGTCGTGGCCGTTGCGCTCGCCGGGCTTGAGGGCGGGCGGCGTGATGCGCGAGGCGTCGGGCACCTGCGCCGACTTGGCGCCCCCAGGAATGTAGCGGGGGCCGACGACCATCGGGAAGTGGAACTCGTAGACGCCCATGTCGTACTCAAGCACGTCCACGTAGGAAATCTCGATCTTCACCTCTTGCTTGGGCGGGATATTGCCGACCGATTGGGTGAAGATGTTGGGCCGCTCCTGCTCCAGGAGCGCCGCGGTCAGGCCGTGGGTGAGGGCCTGCTCGTAGATCTCGCGGGCGGCGGCCCGCCGCTTGATGAGGCCCACGATGCGCCGCGGGCCGATCACCATCGTCATGTCGTCCACCGCCGCCTTGTGCGGGAGGGGGAAGACGTAGACCGCCTCGATCTTCTCATCCATCGGGTTGTGGAAGGTCTGGGTCACTTTCACGCGGGCGATGAAGCCGCTCACGTCGGCCCGCACGTCGGTGTGCTTGAGCGGACACTCGACCACTCCGCCGTCCTTGGCCACGATGCGCAGGGCGCCCTGCGTCACGTCGCGCTCGGCGGGATTCCCCTGCGGCTCGCCGGCGGCCAGCCAGGCCGAGGCCAGGGCGAACACCACGGCAACCGTCGCACAAGTCCTCATCATCGGACCCTCCAAGCGTTGCAGCCCCCGAACAGGAGATTCCGCCCCATCGCATTCTTAGACGCCGGTGGGGCGGGAACGGTTCCCGACCCTCGCTCGCCGGGGGCAGACGCACTCTCGATGTGCCCGATCAACTCTACGAGGCATTCGAGCACGCCGCCGCCGCGCGGGGCCGCTCCGTGGAAGCCCTCGCCCTCGAATCCCTGGCCCAACTCGTCCCGACCGCGCGCCCGCCAATGACCCCGGCGGAGCGCCGGGCCGCGCGGGAACTCCTGCGACGTCACTGCGGGGCAGTGAACAGCGGCGACCCCCATTTCGGTGACAACGAGCGCATTGACGCCGACCTCGCACGCGAGTACGCCAGCACCCACGAGTAGGCGCCCCATCGGCCCCTGCCGGGAGCGAACCGAAGCCGGAGCTTCCGCGTCCCCCGTCGTGAAGCAAGTGCTTGCCGTGGGACACACTCGCGCACTTCGAGTGAGACCCTCGCTGCGTCCGAAACTGGGACGAGGACATGCGGCGTAGACTGGCCGAGAAGTGTTCGGGGAGTTGGTCCCCGCCTCGCGGGCCACGCGCTTCTACAGTGGCTCGCACTCCGCGCAGATCACATTGCCAATTGCGCGGACGAGGACACGCCAGACATCGTCAGTGAGACGGGCAAAAGGCCCTGTATTGAGGTCGAGGGCCCGCTTCTCGACCATGGCGATGGCCTCGCACTGTGCAGCACAGTCTTTCGGGAGGCCGAACTCCCCAGCAGCGAACGCCACTGCGTTGGGCAGATTCCGCCGGCGCTCCAACTGAGTCGATGTCAACGGAACAGCCACAACGTAGTTGCCGAGGTTCAGCTCCCTCCTCGACACGACGATGACAGGTCTCGGGAGGCTTGAATCGAGATACGCCCAGTACAGTTCGCCAGGCTCAGGGGCGGTCAAAAGGGGTTCTCCGCCAGCCAGCGGCGCTGCGCGGCTTTCGCCAGAGATGCCCACTCTGCATCGATTGCCAAGGCCGCCATTGACTCATCCCGGAGGAAAGTGGAAGTGGGCCGCATATAGACCATCACGCCGGGCCAGTCAGCGGCCTCGTTCCCGGTGTCGCTGTCGAGTTCTCCGAGGCCGAGAACTCCGGGATGCTGGGCCAGCAAGGCAGGAGAGAACCACATGCCCGACCCCTCCACCGGCCGCTCTGTGCTTGACGCAGTGATCGCGCTCATGAGTCCCCTTTGGCTTCTGCCAGCGACGCGATCCATCCCTCGAGGTACGCCTTGGCGTACGAGATGTACTCGCTAGGCTTCCGGTCAATCTGGCGGATCCGAACGGGGGCCGGGCCGCCGGCCGGAACGGGCGAAGTCAGGGCTAGCTGGGGCCACTGACACATCAGCTCAAGGTATAGGCCCGCCGGGTTCTCGCGCAGCACCTCCACTTCGAGCTGGCGCTTCGCCCCTTCCAGATTGTCGTGTTCAGGGGGTGGCGTTGGCGCCACCTCGAACTTTACGCCACAGATCGTGAGTGGTTCTCCCAGGCTTGCCAGCCAGTCCGCTGGCGCTCGCAGCAGCGTGCCCTTCACAAAGTCAAGCCCGCTGTGCTGGCGTGTATCGCATTGCGCTCTCAAGCGCACCTCCGCAAGAACTCGTTGCCACTCGCCGTTGAGGGAGGCAAATAACGCTTCTTGGGTGATGTCAAACGACTCCTTGGCATGCTCAAGAGAAGGCGGCCAAGTGTAGACCAAGAGCAGCCGGATGGGCTTGTGGACATTCTCGTTTTCCAGGGTGGCGGCATACGCTCCGCGGCCCTCTTTGCGCTCCAGCGCTATCCTGAATCCCTTGGACTCCAACCGGCCAGAGTCGCCCAGCGGCGTATACTGGAACGAGATATCATCGTATCGAAGCGCATCGCAGACAGCCCCATGGATTCTGGATGCCTCCTCGCGCTCAATGAACCTCGGAGGGCCGAAGAGGAAAGCGAAACGGACCTCTCTGATACGTAGCGAGTTTGGCAGCATGGCATCCCCGTTTCATGGTCGAGCGGCTAACTTAGGCAACTTCATCATATAGCATCCAACTGGCCGTGTCAATGGCGGTCCAGAGCACGGAAAGGGCGGGGGTGAGACCTTGTGATCCACCCCTCGGGCAGCGGCCGCCGCGAGCGGTTCGAAGCAGGAGCTTCGGGAGGAGAGGAAGCAAAGTGTAAAGTGCAAAGGGCAAAAGGCAGAATGAGGGGAACGGCTCACCCCGGCTGCCAATAGTGCGTCAGGTCGGGCGGGAGGAGGGTTTTGGTGTTGATGTCCTGGAGGAGGGTGAGGTAGAAGAAGAGGAGGGCGTCGAGGCCCGTGCGGGCGATGCGGGTGTGAGGGCGCTGGCCGAAGTCGGAGGTCCAGCCAGGGGAGGACGTGCCGGCGCCGACGCGGTAGAGGACGGCCTGGTCGAGGATGCAGATGCAGTCCACCCAGAGCGCGGGGTCGAGGGGGCGCTGGATGTCGTCGAGGGCCTGGAGGAGTCGCGCGGGCGGGTCGCTTTCGATGGCGAAGATTGCGCCGAAGACCGGCGGGTTGCTTTCGGGCTGGCCGCGGTCAGAGGCATCGGGCGCGTAGGGGCGCAGGAGGGCGGTGCGGGGGAAGGCTTTGATGGAACGCAGGTTCGCGGCAGCCTTCTTGAGGTCGCCCACGCGGAGGCGGGGCTTGACTTCGATGGCGGCGTAGACGCTTTCGACGGCGAGGAGGCACGAGGTGTCGGTGGCGAGGAGGGTGGGGGAGGTGAGGGCGTCGTAGATGAGGACGTCGGCCTGGTTGCTGCACTCGGCGGTGGAGGCGATGACTTCGCCGCGGGTGACGCCGTAGCGGGCGGGGAGGTGGGTGCGGAGGAGTTCGATGAGGGCCATTTCGCGGCGCTGGCCCTTCTCGGCGGCGTGGCGTCCGCCCAGGCAGGCCTCGAAGCGGCCGCGGAGGGCTCGGCTGAGGCCGCGGAAGCCGACGGCGAGGTCGAAGGCGGGGCCAGGGGCGGGACGGCGGGTGAGCTTGGGGTGCCGCTCGAGGCTGGGGCGGGCCTCGCCCGCGCGGCGACGGGTGTAGTAGGCGCGGAGGGCGTCGAGGCCGTGTTCGGCGAGGCGGAACTCCATGCCCTTCTGCTTCTCATTCCAGTCCCACAACCCTGAGTGGGCGAGAAGGGCGGCGAGGTGGGGGGCCATCCGGGCGCACCGGATGTCCCAGCCCAGTTCCGCGCGGCCGAAGTCCTCGATGCTGCGATGTGCCTTGGGGCCGAATGCCGCCTCGGTGTGCTGTGTGGCCGGGTGCCAGGCGTGGTCGGCCATGAACTCCTGAAGTCGTTCCATGTCCTGGCGGGGGAAGCGGCGGCTGACCGGCGGGGTGGTCCCGATGCGGATCGCGACGCCGCCCCGCGCGTCGAGCGTCCAGGCAAAGCGAATCCTCTTGGTCCCAAGGGTCTGCTCCTCGACCCATCCGGCGGGCGAGTTGGTTCCCAAGGCTTCTCCTCCGGCTCCCCAGTGTTACCCCAAGAGGGTACACCCCACCGCCCATTTGTCAAACCGCTGTCGGGCGCTTGATGGGAGGGCGGGGTCTTGGTAAGATGCTGCCCGTTTTCCTCTGGTGCAGTGTGCCTGAGTTGCGGACCAGGAACGCATGTCCCTCTTGCTGGATATCGCCTACGGTGCCGGCGCGGTGTTGGCGTCGCCCCTTCTCGCCTACAAGGCGCTGACGAGCGAGAAGTGGCGCACGGGCTACCGCGAGCGCTTCGGACGCGTGGCGCCGCGCGAGGGCGAGGCGCCCTGCGTGTGGGTCCATGCCGTGTCGGTCGGCGAGATGAATCTCATCCGCCCCCTCATTGCGGACCTGGCTGACGCCCACCCCGATTGGGAGATCGCGCTCTCCACCGCGACGAACACCGGGCGCGCGATGGCCGAGAAGCTGTATCCAGGCCGCAGGGCCTTCTACTACCCGCTCGACTTCTCGTGCGCCGTGGCGCGCACGCTGCGCCGCATCCGCCCGAGCCTCATCCTGCTCGTGGAGTTGGAGGTCTGGCCCAACTTCCTGGCCGCCGCCGAACGGCGCAGCGTGCCAGTCGTGATTGTGAACGGGCGCCTGAGCGAGAAGTCGTTTGGGCGCTACCGCCTCATCCGCTCCCTCGTCCGCCGCTGGCTCCGCCGCGTCACGCGCTTCTGCGTGCAGTCCGACGCCACCGCCGGGCGGCTGAAGGCCCTGGGCGCCCCAGCCGAGCGGGTGACGGTGACGGGGAACCTGAAGTTCGATTCGGCTCCCTCAGACGAAGACCGCCTGAAGGCGGGACTCCAAACGCTGGGCGAGGGCTTCGGTCTTGGACCTGACGAGCCTGTGCTCGTGGGCGGCTGCACGTGGCCGGGCGAGGATGAAGCGCTGGTGGGGATCTACAGGCGGCTGAAGGCCCAGACCCCCTCGCTCCGCCTCGTCCTGGCCCCGCGCCAGGCGGACCGCTTCGGCCCGGTCGCGCAGCTCATCCGCCGGGCTGGCCTACCCTGCGTCCGCCGCTCCGCCCTCAAGGAAGGGGCGCGCGGCGAGCCGGGCGCGGTCGTCCTCCTCGACACGATGGGCGAGCTGGCGCGCGTCTACGGCCTCGCCACGCTGGCCTTCGTCGGGGGCAGCTTGATTCCGCACGGCGGCCAAAGTACAATTGAACCTTCTGCCCACGCGAAGCCGGTCCTGTTCGGCCCGCACACGGCGAACTTCCGGGACGTGAACGAGCAACTGCTCGCCCACGGGGCCGCCCGGCGCGTGGCGGACGCGGCGGAGCTGGAGGCGGCGCTCAGCGACCTGCTTGCCCACCCCGAGGCCGCCGCGGCGATGGGCCAGAAGGCACGACAGGTGGTGGACACGAATCGCGGCGCCACCCGCCGCACCCTCGAAGCATTGGAGCCGTTCCTCCAGCCGCAGCCAAGGAAAGGAAGCGAGAGGCCATGAGCGGACGCAGGTATCTCTTCACCTCGGAAGCCGTGACGATGGGCCACCCCGACAAGGTGGCCGACCAGATTTCCGACGCGGTCCTCGACGCCTACATCGCCGGAGACCCCATGTCCCGCGTCGCCTGCGAGACCCTCGTCACCACCGGCCTCGTCGTCATAGCCGGCGAAATCACCTCCAAGGCCATCGTGGACCTCCCCACCGTCGCCCGCCAGACCATCGCCGAAATCGGCTACACCGACCCCGCCATCGGCTTCGACGCCAACTCCTGCGGCGTCATCACTAGCGTCCACCGCCAGAGCCCCGACATTGCACAGGGCGTGGACGAGACCTCCAGCCACGAGCAGGGCGCCGGCGACCAGGGGATGATGTTCGGCTTCGCCTGCCGCGAGACCAAGGAGCTCATGCCCGCCCCCATCTGCTTCGCCCACCGCCTCGTCCAGGGCCTCACCCGCCTCCGCACCCGCAAGGTCCTCCCCTACCTCCGCCCCGACGGCAAGACACAGGTCACCGTCGAATACGAAAACAACAAGCCCGTCCGCATCCACACCATCGTCGTCTCCACCCAGCACCACGAGAAGGCCACGCAGAAGCGCATCAAGGCCGACCTCGTGAAGCTCCTCATCCCCCAGACCTTCCCCAAGGGCATGGTGGACGGCGAGACGATCATCCACGTCAACCCCACCGGCCGCTTTGTCATGGGCGGCCCCCACGGCGACACGGGGCTGACGGGGCGGAAGATAATCGTGGACACCTACGGCGGCCGCGGCAGCCACGGCGGCGGATGCTTCTCGGGCAAAGACCCCAGCAAAGTGGACCGCTCGGCCAGCTACGCCGCCCGCCACATCGCCAAGAACATCGTCGCCGCCGGCCTCGCCGACCGCTGCGAAGTCCAGCTCTCCTACGCCATCGGCGTCGCAAGGCCCATCAGCATCAACGTCTGCACCGAAGGCACCGGCCGCCTCCCCGACGAGAAGCTCGAGGCCCTCGTGGCCGAGCTCTGGGACCTCCGCCCCCGCGCCATCATTGACCACTTCCGGCTTCGCCGCCCCATCTTCAAGCACACCGCCCGCTACGGCCACCTCGGCCACGCCAACCTCGACATCTACACCTGGGAGCGCACCGAGAAAGCCGCCGCCCTCCACCAGGCCGCCGGCCTCTGAGCCGCGAAGTTCAGCAACAGCGCCGCCGCGGATGGCACGAGCCCCTCGGCCCATGACACTCGCACGATGGGCCGGTCAGGACGGCTGTGCGCAAGCGCAGATCATCATTGATCTCTGATGCGAAAAGCGGCGGGGCGGGAGGGCGACGCTCCCGCGGAGCCGGCGGTTGCTCGAAGGAGCGGCGCGGCAGGGGCCTCGCCCCCCTGGAGACCCGCGCGGCGCTCTACGCATCATGCCCCGCCAGATGCTCCTGAGAAGGAACATTGCGGAGTTGAACAACTCTGCAATGTTTCTCCCAGGCTGTGAACGCCCGTTCATGGGGCCTTCGGGCGGTCTCGGGCGGAGCGGAAGCGCTCGAGCTGGTCGCGGTAGGTCTTGCGGTCGTCCAGCTTGAACGCCCGCTCTGCGGCCTCGACAGCCTTGTCGAGCTCGCCCCGCTGGAAGTGGACCTCGGCCAGGGTGTCCACGATCCACGCGGCGTCGGGCTCCAGCTCGACGGCTCGGCGGGCGTGCTCGAGGGCGGCGTCGAGGCGGCGGCGGCACTTGGCGGCCAGCCAGGCGAGCGAGTTGCGCGTCGCCGCCGAGTAGGGGCAGGTCTGGCACGCCTTGTCAAGCACGTCATAGACGCGGCCGAACAACTCGTCGGCCTCCTTCACACGGCCGGCCTTCTCCAGCTCGGGCACGAGGGCGATGGGGATGTCCGTGCAGCTCGGCAGCACGTTGAGGCCGAGGCTGGCCTCGTCCATCGCCTGCTCGACCTTGCCCTCGGCCAGGCGGGCGTGGGCGCGGCTGAGCTGGGTGCGGGCCGGGAAGGCGAGGTACTGCTCGTCTTCGAGGAAGTACCAGCCCTGTTCGTAGACGGCGAAGATTTCGCGCTCGAAGAGGAGCGCGGCGCGGGTGTAGTCCTTGAGGCCGTGCGCCTGGTCGCCCGCGGACGTTAGGGCGTCGCCGGCCAACTGTAGGGTCGAGGGGGTGACGAGCAGGGTCAGGGCGTGCTCGGCGGCGGCTTCGTCCCTCAGGCCGTGGGCGGCGAGGGCGTGGGCGAGGTCCTGGCGGGCCTTCGCGCGGCCGAGGGGCAGGAGGCGCGCGAGGTCGCGCTTCGCGCGGCCCTCGGCCTCGCGCCCCGCCTTGCCGAGCGCCCAGCCCTGGAGGTAGAGGGGGGCGGGGTTATCCCTGTCGGCCACCCAGGCCTGGCCGAAGACGCGGGCGGCGTCGTCCCACCTCCCCTGGCCGGCCCGCAGCTCGGCGATGCGCGTCAGGGGCGCGGCGGCGGGCGACGCCTTGCAGCGCTTCTCGAACCACTCGATGGCCTGGTCGGGCCTGCCGTGGCGCGCGCAGGCTTCCGCAATGGCGTCGAGGAAGGCGGCGCGCGGCTCGGCTTCCAGTGGCGCGGCGAAGCCCTCGGCGTTGCGCAGAAGCGCGTCGAGCGCCGGCCCCGCCAGCTTGCCCGTGACAAGCTCGTGGAGCCTCGCCACCGCGATCTGGCCCTCTTCGCCGGGGAACTCGCCGCGCAGGAACGGCCAGAGGGCCTCCGCCTCCTGGCCGCGGGTGGGGAACAGGGCGTTGAAGCACGGCTGGATGGCCTCCTGCCCCCAGCGTTCCACCCTCTCCTCGTTCTCCTTGTCCTTGTCTCTGTCCTTCTTCCAAGCCACGGCGAGCGCGGCGGCGGTGTGCACGATGGCCTCCTTCGTGAAGCCGAGCTTTCGCTCCTGCTCGACCACAAAGCGGAGCCATTCCCAGTCGCCGCCTTCGGCGGCCTTGCGGGCGACCTCGGCGAAGGCGGCCCGCCCGGCTTCGCGCCCCTCGCGCTGGGCGGTGAAGGAGGCGAGCCAGACCTCCGCCGACCCGCTGGTCTCACCGCCGGCCGCTTTGGCCTTCTCGGCGGCCTCGATCGCCCTGGCGAACTCGCGCCGCTGCACCAGCATCTCCACCGCCGTCCCGCAGTTGCCGTGGCGCAGCATCAGGTCCAGCGCGTCCTTGGCGCGACGGTTGAGGATGAGCACCTTGGCCGCGGGCCAGACGTCGTCCGCGTCCTTGTCCGCGCAGGCCAGGATTCGGGCGATCAGGGCCTCGAAGAGCTTGCGGTTGCCCAGGAGGCGGTGGTAGGCGGCCACGCGGCCGAGGGCCCCGGGGTCGTCCCTGTGCTCCGCCAGGTCGCGGCGGAACTCGCTCATGTCCTGCCAGCGCCCCAGTTCGGCGGCGAGACCGTCCGCCAGGCCGTCGAGGCCCCACTGGACCGCGGCCTCTCGGGCCTTCTCTACCTGGTCCTTGGCGCGAAGGAAGTAGGCGAGGAGGCGCGCCGCCGTGGTGGCCAGAGGCGTGCCCTTCTGGCCGGCGAAGCGGGCGAGGTGGGCCTCGGCCGGCGCCAACTGCGCGTCGAGCGTGCCGCGCAGCAGGTGAAAGGCCGCGAGGTCGCACGCCTGCTGGTCGTCGCCGCCGGCCGCGGCCACGCGGAGGAGACCCTCCAGCGCGTCGAAGCGCCCGGCCGCGGCCAGGCTGGGGAGCCGCTGGTAGACGAGCGCGCTGAACTTGCCGGGGGTCCCCCCGTCGTCATCGTCGTCCTCGTCCTCGCCCCGGACGGCCTTCGGGCGCTCCATCGTCGTGGTCGTGGCCGCGATGGCCCGCAGCACGCGCTGACCATCCGCCCCTTCTTCGGCGAGCTTCTCGACGGCGTCGGCCGCGGCCGCCGCGTCGCCGTAGCGGAACTGGTTGACGAGGCGGACGACGGCCCTGGGCGTCTCACTGTCGAGGCCGTAGCGGATGGCCTCGACGAGGCGAGCGATCTGGTTGACGACCTCGGCGTCGCTGCTCTCAGCGGTCTCGAGGGCGTGGAGGGCCGCTGGGCCAGCGTCGAGCAGCAGCTTCTCCGCGCGGCGCCGCACGGCAGGGTCGCTGCTCCCAAGCTGTCGCACGGCATCGGCCGGCGCCCCGGCCCGCACCCTGGCCGCACAGAGCGTCAGGCCCAGCGCGGCAGCGCAAACGCTGAATCGGCTGAAGCGTCTCATTCCCACCCCCCAGCCCCCGGGACGTGCCGGGATGATCCTACACCTCGGAGCCGGGGGAGTCAAGGCGCAGACCGCCGGTCAGCGATTCCCCAATCGCAGACGTAGAGGCTGGGGATTGCGTCAGGGGGGCGTCGTGCCGCGGGCTGGGCGACAGCGCGCAGAACGCGCACGCGGCCAGAAAGGCGAGGGCCAGGAGCCTGTTCCGTGTCGAGGGATTCACGCGGGACGCCATGGCACATTGAAGCCGGGGCCAACCAACGCCTGCGGATTCTAGATAACTCGCCACGATTCTCGTTCGTTGTAGCCACAAGCGTCCCGCTTGTGGAAACGCCGCGCGCGGCCTCTAGTCGGCAAGCGGGACGCTTGCCGCTACGATCACCGAGGCAATCGCGTGTGCATGATCGAGCGAGAATCGTGGCGAGTTACTACTCTGGCCACAAATCACGTAGCGCGCGTTCGGAGTGCGGGCTTCAGCCCGTACGCCCAGATACGGCCTGAAGGCCGCACTCCAAACGGGACTCTCCCTTCGGGCACCGTGCCTGAGGTGCTACATGATTTGTGGCCAGAGTAGTATATGGCCCCCGCCGCCTCATCTTGTCAAGGCGGCACAGCGAGGACGAGAGCGGAGGAGTCTACTTGGCCGGCCTTGGACCGGGGCCGGGCGGCGGGCCTTTGGGCGCCTCGTCTTCGGTGATGAAGCCGTCCTTGTTGCGGTCGAAGCGGTCGAAGTGCTCGGGCGGGCCGCCGAATTCCTCCCGCGAGACCTTGCCGTCGCCGTTCTTGTCTTCCCGCTGAATCCAGGGGCTTCGTGCTTGCGCAGTCTTCTCCACAGGCGGCCCCTCGGTTCGGAGCGTGACTCCGCCGCCGCGGACGCAGCGCACGTAGTTGTGGATGCGGATGACGTCGCCTTGGGGGCCGCGGCCGCGTGGGAACTCGGCCGGGTCGCCGGCCTTCGGGTCGCTGCGCTGGGAGCCTGCGCCGTGGACGTCGCGCAGTGTGTGCTCGCCGCTTCGCGGGTCGGGCATCCAGCCGAGCGAGCGCCCGAAGGCGACATAGGCGGCGCGGGAAACGTCGTGGACGCCGGCGTGGGTTGTGCTGCTCCAGTAGCAGGGGAAGTCGGGCTTGCCGCCCTCGTTCTTGATTGGGGTGCACTTGAACAGCGGGCTGATGGCCGCCGATTGCGCCGTGTCGGGCGAGCGGGTGTAGTCCACGATGCTTTGGAGTTCCTTGGCGTTGGGCAGCCGCCAGTCGTGGTGGCCGGCGAGGGTGAGGCCCGCGGCGTAGGCGAGGGCGTCCCGCCACGCCATCCCCTTGCCGCTGTCGGCCCGCTGCCAGACCAGGCCGGTGGCACGGTCGGTGATCGTGCCGTCGCCGTTGTCCACAAAGTCGTTCCTGCCGTAGAGCGGGTTGCCGCGGACGTAGAGGACGTAGTAGCCCTTCTCGCCCCCGCGTCGAGTGGGTCCGGCGGGATAGCCCTTGATGCGCCCGTCGGCGAAGTTCACTCCGAACATCGCGTTCGGGTCGGCGACATACGTGGTTGAGGATGCCCATTGCGAATCAATGATCCGCTCGCCCTTCTGGGGATCGCCATACTTGAAGACGAAGGCGGCGGAGTCAATGAACGGCTTCAGGCTGTCCGTATTGGCGCTGCGGGGGTCGGGGTCGGTGCCCGTGAAGAGGACCAGCGAGTACAGTTCCTTGATCGTGGGCAGCCGCCAGTCGTCGTGGCCCCCGAGCCTGCACCTCGATGCCCCTGCGACTGCCTGGCTGAAGGTCATCTTCTCGCCGGGCCTCTTCTGCCACATCAGGCCGGTCACAAGGTCGGAGATGGTGCCGTCGCCGTTGTCCTTGTATTGCGGCGGGTTGGCGACGTATTGGGCGTCCTGGCCGTACAATGGCTGGCCGGGCTTCGGGCAGGCAATTTCACGGTCGGTGCCGTAGCAGCGGGCCTGCCCCGTGTCCACGATTGGGTAGGGCACCCGCCCCGTTTCCTGCGCCGATACTGCGGCGGCGGGCGTGAGCGCGGCGGCCAGGGCCATGAGGAAAGGCGCCTTCACGGGGGTCTCCAGCATACGAGGGAATCGAGGACGAGGACGAGGGACGAGGACGAGGACGATTGGGGGAAGCGAGCGGGAATCAGTATTCGGTTTCGGAGCTTTCGAGGACGCCAGCCATGCGGGTGAGGTCGTCGAGGACGACGCCTGTGCCCCGGGCGACGCAGGTGAGGGGGTCGTCGGCGATGACGACGCGGAGGCCGGTCTCGCGGGCGATGGCCTTGTCAATCCCACGGAGGAGTGCGCCGCCGCCGGTGAGGACCATGCCGCGGTCGAAGATGTCGGCGGCCAGTTCGGGCGGGGTCTGCTCGAGGCAGAGGCGGATGGCTTCGATGATGGCGTTGACGGGCTCGCGCATGGCCTCGCGGACCTCCTCGGAGGAGATGATCTCGCGGCGGGGCAGGCCGGTGATGAAGTCGCGGCCCTTGGCCTCGAGCGTCAGCTCCGCGTCGAGGGGGAAGGCGGAGCCGATCTTGATCTTGGTGTCCTCGGCCATGCGGGGGCCGATGTCCATGTTGTACGTGCGCTTCATGTGCTGGATGATCGCCTCATCCATCTTGTCGCCTGCGACGCGGAGGGACTGGCTGGTGACGACGCCGCCGAGGGAGATGACGGCGACCTCGGTGGTGCCGCCGCCGATGTCCACGACCATGTTGCCGGTAGGCTCAGTGACGGGCATTCCAGCGCCGATGCCGGCGGCCTTGGGTTCGTCAATGAGGTAGACCTTTCGGGCGCCGGCGCGCTCGGCGGAGGCATAGACGGCGCGGCGCTCGACGTCGGTGATGCCGTGTGGGACGGCGATGACGAGGCGGGGGCGGTAGCCCCAGCGGCGGTTGTGGACCTTGTTGATGAAGTAGCGGAGCATCTTCTCGGTGACGTCGAAGTTGGCGATGACGCCGTTCTTCATCGGGCGGATGGCCTCGATGGAGCCGGGGGTGCGGCCGAGCATGGCCTTGGCCATCTCACCGACGGCGTTGCCGTTGAGGAGGACCTTGTTGGTGCCCTTCTTGACGGCGACGACGGAGGGCTCCATGAGGACAATGCCCTTGCCGCGCAGGCACACGAGGGTGTTGGCGGTGCCGAGGTCAATGCCCATGTCTACGGAGAAGAAGCTCAGGAGGCGGTCAATAATGTACATGCGGGCCGTGCCCTCTGGGTGCGGGGAGCGGCTGTGGGTGGAGGCGCGTGGACGGGGCTACTTCTCTTCTTCCTCCGCCTTCTTGGCGGGTGGTGCCTTCTCGGCCGGGGCCTTCTCGGCGGGCGCCTTCTCGTCGGGGGCCTTTTCGGCTGGGGCCTTCTCGGCCGGAGCCTTCTCGTCAGGAGCCTTCTCAGCAGGCGCTTTCTCGTCAGGGGCCTTCTCGGCGGGCGCCTTTTCGGCCGGGGCCTTTTCGTCAGGAGCCTTCTCAGCAGGCGCCTTCTCGTCCGGCGCCTTGACGTCTGGGGCCTTCTCGTCGGGGGCCTTGGGCGGGAGCCCTTCATCCACCGGCTCGGCCTTCTTCGGCGCTTCGGGCGGCTTGATGTCGGGGTTCTGCCGTGCCTTAGGTGGGGGGAGCGAGGGGGGTTCGGGGGTCTTCTTGTAGGGGTTGATGCCCCAGACCCAGGTGGCGGCAATGCCGAGGGCCATGATGAAGGTGGCGAGGATGGGGAGCGCGGTGTAGATGTTCGAGCGGGCTTGGGCGCGTGCCATTCAATCACCTCCGGGGGCGGTGCCCCGAGCGGCCCCGCGGGTAGCAGCAGGGCCGCCGCCTGGGCGCCACGGGGTCGAGACGCGAGCGGGCTACAGGTCAATCGTCAGCCGAGTCGTCACGTCGTCCCCGACCTCGACGTCGCTCTTCATGTCCGGCCTGCTGTAGTGGGTGGCGGACATGTCGGGGAAGACCTCGTCCACGATGATCTTGCCGACGTATTCGTCGCCGCGGAAGACGATGAAGGAGTAGCCCTTTGCGACTTTCTGGCGCTGGCCGATATTCAGGATGACGAGGCCGAGGCCCTTGTCCACGCCCGTGACCTTGCCGCGGATGACCTCCTTGGGCTGGACTGTCGGGGTGGGCTGCCGGAGTCTCGGGATCATCTCCGGGTCAATCTCGCGGAGCTTGTCGAGCAGGTCGTTGGCCGCAGTGAGGTCGCCGACGACCCTCTCGAGCTCCTTCGTCGCGTTGGTCAGTTCCCGCTCGCGGACCGTGAGGAGGTCCTGGAGGCCGTCGCGGTTCTTGACCAGCTCGCCGTTCTTCTTGTTGAGGGCATCAATCTCGGCCAGCTTGGCGTCAATCTCCTTGCGCTCAGCGGCGACCTGGTCGTTGAGGTGGTCGTTGCGGGAGTTCAGGAGGGCGATGTGCCTCTCCTGGTTCTCGACGTCGGCTTGCAGGAGCTTGTTGATGCGCGACACGTCGTCCCACTGCTGGCGGAGCTCGCGGATCTCGCCGCGCAACTCGACGATGTTCTTCTTCGCGAGGTCCAACAGGCCGTCCACCTGGCTCTTGTCCTTCTCGAGGTCCTTGTACTTCGTCTCGTCGTCCAGCTTGGTCCGTGCGTGGAACTCCTTCTCATCGGTCCACTTCTTCTTGTAGTTCTCCTGGAGCGAGAGAAGGGCAGCCGTGATGCCCGCGTAGAAGACGGCCATGACGAGGGAGATGACAGCGAAGATCTTGCCGGCAAGGCTCATGCCCAGAACCTCCTGTGGCTTAGGGACGGACTGCGCCGTTGCGTTCCAGCCCGATTATAGTCCGGAGGGGCCGGAAAGTCAAGAAAAAATTGACGTGGGGGTGCCTGCGGGCTATGATCCGCCATCACAGGCAAGATGCCTGTGCGGCCAGCCGGCCTCGTCGTGTGGGGGTGCCGCAGGCCCCCGCACGTGTCCGGCGAGGGGAGGACCTTCCCCCCTCTCCCCTGGGGAGAGGGGCGGGGTGAGGGTGCTTGGGCGCGCGGAAGGCACCCTCACCCCCGCCCTCCCCCCGGGGGGGAGGGGGCGGAAGGCACCCTCACCCCCGCCCTCCCCCCGGGGGGGAGGGGCGGAAGGCACCCTCACCCGCCCGTGGCGGGCGACCTCTCCCCAAGGGAGAGGTGGGAGGGCGACAGCTACGTGGCCTCAGGCAACGGAACCAAAGGAGGCATCGGTGAAGACGTGCTGGGACGTGGTGGCGGGGGGGGTGACGGCGCCGCGGGGCTTCCGGGCGGCAGCGGTGCGCTGCGGCATCCGGCAGGTGGAGGTGGACGACCTCGGGCTGCTGGTGAGCGAGACGCAAGGGACTGCGGCCGCAGTGTTCACGGCGAACCGCGTGGCCGCGGCGCCCGTCCGCTGGAGCCGCGCGAGCATCGCCCGGGGCAAGGTGCGCGCCGCGGTGGTGAACAGCGGCAACGCCAACGCCTGCACGGGTGCCCGCGGCCTGCGCGCCGTCGAGGCCACGGCGGCCAAGGCCGCCGAGCTGCTGGGCCTCAAGCCCCACAGCTTCCTCATTGCCTCGACCGGCATAATCGGGCGCTACCTGCCCGTCGAGAAGCTCCTCGAAGGGTTGCCGCGGGCCGTGCAGGCGCTCGACGGCTCCCTCGAGGCGGGCGAGCGCTTCGCCCACGCCATCATGACGACCGACACGGAGCTGAAGGAGGCGGCGCTCCGCTGCGAGCTGGGCGGCGGGGCCGCCGTGACCCTGGGCGGCTGCACCAAGGGGGCTGGGATGATCGCCCCCGGCATGGCCACCACGCTCACTTTCCTCACGACCGACGCGGCCATTGGGCGGCCGCTCCTCCAGCGGATGCTGCGGCGGGCCATCGAGCGGACGTATAACCGCATCTCGATTGACGAGCACATGAGCACGAACGACACAGCGCTGTGCCTGGCAAGTGGCCTGGCCGACGCTCCGCTGGTCCGCGAGGGGACGCGGGCCGCCGGCCGCTTCGAGGCGGCGCTGACTGAGCTGTGCCGTATCCTGGCCCTCAAGATCGTGGCCGACGGCGAGGGGGCGACACGGCTGGTCACCATCGAGGTGGTGAGAGCCCCGAGCGAGAGGGCGGCGGTGGCGGCGGCCCGCGCCATCGCCGATTCGCCCCTGTGCAAGTGCGCGCTCCACAGCGGCGACCCGAACTGGGGGCGCTTCGTCTCCGCCGCAGGCTATGCCTGCTCGCGGCTCGACGAGGCGAAGTCCCGCCTCTTCATCGGCGGCAAGCTGGCCTACGCCGCCGGCGCGCCCGGCAAGGCCACCGAGGCCGAGCTAGCCGCCGCAATGGCCGGGCGCGAGGTCACGCTCCGCCTCGACCTCGGCCTCGGAAAGGCCGCTGCGACCGTGTGGACGTGCGACCTGTCGAAGGAATACGTGGCCATCAACGCCGACTACCACACGTGAGCATTTCCGATCTCCAATTTCCCATTTCCCATTTCCCATTGAGGAGCAAGCGGCGGGTGGACTCCATCGGAGCAGACAGGTGCGGAACTCGGGGGCTCTGAAATCGGCAATCGGCAATCGGAAATCGGAAATGGGGATGCCCTTGGCGCCCTCGGCCTTCTGGCCCGGCTGCGGGGCCGACTGGTGATGAACGGCCTGCGCGGGCTGCCGCGCCAGAGCGCGCTGAAGATGGTCGTCGTGGCGGGGGCGGGCGCCGCCTTCTGGATCGGCATCTACGCCGCGTCGCTGAGCGGGTTCCGCTTCGTGGACAAGTACCTGGGCAGCGCCGAGCCCCTCGCCGAGACCCTCCTGTCCCTCTTCTTCCTCCTCCTCGGCGTCATGCTGCTCTTCAGCAACGCCATCATCTCGTTCGGCAGCCTGTTCCGGTCGGAGGAGACGAGTCTGCTCCTCACCCTGCCCGTCGAGGCCGAGAGCGTCTTCACGTACAAGCTCGTCGAGTCGGTCACGTTCAGCTCCTGGGCCTTTCTGGTGCTGGGCTTTCCGCTGATGCTTGGGTACGGGGTGAGCGCCGGGGCGCCGTGGTACTACGCGGTGGTGGTGCTGGCCTATTTCGCGCCCTTCGTGCTGCTGGCGGCGAGCGTGGGGGCCGTGGTGGCATTGGCCGTCGCG
>Ga0194125_10003790_pt1 | contig 24094 bp, 15 predicted proteins | sample TA2KigC250mmetaG_FD_148626 | JGI IMG/M metagenome (GOLD analysis project Ga0194125, IMG submission 148626) | Freshwater microbial communities from Lake Tanganyika, Tanzania - TA2015034 Kigoma Deep Cast 250m | ecosystem: Environmental > Aquatic > Freshwater > Lake | place: Tanzania: Lake... | reverse complement strand
TGGTTTTACTGCGAACTATGGCCGACTTGAGCGGCGGCGATTTATGTGTCATCAACCGAGATGTTGACCTGTTGCGCGGCTTTTTCGGCCTGTCTCGTATTCTGGGGAGACGTTGGGCCCTGAGCGAGCAAACGGTTAGTGCCGGGCCGGTGCAACTGACCCCGCCGGCCTGGGCCAAAAGACTGGTAGTCTGTTATCTACCCAAGAGCCGAACGGGTGCCCGGATGCGCTCCCAGATACCCACAGTGCAGGAAATTATCGACCCGTCATATCAGGTTCTCATGTTTGCTGATCTTGCCGCGCCAACACTTGATCTTCTCATTCCAACAGAAGGGGGGATGCTTTTCCTGGATGCCGAAGCAGAAATCGTCCTGCAACCGGTAGCGGGAAAGAAGATTCCAGCTCGGGTCCCTTTTAAGGTTCAGGCGCGAATTCGGCCGGCAATTGCCGAAGATTTGGGACAGCCTCGCTTCCTGACCCAGACAGCCATGTCCATTACGCTTTGGCGGGAGGGACAACCCGAAATAACGGTCCAGCTTTATGATGACGGGCAACACGGTGGGTCAGTCTGGTGACGGCTGTGGAAAGTGGCGCTTACCCACCCCAGGAAGTCCATAGGTAAGCTCAAAAAAGTCCTACGGGATGACAAAATTTAAACAAAAAAGCTGTGGGCAGCGGTCTTATTATTATGGCGGAATACCCGGAAGGTGGTTTTGAAACAAGAGCTCTGGGGCATTCTATCTTGTCCGATGGAGACACAGAAACTATGTCAGGCGATCAAGGATGCTGTTCATTACTCATGCAGGATATCATAATATGGATCGGATAACCGGTTTCATTTTGTGAAAGAAGAGCTGCTGGACACATGAGGCATCGCAGAGATATCAGTGGAGAGGAGCTGGGAGGCTTTTACAAAAACTGGGATACTTCTGCACCAGACGAACAGCCACATAACTGCGAGCGATTGAGGCAACCTTAATAAAATCCATAAACCGGAAAATAGCATGTCTGAAGACTCCCAAAGTAACTTTATGCCGTCAACGGCATCGGCTTTTGAAGCCTTTAAGGGCCGAGCGAAAATTGGTCAAACTATTTATTTTCGGTCTGGGTCTTCCAAAGACTCACCGGAACGTAGTGGTATCCTCATCGAGGTATTTTCGGATGGAATGATAATTGATACTGATGACGGAGAGGAATGGGTACCAGCGCAGGATGTCCAGACTTGGCGAGTGCCAAAGCCACCACCGGAATCGCCGGAGCTACCGCCTCTCTCCACCTCCATAGTGCAGGACGAGCAGCAAGGACCGCTGCTTTCAGATAATCTTCCTAATCCTGCCGATCTTGAACTTCTTTTCGCCGGTGACCCCGTATTGCTTCTGCCCGAGCCGTCTTTCAACTTCCCGTCTTCCCAAAAAGAAATTCAGCAGATTATCCTCCGATGGAAAAATATGTATGATTATGCTAAAAAAATTCGCGAACCGGCGCGCATGAGTCAAGAGGTGCCACGCATAGAAGAACTTGCAGATACGCTTCAAGATTCTTCTTTATATTACCTTGCTGGTTTATTAGCTGATTCAAGTGGCCTGGGCAATTGGTGCGCAAGAGCTTACTTTCAAAATGCTCTTGAACTTGATCAGAATCATCAAGGAGCAGCTACTGCAATTGCCGCATTGGCAATCAGGCAAAATGATCTTGTTAGTGCAACAAAGTTCCTTCTTTGGGCTGTTCGTCTCGAAGGTAACCTCGACAAGACAAATCTTATTAGATGCATAGGACAATGTATCCTACGCATGGATAAAGAAAATATACCAGAAATAGGTCAGTTACTTTCATTGGAACTCCCTGAACAAGCTCGCCGCCTCGCATCTAGTCTCATTGCCCTTGTGGTAAATGAAGACCATGCTGCCTATAAAGCAGCTTTGTCTGCCAATATCGATGAATTGCGTCGGACAAAAATTGGGAATGATCTTTTTACTTGGAACGATACGATCGTACCACCAGTTGAGCCAAAGATATCCCCACACTCTCCAATAACCATTGTATCAAATCGCGACATTACTCGCCGAGGTCGAGTGTCGGCATACTACCCTGGCCGCAACTTCGGATTTATCGTTGATGACTCTACAGGTCAAACATGGTTCTTCCATAAGACGGCCATCGTCAATCCCTCCCTTCTGAATGCCTTGACGGATGGCAGAGTCCGCCAAGATGTCATGTTCTCTGGAAGCGCCGAGACTCAATCCGGAAGATATCCCATTGCAAACGACATTATCTCGCTATCAGGGGAGGCTGAAATTCATAGTGAAGTGCCCAAACGAGCTCCTCTGAGATTGCGTTTGCAGGCTATTCCAAAGGATGGCAGTGCCTTTGCGAGGGCCATGGAAGCTGAGCAACTCGATCAACTCGACAAGGCCGAAATTCTCTATCGCGAAGAGATAGCCAATCGCGGACGTCACACAAAAAGCGCCATAAAAAACTTGGCGGCATTACAAAACCGCCGAGGGAAGCCAGATAATGCAATTAAGCTTCTTGACAGTCATCAGAGTTTTTTTGAGGAAACCGAAGCAGCCTCTCTTGATCAAATGCGCGTGCAGTTTCTTGTCAAAGCCCGGAAGTACACTGATGCTGCCCAACTATTAGCTCGATTAGCAAAGAACCCTTTAAACAAGAAGAAAAAATTAGAGTATCTTCGCCAAGAAGCATATTGTGTGCTTGTTTCAGGCAACATTGACCTATCGATACGCAAAATAGAATCTATTTTAAAAGAAAATCCGGGTGACACGGCTAGTCAACTTTTGCTTGCCAAAGCTCAGGAAGCAAAAAATACAGGTTTCCTCCCTGAAAAAGTTGTTGCAGGAATGGATGACGATGAAGAAGATGAGCTATTCTCAAGTCTTGCCCTAGGATTGTCCCAGATTGCCCGCAGGCAAATAGATAACTGCGAACTTCGAGGATTGGATGCTCGAACCAAGGAAAGCCGTGAGTTCAGCGAACGAGACTTTAAGGCTCTTGAACGTCTTCTTGATAACTTAAGGGGGCGTAGGCCTCGAGAACGCGCTGATTATTTGTTGACGTTAGCTACGCTATGTGAGCTGTCACCTGATATCGCCGGGAAAAGAAGCCTCCACCAATTACTAAGACGTCATTTTGTGGCCCTGGCCGAAGCGTCAATGGTAGATGACGAACCTATTGATGTTGTTCGATGCTACGTGGTCGAGTCACTTAATCTTTGTCCGGTCAAAATGAAAGATAACGACACAGCTCGGGAAGCAGCTTGGGTTTTGCTTCTTGGGACCTACCTTTCAGATAAGCCGGAGCCAAGCTCCCTGCTTCAACATGAATCTGGACGACGGCTGGAGAATGTATTGAGACTTCTATCGAGAAACCCTAATGATTGGCAGCGGGTTGCTCACGATGCCGTTTTCTATCAGCTTAGAGCACCTTCGGCCTTCAATTATTTATCCACTTCCATTAAAGTCGTGTCTGAGTTGGCCCCAATACAGATTGATGAAAAGGCTGAACAAGAAAGGATGAAAGAGCTTGAAAGGGCATTTAAAATTGTACCGTTAGAGGCAATTTCTGGCGATAGGCTCCGACAAGCAAAGGAAGCAATAGCTCAACAAATACCCGGCTTACTGTTTGATCTTGACCGCAGGCGGTTGTCAGAGTTTGTAAAGATCCTTGGCGATGCGGCCGAATATGCATTAGAGCGTCACTTCCGGGAGCGTGAGACTCGATATCTCAGGTTGGAAGGAGATATTTTACGTATTATAGAAGAAATTTCCCGCCATCCGACGCATTTGTCTATTGAAAGACTATTGCCTGCAATTTCATCTTTGCTTGAGTTATTGAGAAATGATTTTGCTCGAATTGAGGCACAAAGACCAGACTTAGAGCTAACCAATGTTCTTAACAATGATTTTTATGTTTTACATGATAAGTCTGTAGCGTTGAGGTTATTGTTATCATCTAAAGATGAGAGTGCACCACCTATCGAAGCTATTGGACTTGTCTTGGAACACGGGGATGCCGAACCGTGTCACTCTCCTGACCCTCTACATGGCGGGCAGACACGTGAAATCGAGCTTTCAGTGAGGCCAACAACGAAACAGATTCATGACGAGACTTTTACTGTCGAAGTGAGAGTTGAATACCGCACTAGAAATGGGGCAACAGAGAGGTCACAGCCATTTGCCCTTCCCGTTCGATTGGGTAATCCTGCTTTTGATGAAATTCCGAATCCCTACGGACGATACTCTGGTGGTTCTCCAGTTGAAGATGAGGAAATGTTCTTTGGTCGGGCAGCCCTCATTGACCGCATAGTTACCTGCTTGTCAACCGGAACAATGGGACAGTGTTTCGTCTTGTATGGACAGAAACGGTCAGGCAAGTCCTCTGTTCTCAAACAGGTAGAAAAGCGTTTGGCAACGTCAGTGCTTTTTGCATCACTGTCAGCCGGCACCTTCTCGCCCGATGATTTATGGAGGAGCTTCGCAAACTTACTCTTACAGGAGGTGACATTTCGTCTGGAAGATTTGGGTTCCGACGTTCCAACAAGTTGGCCTAGTCGGTCAGAAGTGAACGCCAGTCCCCTTGAGGCCATTCGTAATATAGTACGTACTCTTACAAGACAAGGACATAAACTCGTTGTTGCCATTGATGAGTTCACCTATATTTACGAAAATGCTCCCAATGAAGTGGCAATATTTATGCGCGGCTGGAAAGCATTGCTTGAGGCCAAGACCTTCAATGCCATTCTTGTTGGCCAGGATACTATGCCGCGATTTAAACAGGCATTCCCTAATGAATTCGGGGTAACACATGATGAACGTATAACTTACCTGAACGAAGAGGAGGCGTCAGCGCTGGCTACAAAACCAATCCTTCTTGAGGGAAGTTCTCGTTACAGAGGAAATGCACCACGTCGTCTCTTCGATTTGACGGCAGGGAGCCCCTTTTTCCTGCAAATAGCTTGTGATCGGCTTGTGCAACATCTTAATTCAAGGAAGGCCGTTTTTATAACAGAGGCTGATATCGATCAGGTTGCTCGCACACTAACTGTCGGTAGCAATGCCCTCCCACCAGAACGTTTCGATTCCCTTGTAACGGCCGCGGGAGAAAAGGTAGCCATTATCCCTCGAGATAACCTCTGGCAAGTGTTAGCAAGGGTTGCCAGAGAGTCGCTTCATTCAGGTTGGTGTTATAAAAGAGATATTGATGGTCTTCCAAGGAGTTCGGATGCGGTGAAGGATCTTCTCGATAGAGAAATACTTGCAGTAGAGGGCGAACGCGTGTGCATCCGGGTTGGCCTCTTTGCTGCGTGGCTTCGGGCAAATCAGTGAAGGAGAGGAGATGCCACGTGACAATCCCTTCAGCGGTCGAGGAGCCCCGGTCAGTGGAAGTCGACTGGTAGGACGTCGGTTAATCCTTGATCGGTTGATGAATCGGTTGAGATCAGAATCTCATTGTAGTATTGTGGGGCTTCCTAAAATGGGGAAAACAAGCACTGCTAGAGAGGTACTGCGGAGGCTTGACACGTCTTCAACCGGGATGATCGGCGGGTATATTACGTTAGATGCGATTAGCGGGCCAATCCAAGCATATAATAGAATTATAGAAGAGATATCTCCTGATTCGTCTGACGATTCGCCATCTGTGCGCCTCAACGACCACGACGAAGCTTACGAATGCTTCCTCCGAACGTTGCGCCGGCGGCAACGATCGGGCTTGAAATCAATTATCATTGTGGATGAAGTAGATGCCATCGTGCGGGACGACTTTTTTAATGCGCCGCTTTTCATTTCCAGAATACGCGAGGTAGCAAATGATCGGGATCGCTACGGGATTACTTTTGTTTTTATATCAAGGCGATCATTGGACATGATTCAAGGAGCAGTAGATTGTTCAACATTGGCAGGGTTATGCGAAGTTATCTACCTTCAACCATTAGATTACGATGGCCTTGAGGAGCTTGCTGCCCGAAGCCCCGTTCCTGTGGACGATACAGGACGTGAAACTTTGTGGCATATTACTGGTGGTCACCCCTTCTTGGCCGAGGTGGTGATGTGCGAAGCCGTCGAAAAAAGTGAATCGCGGCTCGACGGTGAATCAATTGAAGGCGCGCAGCACGAACAGTCACACGAATTCACTAATCAATATAGACAGCTAACCAATCTCCTAATACATGACGGGATGTTTGAGGCGTTGTGTGAATTGGTCGTGGGGCCATGTTGGCGGCCCATCGCGCCACACACAGTGTGTCTATTAAAACACTATGGTATCCTTCGTAGTCGTGAGGAAGCCGCTGGGGGATTGGAGTGCATGTCCAAGCATCTCAGAGACTACCTTAAGCTACTGACAAGAACGACACCTTCTTGGGAGTTACTCGGAGAAGCGGAGCGTCAACTTCGTTACCTGGTCCTGGACCGCATGGTTGAGGCCTATGGCGAGGGTTGGTTTGAGAAGTTAAAAGAGAAAGTTCCGCAAATGAGAGAAGCCCTTGACAAGCTGGTCCAGCAGAGAGCCCGCGAGCAACGAATGTTTGGCGACGCTGCCTCAGACTTTATCCTGGATTATGCATATATAGGAGATTTAAAAGACGTGATTTTTGCTGAGTGGGAGAAATACCGATCGATTCTTGGAGGTGCCAAGAAAGATTGGGAAAGAAGATTCCAAGACATTATGAAAGTAAGAAACCCCATGGCCCACCATCGCCCAGTACCGGCGGATGTTCTTCAGGAAGCCGAACGATCATGCCAGTCCCTGCTAAATCGACTTACAGGGTTAGAAAATAATTCAAGCTGAAGTTAATGGGTCTTCGGCAGCGAAGATTGAGCCGCTAGACTGAGAAACGAGATTTTAATCAGGACCGGCCTTGAATCGCTTTCGACGTCAAGGCCAGAAATTGGACGCTTCGAGAATTGCCGCACAAAACGCTGGAGTGGATACCCCAAAAGAAGTCGGCCTGCTCAGGCAGGCAAACCGACGCTTGGCCAAGCCTCCGTCTCGCGAACTGCTGAAAATCCATGCGACCATCGGCAATATCTTTGCGGTGCATGGCACAAGTCGCTGGCGGTCTGCTCCCGCTATCTTGCACGAGCTTATCCAGCAATACGAGACGTTGATCGAAGCGGAGCGCCAGTCATGGCAGAGTCTGATTCGCAGATTTTGGCTGATACGTGAAGTATTAGAAGAAATGAACCAGCATCCCGAATATGCTGAAGGCTTATCTCCTCAATACGTCTTAGAATATCCAGAGTATTCAGAAGCCCTGCTGGCATTAGCTAAGGTGCAGTGGCAAGACCGTCAGGTTTACCTGGGTAGGCTTCGCCAAAGTTTTAAGACGCGCCTCAACCTCGGCTTTGCTTGGCTCCAACTGCTCAACAGTGAAATGAGCGCTTATGCTTACCGTTTAGAAAAACGAGGCCTCGATACATTAGCAACCAGATTTCCTTCTCCTGACAACCAGGACCTGAAGGCGTGGGAAGAACTCCATGCCAAACTGGATAAGCCTCTGCTCCGACTTAACAACCTGGGGGTCAAATCTTTAGGGGATGGCTATTGAAATCCAAACCTTAGGTTTGTGATTAACGATGAGCATCTCATCATATATTGGCTATAAGCAATGCCCCCCCATTCATTTACTTTTCAGAATCAGAGCGGTTCTGCCGATGACAAGGAATAAATCGTAGAGCGGGAGGTGGAAGGTGCCATCCTCGTTGACCTGGATTGATCACGACCCGGCGGCGCGGGAGCGCAGCTGGCGTATCCTGGCTCTGTTTCAGGAAAAGGAAAGTCGGGATGAGTTGGGGTTGGGGGGTATCCGGGACAGCTTTGCGGACCAGCTCTTTCCAGGGACCAGCACCATCCAGACCAGGCTGCGCTACATGCTGTTCGTGCCTTGGATGTATGCTGACTTGGAGAAGAAGCGGGAGCGGCCGGATAAATTCGCCCGGACGGCTGCACAGCAGGAAAGAAATCTGATTACGGTTTTACAGTCTGCCGACGACAACTACGGGGTCATTGGCGCCGTAGCCGGCAAGGCACTCAAGCGCCTGCCCGGTTCAATCTATTGGGCCGGCTTGGGTAGATGGGGAATCCGGCGTCTGGATCTGAGTCAGGAAGAATATCATCAGTTTATTGGCACGATTTATCAACAACGGGAGGAGCAGGAGCGGCACAAACGGGCCCGGCGTCAGCGGGGGGAAGAGATTCTCCTGCCGGCGGAGTCACATACCCTCACCTGGCATCCGCAGCTGCCCGCTCCACCGGAGGATTTTCCCCACAGAGCCGACTTTCTCCTGACCTGGGAAGAGGCAAACTTCCTTTTGGATTGCTGGCAACGCCATCACCCTAACAGTCTCCTGACCTTTTTGGCCCGGCACTGTGCCCCTGCCAAGGTGGAATTCCCCTGGGAGCATCCTGAGCGGGCCAGATTTCGCCGTGATCATCAAGAACTGCTGGACCATGCCCGCCGCTTTTCGCAGATCATGCACGGGGCCGCCTTAATCTATAATCTGAGGTTGAGCGAACTGCGCCACTGGGAGGAGAAAATCTCGGAGTACCGGACCAGGCTGCAGCAGTGGGGGGAAGAACTTGATTGGCAAGACTTGCAACAGTGGTCTTTAGAGCGCCTCTGGGAGCTGACCACAGGGCAGGGCCATACCATAACTCCTGCTACCCGCCGCTTTGTATCCAACTGGGTAGCCTTAGTGCTTTCTGAAAAGGGCAAGTTGGCGGATCATCAGGAAGCTCGCTGGCTTATCGGCCACCGGGAACAGACCTTAAAAGGTGTGCGGTCCCGCTTGCGCAACCGCCGGGCTCTGGAGCAATGGCGCGGTGCCTCCGGGCTGGGTCGCCTGGCCTATCGGTGGCCTACCGCCCAAATTTTCCTGCAAGATCTGTGGGAAGGCTTACAAAGGAGAGTCTGATGCTGGCGCCGGATGAACGCAGTCTCTATACCGCCGCCTTGACCCCGCCCCCGGGCCTGGTCTTTGATCAGGCCATTGCCACTACTTACTCCCTGGACCCGCTCACCCTGCTGACGATACCGGTTCATTTAGCTTTAGGGGAAAGGAGTGTTGCCAAAGGTAGGGAAGATAATGGGATCATGGTGTTGGAGGGCCTCCGTCGGGTCATAGCACGATTGAGCGTCTATACCCAGCAGGGGAAGATTCAGGTCCCGGCCAGCCATCAGATCCTCTTCGGTCTTCTGGAGACTATGGTCATCGAGGTTCAGGCACCTCGAGGGGGCGTCTTTCACCCGAAGTTGTGGCTGCTACGTTTTGTTGCCCCCGACTCGGCAGAGCCGCCACACTTGCGCCTGCTCATTCTCTCTCGCAATCTTACTATGGACCGGTCTTGGGACCTCTCCCTGCAATTGGAAGGCCAGCCCGGCAGACGGGGACGAGCAGTCAATCGGGAGCTGGCAGACTTTATTGCGGCCTTGCCCGAGCTAGCCAGAAATCCAGTCCCGGCGGCACGGCAGCATCAAGCAGCCCTGCTTGCCGAGGAAGTCCGCCGAACCGACTGGGAGCTGCCACATGGATTTGAGTCCATCCGGTTCCATATCCTCGGGCGCAAACGTCGCCCCTGGCAGCCACCGGAAGCTCGTCGTCTCGTCGTAATCTCGCCTTTCTGTGACAATCAGGCGCTTGCCAAACTCTGTGAGCAGACGGATGTTGCGGAGGCCCTTATTTCCCGGCCGGAAACCCTGGCCGAGCTATCGGCGGAGACGAGAAACAGGTTCAAGCAGTGCCTGATCCTCCAGGAGGCTGCCGAAACCGAGGATGGGGAAGACCAGGAAGGCTTAGTCTCTAAGGATACCTTGGGATTGCATGCCAAGGCCTATATTTTTCAAAATGGCTGGCACACCCACTTAGTCATGGGATCAGCCAATGCCACCGACGCCGCTCTGCGCCGTTCAGAAAACATTGAGATCCTCGTTGAGTTAAGCGGCAAGACCAGTAAGGTGAAAGGCATTGACGACATTCTTCATCCTGAGGGCCTGGGAAGACTTCTCGAACCTTACCAAGATATCGGGATATTCCCCCCTCCTGATCCGGAAGTGCAACAAGCGACCCGTGCCCTGGAGAGGGCCCAAAAAGAGTTGAGTTCCGCCGACCTGCGGGTTTTCTGCGCCCAGGGGCAGGAGCAGGAAAGTTGGCGTTGTCATTTAAAAACCCAAGAACTGGCCGAGCCTGCCGGGGTCGCTGCCATCCGGGCCTGGCCCATCACCGTTCCGTCTGAATACGCCAGGGATATCGGGGGGCTCTTTCTCTCCGGCGAGGCCTTGCTGGGCACTTTTTCGCCCCAAGCCCTTACCGGCCTCATCGCTTTTGAGCTGAACTCACCTTTTCCAAGGTTAAACCTGCGCTTTACCCTCAACTTACCAGTGGAGGGGATGCCAGCCGAAAGGGATGCTGCTGTTTTCCGTACCGTGATCCGTAATCAACAAGGTTTCATGCGTTATCTCCTCATGCTGTTACATGAAGTGGCCGACATGCCTTTCGGTACGGTCCTGTCCGCCTCGCTTATCGGTTTAACTCCTGGCAACTGGCGGCGCCGCGCCACCGAAGTTTTGCCTCTCCTCGAAGAACTGGTCCGGGCCTATTGCCGCAACCCCAATAAACTTCAGGATATCGGTATGCTCATAGATCGTCTCAATAAACTGCCGCAAACCAGCGAGCCCATTGTTCCCCCCGAGTTTCTGCACCTTTGGCAGATCATGGCAGCTGTTCTGGAGAAAAAAGATGAGCTGTAAACACTTTACGGCGGACGCCGCGCTCAAGCAGCTGAAAGATTTTCAGCTGCGGTCGGTTAATTATGTTTTTGACCGCCTGTACGGTCCGGAAGCGACGAACCGGTTTTTAGTGGCCGACGAAGTGGGACTCGGCAAGACCTTGGTGGCGCGTGGGGTCATTGCCCGCGCCATCGAACACTTACAGCACACCGTAGATCGCCTGGACATCGTTTATATCTGTTCCAATGCTGCCATTGCGGCGCAAAACCTAAGACGCCTAAGTATCGGGGAGGATAACAGCTTTGCCAGGCCTACCAGGCTGACGCTGCTGCCGTTGCAGATGCAAGAATTGTCGGCCAACAGAATAAATTTCGTCAGCATGACCCCGGGGACAGCCTTGGAACTGCACGGGAGAGGTGGGATCGCCGACGAGCGCATTCTTATTTATCAGATACTCCGCCAGGAACCGGGAATAAATCACAGAGGTCTCGAAAAAATGCTGCAGGCCACGGTCCGGAACCGGGAAGCCTGGCTCAGGTGGATTAACCGCGAGCTGAGCTTCGATCAGGAGTTGGCCCAGGCCTATAGAGAGGCTATCCGGCAAGATACTCACCTCTGGGAAAAGCTACTGGAATATACCGAGAAATTCAAGAGAATCAGAAAACACATACCCGCTGTTTGGTCTCAGGAGCGCTATCAACTCATCGGGACGCTTCGATATCTGTTGGCCGAGACCTGTCTGACCGCTTTACAGCCGGATCTGGTGATCCTCGATGAGTTCCAGAGATTTAAAGATCTGTTGGATAGTGAGAACGAAGCGGCAAAGCTGGCCAGAAAACTTTTTGAGTATCCGGAAGTCCGGATTTTGCTCCTCTCCGCTACCCCCTATAAAATGTTTACTCTGGACCTGGAGGCAGATGACCAGCATTATGCCGATTTCATCAGGACTTTGAAATTCTTATACAACAACGATACCGCCGTCAGCAGTCTGGAAGAAGATATCGGCAATTTTCGCCAGGCGTTATTTGCCCTGGCAGAGGGAGATTTCTCTGAACTTGAGGCCGGACGGCAGCGTTTGCAGGCAAAGCTGCAGCGCGTTATGTGTCGTACTGAAAGAGTCGGGCTTACCAAAAAGCTCGATGCCATGCTCGTTGAACACTCACTCCAGGCACCACTGTTACCCCAGGACTTTGGACATGCAGCTTTAGTTGATCGGGCCGGACGAATAGCAGCGGCGGGCAGTACTGTGGAATACTGGAAATCAGGCCCCTATCTCCTCAATTTCCTCAAGGATTATGAACTCCGCCGAAAATTGGATAAGCAAACAACCTCGACACCTGATCTCGTAGCAGGGATAAAAAAAGGGCAGGATCACATTATCACGACTGAAAGGCTCGAGCACTACCTCGCTTTGGACCCTGGCAATGCCCGCTTCCGCCTGCTTTTCCAGAAAATGTTGGATAACGGCCTCTGGCGCCTCCTCTGGTTACCCCCTTCGCTACCTTATACGAAACCGGCGGGAGCCTATGCTGAGGTGGGACCAGTTACTAAGGCCTTGATCTTTTCGGGCTGGCATTTTGTCCCGGATGCCATTGCCGCCCTCTGCTCTTATGAGGCTGAACGCCGGATGGTCACGGAATTCCGCCAGGATATCTCCCGCAGCCAATTGTATGACAAGATAAAACCTTTGTTGCGCCTCCAGAAGAAAGATACCCGTCTGAGCGGCATGCCCGTCCTGGCCTGGCTCATGCCCTTCCCGACCTTGGCTAATACTATAGATCCTTTAAAACTCGCCATGAGTTCGGGTCGGGGGGAGCCAGTGGAAGTAGAGCAGCTCTTGACCGCAGCCGAACAGCACTGTCAGCAGCTGTTGCAAGGGTTGCCACCCGGGGGGCCGGGAAATCGCCCTGATGAGCGCTGGTATTGGGCGGCGCCGGCCTTCCTTGAATCCCGATCCCGGCTGTGCCACTGGTGCGCCGACGAGAATAATTGGTCTGATAGAGAAGAAGGCCGGGAGGACAGGGAGCATTTCAAAGAGCATGTAAAGCAGTTGATGAGTGTCATGGCCGGAGAACTTGATTTGGGCCCCCGGCCCAAAGACCTGGCCAGGGTCATGGCGAAGCTCGCCCTCGCCGGCCCTGGCACCTGTGCCTTGCGGGCTCTCCGCCGGGTGGCGCTTGAACTGCCTCCAGATGCTGCTGAGCTTCTTACCGCCGCTATCCAGGTCGCCCAAGGGTTCAGGACGCTCTTTAATCTGCCTGAAACCATCTGTCTGTTGCGGGGAGAGGGCGATGAAACTTACTGGCGGCTTACTCTACGGTATATCCTGGAAGGCAATCTCCAGGCGGTTCTCGATGAACAGGTGCATATTTTACTTGACTCGCTTGGACTGGCCCTGCAACCGCCGCAAGAAAAAGTTACTCATATCGCTGCCAGCCTGGCGAATACCCTCTCTCTCCGGACCGCCCAAATAAGTATCGACGCAATAAGTATCACAGATGAAAGCATTCGCTTCAGTCCTTTTAACAGCCGAGTGCGGTTTGCCTTACGATTCGGTGAGCTCAAAAGTGAGATTGATGGAACTTTGGCCAGGGCCGAAGTCGTCAGAGACGCCTTTAATTCCCCCTTCCGCCCTTTTATCCTGGCCTCCACCTCTATTGGTCAAGAAGGGCTTGATTTTCACCCTTGGTGCCATGCGGTGGTGCACTGGAATTTGCCCGCAAATCCGGTGGATCTGGAACAACGCGAAGGACGGGTGCATCGCTACAAAGGCCATGCGATTCGCAAGAACATCGCTCAAAAATTCGGTCTTACAGCTCTTAACGAGTGGGACTGCAAAGGGGACCCATGGGCATTCCTCTTTCAAAAAGCCGTCGTAAACCGCCCGGTTGGTTCCTCTGACCTAGTTCCTTTTTGGATCTTCGATATAGAGGAGGGAGCACACATCGAGCGTTGGGTGCCGCTCCTGCCATTTAGCCGGGAAGTCCAACAGTTGGAGCGACTGAAGCGGAACCTGGCATTGTATCGCTTAGTTTTCGGACAACCACGCCAGGAAGACCTCTTGGCCCATTTAGCCGAGCGAATTCCGCCTGAACGGGCTGAAAGCTTCACACAGGCTTGGAGCATATCTCTGGTTCCATCGGCCTGAAAGCAATCTGCACCAGCTATGGCTCTTCGGAGGAGTACTCCCAGATGCTCTCGGAGTTGGCCGTGGACCCGGACCGCAACGCCCTCATCGTGGCTGACGTGCTCAGGGGGCAGAAAGCGGCGTCAGCCTGGTGCTCTCAGACCGCAGATCCCATTGCCGGACCCTTGCGGCCATGATGGCAGCAAGGAACATCCAGGCGGCGGTCCCAACCGGGGATTTAAGCGCCAGGAGGTGGTGGAGGCGGTCCAGGCCGGGGAGGTGCAGGTGCTCCTGGCCACGGGCCAGCTCATCGGCGAGGGGTTCGACTGCCCCGGCCTCTCCGCCCTGTTGCTGGCCACGCCCAGCCGCTTCAGTGGCCGGCTGCTGCAATACCTGGGCCGGGTGCTGCGCCCGGCGCCGGGCAAGGACAAGGCCAGGGTCTATGATTGCCTGACTGTCATGGGAGGCGTGCTGGTAAACGCGGCCCGGGTTCGGGCGTAGGCGGCATAATCCCCTTGTCTTTACTGATGCAGATCGATTAAGATAACCGCAAAAAGCGGAGGGAGACCGGCATGACCAAAGCGGAACTCATTGCCCAGGTGGCCAGCCAGGCGAAGCTGAACAAAGCTGAAACGGAGAAGGCCCTGGGCGCCCTGCTCCAAGGTATGAGAAATATCTTGCAGACCGAAGGACGGCTGGCCCTGCCGGGCTTCGGGGTTTTCACGGTGAACGACCGGCCCGCCCGGACCGGACGCAACCCCAAGACTGGCGAGCCGCTGGAGATTGCCGCCGGCAAGGCGGTGAAGTTCAAACCGGGGAAGACGTTGAAGGAAGTTGTAAAATAAGAGTGCAAGAGGGCTGCTTTCTCTGCGACCATAGTGCAGCAGTCCAAAGGCCTTTTCCCGCGCCATTCCCCGCGCTTCCGATGCCTGAGGCTTTGCTCCTTGGACCGCGCCATCAGAAAATCTTACGTATGTCCCCCAGCGCCTTAACGCAACAGATCCGCCAACTGAACAGAAGCATCCGTCCTCCAAGACGGAGCAGTCATCAGTTAATGGGAATTCAAAAGCATGTCTATACCAAAAAATAACGGCGCCAATCTTGGTTTTGAGCGGGAATTGTGGCAGGCGGCCGATGCCTTGCGCTCCAATATGGACGCCGCCGAGTACAAGCATGTGGTGCTCGGTCTCATTTTCCTGAAATACATCTCCGATGCCTTTGTGGAACAGCATGCCAAGCTGGAGGCCCAGCGCGCCCAGGGAGCGGACCCGGAAGACCCGGACGAATACCGGGCCATGAATATCTTCTGGGTGCCCAAGGAAGCCCGCTGGCCGCATCTCAAGGCCAATGCCAAACAGCCCGCCATCGGCAAGATTGTGGACGACGCCATGCTGGCCATTGAGCGGGACAACCCCTCCCTCAAGGGCGTCTTGCCCAAGGATTACGCCCACCCCCGCCTGGACAAACAGCGCCTGGGGCAGCTCATCGACACCATCGGCAATATCGGCCTGGGCCAGAAAGCCAATCGCTCCAAAGACATCCTGGGCCGGGTCTATGAGTATTTCCTCAGCCAATTCGCCAGCGCCGAAGGCAAAAAAGGCGGCCAGTTCTACACCCCCCGCTGCGTCGTGCGCCTGCTGGTGGAGATGCTGGCCCCCTACAAGGGCCGGGTCTTTGACCCCTGCTGCGGCTCCGGCGGCATGTTTGTCCAGTCGGAAAAGTTCGTGGAGGCCCACGGCGGCCGGATCGGCGATATCAGCATCTACGGCCAGGAGTCCAACCACACCACCTGGCGGCTGGCCAAAATGAACCTGGCCATCCGGGGCATCGACGGCAATCTGGGCCAGGAGCACGCCGACAGTTTCCACCGGGACCTGCACCCGGACCTCAAGGCCGACTATGTCATAGCCAATCCGCCTTTCAACGACAGCGACTGGCGAGGTGAAATGCTCCGGGAGGACAAGCGCTGGAAGTTCGGCACTCCCCCGGCCGGGAACGCCAACTATGCCTGGGTGCAGCATTTCATCCACCACCTGGCCCCCACCGGCCTGGCCGGTTTTGTGTTGGCCAACGGCTCCATGTCCTCCAACCAGTCCGGAGAGGGAGAAATCCGGAAAAACATCATCGAGGCCGACCTGGTGGACTGCATGGTGGCCCTGCCGGGCCAGCTTTTTTACTCCACCCAAATCCCCGTGTGCCTCTGGTTTATTGCCCGAGACAAGAAGAACAGCCGCTTTCGGGATAGGAGGGGAGAAACCTTATTTATCGACGCCCGCAAATTGGGAACCATGATTGACCGGGTCCACCGGGAGCTGACCGATGAGGATATCAGCACCATAGCCGACACCTACCATGCCTGGCGGGGGGACCGGGACTGCAGCCGGGAGTATGCCGACGTGCCCGGCTTTTGCAAGGCCGCCACCCTTGAGGATATTCGGAAGCATAATTATATTCTCACTCCCGGCCGCTATGTGGGCGCGGCGGTGGTGGAGGAGGACGGCGAGCCCTTTGAGGAGAAGATGGCGCGGCTGGTGGCGCAACTGCGGGAGCAGCAGGCGGAGGCGGCAAAACTGGACGCCCTCATCGCCGCCAACGTGCAGGACCTGGGGTATGGGGCCTGAGCGGATCTTATTAAACGATATGCCGTTTACGTTTAATAAGCTATGGCCTTATTTAATGATCGTTAAATAGAGGGATGCGCACCCATGAAGCGGGGCATGACCGGACGATACGAAACTACCATTACGGGCGGCGAACAGGTGCGCGCCTTTGTGCCCCTGCCACTGCCCCCCGACCCACCCCTGAACCTGCCGCCGGGGAGACAGAAAATGATTGAACGGGCCACTCTGGCCCTGGGGCGACTGGATAGTATCACCCTGCTCCTGCCCGATCCCGATCTCTTTCTCTATGCCTACGTGCGCCGGGAGGCGGTGCTCTCTTCCCAGATCGAGGGGACCCAGTCTTCCCTGGCAGACCTGCTGCTCTTTGAACTGGAAGAGGCGCCGGGCGCGCCCTTCGACGATGTCGTGGAGGTCTCCAACTATGTGGCCGCCCTCAACCATGGCCTGGCCAGACTGGGAGAGGACTTTCCCCTGTCCAATCGCCTGATCCGGGAGATGCACGCCATCTTGCTCTCCCGGGGCCGGGGGAGCGAGAAAGCGCCCGGGGAATTCCGGCGCACCCAGAACTGGATCGGCGGAACCCGTCCCGGCAACGCTCATTTTGTCCCGCCTCCGCCTCAGCAGGTGGAAGATTGCATGGCGGCCCTGGAGCGCTTTCTCCACGATCCCCAGCAGCCTTACCCGGCGGTGCTCAATGCTGCCCTGGCGCATGTGCAGTTCGAGACCATTCATCCCTTCCTGGACGGCAACGGCCGGATCGGCCGCCTGCTCATTGCTTTCATCCTCCATCACCAGGAGGTGCTTTCCCAGCCGCTGCTTTATCTTAGCCTCTACTTCAAGCAACACCGGCAGGAGTATTACCGTCTTCTTGATCTGGTGCGCCTCGAAGGCGATTGGGAAGCCTGGGTGGATTTCTTTCTGGAGGGTGTTGTGCGGACAGCCACTAACGCCGTGGACACCGCCAAACGGCTTTTTGCCCTCTTTCAAGAGGATGAACAGAAAATCAGGACCCTGGGCCGGATGGCGGCAACGGGACTGCGCGTCTTTCACCTCCTGTGCCGCCGTCCGGTGCTGACCCTCAATCAGATCAGCACCCAGGCCAGGATGTCGTTCCCCAGCGCCGCCAAGGGCATGGAGGCCCTGGTGAACCTGGGCATCGGCCGGGAACTCACCGGCCAGCGCCGCAACCGCGTCTTTGCTTACGACCAGTATCTGGCCATCCTCCAGGAGGGCACAGAACCGCTATGAGCCGGGGGATAGGGGGGGACATTGGGTATGGGGGGTGATTTTATTATCACCAACTATGGGCCTATTTCAAGCGCCTTTGCCAGATCTCTCTTGGTCGATCTATGTGTCCCCGGTGTTGGCGTTCAGACTGGACCGTTCGGTAGTCAACTGCATGCAAGTGATTATGTTGAACGTGGAACCCCAATTATTACCGTTGAACATATTGGTGACAATCGAATCATCCATGACAATCTTCCTTTTGTCAGCGATGAAGATCGAACCCGTTTATCGAAGTATAGTCTCAAAAAAGGTGATATTGTATTCAGCCGTGTAGGTTCTGTTGATCGACGAGCAATCGTACATCTCAACGAAGATGGGTGGCTTTTCTCTGGCCGTTGTCTGCGTGTTCGTCCCGATAGAAATAAAATCGACCCAGGTTATCTATCTTGGTTTATGGGGTTGCCTGGTTTTAAGGAATACATCAGGCAGATTGCAGTAGGCGCAACAATGCCATCGTTGAATACGGCGATTCTAAGCAAAGTGGTAATTTTTTTCCCTCCATCTCTCAAAGACCAACAAGCCATCGCCTGCATCCTGGGGACCCTGGACGACAAGATCGAGATAAACCGGCGCATGAACCAGACCCTGGAGGTCATGGCCCGGGCGATTTTCAAAAGCTGGTTTGTGGACTTCGACCCGGTCCGGGCCAAGGCCGCCGGGCAGCCGCCGCCGGGGCAGCCGCCGCATATTGCGGAGCTGTTCCCGGATTCGTTTGTGGATTCGGAACTGGGAGAGATTCCGCGGGGGTGGAGAATAGGCAAGATTCAAGACTTGGGCGAAGTCATTTGTGGAAAAACACCGCCGACATCTGAGCCAGACAACTATGGAGATGACGTTCCGTTTGTAACCATACCTGATATGCATGGGAAAGTTTTTGTGACTGCAACAGGGAAGTCACTCTCAAAAAAGGGAGCTGCAACACAAAAAAATAAATTCCTTCCTCCATTTTCAATATGTGTAAGTTGTATTGCAACCCCTGGAATCGTTGCATTGACAAGCATATACTGTCAAACCAATCAGCAAATTAACAGCGTAGTCCCATCAGACCCAAATTCGTCACTTTTCTGCTATTTTGTTCTGCGTGGCCTCGGCGATCAGATTCGTTCTCATGGAGCAGGGGGGTCTGTCCTCTTAAATCTTAATAAGGGCCAATTTAGCTTGATGAAAACGATACTCCCGCCGGCGAATGAGTCACTAGTTTTTCATAATATCACACTTCCAATTTTTATGAAGATATTAGTTAATCAGAAACAATGCGAAATACTTGAGTCTATTCGCGACACCCTTCTCCCCAAACTCATCTCCGGCGAGCTTCGCGTCCCGGACGCCGAGCGCATTGTCGGGAGGTGCACATGATGGCCGTCAGTTTCGTCGAGTCAGAAGTGGAGCAGGCCGCCCTGGCCTGGCTGGAGGGGCTGGGTTATGCTATCCTGTCGGGGCCGGAGATTGCCCCCGGGGGTCCCCAGGCCGAACGGGAGGACTACGGCGAGGTGGTGCTCGAACGTCGCCTGCGGCAGGCCCTCCAGAAGCTCAATCCTCAGGTGCCCAACGACGCCTTAGAAGAGGCCTATCGCAAGCTCACCCTTCCGGATTTGCCCTCCCTGGCGGCCAACAACCATGTTATCCACACATATCTGGTGGAGGGGGTGCCGGTGGAATATCAGCGGCCGGACGGGTCCATCGGCGGCGACCTGGTCAAGGTGTTGGATTATGACGACCCCGAAAATAATGACTTCCTGGCGGTGAACCAGTTGACCGTGGTGGCGGACCGGCACGAGCGCCGCCCCGATGTGGTGGTGTTCGTCAACGGCCTGCCCCTGGCGGTCATTGAACTCAAGAATGCGGCAGCGGAAAGCGCCACCATCTGGTCGGCCTTCAACCAACTCCAGACCTACAAACAACAGATACCCTCGCTCTTTACCTATAACGAAGCCCTGGTCATCTCCGACGGCCTGGAGGCCCGCCTGGGCACGCTGACGGCCAGCCGCGAGTGGTTCATGCCCTGGCGCACCATTACCGGGGAAGAACTGGCCGACGCCCGCCTGCCCCAGTTGCAGGTGGTTTTGGCGGGTGTGTTTGACCAGCGGCGGTTCCTGGACCTGATCCGGCACTTCATCGTCTTTGAGGATGCGGGCGGCGGGGCGCTGGTGAAAAAAATGGCGGGTTATCATCAGTATCATGCCGTGAACCGGGCGGTCCAGGAGACGGTGGCGGCCGCCGGGGAGCAGGGGGACCGGCGGGTGGGGGTGGTATGGCACACCCAGGGCTCCGGCAAGAGTCTGACCATGGCCTTTTATGCCGGGCGGGTGATTCTGCACCCGGCCATGGCGAACCCCACCCTGGTGGTGATCACCGACCGCAATGACCTGGATGATCAGCTCTACGGCACCTTTGCCCGCTGTCATGAACTGCTGCGGCAGCCCCCGGTGCAGGCTCAGGACCGGGCGGATTTGCGGGGGAAACTGCGGGTTGACTCGGGAGGCGTCGTCTTCACCACCGTGCAGAAGTTCTTCCCGACAGCCGGTGAAGACCAGCATCCCTTATTGTCGGACCGGCTCAATATCGTGGTCATCGCCGACGAAGCCCACCGCAGCCAGTATGACTTTATTGACGGCTACGCCCGGTATATGCGGGAGGCCTTGCCCCATGCCTCGTTCATCGGCTTCACCGGCACCCCCATTGAGTTGACCGACAAAAATACCCGAGCCGTCTTTGGTGACTATATCAGCGTTTACGATATCGAACGGGCGGTGCAGGACGGGGCCACGGTCCGCATTTTTTATGAAAGCCGCCTGGCCAAGCTGGCCCTGGATGAGGCCGAGCGCCCCCGACTGGACGAAGAGTTTGAAGAAGTCACCGAAGGCGAAGAGGTTGAGCACAAAGAGAAACTAAAGACCAGATGGGCGCAGCTGGAGGCCCTGGTCGGCGCTGAAAAAAGAATCAAGTTAGTCGCCGAGGATTTGGTGCGGCACTTCGAGCGGCGCCAGGAAGCCATGGACGGCAAAGCCATGGTGGTCTGCATGAGTCGGCGCATTTGCGTTGAGCTTTTCAATGCCATGGTGGCCCTCCGGCCGGACTGGCACCACGACGATGATGATAAGGGTTTCCTCAAAATCGTCATGACCGGTTCGGCGTCGGACCCGGCCGGCTGGCAAGAGCATATTCGGAGCAAAGCCCGGCGGGAGGGACTGGCCAAGAGATTCAGGGACGCCAGGGACCCGTTCAAGGTGGTAATCGTGCGGGATATGTGGCTGACCGGCTTTGATGTCCCGTGCCTGCACACCATGTATCTGGACAAGCCCATGCGGGGTCACGGCCTGATGCAGGCCATTGCCCGAGTCAATCGGGTGTTTAAGGACAAGCCGGGCGGGTTGGTGGTGGATTACCTGGGGCTGGCGCACGAATTAAAATCAGCCCTGGCCACCTATACCGAAAGCGGCGGCAGAGGCAAGACGACCCTGGACCAGGAAGAGGCCGTAGCGGTGATGCTGGCCAAGTATGAGGTCTGCTGCGGCATTTTCCACGGCTTTGACTGGTCGTTATGGAAAACCGGCGGTCCACCAGAACGATTGTCACTCCTGCCCCCGGCCCAGGAGCAGGTGCTGCAGCAAGATGACGGCAAGAACCGGCTGGCCACGGCCGTTACCGAACTCTCCCAGGCCTTCGCCCTGTCCGTGCCCCACGATCAGGCCCTGGCCATCCGGGATGACGTGGCTTTCTTCCAGGCCGTTAAGGCGGTGCTGAGCAAAAAAGCCCCTGGCGAAGGGCGCAGCCCCGAGGCCATTGACCATGCCATCCGGCAGATCGTCTCCAGGGCGGTGGCGGCTGATGAAGTCATAGATATTTTTGCCGCGGCCGGACTCAAAAAGCCGGACATCTCCATTTTATCTGACGAGTTTTTGGCCGAGGTCAAGGGCATGCCCCAGCGCAACCTGGCGGTGGAGATGCTTCGTAAATTACTTGACGGTGAGATCAAGACCCGGAGCCGAAAAAATGTGGTGCAATCCCGCTCCTTCGCCGAGATGCTGGAGCAATCGATCAGACGCTACCAGAACCGGGCCATTGAGGCGGCGCAGGTGATTGAGGAACTGATCGCCCTGGCCAAAGACCTGCGGGCCGCCGATCAACGGGGCCAGGAGCTGGGGCTAAGCGAAGAAGAGATCGCCTTTTACGACGCCCTGGAGGTCAATGATAGCGCCGTCCAGGTTCTGGGAGATGAGACCTTGAGGACCATCGCCCAGGAGCTGGTCCGAGCCGTCCGCAACACCGTGACGATCGATTGGACTATGCGGGAAAACGTCCGGGCGCAGATGCGCGTCATGATCAAGCGGATTCTGCGCCGCTACGGCTACCCCCCCGACAAGCAGGAAAAGGCCACCCTGACGGTCCTGGAGCAGGCGGAGGTTATTTGTAAGGATTGGGGTCAGAATTCTGTTTAGCTCACAATTAAGGCGGTCTTTGTTGGTCCACTGGGCGTCTCCCAAAATACCGCAGAGCGTCTCCGGGTTGGCAGTTTCGATGCAGCGCATGGCCGTCTGGAGGGCCTGACCCACATTGGTGGCTACGGCCCGCACATCCCGCCAGTGACAGTCCTCCGGTATTTGAAAACGATAGTTCTGGGGGAAGCGAGCGTATTCTTCATCTTGCGCTAGACTGAGACTATCTCTGTTCAAGGGCAATCCTGCCAGGAATTAATTTTAGCCTGATTGAGGGTGAGGCTGGGAATCGATGCTCTTTTGCTTTCGTATGTTGTCCAACGTCGGCAAGTTCTTAATCATTTCCCCTGATTTTTGCTCAGCCAGCCGCAGTTCATAGAGCTTCTGGAGATTCAACCAGAATTCCGGGCTAGTTCCGAAAAAATGCCCCAGGCGCAAGGCCGTATCCCCGGTTACCGCCCTCTGGCCGTTCAGGATTTCGGTAATGCGGTTGGTGGGCACTTTGAGCTGGCGCGCCAGCTCCGCCGCACTCATGTGCAGCTCATTTAGTTGTTCGGCGAGATGTTCGCCGGGATGTATGGCACTGCGTCCCATAATGCACCTCATTTAATGGTAATCGACGATCTCTACGTTAAGCGGCCCCGGCGAGCCCTTCGGCCATTCGAAGCAGATCCGCCATTGATCATTGATACGTAGGCTGTATTGCCCCTTGCGGTCGCCGCTGAGAGCTTCCAGACGATTGCCGGGCAGGTCCAGATCCAGGAGCGATAGAGCAGACTCCAGTTGGTCCAGCTTTAATTCCGCTTTTCGTTCAAATCCGGAGAAGGCTTTAACCCGATTGCCGGCGGCGAAATCGCGTGTTCGCTTGTCTCTGAAGCTTACGATCATCAGTATAAAATATATGAAATAATATGATTTACGTCAAGGATAATTATATCTCTTCGAGCTGTCCTCTGGCACAAACGATTCATTCAGCCATACAAGGGACGGACCCGGCCTGTCCGGCATGCGTTCAAGGCCGGCAGGCCGAAGTCCTGGGGGTGGGATGATGGTGGTGGGTAGGAAACCCATCGGAAAAGGTCAAATTTGATACCTTCTGATAAAAGTGAACTTTAACGAATAGCACTGCGATTATATTGCTAATGTGTTTTGACCGGCGCAATCTGCTTCACCTGCACCCGGTCCTGGTGGAACTGCACGATTAGCTGCTGGCCGCCGTAGGTCCAGGAGGCGACGGGTTTGCCGCTCTTATCCTCGACCCGGGCCGGCTGGCCCAGCAGCTTTTCCACCTCCGGGCGGGACATGCCCAGGGTGATCTGGTCGAAGTTGCTCCGGGCCTGGTCGCAGCCGAACTGGGCCAGGGCCAGGCAGAAGATGAACAACCACAGTATAAATGTTCGTTTAGACATGATGTTCCTCCAAAGTTAGCGGCACCGGTTCCCCGGACGCCGGTTTGGGCTTGCTGAGCTTGCCTTGAGGTACGGCTTGCCGCAGGTTGTTGATCTGCCGGCTGGCCCGGCGGAACTGTTCCCGCCATTCCCGGTGTTTATGGTCTAAATCCTCCTGGCTGAGTTTCCCCAGGAAACACAGGTCATGCCAGTGCTGCGCCAGATTGTCAAAATCTGTCAGCATTTCCATAACAACACATGAACTGCGATGGCAGAAAGCGAGCTGTTTGGTGAGCACCACTGGGAAAATGGTCACCGGTTTGATCTGCTGGGCTTGCAGGGCAGACTTTTCATTATTCAGGCGGCCCTGCAAGCCATAAACGATTTCAAACGCCAGGGCTGTAACCTGTTTGCATCTGTCCGGCGGCAGCTGCTGCCGGGCCGAAAATGATAGATGCGACAGGGCGTTGGCCATGCCAAGCACAACCCCGTAG
>Ga0194125_10003789_pt1 | contig 24094 bp, 19 predicted proteins | sample TA2KigC250mmetaG_FD_148626 | JGI IMG/M metagenome (GOLD analysis project Ga0194125, IMG submission 148626) | Freshwater microbial communities from Lake Tanganyika, Tanzania - TA2015034 Kigoma Deep Cast 250m | ecosystem: Environmental > Aquatic > Freshwater > Lake | place: Tanzania: Lake... | reverse complement strand
GCATCTGCCACGAGCCGCTCCAGTCCGGCGCGGGCATCATCCAGCTGCTGCTTCAGCAGCGCGTCCACGGCCGGCGCGAGATCGACCACCCGCACGTCGTCCAGCAGGGAGGCGGTCTGTGCGTCGGGCGGGTGATGAAAGTGGATCGTGATCGAGCGCGTGTACTCCGGGAACCAGCTCGACACGAGGATCGCGTTGTTGGTCCAGTCGGCGCCGGTGCGGGCGCGGTCCTGGGTCGCGTAGGGCGTGCCCGTCACGCCGTTCGCGTCCAGGAAGTCCACGCGCACGAACAAGGGCTGGGAGCCCTCGATAGCGCGCTCGCGCCAGGCAACCGCGGTTGGGTGGCCGGGCGTCACGGGGATCTTCTTCAGGCAGACGAAGTCCTCGTGGTCGTTGCCGCTCAGCCGGACCTCCACGCACTTCCCCCCGCCCGGGGCGTCCACGACCTTGCAGCCCGGGTCGGCGTGCCAGTCGGAGAGGTCGCCGGTCTCGAAGTCCGCGCTATAGAGCACCTCGCCGATTCGCTCACCGCCGACGAGTTGGGCGACGCACCGATCCAGCGCCTCCTGCCTCGTCAAGGCTGCGTGGGCACCCGGCGCCCACGTCGCCAGAGTGATCGCACATGCAAGCAATGCGCGCATGACCTACTCCTTGCCGGCCGTCGTTGCCCTCTCCGCTGTCACCTGCCGTCACTTCACCGCGCCGACGGTCATGCCCTTGGCGAGCTGGGACTGGAAGACGAAGAAGACGATGAGGACGGGCGCCGCCGCCAGGAAGAGGCCGGCGGAGAGGAGGGGGATGTTGGTGGTGTACTGGCCGCGGAGGTTCGCGACGCCGACCATGAGGGTGCGGACAGAATCGTCCTGCAGGATCAGCAGCGAGAAGAGCAGCTCGTTCCACATCCAGAGGAAGTTGAAGATACCGAGCGTGAGCAGCGCGGGCTTCGCGATGGGCAGCATCACGCGCCAGAGGATCTGCAGCGGCGCGGCGCCATCGACCTCTGCGGCCTCGACGAGTTCGTGCGGCACCGAGCGGAAATACGAGGTCAGCAGATAGGTGCCGAAGGGCGTGGCGAACGTCACGTAGACGAGGATGAGGCCGGCGTGCTTGTTCAGGAGGTTCAGATGGATCAGCATCGTATACAGCGGAATGATGATGACCTGCGGGGCGATGATCATCGAGCCGAGGATCGCGTAGAACAGCCCCCGGCGGCCCGGGAAGCTCATGTGCGAGAGCGCATAGGCCGCGAGGCTGCAGACCGCCCACGAGACCACGACGCCGACGACGACCACGATGGCCGAGTTGCCGATGTAGTGCCCGACCTTGCTGTGGACCCAGGCGTTGACGAAGTTCTCAAGCGTCGGGTGCGCCGGCGGGCCGTACTGGTTCTCCAGCACGTACTCGCGGCGGCTCTTCAGCGCGGTGAAGAGCATGAAGACCAGGGGGTAGATGGTCGTGAGGCTGACGCCGACCAGGGCGATGACGGCGGCGATGGTGCCGACGGATACGCGGCGCATCAGTCGTCACCTCGCGTCATCAGCCGGATCTGCAGCAGCACGATGCCGAAGACTACCATGAAGAGGGCCGAGCCAAGCGCACACGCGTACCCCATGCGGTCGAACTGGAAGGCCTGCAGGTAGAGCTGGTACTCCACGAGCATCGTGGCGTAGCCCGGCCCGCCGCCGGTCATCACGAACACGAAGGCGAACAGACTGGTGAAGGACCAGACGACGAGGTTCACCCCCCAGAACTCGATGACATACCTCAGCGACGGGATGACGATGTAGACCAGGAAGGACCAGCCCTGCGCGCCGTCGATGCGGGCGGCCTCGAAGATCTCCCGCGGCACGGCCGCGAGGCCGGCGAGAAACACGATCACCCCCATCCCGAAGACGCACCAGAGCATGACGAGGACCATCGTCGGCAGGGCGGCCTGCGGATCGCCGAGCCACTCGCGCGCAAGGCCGCCGAGGCCGACGAGCTTGAGCAGCCCGTTGACCGGGCCGGTCTCGCGCAGCAGGGCCGTGAAGAGTGTGCCCACGATGACCGGCGAGAGCACCGACGGCAGGAAGAACGCCGCGCGGAAGAAGCGCGAGCCCGGGAGGTCCTGGTGAATGAGGAGCGCCAGCACCAGCGAGACCAACAGCCAGAGCGGCACGGCGATGACGAGGGTGAGGTTGTTCCTCACCGCGGTGCGGAAGATGGGATCGTGAAGCAACTCGCCGAAGTTCGCCAGCCCCACCGACCTCGGCGGCTCGACCCCGTTCCACTCGGTGAAGGCGTGGCGCACGGCGCTTGCAGCGGGGATCAGGCGGAAGGTGATGAGCAGCAGGCACGCGGGCGTCAGGAAGAGGTAGCCCATCAACGCCGCGCGCCCCCGCCGGCTCATGAGCCCGCTCGCTTCCGGGCGGCCACTTCCTCCGCCGTCTTCCGGACGGCGGCGAGAGCGGCCTGCACGGTGGTTTGGCCGGTCAACACGCGCTGGCACTCGCGGCGGAGCGTCTCCCCCACCTCGGTCGCCGCCATGTCGGTCATCTGCGGCCCGGTGCGATTCTCGGCCAGCCACCCAGCGATGGTCTTCGCGTTCGGGTCGGAGATGAGCGCGCGGTCATACGTCTGGTTGGCCGGGAAGGAGCCGACGTCGGTGAGGAACGTCGTCGCATGTTCGTCGTTGGCGACGAAGGCGATGTAGTCGAAGGCCTCCTTCGGGTGGGGGCTCCACTTGGTCACTGCGTACGCGAAGGCGCCGCCGGTGGGGAACTTGGTCGAGTTGGGCCCCTCCTGGAACACCGGGCAGGTCATGATGCCCAGGTTCTCGGGACCCATCATCTCGCCGAACTCCTTCCAGTGGGCCACGTCGGAGATCAGCCCGAGGAAGAAGGCCGCCTCGCCGCGCATGAAGGCCTCCCCCGCGTCCGGGAAGAGCGGCGTGGACATCGCGCCCTTCTGGAAGCACCCGCGGTCGCTCAGCTCCTTCAGGCGCTCCAGGATCGCGACGATCTTGGGGTCGGTCCACTTCATCTTGCCGGCTACCAGGTCGACCTTGTCCTGCGGCGTCATCGTCTGGAAGTAGGCCGAGTTGATGAACCAGTCGCTCCAGAAGCCCTCCTTCTCTCCCACCGCGATCCCCGCTTTGCCGACCCCCTTCATCGCGTCACACGCGGCGAGGAAGTCCTTCCACGTCGTCGGCGGCTTGTTGGGATCAAGCCCGGCCTGCTTCAGCAGAGTCCTGTTGTAGTACCAGACGAGGCCCTGCACCGCGATCGGCACCGCCCACGGCGTGCCGTTCGGGTCGTAGCCCTCGCAGGTGACTTCCCAGCCGACGATCTTCTTCCGGAAGTCGGGGGTCACGTAGTCGGTGAGCGGCGTGAGGCTGGGCGTGTTGTCCAGGATGCGGCTGCCCTGGTGGAGCATGACCACATCCGGCCCGCGCTCGGGCGAGGCGGCCGCCGCGGCGGCCTTGAAGATCTCGTAGTACTCGGTGTGCGACTGCGCGACATGGTTGATCTTCACCTTCGGGTTGGCCCGCTCGAACTCGCGGTCGATGTTGGTCAGCCACAGACCCACACCCTTCGAGGGATCGGCAGCATGCCAGTCCCAGACGGTGAGTGTCATCGGGCCGGTCGAGGGCGTGGCCGCAGTGGTCTTCGTCTCGGTGGGCGTCGGCTTCGGGCAGCCGGCGACAACCAGCGCGGCCACGAGTAGCAGAGCGAGGGCGAGTCGGTTCATGGGAGGCTCCCGGGCAACATCACGGCAGTAGCTCAAGCTTCACCGCGCGTTGGTTCCCCGTGTCCGCCACGACGGCCTTGGCGCCGCTGAGGGCGACGAGTGTCGGTGAGTTCAGGTGCGCCCGGTCGCTGCCCGGCGCGTCGGTGGCGCCAAACTGCGCAAGCACCGTCCAGGAGGTCCAGTCCACCCACACCACCCGGTGGCGCTGCGTGTCACTGACAAGCAGCCATGGCCCGTCTACCGCGAAGCGGAGGCTCGGGCCAAGGCGCTCCGCCGGTGCGTCGCCCCAGCGCTCGAAGGTATGGGCGACGGTGAAGGCGCTCTCCCCCGGTTCCAGCAGCAGGATGCGGCTCGCGTCCGCCAGCAGGAGGCGCCCGTCGGTGAGAGCGACCACGTCGGTCGGGCTCGACAAGTCGACGCCGGTGATAGGTGCGGGCTCCCACTTGGCGTTGTCGGGCTTCAGCTCGGGGAGCCACATGCTCGTGCGCTGCAGCTGCTTCGCGTCACCGTCGGTCACGTAGAGCGTCGAGTTGGGGTCGCCCGGCTTTGCCGCTACGGACAAGCCGACCGGATGCTTGAAGGGGATCGGGTCGGTCACGCGGCGGGCTTCGTTGCGGTCGCCGGCGCGGGGCGAGAAGATCGTGCCGACGGGGTTGCGCTTCTCCAGATCGTCGAGGTTGTACTGCGCCGCGAAAGCGAAGCACCGGTCTGGCTCCCAGTGGACCGGGGTCACCGCAATGTGCAGCTCGGCTTTCTCCGGCGGGGCGTCCGGGCCGGCCTCCCACGGCCACCAGAGCTGCGTGCGCGCCGTGCCGACCGTCACCCAGCCGTCCGCCGAGAGGCCGAGGCTGGCGATGGTCGGCACGCAGCCGAGGCGGCGGACGAGGCTGAGCTGCTCGGTCGAGGTCTCCCAGTGCGCGAGGTAGCTCGCGTCCGGCCCGGCGGTCGTGAGGCACAGGAGCTGCCGAGGGCTGCCGAGCTCAGGGGCGATGCCCGCGATCTGCGTGGGGTAGCCGAGGTCGTGATGCCACTGGATGATCCGCCCCGGCGCGCCGCGGCCCTGCAGGTCCAGACGCGCGAGGAACCCGTACCACGCCGCGTCCCACAGCGCCCCGCCCGCGAGGGAGATGAAGCCACGGAACTCGGTGGGGATCGCCGGGGTCTTCGTGCAAGCGACGGGGAAGTCAGCGGAGACCGGCTGCCCGTCGGGCGTTACCGCTGTGATCGCATACACGTCCGAGTGCGTCTCCCCGCCGACGAACAGCCCGAAGCTCGCGCCGACGTAGATGATCCGTCGCTCCACATCGACCGCCACGCCGCCCGGGTACTGGCCGGGGAGTGTGAAGGCGGGCTGCAGGTCCGTGCCGGGATCATCGGGTGAGATGAGGTACACGCCCAGCTGCCCGTCGAGCCCCTTCGGCTCGGCGACGAGGACGAGGCGCCCGTCGAGTGACTGCGGGGCAAGGATGTGGGGCATCCAGTCGCGGCTGCGCTCCGGGAGCTTGATCGGCAGGGCGCTCGCCGCGCGGTTCGGCTCACCGGCCATCGGCAGGGCGAACAGGCGCCTCTCGCCCGAGGGCAGGCGACCGAGGAAACAGAGCGTGTCGCCGACGACGGCGAAGGTGCGGCTGTCGATCAGGGAGCCGGGCGGGCCAAGCGGGAACCGCTCGATCAGCCGGCCATCGAGCGCGACACGGTTCACCGCGTCTCCGCCGCTGAGCCAGAGCGTCAGGTCGCCATCGACTGCGACGCCGGAGGAGAGACCGGAGGACCTGCTCGCGAGGAGCAGTGACTGGCCGGACTCGCCGCTGTTGCCGAGAACGCCGGCGGGGAGGAGTGAAGCGGCGAACGCGGGAGACGCGAGGAGGGTCAACAGGTAGGCGGCGGCCTCAGTCCACACGGATGACACCCCACTTCGCGGGTTCGAGGCGGGCTTCGGTTGGGATGTCGTTGACGACGGCGGTATCGCGGTTGGCGTAGTCGATGCGCAAGGCGTTACGGGCACCGCCGGCGTCGGAGAAGATCACGCCGACATCGCCCTTCAGCAGTCCCCCCGGCTCCGGCTTGAGGCCCAGCGAGGCAAGAGGCACGGCGGCCTCGAGGGAGTACCCATCTGCGCGGCGCGAGACGGCGACTCGCGCGTCGGCGAGAGGTGCGACGAAGTCGTAGGCTTCCGCGCTCACCGGGGAGCTGAAGGTGCGCGGCGCCCGCTCGCCGTCCTTGACCACCGGCCGGTAGAGCACGCAGGTGGGCTGGCCGCCCATGACGGTGAACAGCAGGCGCACATCGCCGGGACCGGGGCGCGTCCGGCGCGGGTCGGCGGAGGGGTCGGCGGCCAGGAACAGCTCGCACGCGTCACCCGTCTTGAAGAGCAGCGCGGGATCGTCGCCGGAGTTCGCGAGCGGCGAATCGTCGCGCACATCGAAGGCCGCGTACAGGTTCTGGTCATCACGGGCAAGTGCGATTCGCGCGTTGTGGGTCTCGTCGGCCGACACCTTGACGGCCCGCGCGAGGTCCCACTCGGCCAGTTCGCCATCGACGGTCGGGGTCGCTCGCGGAAGCGGGATCGGCGGCAGGTCGGTCGAGAGGCCCTGGCGGCGCTGGGCGACCTGCAGCGCAAGGCGGCTGTCCGCCTCGGAGAGCGTGAGCGGCGTCTCGGCGGAGCGGAGGGTGTCCAGGCCGGTGATCTCCCAGATGCGCGCGTCCGTGTCGCCAGCGATGAGGTAGCACTTCCCGTTGTCCGGGCTGCGGAAGAAGCAGCCGGAGAAGTTCTCGGGCCAGACCGTGTTCTGGTCGGCCGGCGGCCCGTAGCGGTTGTCCTTGCACAGCGAGGCGACCCACAGGCCCTGATCGGAGAGCAGGTTGAACTGGCCGAAGTAACCGTTGACCGCCACGAGGCCGGTCCCGTTGTCGAGCGCAGCGTTGCCGATGAACTTCATCGCGCCGACTACGTCGCCGGGCTTGGCGAGCGGCGACTCGAGCCCGAAGCCCAGCCACACGCGCCGGTAGGCCCACTGCCGCTTGCCCTGGATCGTGTAGCGCGAGATCGCCTGCCACTTCGCGCCGCCGCCGTAGGCATCGCCGCCCCCCTGCTCCATCACGTACACGGCCTCCCCGACGGGCATCACGCAGTGGACCTGGTCCTTGGCCTGGGAGATGAAGAGCGGCTGCTGCTCGCCGGGCTTCGGGTAGAGGGGCACGCCGTCCTTCGTCCACTCCCGCACAGGCACGCGGAAGATCATGCCCTGCCCGCCGCCGGTGGCCGACCAGATCGTCAGGTCGGCATCGACCCACGCGCCCCAGTAGAGCCCCCAGAACTGCGGGACCTTCTCGACGACCAGCTCGTCCTGCTGCACGAGGAAGTCGCCGTTCGCATCGGCCCACCAGAAGGCGAAGGCATGGGGGTTGCGCCAGAACTCCTCGCGGACGGCCTCGGGCAGATCGCCCTTCGTGAAGCCGTGCAGCGGGAGCGCGCCGCCCGGGCCGAGGGCGGTGACCGGCTGCGCCACGTCGTCCACCACGCGGTAGATCACCACGGCGCCGCGGCCGGCGTGGGCGAGGTAGTCGCGACCGTTGACGCGCCGGAAGCGGTACGCGCGCCCCATGAAGCCGCCGTCCGGGGTGACCTGGAAGCCCGTCATCTGCGGGCGCACGAGGGTCGCGATGACACGTGTCTTGCCGGAGGCATAGTCCACGTCAAAGAGCGTGCTGTGCAGGTTCACGCGGCGCGGATGGGCTTCGTCCGCAATGCCCTCAACCGCGTACGCGCCGGGGCCGGGGAGGTCGGCCAGGAGCTTGCCCTCGGTGGACCACACGCTCACGCGGCGCGGCGTGTCGTCGCTCTCGCACACCCACACTCTGTTGTCGAGGTCCACGACAACGCCCGCGGGGCGGAGCATCCCCTGCGGGTCGAAGCGCCCGACCCACGGACGGCCGCCCGGCTTGCCGATCGTGCGCACCGACGCGCCGTCCGCGCCGAAGACCTTGAGCTGCATCGCGTCGCCGCAGTCGGTGACGTAGATGCGGCCCTCGCCATCGAGCGCAAGGCCCCAAGGCGCGGAGAGCCCGTCAGCGACGAGCGTCTGGAGGGCGCCCGACGCGGGATCGAGCCGGATGACCTTGCGGCCGGAGACGGCGACGACGCGGTGCTCGGTATCGACCGCGAGCCCAACCGGCGCGGGCGTCTCATACTCCCTCAGCTTCTCGCCCGTGCGCCAGTTGAGCGCGACGATCTTGCCCTCCAGGTACAGCGACGCGTAGAGCGTGTCGCCATCGAGGGCGATGCCGAGGAGGTTCAGGCCCATCTCCTGCGGGCCGAAGTCGCGGTCGCGGAAGCGCTCCCAGGCGCGCCTGTGAGGCACCAGGGGATGGTAGATGCTGAGGCGCTCGAAGGGCTGGAGGTCGGGGCCGGTAAGGCTGTCCGGCCACTCACTCACGACGAGCGTGCGCTGGCCGAAGGGGAAGTTCACGGGCTTGCCGGTCTTCGCGTCCCAGAGGACGACGCCGGCCTTGTTCTTCACATTGGGATCGGCGTTGTCTGCGCCCCAGCCCTTGCCATCCTGGCTCACGAAGACGAGTTCGCCGTTCGCCGCGAGGCCGGTGACGAGGATACCGATCTCCAGGACTTGGTGCTGCCCCCACAGCTTCTGCACCTTGCCGTCCTTCGTGAAGTCCTTCTTCAGCGCGATGACCGCCCAGCCGGCCTCGCTGACCGTCCAGCCAAGGTAGATGCGCTCGGCGTCGCACGCCGCCGCGATGGGCGGGCCGTGATCGCCGCCCCAGGCGCCGGCGCCGTCGTCGGTGCGCCAGGGAGGATTGCCCGCGCTGTGGAGGCTCGTCACGTACTTCTGTCCGATGCCCCGATGGCTGAGCAGCTTGACCGTGTAGTCGCCCGGCGGTAGCGGGCGCCCGTCGTCATCGAGGCCGTCCCAGCGGACCGTCAGGCGGGGCTGCTTCGCTTCCCCTGTGATGGGCTGCACGGGCAGCGTGCGGACGAGCTGCGGCTCGCCGTCCTTGGGCCGCGTCCAGACTGCCGCACTGAGCGACTTCGCCTCGCGATCGGATAGCGCGACCTCGAACGCGAGAGGCGTGTCCTGCTCCTCGGGTGACAGCGGACGCTCGGCGACGCTCAGGTTGCCGCGTTCCAGGAGGATCGCCTGACCCCACATGCCGGCGCCCTGAAACGAGAAGCCGGCGGAGCGGATCACCTCGTTGAAGGTGACGACGTTCTTCTCCCCGGCGGCATCGCCCCAGAGCGGCTGGAGGACCAAAGCGATGCGGTCGCTGGCCTTCGGAGCCGCGCCCTGAGCGCCGAGCAGCGCCCACGGCGCGCGCGCCTCGAGCGTGTAGCCCTTGGCGTCCGCATCGGCGCGGAAGACGACGCCGGACTCCGCACCGGTGAGGACCTGCGTCCCGTGGTAGTCCATGCCATGCTGGATGTGCAGCACGGGCAGCTTCGCGTCCGTGTACTGCCAGATCGTGAGGTGGCAGATTCGATCGCTGTTGGAGTCGGACAGCGGGTAGGGCGCCGACGGATCGCTACACAGCCGCACCTGCAGGCAGTCGGCCGCCCAGCCCCGGTCCGGCTCGACCGCCGGGTCGTGACGGTTCACTAGCGGCGTGTCGTCCACGAAGTGGGCGCCGATGTACAGGCCCTGTGCATCGTACATCAGCGCCGCCTCGAAGCTGAACTTGGGTGCAAGGGCGGCATCGAAGGCGGAGGCCACGCGCGCACTCCGGTCCCAGTCGGCGAGATCGCCATCGAGCTTCACCCCCGCCGGAGCGGGCACGACGAGGATGCGGTCGTGGCGGGCAGGCTGCGCGAACGCGGGGAGGTGAAGTGCGAGAGCGGCGATGAGGAACAGGGTTCTCATGGGGGCACCTGGTGGGCGGCAGGAGGTCACTGCGGCTTGTCGCGGACGAAGGTGACGGCGAAGCCGTCGCCGGGCTCGATCTGCACGATGGTGGTCTGCAGGTTCGGGTCGGCGTCGAGCAGTTCGAAGTACTTCGACATCGCCTCGCGGGACGAGAGGGCGTTGTGTGCGGCAATGACCGCGCCGGCTTCGAGTTTCGGCTTCACCAGCTCGTAGTAGCGCCAGTAGTCGGGCTTCAGGGCGTCGATGAAGACGAAGTCGAAGGTGCCCTGGAGTTTGGGGATGACTTCGAGAGCATCACCCACGATGCAGGTCACCGTGCCCTGCAGCTTCGCCTTCTCGAGGTTGGCCTTCGCCATTGCGGAGGTCTCGGGGACGATCTCGACCGTCTGCAGCTTGCCGCCCGTCTTCTCCAACCCGAGACCGATCCAGATCGCGGAGTAGCCGTTCGAGGTGCCGATCTCCAGGCCGCGCTTGCGCCCGGTCATCTCCACCAACATGCGCAGGAACTGACCGTGCTGTCGAGCCACGTTGAGGAACTGCGCGCGGGTCGGTTCGAGCTGGCGCAGCAGCGGATCGACCTCCTGCAGGCGCGCATCCATCGCGCCCTCCGCCAGGAGTGGCGCGGCAAGCAGGAGACCCAGCACGGTGCCAAGGAGTGCCACGAAGAACGGGCAAAGACGTGTGTGGTGGCGCATGGACTCGATCCCCTCCGACGGAAGTGGGCGAAGCCGCGCGGCGGGATGGCGGCGCGCCTTCCTGAGCTTCCGCAGGCGACGGAGGGAGACCTCTCGGGAGGTCTGTGCCAGAGTCCGAGGGTCTGGGGGGGGCTCGGCTGCGTGGCCTCACCCCCTGCCCCCTCTCCTGAATGGAGAGGGGGAGAGCACGGTGTGGCGACGTTGACGTCTCCCCTCTCCATTCAGGAGAGGGGGCAGGGGGTGAGGCACTCGTGCATGCCACGCCCCTGAGACCTCGGTATAGACGCCTCTCGGCGCGCTACTCGGTGAACACGACGTCGTCGATCCAGAGGGTGTTGACCGACACGGGCTTGCCGGTGAGCATCGACACGTCGGCGAGCGATAGCTCCTTAACCTGGTCGAGGTCGAACTGCCCGTTCTCGTCCTGCGAGTCATCGCCGAGCGTCATCGTGGACAGGTCGATGTCGATGAGCTGGAGCTTGTCGGAGGGCTGGAGGTCCAGTCTCTGATGGTAGTCCGACTCGTCGCGCTCCTTCAGGCTGACGATGACGTCGGTGGCCACCTCGGTCATCAGCCATAGCCGGAGGTGCTTCATCCCGCGCAGGTCAGGGCCTTGCGGCGAAGTCATGATCCCGACGATCTTGTTCGGGGGGAGGTCATACTGTAGGCGCAGGCTGAAGTCGCCCTCGGCCCTGTAGTCCCGGTCGTAGTCCACCGTCGTTCCCTTGCCGGCGAGGGCAAGCCACTGCAACGGGCTCGACTCGAAGGAGTCCAGCCGCACGGCGCGCTTGCCGTCCACCTGGGTGACCGACCAACGCGGCGGCACGGGCTCGGAACTCAGGGAGAGGTCATCCAGCCAGAAGATGCGCGGTCCCAGCTCCGGCGCGATCAGGAAGGGCACGCTTGCGGCGAGTTGGGCGAGGAAGCCCGTTGCGTCTACGATCCCCAGGCCCGCAATCTGGTCGGGGTCGAGGCGGCCGTTCTCGTCGGTGGAGTCGTCACCGAGCTGGAACTCGCTCACATCCAGCGCGATCTCCTGCCAGCGGTCCGGCAGGCTCACGAAGCCTGCGTGGTAGGCCGACCCGTCCGTCTCGGAGAGGTTGGCCAGCACAATGCACGGATCGCTGGTGCGCATCCAGAAGCGCAATGTACGCGCGGCGCCGACGTTCGCCTGCATGGGCGCAAAGACGCCGCCAAGCTTGCCGGCGGCGGCGACAAAGGAGTACTCCAACACCGCCCCGTGGCCCTCGCCGCGGGTGACGTTGGCGTCCTGGGTGGTCTTGAGGGTCACCTCGGGGTCCGCCGATTGCAGGTCGCCGACCCCGTCGTCGAAGGTCCACAGGGCCAAGGCGCCCGGGGCGGGCAGTTGGGCGGAGGCCGTCGCGGCAAGAGCGAAGGCGGTGGCGAGAGCGAGCAGTCTCATGGGGGTCTCCCTTCGGGGTCTCGACCGGAGCGGCGTGTCTACTCCGAGAAGAGGATGTTGTCGAACCACAGTGTGTTGGGCGAGGCCGGGGTGCCCGTGATCGCCGACCCGTCGGCGATCAGGAACTCCTTGACCTGGCCGATGTCGAGCGTCCCGTTCTCGTCGGTCGAGTCGCCCGCCAGCGCGAAGTCCGTCAGAGGCACCACGAGCTCCTCGAACTCCGGGCCGCCGAGGACCTGAGCGGTCGCCTGGTACTTCGACTCGTCGCGTTCCTTCAGCTCCATGAACAGCGTGACAGGCTTCTCGGACATGACCGACAGCTTGAGGGTCTCCGTCTCGGTCAGGGGCGCGCCGACGGGTGAGGTGAGAACGCCGAAGACCTTGTCGGCGGGGATGTTGTAGGTGGCGCGGAGGCTGAACTCGCCGTGAGCCACGTGCTCGCGGTCGTACGTGACCTCGATCCCCTTCCCCGCAAGCGCCAGCCACTGGAGCGGCGCAACCTCGAAGGAGTCCAGCCGCACGGCTCGCACGCCGTCGATCTGCGCGACTTCCCAACGCGGGGGAACGGGCTCGGACGTGACCTGCAGATCGTCCACCCAGAGCATCCGCGGGCCCAGGTCGGGCGCCAGGATGAATGGCATCTGCCTGGCCACGGCGTCCAGCATGAAGATGACGTCACCGAAGCCGATGGCGGCGATCTGATCGGCATCAAGCTTCCCGTTCTCGTCCTGAGTGTTGTCCATGAGCTGGAACTCGCCGAGCCCCAGCGCAACCTCCTGCCACGTGCCGGGCAAGGAGGAGAAGACGGCGATGTAGGCGCTGCCGTCCGTCTCGGCCAGGAGCACCGTGGTGAGGGCATACTCGCTGGACCGCAGCCAGAACCTGACGCCCTGCGCGCCGGTGACGCCGGAGGGGATCGGGAGAACCGCGCCGCTGATCACGAGCGCCTTGGGGGTGTACGCGAACTCGAGGCAACCGCCGCCACCCTCCCGGACGATGTTCGCGTCCGTGGTGGCCGAGACGCGCCCCGCGGGGTCGAGAGAGGTCCAACCCTCGACACCATCGTCGAAGGACCACTCCGCAATCGGCGGCGCCTGAGCGAGCGCAACGGACGTCACAACCACGGTCAGCACGAGGAAGACAAGGCGGGTCGGCGGCATCGTGGGGTCCTCCGGCGGCGCAGTCGCGGCGCACCGAAAGGGCATACACATAGGAGGGCGATCAGGTTTCGGGGGGGACTCACGAGGCGTCGATGCTGATCCGGGCGGCGGTATCGACACCCTCGACGACGCAGCGGCGGCCCTCCACGCGCAGGCGGCCCTCGGCGAACCACTGAACCGCCTGCGGGTAGATCTCGTGCTCCTGCCGCAGGATGCGCGCGGCCAGCGTCGCCTCGGTGTCATCCTCCCGCACGAGAACGACCGCCTGGATGATGATCGGCCCCATGTCGAAGTCGGGGTCCGCGAAGTGCACGGTCGCGCCCGCGACCTTCGTGCCGTACTCCAGGGCGTCCCGTTGGCCGTGCATCCCCTTGAACGCAGGCAGCAACGCCGGGTGGATGTTCATGATCCGGTGCGGAAACGCGCCGAGCAGATGCGGGCCGATCACCCGCATGTACCCCGCCATGCAGATCAGGTCCACCCGTGCCTCGAGGAACGCGTCGGTGATCCGCCGGTCCGCCTCCAGCCACTCGTCCGTGCCCGTCTTCGCGACGGGGACGTGCAGCGCCGCGATTCCATGCTTGCGGGCGCGCTCCAGCGCGCCGGCCTCCAGGCGATCACTGATGACCATCACGACCTCCGCATCGAGGCGGCCGTCCTCGCAGCGGTCGATGATCGACTGCAGGTTGGTGCCGCCCCCTGAGGCGAGGGCGCCGAGGCGAATCGTGGGCATTGGCTTTCCTACCCCCCTGCCCCCCTTCCTTCAGAAGGGGGGAGCAAGGCTAACGGCATCGCGGAGGAGCGCGTGTGTGTCGTCTCGAATGTAGGGTATACGGCGGTCGGGGCGGTTGTCAACCGGGCCGCCGGCGACATCCACGAGCGGAAGTGAGGTGTGCCCCGATGGCACTACGGGACCTGTTTGAACTCAAGGGCCGCGCGGCCCTGATCACCGGCGGCGCGCGCGGGATCGGGAAGGCCTGCGCCGCAGCCCTCGCCGAGATGGGCGCCGATGTGGCGCTGCTCGATATTCACAAGGAGAACCTCGCGACCGCCGTTGCCGACATGGAGGCCCTCGGCGTGCGCGCGGTCTCGTCGCTGTGTGACGTGACCGTCGCGAGCGAGGTTGAGGAGGCATTCGCCAAGGCCGTCGAGACCTTCGGGCGGCTCGACATCCTGGTCAACAGCGCCGGGATCACGATCTGGGCGAAGGGCGAGGAGATGACCGAGGAGCAGTGGGATCGCGTCATCGACCTCGACCTGAAGGGCACGTTCCTGTGCTGCCAACAGGCGGCGCGGATCATGATCCCGCAGCAGTCCGGTTCCATCATCAACATCGCCTCGATGTCCGGGCAGATCGTCAACATCCCGCAATGCCAGGTCGCCTACAACGCGGCGAAGGCGGGCGTCATGCAGCTCACCAAGAGCCTCGCGGTCGAGTGGGCGCCCCACAACATTCGCGTGAACTCGCTCAGCCCGGGCTACACCGCCACCGAGATGACCATGACCGTGCCGGAGTACCACGCCGGCTGGGAGGTCCTCATCCCGATGCGCCGCATGGCCCGCACCGACGAACTGCTCGGCGCCGTCGTCTACCTGGCCTCCGACGCCTCCACCTACACCACCGGCCACGACCTCGTCATCGACGGCGCGTATACGTGCTTGTAGGGCCTCGGGCAGGGACGCCCCGACCGGCAGCGAAGTATGGACCGTATGTGACCCACGAGGATGCGGCCGCCACCCGCGGCCCGGAGGCCGGCCATGTACGTGAAGCGAGTCACCCTCAAGAACGTGAAGTGCCTCTCCGACTTCACCCTCGAGTTCCCCGACCCGCCCACCGGCGAACGCTCCGGCGGCTGGTACGTCATCGTCGGCCCGAATGGCTTCGGGAAGACGACGATGCTCAAAGCGATTGCCTGGGCCGTGGAGGGAGGCAAGTGGTTCTCGTGGGCCCCCTGGACCGCCGGACTCAGGCGGGCGCGCGGCGTCCAAGAGCGGGTCTGGATCGAGGGGTGGTTCCGGGATGGCCGCCCAGCTTGCCCTGGGGGGGACAGGTATAGCATCGCCCTGATGCCCGGCCCGGCCTACAGAGATACAGGCACTCAGGCCAACTGGGACTGGCTCGGGCCGGAGCACCCCCTAGAACGGCACTTCGTCGCTGGTTACGGCGCATTCCGCAGGGAAGGGGGCCGCACCGGTCTCGGCCAGCGGCCCTTCTGGGCGGCCCGGTTCAACAGCCTCTTCGAGGACGACTTCGCTCTCGACTCCACGCGCTGGCTCGTAGAGGCTGAGGCCCGCGCCCGGTTGGACGAGGCCGAGGCTGCGCATCCCTACGAGACAGTTGTGGCGGAGGTCCCATCCCTCCTGCAGCCGGTCATCCCCTTCGGCTTCGCGATGCTGCCATTGTCGCCAGATGGCGTCCGCTTCCGGCACTTGCTCGGCAAGGGCGTGGGACTTGCTGAGTTGGGTGACGGCTACCGCAGCATTGTGGGGCTTGTCCTGCGGCTCCTGCGCGACCTGCTGCGGTGGCGGGCCGGAGACGAGGAGAGCGGCGCATTCGGCTCACTTGGCACCGATGGAGCCAGCGCTAACGAGGCAGCACAGACGCCCGGCGTCGTCCTCATCGACGAGCCCGACGCCCACCTCCACCCCTCCTGGCAGCGCGAGATCGGGTTCGCGTTGCAGCGGGTGTTCCCGAACATCCAGTTCATCGTGGCGACGCACAGCCCGTTCATCTGCCAGGCGGCGTCGCCGGGAGGCATCTTCCAGCTGCGGATGAACGAGGCGGAGAGGCGCATCGAGGCCGTGCAGCCCGTCGAAGACACGGTTCGGGGCTGGCACATCCAGGACATCTACCGCGAAGCCCTCGGCCTCGACAACTGGCTGGACGTCACCACGGCGGCAGACCTGGAGCGCTACCAGCAGCTTGCCGCAGCACAGCGGGCTGGCCCGCTACCGCCCCAGGATGCAGCCAGACTGGCAGACCTGGGAGCGAACCTCCGGGACGTGCTCACGGCACCGGGCCAGACTCCCGAAGCGCGAGAGGAGTACCGGCGGCTCCGCAAGCTGAGGGAGCGCCTGGAGGCCAAGGTCGAGGGCGGGGGCTCCTGATGGTGCGCCTTCGCCCTGTGCGGCAACTCCCCAAGGCTGCCCGGCGAACACTGGCACGATACCGAGGCAAGCCCTGCGCGACTGCCGCGGATGCCGGTCGTCTGTGGAAGTCCTTCAGCAAGCTCAAGGCCTACCAAGTGCTGCGGGAGGCATTGAGGCGCACCTCGGGTGGTCGCTGTGCCTACTGCGAGAAGCGCGAACCGGGCACGGTGGACCACTTCCGCCCCAAGCACTATGGGCGCCGTGTCTTCGCTCTGGCGAACCTCCTCCCGTGCTGCGGTGTCTGTCAGGGCCACAAGCTCGACCACTTCCCTGTCGCGGGTCCCAAGGCGCTCCTGCTGAACCCGTATGCGCCGGCCGACGACCCTGTGCTGTTCCTGGGCTATGACGACCTCGGCGCAGCCGTGCCCAGGGGGCCGGGGCTGACAGGGATGCGACCCAAGGCCACCATCGACACGCTCCGACTCGACAAGAGGTGGGAGTTGGGGCAGACGCGCCGGGAGACATGGGAGCGGCTCCTCTCCTGCTGCGTGGATTACAACCAGGAACCGAGCCCCGAGGCTGCAGAGGACATGGTGTTCGTGCTCACCTCAATCTCCTCCCATCGCGGCGTGGTCCGCTTCATGCTTGAGGAGGTCGGGCAGGTTCGTGACGCGGTGGAACATGCCACGCAGCACTACTCCGAAGTCCGCTCCGCCCTGTCCCGCCCTCCTTACACATGGCGGTAGCTTCGGTAGGACGGCAGGACATGGGCGCGCCAAGACGTAGGCGACGGCGGCGCGGGCTGGTCATCCTGGCAGTCTTGGCGGCGGGGCTGCTGGGCGACTGGGCCCTTTACCCCCTCTACGCCCGCGTCGGCGGGCGAGGCGCCAACACTGGACAGAACGGGCTCTGGCTGCGCTACACCTGGTACTTCGGGCAGCACTCCGAGGACGAGGTGCGCGACCTGGCCCGGTCGCTGCGCGCGCGCGGGATCAGGTTCGCGTACTTCCACGTACGCGACATGACCCGGGAGGGCAAGCTGCGCTTCCGCCGGCAGGAGGCGGCGCGGCGCCTGGTCAAGGCCCTGCACCGCGCAGACCCGGAGGTTGAGGCCATCGCGTGGATCTATGCGGGCAACCGAAGGGGGCGGGGGAACGTAGACCTGTCGGACCCGCGAGTGCGCCGGGCGATGGTGGATGAGGCTGTGTGGCTCGTGAAGGACTGCGGGTTCGACGGGGTGCAGTGGGACTACGAAGTGTGCGTCAGCGGCGACCCGCGTTTCCTCAGCCTGATGCGGGAGACGCGCAAGGCACTGCCGAGCGGCGCCTTCCTGTCAACGGCAGCCCCGGTATGGTCTCCGTGGCCCTTCACCAGGCGCTGGGGCTGGAGCGAGGAGTACTTTTCCGCGGTCGCCGCGACGTGTGACCAGATCGCGGTCATGGGCTACGACACGGGTCTGTGGCTGCCGAGGGCCTACGTGTGGCTGATGAGGCAGCAGGCGAGGCGCGTCCCTCGTGCAGTTGCCTCCGCCAACCCCAAGTGCTCGGTGCTCATCGGCCTGCCCACGTACGACACGGTTCTGCCGGCGCATTCGGCCTGGTCGGAGAACGTTCGGCTCGCCCTCAAAGGCGTCCGCGAGGGTCTCGGGGCCAGCGGACCGCCGCCCGGCGGCTTCGCGGGAGTCGCTCTGTTCGCCGATTACACAACGGACGCCGCTGAGTGGGACACGTACGAGTTTCTCTGGGCTGTGCGCCCAGCGCGGGAGGTGACGCCCTGATGCTTCTTCCGCCTCACACTCGCTACACCGACGGTCCGGCCGACCCCATCTCGCGCGAGGCGTGGGCGCGGGCGGCAGGCAACTACCTGGCGCACTGCGCGCGCGAGCGGAACTGGAACAAGCTCATCGAGATTCCCGCCATGCGCCGGCTGCTGGGCGACGTACGCGGCAAGCGCACGCTCGAGGTTGGGTGCGGGCCGGCCCACTACAGCGTGTGGCTGGCCCAGCAAGGGGCGGAGGCGTGGGGACTTGACCCCGTGGAGGCACTCCTCGATGCCGCGCGCCGCTCCGCCGAGGAGGCGGGTGTCGAGCTGCGGCTCAGGCAGGGCGGCGTGGAGTGCTTGCCCGAGTACCTCGATGGGCAGTTCGACATCGTGCTCTTCCCGATGGTGCTGGAGTACGTGGACGACATCGCGGGCACCTTCCGCGAGGCGCACCGGCTGCTCTCGCCGGAGGGCTTCGTGGCCATCAGTCTCGTGCACCCGATGCGGTCGTTCAGCGTGAAGCACGAGACGGAGGGCGGCGAGGAGCTGCGGATCGTCTCGGGCTACGTGGAGCGGGGCGTCATCGAGTGGTCGATGTGGATCATGGTGGACGAGGAGGGGAACGGCATCCCGTGCAAGTCGCACCGGCGGACCATTGAGGACTACGTGGAGGCACTCGTGGGTGCGGGCTTCCTCATCGAGGCCTTGCGGGAGCCGGACGCCTCACCCGAAGGCTGGGCCGTCGATCCGCGCAACTGCCGCGAGAACCACCACTGCCCGGACTTCCTGCTGCTGAAGGCCGTGAAGCGCTGAGGGTGACGCGCAACGGCACGGCGTGCGCGCAAGGGTGCGCGCGGTCCCAGGCGCGGCTATAGGCCCTTCCTGCCCGTCAGCCTCTCCTGCTCGACCGATCTCTGGATCATCTCCTCAGCTTCCTCGATCATCGGGGCCACCTGGTCGGTGGTCCAGGTTCTCTGCTCCCAGGAGCGCTTCTCGAGCGAGGCGAGGAAGCCCTCGAACTCCGCGAAGTCCTGCCCGTAGATGTGGAACGAGTCGGCGATGTGCGCATACTGGCCGGGGCGGATGGGGCGGCCGAGGCGCGCGGAGACCTGCTCGGCGATCGCGCGCTGCAGATCGGTGAAGGCGTACATGTTCATGAAGGCGGCCTTGAAGGCGTCGTTGCTGCGGATGTGGATGTGCATCACCAGCTCGTCACCGAAGATGCGGCACCAGATGCGCTGCAGGCAGGCGGGGTCGTGGATGCCGGCGTCCATCCACGGCTGCCAGGTGATCGCCTGCGCGCGGCGCGTATGTGGCGCGGCGGTGAGGGCCTCGACCATGTAGCCGAGCTGATCGATGGGTTGCTCGATCCCCGGCACCTTGTAGGCGGCGAGGCGCTCGTGATAGGTGTACTCCCACTTGCCGGCGGCGGGGTCGATCCAGTGGTCGTGAATCCCCTCGACGACCTCGCGGCGGTAGACCTCCAGCTCCACAATGCCCCCTGGGAACGCGCGATGCAGGCGCGGCTCGCCGAAGGCGTCGCGCACGACGAGGAATAGCGAGACGTCGCGGCTCGGCGGCGCATCAGGCGGGTCGTATTGCGTGCGAACGCGCGCGCCCTGCTCCCAGCAGGCGAGGACCGCCTTCTCCCAGCCCTCGGCGATGCTGTCGGCAACGAGATGGACGACGGGTAGTGTGAGATCGCTCATGGATGCCTCCGAGGATGAATGAGGAGGTTCGACGAAGAGTGTGGGTAGGCCTTTCATAGGTGACAGGCACCATTTTCCAGCGGACGTCACGCTGGAAAATGGTGCCTGTCACTGATCGGAGGTAGCAGATGGCGGAGGAACTGATCGAGGTTCGCGGTCAGCTATTCCAGCTCACCACGCTGGCGGATATCGTGAAGTGCGTGTCGATGCGCGGGCTCGATTTCGAGGTCGGTGACTTCGAGATTGCCAAGTCCACCGATCTGCCGAGCTGGGTTCAGTTGCGTTTGAGGGCGGAGTCGGAACAGGCGCTGAAGGACTGCCTGGCCCACATTACCCAGCTCGGTGCGCACGTCGTCGGCGCTCAGGATGCCCAGACTGAGCGGGTGGAGCAGGACGGAATCCTGCCGGCGGAGGCGTACGCGCTGACGGGGCTGCCGACGGAGGTGCGGGCGAACGGCCGCTGGCTGCCGGTGCCTGATCCCCTGCCGCTGGCGGTCATCCGCGTGGACCGCGGCGAGCGGGCGCTGGCCGTGCCGATGGAGCGCGTGAAGAAGGGCGACCGCATCGTCGTGCACAGCGAGGGGGTGCGGGTCTCGCCTGAGCCGCCGGAGCGCGCGAGCGAGCTGCTGGGCCTTCTGGGCGCGACCGTGTCGGTGGCCCGGCCGCGGGGGCCGGCGATCGTGAAGATCGCGCGGGAGCTCCAGCGGGTACGCGCGAGCGGGCGGAAAGTGGTCCTCGTCGCCGGCCCGGCGGTCATCCACAGCGGAGCAGGCTCGCACCTGGTGCAGCTCCTGCGCGGCAAGAGCATCGACGTACTCATCGCGAGCAACTCGCTGGCGGTGTACGATGCCGAGGTTGCGCTGTATGGCACCGCGCGCGGATTGTACCTTACCGAGAACATCCCCGCTTCCCAGGGCGCGCAGAACATGGTCCACGCCCTCAACGCGGTGCGCGCCGCCGGAGGGCTCAGGCCGGCGGTCGCGGGGGCCGTGCTTACGAGCGGAGTGCTGCACGCCTGCATCACCTCGGAGGTCCCGTTCATGCTGATCGGCTCGGTGCACGACGAGGCCGCTCTGCCGGACAGCCTGACCGACACCGCCCTGGCGCGGGAGAAGCTGCGCGACGCGCTGCCGGGGACGGGGCTGGCGATCATGGTAGCCGAAGCGGGCCTGGCGAAGGCGGTCATGCAGGCCTTGCCCGGACCGGTACCCAAGGTGTATGTTGACACCAGCGACTACGACGTGGCCAAGCTCGTGAACCGTGGCGAGCCCAACGTCCTGGGCCTCGTCGAGAGCGCGGAGTCCTTCCTGCGGGAGTTGGCCAGGAACCTGGGGGCGTGGTAGACTGCGGCTTCGTGCCTGCCGAACTACGGAGCCGGGAGGTGACCCATGCGATTCGTGACGATGGACGACCTCGGCCGCAAGGCCGCCAACCTCATGCGCGGGCTCGAGGATACGGGGCCGCTGATCGTGATGGATGAGGGGCGGCCAGCGGCGTTGGTGGTGGGACTGACCGACGATGAGCTGGAGGAGTACGCCATCGCCAGGAACGAGGACCTCCAGCGGGAACTCGACCAGGCCTACGCCGAATGCCTGGCAGGCGCAGGACGGCCGGCAAGCGAGCTGTTGGCCGAACTCTCGGCGCGAGATGAGTAGGGCATCCCGGCCGGCCTACGAGGTTATCGTCCACCCGAAGGCTGAGAGCGACCTGCGCGGTCTATCACCGGATGTGGCATGCCGCATCCTGCGCTCAGTGCTCGGCCTCGGCGACGACCCCTTCCCCGGCGGCAAGAAGGTGAAGAGGCTTGCGGGCGTGAGGCCCGTGACCCACAGGTTGCGGGTCGGTGACTACCGCGCACTCTACCGAGTTCAGGAACCGACCCGGCGCGTGTTCATCCTGCGGGTGGTCACCCGCGGCGATCTGGACCGAGCCATTGGCGGGCTGCCGGACACCCCGGCGTAGATCTCGGCCGTCCGAAAGAGCCTCCGGGAAGAACCCTACACGATTCCGCCGAGGCAGGAGGGGAAACCCCGTCCGCGAGGAATGCTCCACCCGTTGAGCGTGCCAGATGCATGTTGACCCGTCCCCGTGGGGCGGGCCTTGAGGTGCGTGCGGGGATGAGGGAGACGGCTCGCACGCACAGAGGACCTTCGCCAGGAAGTACGCCTTCCCCGGCCACGCTTCCGGTGCGCATCAGCAACGATTGGGTATGCTCGCGCGAGACGGCCTTGGCGCGCCCGCACCAGCGCGTGAGGCGACTTGCGCGATAGAGGCTGCCACATCGAGTCGTCCATACGAGAGGAGGACTTGCCCTATGCCGGACAAACCGGCCACCCAGGAGTACCCGGCGATCTGGTTGCAGGGCGCCGGCTGCTCGGGGTGCTCAGTGTCGGTGCTCAATGCCGTCAGCCCCACCATCGGTCAGTTGATCCTGGACGAGGCTGCGCCCGGAAAGCACGTGTCTCTGCGGTTCCATCCGACGGTGATGGCGGCGACCGGCCGCCTGGCCGTGGAGATCATGCTGGGCACGGAAGCAGGCGACGAGCCGTTCCTGCTCGTGCTCGAGGGCTCGGTCCCCACGACGATCAGCGAGATCGCCGGCTCTGGGCCGGATGGCAAGGAGCTGGACTTCACGGAGCACTTCGTGGAGCTGGCCAAGAAGGCGATGGCGGTGGTCGCCATCGGAGACTGCGCGGCATTCGGGGGCATCCCGGCCTCCGGCCCGAACCTCGCCGGCTGCAAGTCGGCCCGCGAGGTGATGGCCGAGCACGGGATCGCCACGCCGCTCATCAACCTCGGCGGCTGCCCGCCGCACCCGGACTGGTTCATGCAGACCGTGGCCACCGTGCTGCTGTACGGACTGCCGGACGCCTCGGCGCTGGATGCCGACCTGCGTCCGAAGTGGTTCTACGGCGCGCTGATCCACGAGCACTGCCCGCGCCGTCCGGACTTCGATGCGGGCAAGTTCGCCACGGCCTTCGGCGAACCCGGCTGCATGTACGAACTCGGCTGCAAGGGTCCGTACACGTATGCCGATTGCCCGCGCCGCAAGTTCAACGGAGGCGTCAACTGGTGCATCGACGCCGGCAGCCCGTGTCACGGCTGCGCTGAGACAGAGTTCCCGAATCTGGGCCCCGGTCTGTACCGCAAGATCGATGCCGGCTCCTTGCCGCGCATCGAGCTGACCGCCGACGGCACGCTCGCGCCGGTGGTGCCCGGACCGTACGGCTCGACGGAGGGAGCGTGAGGCCCATGCAGACGAACATCACGATCGATCCCCTCGTACGCGTCGAAGGGCACCTGAAGGTGGAGTGCATCGTCGAGGACGGCGTCGTGAAGGACGCCAACTGCTCGGGGCCGATGTTCCGCGGCTTCGAGCGCCTGCTGATCGGCCGCGACCCCCTCGACGCCCAGCAGATCGCCCAGCGAGTCTGCGGCGTTTGCCCGGCCGTCCACGGCATGGCGGCCACGCTGGCCCTGGATGAGGCGCTCGGCGTGAACACGTCGATCCCCGACAACGGTCGGATCATCCGCAACCTGATCCTGGGCTCGAACTACCTGCAGTCCCACATCCTCCATTTCTACCATCTGGCCGCGCTGGACTATGTGGACTGCACGAAGGTGGCGGGCTATGACGGCCCGGATGAGGACCTCAAGTCCGTGAAGGCCTTCATCGACCGTGGCGTGCTGGCGCCGTTCGTGCCGCGCTACGAGGGCGACTACCGCCTGCCCGCCGAGGTCGATCGGGCGGCGGTCAGCCACTACGTGAAGGCCCTCACGATGCGGCGCAAGGCGCACGAGATGCTCGCGATCTGGGGCGGCAAGATGCCGCACTACGTGGGCATCGTGCCCGGCGGCGCGACGGAGAGCGTTACGCCTGACAAGATCGCGAACTACATGAGTCGCCTGGCCGAGATCCGCACGTTCATCGAGAACGTGCTCATCCCGGATGCGCTCGCCGTGGCGGGCGCGTACAGCGACTACTTCGCGATCGGCAAGGGCCCGGGCGAGTTCCTGAGCTACAGCGCTTTCGACCAGGAGACCGCGCAGCCCGACCTCACGAAGCGGGCGCGCTTCTTCGCCACCGGCGTGGCGACCATCGGCGGCGCGCTGAGCGGCTTGCAGGCGAACAGGATCCGCGAGGATGTGAAGCACTCGCACTTCGCAGACGCCACCACTGGCAAGCACCCCTCCGAGGGCGAGACGGAGCCCGACACGGCTAAGGGCCACACGTGGCTGAAGGCCCCGCGCTACGACGGCCGGCCCGTCGAGGTCGGTCCGCTGGCCCGCGCGGTCGTCGGCTACCTGTCCGGCCACGCGCCGACCAAGGCCCTGGCCGATTCGGCGATCGCAGCCCTGGGCGTGGCGCCCGAGGCGATGGCCTCGACGATGGGCCGCCACGTCGCGCGTGTGCTCGAAGCGAAGATGCTCGGCGAGGCGATGGTGGGCTGGGTGACGCAACTGAAGCCCGGCGAGCCGACCGCCGTCCCGGCCAAGGTCCCCGAGGAGGGCAGCGGCATGGGCCTGGTCGAAGGCCCGCGCGGCTCGCTGCTCCACACCATCGACATCCAGGGGCACAAGATCGCACGCTACCAGCTCGTGGTCCCGACCACGTGGAACTGCAGTCCGAAGGACGACAAGGACGTGCCCG
>Ga0194125_10003788_pt1 | contig 24097 bp, 18 predicted proteins | sample TA2KigC250mmetaG_FD_148626 | JGI IMG/M metagenome (GOLD analysis project Ga0194125, IMG submission 148626) | Freshwater microbial communities from Lake Tanganyika, Tanzania - TA2015034 Kigoma Deep Cast 250m | ecosystem: Environmental > Aquatic > Freshwater > Lake | place: Tanzania: Lake... | reverse complement strand
CCTCCCATTACAGACGCGAGAGAACGGCGGCCTCGTTCGGCCCCGCCGGACAGGCCGCCGTTGTCGAGCCTCCGTGTCCTTCTGCTCCGTGCTTCCGTGTCTCCGTGGTTCAATTCCGGATCCCCTTCTTGTCCTGGCCAACGCCGCGCCGCCCCGCGCAGTCCCTTTGACACGCTTTGACCGCCGCCGCGACGGAAAATGGCATTCCGGGCGCGGCTCCGCAAGCACATTCGCGGCGCATGCGGACGGCGCGGAGGTCGTACCTTTCCGCATTTCCGGTGGACGACTGCGGCGACGACTACGGATCACGATTGCCTCCGGCGTTTCCTTTCTCTCCACTCGCCAACAACCCGTTTTCTGCGCATCCTGTCCCGGCCGGTCGAAGCGGATGCCTTCATTCTTCCGGGCGGCGGCCGTCCTTGACACCGCGGTCGCCTCGTGCAAGTAATCGCCTGCGCGGCGGACAGGCGATCGTGGCGGATGAGCGACAACGACAGCGCATCGGTTCGGAGGGTTGATCCTTGTCTGATTCCTGACTGGGATCGGATTGTGGGAGACATCCCCGGCGCCACCGCCTTCCATTCGCGCGGCTGGGCGGCCGTCCTCGCGGCCGCCTACGGGCACGTGCCGGCGTACCTGGCGCTGGGCGCGCCTGAGCGGCCCTCGGCGGTTTTCCCGTTGATGTCGGTGCGCAGCCGGCTTACGGGATCGCGCGGCGTATGCCTGCCTTTCGCGGACTTCTGCGCGCCTCTGCTGAAGCCGGACGTCCGGCTGCCGGAGTTCTGGGAGGCCGTGTGGGCGACGGGCCGGGCGGAGGCGTGGCGCCACGTCGAGTGGCGCGGGCCTGCGCCCCTGGACGGAGCTCAGCCGGCCGCCACGTACCGCGCGCATGTCCTTGACTTGCGGCCCGGGCGCGAGGGCGTCGCGCGCGGACTTGACAGCGCGGTGCGCCGGACCGTCCGCAAGGCCGAGGCCGGCGGCGTACAGGTGCGCTTCGGCGCCGGCGAATCCGACGTCGAGGAGTACTACAGGCTGCATTGCATGACGCGGCAGCGGCACGGACTGCCTCCGCAGCCGAGTCTGTTCTTCCGCAAGATCCGGGAACATATGCTGGGCGAGGGGCGCGGCTTCATCGCCCTCGCCTCGGCTCCGCGGCCCGACGGATCCGGCCTGCCCGTGGCCGGCGCCGTGTTCTTCCGTTTCGGGCGGCATGCGATCTTCAAGTTCGGGGCGTCGGATCTGCGGCGACAGGAGTTGCGCGCGGTCAACCTCGTGATGTGGCGTTCGATTGTGCGATGCATCGAGCTCGGGGCGGAGGAACTGCACCTGGGACGCACCGACATGTCACAGGAGGGATTGCGGCGCTTCAAGCTGAGTTGGGGGGCGCGGGAGGAGCCGCTGCATTACTACCGTTATGGATTGGCCGACGGAAGCTGGCTGCGGAGCCGCGACCTGGTCAGCGGATGGCACAACCCGGTTTTCCGTTGCCTGCCGCGGGCGGTCAACCGCCGGCTGGGAGCGCTGCTTTACCGGCACCTGGACTAGCCTGGGGGCTAGCGCGGTTCAGCCAGGATGTCGCGCGCGCGATCGATTTCGGGGAAGTCGGCGCGGGCGGCCAGGGCCTGTTCGAGCAGGCGCCGGGCCTCGTCCTTGTCGCCCAACTGGTATTGCGACAGGCCGAGGTAGAAGGCCGCTTCGGCATCCCGCGGGTCGGCCTTCAGCGCTTCGGCCAGCAACTGGCCGGCCCAGCGCGCGTCTTTCCGCCCGTAGGCCAGCCTGCCGAGCAAACGCGCGGCCGCGGGGTCGGCGGGCAGCATCTCGCGGGCCCTGACGGCCAGCTTGTAGGCCTGCGCCTCGTCCCGCGGCCGGGCGGCATAGAGTCCGGCCAGCCGCAGCATGCCGGGCGCGAAGTCCGGGGCGACGGCCAGGACGCGCTCCAGGGCGGCGCGCTCCCCGGCGGCGTCCTTGCGCAGGGCCTGGCCGCGGGCCCGCAGCAGCAGGGCCGGAAGCCAGTCGGCCCCGGCGGACCGTTCGGCTTCGGACGCCTTGCCCGCGAGCGCCTCCTCCGCGGCTTCCGGATCGAGCCAGAGCGTCACGGCCGCGGCGAACAGCCCGGCCTCGGCGCGGGCGCCGAACGGTTCGGATGAGGCCAGCGCGCGCTGCGCCAGGCCGCGGGCCTCGGCGATCTGTCCGGCGTAGAATCGCGCCGCCGCCAGCCGGTATTGCGCCTCGGGGTTGTCCTCCATTCGCACGCCGACGTCGCGCAGGACGGCGAGCGCCCAGCGCGCGTCGCCGTTGCGCAGGGCAAGGCGGCCGGCCTCCAGCCCGGTCGCGGGATCGTCGGGCGCCGCTTCGCGCGCCTTGCGCGCGAGGTCCAGGACCGCGGCGGCGGCGCCCTCCGCGGCGCGCAGCCGCGCCATGCCGAGCAACGCCGCCGGGTGATCGGGGTTCAGCGCCAGGGCTTTGCCGTACGCCTCGCGCGCCGCCGCGGCCCCGTCCTCCAGTTCGGCAACGATTCCCAGGCGGGCCAGGGCCGGAATCGCCAGCAGCGGGTTGCCGGACGCGTCGGCCAGCGTCCGCCGCCCCTCGTCGTCGAGCGCCGCCGGATCGACGTCCAGCACGGCCGCCAGCCGCGCGGCGTCCGGGAACTCCGGCCGCGCCAGGAGGGCGCGGCCGATGTGCGCGCGCGCCCCGGTCTCGTCGCCCAGCGCCGCCCGGCAAACCGCCGCGTGGTAGAGCACGTCGGGCTGCTTGTCGAGCCGCGCGGCGCTCTCGCGCAGGGCCAGGAGGCCGGGTTTCCATTCGCCGCGCCGGCAGAGTATCCAGCCGAACGTGTCGGCCACGTAGGGGTCGTGGGGGGCCAGCGCGCGCGCGCGCGCGGCCAGCGGGTAGGCGCGTTCCAGGTCATTGCGCATGTCGGCGTAGACGTAGGCCAGGTTGTTGGCGGCCACGACCGATTTCGGGTCCAGCGCCAGAAGCCGCTCGAGGCGCGCCTGCGCCTCGTCGACCCGCTCCTTCCGCAGGAGCAGGGAGGACGACATGGCCAGGGCCGGAAGGTGGTTGGAGTTCACGGCCAGGGCGCGGTCGAGGCTGGCCAGAGCTTCGTCCTGTTTCGCGGAGCCGCTGTAGACCCGGCTGAGCGCCATCAGCGTGCCGACGGAATCGGGGCGCAGCTCCAGCGACTTCTTCAGGGCGGTTTCCGCGCCGTCCGGGTCGCGGGCGGCCAGTCGCACGCGGCCGAGCAGGTCGTAGAGTCGCGGCTCGTCGGGCGCGAGCCGGATCTGGCGTTCCACGCGCTGCGTCGCGGCGTCGAAGTCCTTGCGTTGTTCCATGTCCCGGTCCGCCAGCATGGCCAGCGGATCGACAAAACCGGGCTGGAGCCCGAGCGCCGCCGCGAACTGCGCTTCGGCTTCCGCCTCCCGCCCGGCCGCGAGCAGGCTTGCGCCCAGCAGGTGCAGGCTGCGCGCGTCATCCGGAAATGCCTCGACCATGCTCCGGAAGAGGGCGATTTCCTCGTCCGCCTTTCCGGCCGCCCGGTACGCGGCGCCCAGCGTGACATAGGGCCGCGGCAGGCGCGGGTATCTGGCGATGAACGCGGGCAGGAGGGCCATGACTTCATCGGGCCGGCCGGCTTGCAGCTGGAGCTCGGCCAGCAGGATCACCGCGGCGGCGTAGTCCGGGTTATCGGACGCCGCCTGCGACAGGAGCGCGATTGCCTTGGGCGTGCTGCCCGTGCGGAGGTTCGTCAGCGCCAGCACGTACAGGGCGTCGGCGGCTCCGGGCTGCGCGTCGAGCACCCTTCGGCACTCCGCGGCGGCGGCCTCGGTCTCGTTCCTGGCCAGATGGATTCGCGCGCGCAGCAGACGGGCCTGCAGGTTGCCGGAATTCCTTTTTAAAACGGTGGCGCAGATCGTCAGCGCGTCGTCCAGGCGGCCTTCCTGGATCGCCAGGCCGGCCAGTCCGAGCCTTCCGGCCTCGAAATCGGGGGCCGCGGCCACGGCTTCTTCCAGCATGCGTCGCGACTCTTCGGGCTGCCCGCGGCCGGCTTTGAAAGAGGCCCGCCGCAGGAGCACGATGGGGTCGTCCGGCGCCAGTTCCGCGGCCCGGGCGAAGGCGGTTTCGGCGCGGTTGGTGTCGCCCCGCGCGTCGTAGAGGCCGGCCATGCGCATGTGGCCCTCGGCCGATTGGGGGTCGGTCGCCACGGCCGCCTCGTAGGCGCGCGCGGCGCCGTCCAGGTCCCCCGAGCGCACTTCGAGCATTCCCAGCGCGATGTGATACGCGGCCCGGTCGCCGAATTCTCCGGCGTGCGCCCGGATCATTCGGCGCGCGTCCTGGATCTCGTCAGGCGCGCGCGAGGCGTCGGCGAGCAACGACAGGGCGTTGATATCGGCCGGTCCCTGTTCCAGGGCCGCGACGATTTCGCGGCGCGCCTCGGCGGGCCGCGCGCCCCAGAGGTAGAGGGCGCCCAGTTTCAGGGACATCTCCCGCGACTGCGCGCCGCACGCGCGGGCGCGCAGCAGCGCGGAAAAAGCCTGTCGGGCTTCGCCCAGCTCGAAGCAGGACAGGCCCAGCCGCAGGAGCGCCGTGGCGTTCGTGGGCTGCGCCCGCACGACATTCATGTACTCGACGGCCGCCTTGTCGAAGCGGCCCGCCTCGAAGTGCCGGTTGCCGCGTCGCATGTGCTCCTCCGGGCCGCGAAACAGGCCGCAGCCCGCCCCGGCCGCGATTGCCAGGAGGAGCCCGGCCGCGCAGCCGGCCGCCTGTTTGCAGGTGCGCTTGCCGTGCATGTTCATGTGTCCCGCCTGTTCCCCTTTCGGTCGCGTTGTCCGTTGCGGACCCGCTCCCGCCGGCGCAGCAGCAGCAACAGCGCAAACAGCGGCGCCAGCGAGAGCGCGAAGTAGATCGGCCCTCCCTGGTGGTGCAGGGGGCTGTCCAGAACGCGCGCATCCACTTTCAGGGTCAGGACCGCCAGGGAGACGATGCGGAAAGAGTTGCGCAGGATCCCGAGGGGAATGACCGCGCCCGCGAACAGGATCCGGTTCGGCCCGGCATTCAGCAGCATGCGGCCCGCCAGCACGCCGGTGATGAACAGGGCGTAGGTCGAGTTGATCCCGCTGCACTCTTCGGCCACTTCCAGCGACAGGCCGGGCACGGTCAGGACGTATTCCGAGCGGTACACGGGCCAGCCCATGGCCGCGAAAGTCCAGTGCGCCAGCGCCGCCGAACCGTCCCGCAGCGCCGCGTTCAGAAGGCGCTCCAGCGGGGTCGGCAGAGGCACGATGAACAGCAGGAAGAGAAGGGGAAAGAGCAGGGCGCGGAAGGCGGGCCGGCCCAGGAACAGCATCCATCCGCCGGCCAGCGCGGAGAGCATCGCGAGGATACGCAACCCCAACGCGTCGCTCGTCCCTGGGGGGCAGAGCGCGGCGGCCGCCGCCAGGGCCGCCGCCGCGGACAGCAGCGCGGCGCCGGCCCGGGCCGAGGTGACGAATGCCGGAAGGGGCCGGCGGCCGCGCCACGCCAGCCAGGCGCTGATGGCCGGCACGATCAGCGCGTGGGAATAGAGCCGCGAATTCAGGGCCAGCCTGATCAGGGCCGCGAGCGGACCGGCGAAGGCCAGGATGACCGCGGCCGAGAAGGCCGCGAAACGGGCGAGACGGGCGCGGGGCGTTGGCCAAGCCGGCATGGAACGGGACTTTAGGCGCCGGCGGCGGGAAAGACAACCCGGAACACGCTGCCGCGGCCCTCCTCGCTTTCCACCTCGATCCGTCCGCCGTGGCTTTCCACGAGCATGCGGCTCTGGAAGAGGCCGATGCCCATGCCTCCGCTCTTGGTCGTGCGGAAGGGGTGGAACAGCGAATTCTCGACGAACTCGCGCGGCATGCCGCGGCCGTTGTCCCGCACGGCGATGATCGTCTGCCGCTCCCGGGTTGCCGTCGAGACGCTTATTTCGCCGCCTTCGGGCGGCAAGGCCTGCAAAGCGTTCAACACGAGATTGGTGACGACCGAAGCGATCTGGCGGCGGTCGGCCGTTATGGGCGGCGGCGGGGCGCCCTCGCGCAGCAGGCGGACGCCGCGCGGGATGGCGATCTGCGCCAGCGCTTCATCCACGACTTCCGCGACCTGGCACGGCTGCTTGTTCGTCTCCGGCGTTTCCCGCAGGCGCCCCAGGCGGCCGATGAGGTCGCGCAGCCGCGTGACGCTGGCCTCGATTGACTTCAGCGCGTCCTGGCGGAACGCGGGATTTTCCGAATGAACGCGGAAGTTCTCCAGCAGCAGCGAAAGCGACGAAGCCGTGTTCTTCAGGTCGTGGATGAAGAACGCGGACATTTTCTGGAAGGCCTCCATCTCGCGCGACTCGAGCAGGCGCTCGGAAAGGCGCAGGTTCAGAAGGCTGGCGCCGAGGTGATCGCCGATGGTGCGCAGCAGCCGCCGGTCCTCGTTCGTGAAGGGGCGGCCGCGCACGCGGTCGCCGACCACGGCCACGCCCAGCAGGTGTCCGCCCGCGCACAGGGGCATGGCCATTCGGTCGCCGCCGTGCGGGAAGGTGGCGGGCGCGGCGGCGCGGAGCGCTTCGGCCCAGGGCGCCGGAACGGCTTCAAGGTTGAAGGGCTGCGCATCCTCCGCCAGCCGCCGCGCGGCGGCGGCGTCAAGCACGGGCCCGGCGATGCCGTCCTTGTGCGGGAGCGAGGTGGATGCGGCGAGCGCGAGCTGTCCGCGTGTTCCGTCCATGCGCCAGACCGTGACCGAGAGCGCCTCAAGCGCCGTTGAAAGCAGTTCGGCCATTTCCCGGCACAGGCGCGCCGGGGCCACGATCGAGCCCGTTTTTTCGGCGCATTCCCGCCAGATGCGCCCGTAGTCGTAGCGCGGCCGGTGGAGATAGCGCATGGCGAACTCGCCCCACCACAGCTTCACGCGGTCCGAAAGCAGCACCGCGCTGGCGGCCAGCAGCGCCACCATGATCAGGAAGCTCTTGAGCGGCATGGTGTCGATCCCGCCGACGGCGAGCGAGAGCTGCGCAACCACGCCCGCGAGCACCAGGTAAAGCCCCGTCACCAGGATCGTCAGCGAACCGCGCATTCCGCCGGGCGAAGGGTAGAGGTCCACGGTGGCGCGCCGCGTCCGCTCCATGCCCACGACGGCCGTCAGGCCGCCCACCAGCAGGGCCAGGGTATTGAGCGCTTCCGCGCGCCAGCTCACGGACGAGTAGAGCAGGGCCTGTCCGGCGGAGAAGATACCCATGACCAGGATGGCGCCCAGCCCGATGACCATGAACTTGACCCGCCAGCGCATCGTGCCGACGGCGGCGCGCAGGGTCCGCTCCAGGTTTTCCAGGGCCGCCGCAAGGCCGAACACGATCAGGATCTGCAACAGCAGACCGGCGGGTCCGACGGGCGTCGCGGGGGCGACCTCTTCCGCGCCCCGCGCGTCGACGGCAACCAGCAGGTGCTTCCAGCCCGCCGCGGCGATGGCCGCCCACAGGGCGAAGATCGCGATTGCGGCCGCGCGCCAGCGGCGGAAGGATTCGGCGGCGTTTCCGCGCGCGTAGCCCAGGCTGAAGAGCAGCCAGACGCCGGGCCGCAATCCCGCCAGCACGAGCCGCCACCGTTCCAGGTCGAAGGCCGCCGCCGGGGCAGCGAAGGAAGCGAGCGCCGCGCGGAGCGCCTCGTCCGCCGCGAGCAGAAGCATGCCGGCGGAAAACGCGAGCCAGCTCGGGGACTGCCGGGTTCGCAGCCCGCCCCAGACGGCCAGCGCCAGGGCCACGAGCGTCGCGCCGGCGGGCAGAAGTATGTGCATGTCGGTCACGACCGGTTGCCGCGTTTCCTTCCGGATGCGGCGCGCAAACGTTGCGAGGGGACTGTAACGGAAAATTGAAAATTGAAAATTGAAAATTGAAAATTGAAAATTGGGAATCGAAAATTGGGAATCGAGAATTGAAAATCGAACGCCGATGTTCGCGCTTGTCTTTTGTTCGTTTTCCGTCCTATTTTTTGTTCCAAACGCCCCACGGACCTTTCAAGGGACTGGCGAACGGAGTTTTTCAGCCATGCTCGAGCCCCTGCTTCAGCCCGCCGGCATAGCGGTGATCGGCGCTTCGCGCACGCCCGGCAAGGTCGGGCACGAGATCCTCGCGAACCTCATCGCGAGCGGTTACGGCGGCACGCTTCTGCCGGTGAATCCCGGCGCCGACGAAATCCTGGGCCTGAAATGCTGCCGCGATCTGAAGTCCTGCGCCGTCAAGATCGACCTGAGCGTTATCGCCGTGCCCGCGGCGCGCGTCCCGGATGCCGCGCGGGCCTCGCTTGACGCCGGCGCGGGCGCGCTGTGCGTGATTTCCGCGGGCTTTAAGGAAGTAGGCGAGGAGGGCGCGCGGATCGAGCGCGAAGTCGTGGATTTGTGCCGGGCGCGCCACGCCCGCCTGCTCGGTCCCAACTGCCTGGGCCTGATCAACACGCATCACGCCATGAACGCCTCGTTCGCCCGGCAGATGCCGGCGGCCGGCGCGATTTCGGTCATCTCGCAATCCGGCGCGCTGTGCACGGCCCTGCTGGACTGGGCCGCGGGTCGGCGCGTGGGCCTGGCCAAGCTGATCAGCATGGGCAACAAGGCCGACCTGAACGAGGCGGATTTCCTCGCCGCCCTGGCGTCGGACCCGCGCACGAAGGTCATCGCCGGCTACCTTGAAAGCATCGCCTCCGGCGGCGACTTTGTGCGCGCGGCCGAAGATGCGGCGGCGATCAAGCCGGTGGTCATGCTCAAGGCCGGCATCACCTCCGCCGGGGCGCGGGCGGCCTCTTCGCACACCGGCAGCCTGGCCGGGGCCGACATCGCCTACGGCGCCGCCTTCCGGCGGTCGGGCGTAATCCGGGCCGACACGTTCGAGGAGCTGTGCGACTTCGCCACGGCCTTCGCCATGCAGCCGCTGCCGGCCGGCAACCGCGTGGCCATCATCACCAACGCCGGCGGCCCGGGAATCATGGCGGCCGACGCCGTGGAGCAGGCCGGCATGCGCGTGGGCGCCCTGGCCGGCGGCACGGCCACGGCCCTGCGCGAGAGACTGCCCCCGGCCGCCAGCGTGGGCAACCCCATCGACGTTCTCGGCGACGCCGATCCCGAACGCTACGCCACGGCCGTCAACGCGGCCCAGGACGACCCCTCCGTGGACGCCATCATCGTCATCCTTACCCCGCAGGCCATGACGCGGCCGGCGGATACGGCGCGGCGCGTGGCGGCCTGCGTGCGCGGGGCCAAGCCGGTTCTGGCCTCGTTCATGGGGGGGGCCGACGTGATGCCCGGCCGCGACGAGCTGGTGGCCGCGAACCTGCCCGACTACCCGGCCCCTGAACGGGCCGTGGCCGCGCTGCGCGCCATGTGCGACTATGCCGAATGGCTGCGCCGCGCGCCGCGCGTGCTCACGCGCTTCCCCGTCAACCGCCCGCGCGTGACGCGCATCATCCGCCGGCACCAGCGCGCGGGCCGCATGCAGATGGGCGAGCCGCAGGCCAAGGCCGTGCTGCGGGCCTACGACTTCATCGTGCCCGACGGCCAGACCGCGGCGGACGCCGCGTCGGCCGTGGAAGCCGCCGAGAAGATCGGCTACCCGGTGGCCATGAAGATCGTGTCGCCGGACATCATCCACAAGTCCGACATGGGCGGCGTGCGGCTGCGCCTGGCATCGGCCCAGGACGTGCGCGACGCGTTCGACCTGATGATGCTGCGCATCCGCCAGCGCGTGCCCGAGGCGCGCATCGAGGGCGTATACGTGGAGAAGATGTGCGGCCAGGGCAGGGAAGTGATCCTGGGCATGAGCCGCGACCCCCAGTTCGGCCCCATGCTCATGTTCGGGCTGGGCGGGATCTTCGTGGAAGTGATGAAGGACGTCACCTTTCACATCGCGCCGATCACGTACCGCGAAGCGATGTTCATGCTGGAGGGCACCAAGTCCTTCGCGCTGCTCAAGGGCGTGCGCGGACAGGCCAGCGTGGACCTTTCCGCCATCGCCGTGGGATTGCAGCGCGTGAGCCAGCTGGCGACCGATTTTCCGGAGATACTGGAAATGGATATCAACCCTTTCATTGTCGGCCGCGAAGGCGCCGAGTCCGTGGCCGCGGACGCGCGCATCACGCTCAGGCCGGCGGGAGACGGTGTCGCGGGGGCGGCGGAGGACCGCCGGCCTCCGCGGGCCGCTGCGCGGCCCGGAATGCCGGCCGCCGGAGGCGGCGCCGAAACGGCGGCGAACGGAGAAAGGCAAGATGACTTTCGATCCTGACTGGAAAGCGGCGTACGCGGACATGCTGGCCACGCCGGCCGAGGCGGTGGCGCGCATCCGGCCGGGCCAGCGCGTGTTCGTGGGCACCGGCTGTGCCCAGCCGCAGGAACTCGTGCGCGCCCTGACCGCGCGGGGCGCGGAGCTGGCGGACCTGGAGATCGTGCACCTGCTAACCCTGGGCGAGGCGCCCTACGCCACGCGCGAGCTGGCGGAATGCTTCCGCATCAACAGCTTCTTCATCGCCGAAAACGTGCGCGGCATCATCCAGGAGGGGCTGGGGGACTATACGCCGGTCTTTCTGTCGGACATCCCGCGGCTTTTCACTTCGGCCCAGCTTCCCCTGGACGTGGCCCTGATCCAGGTGTCGCCGCCCGACGCGCAGGGCCTGTGCAGCCTCGGCATCTCGGTGGACATCGTCAAGAGCGCGGCCGAGAACGCCCGCCTGGTGATCGCGCAGGTCAACAAGCGCATGCCGCGCACCCTGGGCGACAGCTTCCTGCACGTGCTGGATATCGACGTGCTCGTGCCCGTTGAGGCCGAGCTGCTCGAGGTGCGGCCGCCGCCGCCGGACGACGTCACGCGCAACATCGGCCGGCACGTGGCCTCGCTGGTGGACGACGGCGCCACCGTGGAGATGGGCATCGGGACCATTCCGCAGGCCGTGCTGGAGTTTCTCAGGGAAAAGCGCGACCTCGGCATCCACACGGAGATGTTCACCGACGCCGTCATCGAGATGATCGAGAGCGGCGCGATCAACGGCCGCCGCAAGTCCCTTGACCGGGGCAAGGTCGTGGCCAGTTTCTGCATGGGAACGCGGCGCCTGTACGACTACGTCGACAACAATCCGGCTTTCGCGTTTCACCCCACGGAGTACGTCAACGACCCCTTCGTGATCAGCCGCCAGGAGCGCCAGGTGGCGATCAACGTGGCCCTGGAAGTGGACCTGACCGGACAGGTCTGCGCCGACTCGCTGGGCACGCGCTTCTACTCCGGCATCGGCGGGCAGGTGGACTTCAACCGCGGCGCGGCGCGCTCGCGCGGCGGCAAGGCCATCATCGCCCTGCCCGCGACGGCCCGCAACGGCGCCGTGTCGCGCATCGTGTGCAGCCTCAGCCCGGGCGCCGGCGTCGTCACCACGCGCGGCGACGTGCACTACGTGGTCACCGAGTACGGCGTGGCCTACCTGCACGGCAAGAGCGTGCCCGAGCGGGCCATGGCGCTGATCTCCATCGCGCATCCCGACTTCCGGGGCCGGCTTCTGCAGGACGCCATCGCGGCGCGCTACCTCAGCCCGGGCCTGGCCGAGTTCGAGGGCAAGCTGGTGATCGGTCCGCCCGAGACGCGGACCACGATGCTGCTGGACGACGGCACGGAGATCGGCTTCCGGTCGATCCGGCCCACGGATGAGCCGTTGATGAAGGACTTGTTCTACGCGCTCTCGCAGCAGACCGTCTACTACCGCTTCATGTCGCGCATGAAGCGCATCCCGCGCAAGGAGATCCAGCAGTTCGTGTACATCGACCACCGCACCGACGTGGCGATCGTGGGCACCGTGCCTGAAGCCAGCGGAGAGGAGATCGTGGCCATCGGGCGGTACTACCTGGATGCCGCGTCCAACCGGGCGGAAGTGGCGTTCGTGGTGCGCGATCAGTGGCAGGGCAGGGGAATCGGCACGTACCTGCTGCGGCACCTGATCGTGATCGCCAAGCGCCACGGCATCGCGGGTTTCACGGCGGAGGTTCTGCGCGAGAACCGCGCCATGCAGCGCGTGCTGCACAAGAGCGACTGCAAGGTCGTCAGCCGCATGCAGGGGGAAGTCTACAGCTTCCGCCTGGATTTCTAGGGTCGGAAGGCGCTTGCTTCCGTCGGACGTTTGGGCAATACTCCGCCGCTTTCGTGGATTCCTAGCGGAGGTGACGATCATGGGCAAGGGGCGCAAGTTCGCGAAGAAACCGATGACGAGGCCGAAGAAGACCGGCGCCGCGCGCCGCCGGCGCGACGCGGTGCAGCGCCGCCGGCTGGCCGCGCGCGGGGTGCCGGCGGATAAGCTGCGCAAGCTTACCGGCGAAGACGTGAGAAATCTTCTGAAACGGCCGGCCGGGCCCGCCGCCGGTTGATCCCGCCTTCGCACGCGGCGCGGCCCCGGGCCGCGGCGCAAGGCGCCCCGGGGCGGAAGCCCGGGCCTTACTCCCACATGCTCCTGATCTCGGCGGCGATGTCCCGGCGTGCGGCGAGGCCGGAGGACTCGTCTTCCCTTTCCATCTCTCCGGCGCTCTCGCCCTCCATCCGCGCGACGACCTCGGGCGTCAGGAAGCGGGAAGGCTGCGCGTAGCTGTGGCGGTCCGTGTGGGGATGCCAGGTATGGTAGTAGCGCAGCGGCCAGGTCACGTAGAGATGGTCCTTCGCGCGCGTCATGGCCACGTAGGCCAGGCGCAGCTCCTCCTCGATCTCCTCCGGCGTGTCGGTGGCCATGTCCGACGGCAGGCAGCCGTCGGAGGCGTGGATCAGGAAGACCGCGTCCCACTCGCAGCCCTTGGCCGAGTGGATGGTTGAGAGCACCAGCCAGTCTTCGTCCTTGAGCGGCGGGCCGGCCAGGTCGCCCGTGGAGCGCGGCGGGTCGAGCTGCAGATCGGACAGGAACTTGCGGCGCGACCGGTAGCGCCCGGCAATCTGTTCCAGGCTTTCCAGGTCGCGCTCGCGCGCGCGGGGGTTCTCGTAGCGCTTCTTCAGCAGCGGCGCGTAGAAGCGGCGCACGCGTTCCACCTGGCTGGCGGGCGGCAGCCCGCCCGGCGCCAGGATATCCGCGGCCATGGCCCCGAAGGCGCGGAGCTGGTCCTGCGCGGCGGGCGCGCCCGTGAAGCCGGACGCGGCGCGCGGGTCGTTGCCCGCGGCCTGGACGTGGTCGATGACGCGCTGCGCGGTCGCCGGGCCCACGCCGTCCATGAGCTGCAGCAGGCGGAACCAGGCGATGCGGTCGCGGGGATTCTCCATCACCCGCAGGACGGCCACCAGGTCTTTCACGTGCGCGGCCTCCAGGAAACGCAGGCCGCCGTATTTCTGGTAGCGGATGTTGCGCTTGCCCAGTTCGACTTCCAGCGTGGCGGAAAGGTAGGCCGCGCGGAACAGCACGGCCTGGCGGCGCAGCGGGATGCCCTGCTCGTAGTGCTCGAGCACGCGGCCGATGACGTAGGCGTTCTGGGCGTCCTCGTCGCGGCAGGTCACCAGGCGCGGCTTCGCGCCCCCCGGGCGCGCGGACCACAGGTCCTTGGTGTAGCGCTCGCGGGACTGGGCGATGAGGCGGTTGGTCGTCTCCAGAATCGGCTGCACGGAGCGGTAGTTCTGCTCCAGGGCGGCGATGGCGGTTCCGGGAAAATGCCTGGGGAAGTCCAGCATGTTGCGGACCGTCGCGCCGCGGAAGCTGTAGATGCTCTGGGCGTCGTCGCCGACGACGGTGATATTGTCGTTGCCGCGCCGCATGCCGCGCAGGATTTCGGCCTGCACGCGGTTCGTGTCCTGGTACTCGTCCACCAGCACGTGGTCGAAGCGGCCGCTGATCTGCCGCGCGACGCGCTCGTCGCCGAGCAGTCTCATCCAGTAGAGCAGCAGGTCGTCGTAGTCCAGGACGTTCTGTTCCTGCTTGCGGGCCACGTAGCGCCTGAACAGTTCCTTGAGGTCCTGCTCCCAGTCCGCGCACCAGGGAAAGAAGCGCTTCAGGACTTCGGGGAGGCTTTCCACGCCGTTCACGCAGCGCGAGTAGACGGCCAGGCAGGTGCGCTTGCGCGGGAAACGCTTTTCGCGGCCGTGCAGGCCCATGTCGTGCCGGATGACGTTCAGCAGGTCTTCGGCGTCGCCCTCGTCCATCACGGTGAACTCCGCGTTGAGCCCGGCGGCCTTGGCGTAGATGCGCAGGAGGCGGTTGCCGATGGCGTGGAACGTGCCGCCCCAGGCGCGGGCGGTCGCGCCGGTGCCGCGCTCGATGACGGCCGCGGCGCGGCTGAGCATTTCCTGCGCGGCGCGCCGCGTGAAGGTCAGCAGGAGGATGCGGCCGGGGTCCGTGCCGCGGGCGATCAGGTAGGCCACCCGGCAGGCCAGGGTGCGGGTCTTGCCGGTCCCGGCGCCGGCCACGATCAGGAGCGGTCCGGCGCCGTGCGTGACCGCGCGGCGCTGGGCCGGATTGAGTTCGTCCAGCCACGCGTACTTTTCCGCGCCGTTCCGCGAGTCCGTACCCATGCCCCGGTGTCTATCACAGCGCCGCGGCCCTTGGAAGCGCGAATGGTTGCCGCGGTTTGGAATTGCCGCCGGTTTGGAATTGACGGCGTCCGGCCGAGGCCGTAGGCTTTACTCCTTCGCAGTGCAGTCGGGCGGCGTAGCTCAGTCGGCAGAGCAGAGGAATCATAATCCTTGTGTCCGGGGTTCGAATCCCTGCGCCGCCACTCAACCGTCATGACCGCCACCGGATTGGCATACGACCCCGTGTACAAGGCGCACGTGCCGGGACGCTGGCATCCCGAGGCGCCGTGGCGCTGCGACGCGGCCCTGGCCGGGATCGAGGCGAGCGTGGGACTGGCCAATCTGGAAAGGATCGCGCCGCGGGCGGCGACGGACGACGAGCTGGCGCTGTGCCACACGCGGCGTTACATCGGCATCGCGCGGCGCGACGTGGCCTCGGGCATCGGCTGCCTGAGCACCGGCGATACGGACGTATGCGAGCGCTCGCTGGAGGCGGCCCTGTTCGCGGCGGGCGGCGTTCTGGCGGCGGTCGACGCGGTCGCGGCGGGCCGGGTCCGCAACGCGTTTTGCGCCGTGCGGCCGCCGGGCCACCACGCGACCCCCGACCGCGGGATGGGTTTCTGCATCTTCAACAACCTGGCCGTGGGCGTCCGGTACGCGCAGAGGAGGCACGGGGCGGGGAACGCGCTCATCGTGGACTGGGACGTGCACCACGGCAACGGCACGCAGGAGATCTTCTACGACGATCCGACCGTGCTGTACTTCAGCACGCACCAGTGGCCGCACTATCCCGGCACGGGCACGGCCGCCGAGACCGGGAGCGGCGCGGGGAAGGGACTGAACGTGAACTGCCCGCTGGGCGCCGGGGCGGGGCGTCGCGAAATCGAAGCCGCGTTCCGCGACCGCCTGCTTCCGCGCCTGAAGGATTTCAAGCCGGAGTTCGTGTTCGTATCGGCCGGGTTCGACGGCTTGCGCGGCGATCCGCTGGGTGGCCTGGATCTGACGGCGGAGGATTTCGGATGGCTGACGCGCCTGGTGACGCACGTCGCGGAGGAATACGCGGGCGGAAGGCTTGTCTCAACGCTGGAGGGCGGCTACGATCGCGAAGGCTTGGGCCCGGCCGTGGGCGCGCACGTGAAGGCGCTGGCGGAAGGCTGAATGATTGTATAGAGGCACTTGACCGGATTGGGGTCGGTCTATAGACTTCATGAGCGGGTTGGGCAGAGGGAATCCACGAACAAGCTGCAGTTGAGCGGAGGGCAGTAGCGTGGCTGATAGTGAGAATCAGGAAGCAGTAGAGGCTGGCGAACAAGGGACGACCGGCGGGGACAGACCGGGGACAGGCGACCAACGTATCGCAGAAGTCGGCTTTCACCACGTTGGCTTCTTGTCATGGATGCACTTCAATGCTTTCCAGGTGCGGGATGTGGGTGGCGTTCGTCTAGTTCAATTCGTTTTGGACGACGGGGGCCGCGACTTAGCCGTTCTCACCTGCTCAATCAGTTTGGGCGATTTGGAGAAGAACAGGGAACGGATTATGGCGTACGTTGGTGCCGTAGACCATCTTGCGGAGCCTGTCACCATGCGGTCTTCGTTCTCTGAGACGGCGCAGGTCTATGCTGTTCACTTCGTTCATGCTGCCCGCGTTGACAGCGATGCAGAGATTTCACTTTATGCCTTCTCGAAGGGCGCGCTCATACAGGCAACGAGAGGAAAAGTGGAGCCGTGCCGTGTTGAGACGCAGCCGGTTGTGTGCGCGTCGTCCAAGCTCTCAGTGCACGTTGGATGTCTGATGGCTCTGTTTGAACCGACGGGAGGAAACAGCAAGTGATATCAATCAGCGCAGGCAGCGTCATGGAGGAAGTCGGCCCCGCCACATGCAATGCCGCCTACGTGGCAGCAAGCGAGGCGGCTGGGAGGGTGTGGCCTTGCGCGCGGTCGGCGGCGAGCGGACGTCCCACTGTGACGGGCAGGGCAACGAGCACTCCCGACAGATTGCGGATTCCCGTACCGGTATCGGGGTGGACTTGCAAGGATGAGGACCACCTTCAGGTTCTTGAGAGGCAGTATATCTTGGGGACTCTTCCCGATGACGACGAAGAGACCTACGAGAAGATGAAAGAACGGCGACGTCAGTTCATGTTTCGCCGCACAACTGCAGAGGTCGTAACGGAGTACAAGCAGCGAGCAGTACTGAAGCTCTTGAGTGAGGCGTTGTTGGAATATGTCAGGTTTTCCGAGTCCGAGAATCAGACGGGTCAACCGGCCTAAGTTCAAGCTTTGGAAGAGCACCTACCGCAAGGCCTATCCATTTCTTCTGTTGGATTTCGGTCGGCGTTGCGCCTATTCGCTGCAGCACATTTCGCGGGTGGGGGGCATGTTGGAGATTGACCATTTTGACCCCAGGGAGAAGAGGCGGAAAAGGCAGCACTACGACAACCTTTTTCCCGCGACGCCCCACTGCAATAGGGCGAAGTCGGCGACATGGCCTTCACGCTCGGAACGAATAAGGGACCTCAGGTTTCTGAACTGCTGCAAGGAAGGGGACTACGACCACGTGATTTTTGAAGATCCCGGCACACACCGTCTGGTGGGACTAACGGTATCGGCGAGATACCACATCGCGAAACTGGAGCTCAATGCAGCGCACCTCGTCCGCGAAAGACAGGATCGCGCCAACTACCGCAGGCAGTTGTCATCGACCGAGGTTGGGTTTAGGCCTACGGCTTCGTTCGGCGCTCTGCTGGGCGTTGTCTCTGGTTTTCGGAGATTGGTTGAGCAGATGATCCCGCCAATCTTGCCGCCTCCATCGAGTTGAGTATTCCAGTTCAGTACGCTGCCGGGAGCGTGAGCCAGCGGCGCACTGAGCGGCGCGCTTCACTGCGTGGCATTGCAGAGACTGCGGAGCGGTCCTTGTTCTCGTGCTCGGGAGATCGGTTTCGAGGACGAGGACGATGGAGAGGATGGGTCAAGGGCAATGCTGGTGAAAAGAAAGAAAAAGCGAAGCGTGCTGGGCGTGCAGCTGTCGCACGACTACGCCGCCTGCCTGGTGCAGGACGGGGCGGTGGTCGCCGCCGTGGCCGAAGAGCGCCTCAACCGCCGCAAGCATTGCCACTGGACCGAGCAGGAGCGCGACAATCTCGCCGTCAAGTACTGCCTGGACGCGGGGGGCATCGGCCCGGACGACCTGGACGCGGTCGTCTTCACGATGGTCAACTTCCTGCAGCCGGAGAAGATGCGCGTCGCCCTGCGCGGGTTCCGCCATGCCGGCCGCATGCACATGATCGGCCATCACCTGTCCCACGCGGCCAGCGCCTACTACGCCAGCCCGTTTGACGAGGCCGCGATCCTCATCATGGACGGGGGCGGCGCGTTCGAGCGGGGGCAGGGGATCGAGCTGGAATCCATGTACATGGGGCGCGCCGGGCGGATCGAGCTGCTGGAGCAGACCTACGCGCGGCCGGCCGAGGGCGGGCTGTGCGACCGCATCAGCCTGGGGTGGCTGTACCAGGGCGTAACTATCCGGATCGGGTTCGGTTCCTTCGACGCGGGCAAGACCATGGGCCTGGCGCCCTACGGGCGGCCGGGGCGTTTTGACGACCTCGTTCTTTTCGACGACGGCCTGCCGCGGCCGAACCCGTCCTACATCCGGTGTCCTTATCCGAAGCTGGGCTCGGATCCCGACCAGTTCTTCAACGTCGGCGCCGGGCTGCCCCGGCGCGAGCGCGACGAGATGCTGACGCAGGAGCACATGGACCTGGCCGCGGACGCGCAGGACAAGCTCGAGAAAGCGGTGATCGCCCTGGCCAACCGGCTTTACGAGCGCACGCGCTGCCCCAACCTGTGCATGTCGGGCGGGGTCGCGTTGAACTGCGTGACGAACAAGATGGTGCTGGACCGGACGCCGTTCGAACGCATCTTCGTGCAGCCGGCGGCGACCGACGACGGCACGGCGCTGGGCAACGCGCTCTACGGCTGGCGGGACATCCTGGGCGGGGACGGCGGGCTCTACACCATGCGGCACGCCTACCTGGGCCGGTCCTACGACCGCGGGCGGATGCGGCGCGCGGCGCGGCGGGCCGCGGACCGTGTGGCGGTGGCCGCGGAAGGCGACGTGTTGGAGGAGGCGGCCGCGCGCCTGGAGCAGGGCCAGATCCTGGCCTGGTACCAGGGCGGCGGCGAATTCGGCCCGCGCGCGCTGGGGCACCGGTCCATCCTGGCGGACCCGCGGCGGCCCGACATGAAGGCCGTGCTCAACTCGCGCGTCAAGTTCCGCGAAGCGTTCCGGCCGTACGCGCCGGCCGTGCTCGCGGAGAAATGCGGCGAGTATTTCGAGCTGGAGGCGGAGTCGCCGTTCATGCTGCTGGCGGCCAAGACCCGCAGCGACCGCGTGCCGGCGATCACGCACGTGGACGGGACGGCGCGCGTCCAGACGGTGACCAGGGAGCAGAGCGCCGAATACTACGACCTCATCAGGCGCTTCGGCGAGCGCACGGGCGTGCCGGTGCTGCTGAACACGTCGTTCAACGTGGCCGGGCAGCCGATCGTGGAGACGCCCGACGACGCCGTGGAGACTTTTGCCTCCACCGCCATAGACGCGCTGGTCATGGGGGATCTGCTGCTGGTGAAGAGGTAGCGAAAACCTCCGTCCGGTAGCGCTCCACGATGCGGTCCCAGGCGTAGTTCGCCCGCACGTAGCGGCGCCCGGCGGCGCCCATGCGGCGCGCGATTCCGGGATTGGCCAGCAGGTACGCGACGCACTTGTCGAATTCGGCGAAGCTGCCGAAATACAGCCCTCCGCCGGAGCGCGCGGCGTGTTCGCGGGTGACCGCGCAGCCGGCGTGGACCAGGCACGGCACGCCGCACAGCCATGACTCCATGATGACGATGGAGAAACTCTCGTTGAGCGACGGCTGGCAGAACGCCAGCGCGGCGGCGTGCGCGTCGCGCTTGTCCTGCTCCGGGACGTAGCCCAGGTCCACGATGGCGCCCTTTTCCGTCCGCGGCACGGCAACGCCGCCCGGCCCGGCCAGCACGAGGCGCAGGTCGACGAAATTCCGCCGCCGGAAGGCCAGGAAATAGCGCAGCAGGAGGGGCACGTTCTTCGTTTCGTCCTTGCGTCCGGCGTAGAACAGGAACGGGCCCGGGATGCCGTACTTGCGCCGGAAGCGGTCGCCGTCGGCCGTGAAGTCCGTGTCGATGCCCTCGCCGACGAGCAGGCTGCGTTCGGCGGGCAGGCCGTAGAGGCGGGCGGCGAGCTCCTGTTCGGCGCGCGTGTGGAAAACGACCCGGCGCGCGCGCCGGAAGGTGTCGGCCACGATGCGCATGTGCGCGTAGCCTTCGTCGTGCAGGCAGGGGATGAGAATTGCGTTGTCGGGGCACACGCGTGAGCCGAAGACGGTCGTGCCGAACAGGTAGGGGATGAAGCAGATCCAGTCGTAGGCGCGGCGCGCGTCCGCCAGCGCCCGGCAGAGGTCGAGGCTGTTGACGTGCATGGCCATGAAGCCGGTTTCCTCGCGCGGGGAAAGGCGCCGGCCGGCCATGAGGCGGGCGTTGAGCGCGTTGAAGGACCCCAGTTCGCGGCCTTCGGCGGGAAAGCGGCGCACGGCGAGGCCGTCCTCGACCCGCGAGCCGGCGCGATGAAAGCGCACGTTCCACTCGTGGTGCAGGTCCAGCGCGCAGGTGGTGAAGATCTCGACTTGGACGCCGGCCGCGGCCAGGCGCAGGGCGGTCTTGCGGCACTCCGCCTCGGCCCCGCCCGCGGCGCGCGCGCCGAAGAAGGGCGCTACGAAGGCGACCCTCACGCCTTCCCCCGCGCGTCGCGGACGCCGTTCCGCTCTTCCAGGCGCCGCAGGCGCGCGTCGATGTCGAGCGCGTCGTATTCGGCGAGGCGGCGGCTGAGTTCGCTGACCAGCTCGAGGCGGCGGCGGCTCTGTTCGAGGACCTGTCCGGTCGAGGCGGTTTCCTCGCCCTCCATGATGCCGACGATCTCGTTCAGGACGCGCACGGTCCGGGCGTTGAACTCGTTGATCTGCGCGATCAGCGTTCCGAGCAGCTTGTGCGTCGCGCGCCGCGCGAGGGCGGCGGCCCCGCCGCCCGTGACGGCGCCCACGGCGTGCAGGCGGTTGGCGGCGGCCAGGTTTTCGCGCAGGCCCGCTTCCGCGGCGGAGCCGCCGGGCGGTTCGCCGGGAGCCAGGCCGCCGGCGGCGGCGATCTCGCGGCGGATGTCCGCCATGATGGCTTCGACGTCGGGGCTGGAGGGCGTTTCCGTCACGCCGGCGAATGTGTCACAGAGCGCCCGGACGGTCAATGGTTTCCCGCAAAGCGCCGCGTTGCCGCGGCGCAGGGTTTGAGATGACGCGCCCAACGCAAGCGGCGGGGTATTGAAGAACATGGCAAAACAACACGTAAGGAATACACACGAAAAAAAACGCTTGCGGGGAAGCGCGTAGAAGGCAACCTGCTCAGCGCGGCCAAGGGCAAACGGACGCAGACGCTCTTCGTCACGAGCCCGCGCCGCGGCGAGGGGAAGACGACGGCGGCCATCGGCATCGCGCACGCGCTTGCCGCGGCCGGGGGCTCGAAGGCGCTGCTGGTGGACGGAAACCAGCGCGCACCCAAGGTGCACCAGTGCTTCGGCGTGGAGGCCACGCCCGGACTGACCGACCTGCTGGCATCGCGCGTCGACGTCGCGGATGCCCTGCGGGAAACGGAGTTCGAGAGGCTCAGCGTGCTGCCCTACGGCGTGGGGCCAGGAGGCGGAGACGGCGTCAAGCCGGAGGCATTCGGCGGCGTGTTGCGGGCCCTGGCGGAGAATTTCGACTACGTGATCTGCGACGGCGACTCGGCGCTGGGTTCTTCCGAAGCGACGATCATGGCGCGGTACTTCGACGGCGTCGTCTTCGTCGTGGAATGCGAAAGGACGAAGTGGGAAGTGCTGGAGCTGGCGAAGGAGAAGATCGCCAACGTCGGCGGAAACGTGCTGGGCGTCGTGCTCAACAAGCGCCGCTTCTACATACCGCGGGGGCTATATGGCAAAGTCTAGGTGAACTTTCGCACTTTTTCGAGGAAGCAGTTCGAGTAAGCGTATCCGACGAAGGGTGGCGGTTAAGGCTGGCGAGTAAGTGTCCGGATCGGCCGGAGGCCACACTTAAGCGATCGACTTCGTCGCACACTTCGTCCCCACGCTTACTCGGTTACACTTCATCGACCCGCTTCGTCGATTTCCTCATTCACCCCGAAGCCGCTATGAGTATGCCTGCATGCCTGCTTTCATAGCCCCTTCGATGGTTCCGTTGACGTACTCGGCGCCGGGGAACCAGCGCTCGCTGGGCGAGTAGCGTTCCGAACTGTATTTGAAGATAGCAAACTCCCACCGGCTCATATCTCCGGTGTATTTCAGCCGGCAGATTGGCGCCGGGGTTCCATACTCGACCCGGTCCAAGTACAGGAACGCGCCCTGCCAGCGCGGGGAGTAGTACGAACCGGTGCGGGCAAGCTTCTTGCGGTTGAAACGCTCGACGATCTGCGTGGCCTGCTGCTTGACCTCATCGGGTATCGTTGTCTTCGCCATTGCGGATCTCTTGGGGCAAGAGTCTGCCACAAGGCCGATGGCGGCGCGAGTTCTGTTTTCGGTATGAGGGTTGCCGCCCTGCCCGCGGGCCACGGTCGAATTCGATGCGGCGTTCGCAAACCGGCGCGAAAACGCTTGCATGGCCGCGTGCTGTCTGTTAGTGTCGCCACTAACAGATGTGAAAGGAGTCGCCATGGCACGCATCGATCGCAGCACCCGATCCACTCGCGCACACTCCGATCGCCAACCGCCAAAGGACGCCATGCTGCGCGGTTCGCTCATCGAGTTGCGCCGCCGTTGCGGGAAGGCCGGGTGCCACTGCCAGCAAGGAGAACCGCATACCACCCCGGCCCTGTCGTATAGCCAGAAGGGCAAGACGCGGATTGTAACGTTGTCGGCCAAGGACGTGCCCAGGGTCAGAGCAGGGTTGAAACGCTACCAGCAAGCCCTACGCGGGTTGGAGAAGGGGGCGCTGCGCGGTATCGAAGCGCTCAAGCGCAGCCTGCAACGTGAGAAAGAACAAGCGCGGAGGGCAAGCTCATGAGCGCCGACGCCGTATGGCTTCAGTTGCTGGCGGGCTTTGCCTCCGTGTTCACGGCCCCTTCCTTGCCGCTATTCATCAATCTGGCTACCGGCTGGGTCCTGTGCCCCGGACGGCGCACGATCACCCGCGTCTATCGGCTTGCCGAACCGCGGGGGGAGCGTGCGCATGACGCCTATCACCGTTTCTTCCGCATCGGGGCCTGGTCCATGAGCCGGTTGTGGAAGCTGGTGGTGGAAATGCTCGTGAACCGATTCTATCCGACCGGCGCCGTCCCGCTGGATATTGACGACACCGCATTTCATAAAAGCGGACGCAAGGTGGAAGGCGCGGGGTGGTGGCGCGACGCGGTTCGCTCCACCGGACAGAAGGTCGTGCACTGTTTCGGGTTGAATCTGGTCGTGCTCACGCTGCGGGTCTATCCGCCGTGGGGCGGCGAACCCCTGGGGCTGCCGGTCAATATGCGCGTGCACCGCAAGGGCAAGGAAACCCTCCTGGAACTGGCCCAACTCATGTTACAGGAGATGGCCGCGTGGCTGCCGGGCCGTACCTTTGATCTGTGCGCCGACGGATTCTACGCCTCCCTCGCCCAAGACCTTCCGCGCCCGTTTCGTCTGACCTCCCGAATGCGGCGCGATGCCGCGCTGTATGCACCGCCGCCCAAGAAGCGCAAACGCGGCAAAGGCCGGCCAAGGAAGAAAGGCCGACGGTTGCCGACCCCCGAGCAAATCGCCAAGACCAACAAACGCTGGGATCGTGTCAACGTCACCATTCGGGGAAAGTCCACCATCCGGCTCGTGGCCGTCCGCGATGTGCTCTGGTATAAGGTCTGCCCCGATCGACTTGTACGGCTGGTCATCTGCCGCGATCCGGATGGCGTCGAGCCCGACGACTTCTTCTTCACCACCAACCTGAAAGCAACCGCCGTCCAGGTTGTCGAGCGATACGCCGGCCGATGGTCCATCGAGGACACCTTCAAAAACGTCAAGCAACACCTCGCGGGGCACACCCCGCAATCCTGGAAACACAAAGGCCCCGAACGCACGGCTGCCTTTTCACTCTGGTTGTACTCCCTCGTTTGGCTCTGGCACCTGACCACTCAGCGCCACGCCACGTCTTGGATTCCCACGCCCTGGTATCGCAGCAAAACCACGCCTTCCTTCGCTGATGCACTGGCCTGCCTCCGCCGCGACCTCTGGCGCCAAAGAATATTTTCCACTTCCGAGAAATCGGCGCTCCACACGAAAAATATCCTGAGCCTGATCAACGTTCTTGCCTATGCCGCATGAACCGGCCCATACTCCTTCGTCCGCCCGAATCCAATGGGCCGGAAAAACTGCGAAAGTTCACCTATATATAAACCTCAAAAGTGCGTGAGTTGAGCATGTTGAGAGCGAGGAAATGCCCGTGGATATTGAACGAAACGCGGTTTTGCGGTCATGGACAGAACCCTCCCTTTTAGGTAGGGTTCTGTCCAGAGGCTGCT
>Ga0194125_10003786_pt1 | contig 24110 bp, 17 predicted proteins | sample TA2KigC250mmetaG_FD_148626 | JGI IMG/M metagenome (GOLD analysis project Ga0194125, IMG submission 148626) | Freshwater microbial communities from Lake Tanganyika, Tanzania - TA2015034 Kigoma Deep Cast 250m | ecosystem: Environmental > Aquatic > Freshwater > Lake | place: Tanzania: Lake... | reverse complement strand
GCGCCTGCGCGACCTCGATGGCCTGGTGGACCGCCCCGGCTCGCTGGCCTCGGCGCTCGACCGGCTCGAGCTGCCCAGGGCGCGGGCCGGAAGCGAGGCCGCAGGAGTGGCGCTCGACGCCGCGACCTTCGTGGTCAGCTTCGGCGACACCAGCGTCGCGGTCCCAGAGGGGCCGGAGCGCGACCTGCTGCGCGCCCTTCTGTCGGCTCGACGCAAGGGCCAGGTGGTCCCTCTTGACGACCGCGGGCGGTACTGGAAGACCGCCGTGGATTGCCTGCGACGCCGCATTCAGCGGGCGACAGGGCGGGCTCTCCTGCCCTGTCTCGTCCTCTCCGCCAGGCGGCCCGTGGGCGGGTACTGCCTGAACCCGAGCGTTCGGGTCACGGGCGCGGCGGAGGCCGGTCTGGTTTACATGCCCACGGATGGCCTCGAGCGGCGGGCGAGCGGCCCCCTTCGCCGCCGCGGCCGCCGCCCCCGAGACGACGAGGACGACTGAGCCCGCCCAGCCTGCGTGTACACAGAGCAGCGACAGAGCAGCAGCGGAGCGATTACGAGCGATTTCTGTGAAGCCGTAAGTGCCTTCTGCGCCATTGGATATGGATTTGCTGCTCGTGCGCGCCCCTGCAATCTCCTCATAGGGTAGAGGACGACTCGTCTGACGCCTTCCGCCATGGCGTGACAGGCGAGCCGCCTGTCGCTACGACGTTCCACAACGCGCCAAGCCGCAACCAAACGGCAGGAAAAAGCTGGGTTGGGCACACTGGAAGGCAAAGCCAGCCCCGCTGGGTTTGCTTTCCTTCTCAGGTGCGAATGGCGTGAAGATAAGGCCGCGCTGCCTGAAGGCAGGACTCCGAACGAGCCCGTAACTTGTTGGGAGTTCTGCCTTTAGGCAGTCTTGGCTTTCTCTTCTGAGCCCTGTGGCGCCCTTATCTTCACGCCATTCTTCTCAGGTGCCGGCCGAGCACGTAACTGATTGCGGGGCAAGCACTTATCGAACCGACCGCGGAGCCATTCGGTTCAATAGGGTGTGCCCAACCCAGCTTTCTCCTCGCGAGAAGCAAGATTCCGCATGTTTGCGGCACAACGCGCCAAGGAGGCAACACATGGGCAAGCAGCACAACGGAGTCGAGGAGGCCACGCGGGCGGTGTTGGTGCCGCTGGACGAGGTGGAGGCGGAGGCCACGGAGTGGCTCTGGCCAGGGCGCATCCCGCTGGGCAAGGTGACGCTGCTCTCCGGGGAGAGCGGAGTTGGTAAGTCGTTGGTGGCGCTGGACATAGCGGCGCGGGTGAGCCGGGGCGGGCCGTGGCCAGGGGCCACGGCATCTCGGATTCCAGACGGCAGATTCCAGATTCAGCAGAGGCGCGACGAGGAGGACAGGGATGGTGGCGTGGCTCGGCAATCTGGAATCTGGGATTCGGAGTCTGGAGTGGCGGCCAATGTGGTGCTTCTGACGCCGGGGGACGATCTGGCCCGGACGGTGCGGCCGCGGCTGGCGGCCGCGGGGGCGGACCCGGCTCGGGTGTGCGAGGTGCGGGTGGCCGAGGCGTCGCAAGTGGTTCCGCAGCGGGCATTTGCGCTCGTGGAGAGCCTGGGCGCCGTGCGGCATGCGGTGGGCATGCTGGGCGGGGTGAGGCTGGTGGTGGTGGACCCTGTGGAGGCATTCGCCGGGCGCGGTGGGCGGACGCGTGGCCGAGATGTGGACGGGGTGCTGTGGGCGTTGGGCGAGCTGGCCGAGGCGTCGGGTGCCGCGGTGCTGGCGGTGGCGCGGCAGGGCGTGGGGACGGCGGCAGGGGCGGCCTGGGCGGTGATGGCCGATGCCGAAGTGCCGAATCGGCGGCTACTTATGCCGATCAGGAGCCCCCTTTGCGCGGCGGGGACGGGGCTTGCCTTCCGCGTGGGGGCCAGCCCCGAACAGCCGAGGGTGGAGTGGGAGCCAGGGGCCGTGAGGGCGGGGGCCGTTGCGCCCGGACGGCTGACGCCTGCGGCGGTGTGGCTGTGGGAGGCGTTGGGTCGGGGGCCGCTGGCGAGCCGAGAGCTCGGGCGGCGGGCGCGGGGGGCCGGGCTCTCGTGGGCCTCGATGCGGCGGGCGAAGAGGCGGCTTGGCGTGACGCACCACTGCATGGGCTTCCACGGCGCCTGGCTGTGGCGCCTCCCGGGGGGGAGGGGGCAGGGGCCGTGTGGCGCACAGGTGAGCGAGTCTGAGCGACTCTGGCCGACTCTGGGGCCGGACGCGGAGAACCGGCCGATCCGCAACTGAGCGACTCTGCGCAACTCTGAGCGAGTCTGGGCTGCGTTTGTGGTGCGGGCTTCAGCCCGTATCTGGATGGCCTGAAGGCCGCACTACGAACGGGGCGGATGTGGCACACGGCTCGCGGTCAGGCGAGCCGGACTTCGATGGTGCGGGTGCCGCGGCGACCGAGGGTGAAGCGGCCCCCGAGTTCAGCGCCGGAAGGGAGCTTGGCATGGACCTCATAGTCGCCGAGGAAGCAGCGGAGGGTTGCGGCGCCCGCGGCGTCCGCTGTGACCTTCGCGTGGGTGGTCCAGCGCGTGCCGAAGGCGTCGAGCAGCCAGTCGTAGAGGGGCTTGGGCGTCATGTCGCGGCGGACGAGGCCGGCGGGAGCGCCCTGCCACGAGCCGTGGTCGGAGAAGTCCCACCAGGTGACGGCCTCGACGGCGGGATGGCTGAAGAGGGTGGTGTAGAACTGCTGGCCATACTCGAGCTGGCCCCTCTCGCCCGCGGGCGTCGAGTGCCAGTCGTCGCGGCGGCGGTGCCAGTCGTTGTCCTCGGGCTTCTTCAGCTCGCCCGAGAGGACTGTAGCCTCGGTGAAGTGGAGCGGGAGGCCGAAGCGGGCGTAGGTGTCGCAGACCGTCCAGACGCGCTCGATGGGCCAGGTGCCCTTGTGCATGTGGCTCTGGATGCCGATGGTCTTGACGGGGGCTTTCGCATCGAGCAGGGCCTGGACGAGCTTCTCGAAGTCGGGCGAGACGTTGAAGTCGTTGTAGAGGAGCACGGCCTTCGGATTCGAGGCGTCGGCCCAGCGAAGGGCGTCGGCCACGCACTGGGCAGCGCCCTTCGCCTTCATCCAGCGGCCGACGGCGTTGTCGAAGCGGGCGCTCACCGTCGCCTCGTTCACCACGTCCCATATGTCAATCCGCCCCTGGAAGCGATAGACGATCTCCTTCACGCGGCGCTCCTGGAGTGCGATGACCTCGGGGTCGGGCATCGCCTCGGCCCACTTCGGGAAGACCTCGTGCCAGACGAGTGGGTGGCCCTTTGTGGTGATGCGGTTGTCGGCGCACCAGGCGGCCATCACATCGAGACGGGCCTCCTGGGTCTGGCCGGGCTGCGGCTCATAGCCGCCCCAGTAGAAGGGGAGCGTGGCGTAGTTCAGGGCGGCCGCGAAGCGCTCGTAGTAGCCGCGCTGGAGCGCCGCATCCTCGATGGCCCCGATGCGGAAGGCGTTCGCCCCCAGCTTGAACTCGTGGCGGACGAGTCGCACCTCGGCGGTCACGCCGGCCAGCGGCTTCCCCGCCTTGTCCACGAAGCGGAGACTGGCCTCTGCGGTGCGGTGTTCCCGAATGCGCCGTTCGGCGCCCTGAAGAACCTCCTCGCGGCTCACTCGTGTGTCCTCCTGCGTCGCGGGTAGCGGCAGAGCGATTCGGCTCGCATGGTAGCCAGCGATTCGGCGCGCTGTCAAGCGCGTTAGCTCGAGGCGGGCGCACGGCGGAGCCGCCAGCGGGTGAGTGTGCTGCCCCACGTGGCGAGGCGCTCGCCAAGGCGTTGCCAGAGCGGCGGGCTCTCCGCTGCCGCCGGGTTGCGGCCGACGATGCCCTCGCAGCGGTTGTCGTAGCGGTAGGTGAGGTTGAGCTTGAGGGCGAGAAGGGCGGGGAGCCAGCCGATGGTGAAGATGCCCCGCACGAAGCGGACCAGGATGCGGTCGAGGCGGTAGAACTGGGCGTAGAGCCAGTCGGCGCCATCCTGGAGCTGGGCCGCGGTCATGCGAGCGGGGGCGAAGACGCAATGGCGGAAGTCGTAGCGCGCCCAGTCGCGGTCGGTCACGCGGCCCTGGCGCTCCATTTCGTCGAAGAGCGGTGTGCCGGGCAGGGGGGTCATGATGTTGAGCTGAAGGGCGTCTATGCGTTGGGCCTGGAGGAAGCGGAGGGTGCGGGCGAAGACGGTGGGGTCGTCGGCGTCGAGGCCGACGATGATGCCTGCGACGACGCCGATGCCGTGTCGGCGGATGGCGGCGAGGCGCTGGTGATAGCGGGCGGGGTTGTTGAAGCCCTTGTCCATCGCGGCCAGGTTCTCCTGGCTGGCGGTCTCGATGCCGATGAACAGGCCGCGGCAGCCGGCGTCGCGGGCGAGGCGGAGGAGCTCGGGGTCGTCGGCGATCTCGATTGCGCACTGGCTCACCCAGCGCTTGCCCATCGGGGCCATGGCGCGGAAGAGCGCGCGGGCGTAGGCGGGGTCGGCGATCAGGTTGTCGTCCACGAACATGAAGTCGCGCGGCACCTCGCGCAACTCGGCGAGCACGTGGTCGAGCGGGCGGGTGCGATGGGTGCGGCCGTGGAAGGCGGCAATCGAGCAGTAGCGGCAGCCGTGGCGGCAGCCGCGGCCGGTCTGCACGGCGTTCACGGTCACGTAGTGGCGGGCGGTGCGGGCCGTGAGGTCGCGGCGGGGGATGGGCGCGTCGGCAAGGTCGCAGGGCGCCTCGTTGCGGTAGACGCGCTGGAGGCGGCCCGCCGCGGCGTCGGCGAGCAGGCGGGGCCAGGCGCCCTCGGCGTCGCCGACCACGATGGCATCCAAGTGCTGCGCCGCCTCGTCGGGGCAGAGGGTCGGATGGTAGCCCCCGCCCACCACCAGCTTCCCGCGCGCGCGGAACTCCGCGGCGATCTCGTAGGCGCGGGGCGCCAGGGCGGTCATGAACGTCACGCCCACGAGGTCAACATCCGCGTCGAAGTCCAGCGGCTCCACGTTTTCGTCGCACAGCGTCACCTGGTGCTCTGGCGGGGTGAGCGCGGCCACGGTGGTGAGGGGCAGGACGCTGAAGCGGAGCATCGCCCGCCTCGGCACGCGCCGCGCGGCCTTTGTGACCCGCAGATACTCGACCGCCGGGAGAACCAGCAGGATCTTCATGGGCATCTCCTTTCCTGAGCACAGCCCCACACAGAAAAGTGCACAGAAAGCCTCTCGATGATCCCGCCGCCACGGGAGCCAGGAGGAAGAGTCCGAGGAGGAAGCCGCCCTTGAAGAACGCAACGACGCCAAAGCCCGTCATCGCCCCCCCGCCCACTGCCCAAAGGAGGCTGCCTTCCGCGAAGCGATCCACACCAGGACTCATAGGGAGTCCCTTGGGCGCGGCCCGTTTTCGGCACCGGCTTGCCCAAGGCAGCCGGCAGGTCGAGGACGCCAGGATTCAGGAGGCATGCTCCGCCGCCGGTGGAACCGGAGAAAGGGGCGATTGGCCGCACTCCGTGAGGGCAGAAGAGAGAATTACGGAGTTGAACAACTCCGTAACCTTCTCTCTCCCTCGGTCGTGCGTGGCTGCGCGCGCCGCCAGCACCTCCGAGGCGAGCCACGCCCCCATACCCTCTGGGGCGCGCTCGACGGCCGGGGCCGCGAGCTGCCCCAGAATGGTGAACGTATGCCATCTGATGAATATTGTTCATTTTGTCTGCCCAAAGGAGCCGCGCCGTGGCGGCCAGGGGCGCGGCGAGGTCTAGGACTCTAAAGCGCCTCGGAGGATCAGGGTTCGGGCTTCGCGGGAGATGGCGGCGAAGGTCGCGGCGTCGTCGCGGACGAAGTAGAGGACTACGCCTGCGAGCATGCTCCAGATGGCCTGGACTCGGCTGGCGGTGGCTTCGGGGGGGACACCGGCGCGTTGGAGGACTTCGGTGGCGATGGCGCGGCAGGCGTTCTCGGCGGCAAGCAATGTGCTGCGCTGCCCCGCATCCAGCGCCAAGCGGGTCAGGGTACCCCCCTCGCGCTGGACGGTGAAGAAGATGATGTCGAAGTACTCAGGGTGTTCCCGGGCGAAGCTCAGGAAACCATCAATCAGCGCCTCCCCCTGCTCGCGGAGGGAGGCGTCGGCACGGACCGCTTGGCGGAGACGCTCGGCGAGCCGCTCGTAGCCCTCGACGAGGAGTTCGGCGTAGAGGGCCTCCTTGCTGGGGAAGTAGAGGTAGACGGTTCCTGGTGCAACTTCAGCGGCATCAGCGATTTGAGGCACTGTGGCCCGCTCGTAGCCGCGCGCCCAGAAGAGCTTTCGGGCGGCGTCGAGGATAGCCTCGCGCCGCTGCTGCTTCTCGCGTTCCCGTCGCTCGCGTGTGCCCATTCCCGCCTCACTGAAAGTATGTCATTGAATGAACTAAGTTCATTATACCATCGCCGGCTCTGTTTGTCAAGTCCTCGCCCCTATCTGTATCACTCCCGGGAGGGGGAAAGTGATACAGACAGACAACGGCGGCCACGGAAGCCCCCGGATCGCCAAAGCGCCATACTTGATCACATCCTGTGGGGGAGGAATTGAACAAGTATGGCGGGGAAGGGCGTAGAGCCGCCCGGATCGCCAAAGCGCCATATTCGATCACCTCCCGGCGGCGGGAGGGGTGATCCAGTATGGCGGCCGGGCATGCGGCCGGTCAGCGGTCGCGGAGGATGGAGAGCATGCCGCCGTCCACGAGGAGGGCGGCGCCGGTGATGTAGGAGGCTTCGTCGGAGGCCAGGAAGGCGATGGCGGCGGCAATCTCGTCGGGCGTCCCCGCGCGCTTGATGGGCAGGCCGTCGAGGGGCCGTGGCCGCCAGGCGGCGCGGTCCACCGCCTGGTTCGAGCGCGGGTGGAGCGAGGTGTCGGTGTTGCCGGGTAGGACGGCGTTGAAGCGGATGCCGCGCGAGGCGAACTCCACGGCCAGCCCCCGCGTGAGGCCGCACAGGCCGGCCTTCGAGGCGGAGTAGACCGCGTAAGGTGTATAGGTCGCTACAGAGTGAACGGAGGCGACGTTGACGACGCTGCCCGCTCCGCGGCTGAGCATGTGCGGCACGGCGGCGCGGCTCATCAGGAAGGCGCTCCTCAGGTTCGTGGCGAGCACCTGGTCGAAGAGCGCCTCGTCGGCCTTCTCGAGCGGCGCGCCCTTGGTGATTCCCGCGTTGTTCACCAGCACGTCCACGCGCCCGAAGGCCCTGAGCGTCTCGGCCACCACCCGCTCGCAGTCGGCGGCGAGCGCCACGTCGGCCTGGACGAAGATGGCCCTTCCGCCCGCCTCGGCGATCTCGCGGGCGGTGGCCTGGCCGCCTTCGGCGTTGCGGTTGGCCGCGCCGCACACGGCGGCGCCCTCGCGTGCCAGCCGCAGCGCCGTCGCCTTCCCGATGCCAGACGAGGACCCTGTGACAATTGCCACCTTGCCGCCGAACCTTGCGCTCATGCCGCGCCTTTCATCACGTGGGGAGGGGACCGTGTTTGCGCATGATCGTACTTGAGCGCAGACGCAAAGTCAATCCGGCCGGGGCTTGCAAAACCGGGCGGCGAAGCTATACTGGCAGCACCATTTGGGACGAAGGAGAAGCCCATGCGCGGCGTGAAGATTCTCAATGCGCTCAAGGTGGAGACCCGCGACTACCCCGACCTTGTGCCGGAGGGGGAAGAGGTGGTGGTGCGGCTCGAGGCCGCGGCCATCTGCGGCTCCGACCTCCACGGCCTCTATCAGCGGCCCGGCGAAAAGGCATTCATCCCAGGCCACGAGGGGGCCGGCGTGGTCGTGGCCGTGGACAAGCCCCGCTTCGTCAAGCCGGGCGACCGCGTGTGCATCGTCCCCGTCTACAACTGCGGGGTGTGCGACAACTGCCGCATGGGCTACGTCATCTACTGCCGCAAGAGCCGCGGCACCTACGGCTTCGGCCTCAACGGCGTCCACGCCACCCATGTCCGCATCTGCGAGCGCTCGCTCCTCGCCCTCCCCGACTCGATGTCCTTCGAGCAGGGCTGCCTGGTCCTCGACCCCGTGGGCACGCACCACCACGCGAACAAGCGGATGGGCACCAACGCCCGCCACACGGTCGCCGTCTTCGGCCTCGGGCCGATGGGACTTGGCGCCACCTGCGTCACCGCCTTCCTCGGCGCACGCGTCATCGCGGTTGACCCCATCCCCTTCCGCCGCGAGCTTGCCAAGAAGCTGGGCGCGGCCGAGGTAGTAGACCCCGCGGCCGGCGACGTGGCGGCGCAGATACGCGAGCTGACACGGGGCTACGGACTCGACCGCGCCTTCGAGTGCTCCGGCAAGCCCGAGCCCCTCTACATGGCCCTCGACCTCGTGCGGCATTTCGGCCATGTCGCAATCGTCGGCGAGCAGCCCGAGGCCAAGATCAGCCCCTCCAACCACTTCAACCGCAAAGAGATCACCCTCAGCGGGAACACCTGCTTCCCCCTCGGCGAGTTCGACGAGATCGTGCGCCTCTACGAGGCCGGCCTGCCTGCCGCCAAGCTCATCACCCACCGCTTCACCATCGAGCAAGCCGCCGAAGCCTACGCCACCTTCAACGCCGGCAACACCGGCAAGGTCATCTTCGTGCCCTGACCCCTATCGTCCTTCGTCCTCGTCCCTCGTCCTCGTCCCTCGTCCTCGACTCTTGCTCGCCCCCGGCCCACTCCGCCGGCTCCCCCCTGGTCCTGGCGGCCCTCTTCGATCCGTCTGACCCGACCGATCCGTCGGAGCCGTCGGATCGGCCGGCTTGGCCACAGCGGCGCCTCCGTTAGGAACACATGATCAACCCCTTTGCCTGCGGATTTGATCATCTATGGTCCGGGCGCCGATCTCATAACCACTTGCCCCGCAAGCCCTTACACCTACCGTGAGGCCCCCTTGCGCTGCCTACACATGATCACCCAGCGGTAGGGCGTGCATACGTGCACGCGGAACGAATGGCGCGAGACCTCGGCAGCGGGATTCCGCGTGCACGTATGCACGCCCTACCCGGCAAGCGAAGCCTGAGGCGGCTGCGCCACACGGCCACGCCGGGCCGGGCCGCGCCCTCGCGACTTTTCCCGGAAAATGCTCGACAATCGCCCCTCGCCCCCGTAAGATTGGCGCCCACGGAGGCGGCGCGCTCAGCATCCGCCTTCTTGGGCCGGGAGGGAGGAGATTCAGCAGCAATGAAGGGCACCATCCGGGCGGCGTTCGCGATTGGCCTGATCCTTCTCCCTTGCGCCGGCGCGCACGCGGTCACGATTGACTGGGTGACTGTCGGCGACGCGGGGAATGCCGCAGATACCAGGTACGACTACCCGCCCGGCTACGGCGCCGTGGGCTACGAGTACCGCATCGGCAAGTACGAGATCACCAACGCCCAGTATCGCGAGTTCCTCACTGCCAAGGCCTCGCTCGGGGATCCCCATGGGCTCTACAGCACAGACATGGCCGGCACGTACGGCGGCATCAGCCGCAGCGGCTCAGGGATAGTGGGCGACCCGTACGTCTATTCCGCCAAGGGCGGGGACTCGAACTGGGACAGCCGCCCGGTTTGCTTCGTAAGCTTCTGGGACATCGCGCGCTTCGCCAACTGGATGCACAACGGGCAAGGAAACGGGGACACGGAGACCGGAGCCTACCTGGGCATCGAGGACCAGGCCACCTTCGCGCGCCAGCCCGGCGCGCTCTACTTCATCCCGTCCGAGGACGAGTGGTACAAGGCCGCCTACTACAAGGGCGGCGGACTCGATGCTGGCTACTGGGAATACCCCACGCAGAGCGACACGTTGCCCACGTGGGAACCGCCGCCAGGCACCGACCTCGTAGACGGGTCGGCCAACTACTTTGATGGCTTCCCCAGGCCCGACCCTGCGTACTACAGCACCCCCGTGGGTGCTTACACAGCCAAGCCTTCAGTCAGTGCCTACGGCACCTATGACCAGGGTGGGAACATCTACGAGTGGACCGAGACAGGGGCCTCCCTTACGGATCCGAATGGCATCCGAGGCGGCTCGTGGGGTGGCGGCAGCATGGCGGCTTCGGACCGTAACGATACCGACGGCCCGTGGGACGACGACAGCGACAGAGGTTTCCGCCTCGCCGGTTCGCTGGAGCAGAGCGCCGCGATCCCTGAGCCTGCCACGCTGAGCCTGTTGGGCCTCGGCGTGGCCGCGCTGCTGCGCCGGCGCCGGGCGTAAGCCCTTCGCCCTCCTTGCGGACCGACCTCCCATCACGTGCGACAGCCTGTCGGAGTGCGGTCGCTTGAGACCGCTTTGGGCTTGCGAAGCGCCCAGCCCAACAGTGTCCACCCCCTCGTGGAGCGCCTCCGCCTACAGACACGGGGCACCCTCCGGGCGCACCCCGCCCAAGCCTACAGCGGCGTCCAGCCGCCGCACTCCGACAGGCTGACGCATGTGCCCAGGCGCCGCCGTGCGACCCCGGCAATCGGGGACCCCGCGCGCCGCCGGCTCTCCCCGAATCCGCAATTGCTTTTCTCCCCACCCAGACTATACTGCTGTGGAGAAGCTACCCGTGGCGAAAGGAGAATGCAATGAGGACCGCTGTGTCGCTAGTGGCCGTGTGCTTCGTCCTGGCGGCTCTGTCGGCGTGCGCGCCGAAGGCGCCCCGGGCCGGGGCACAACAGGCGCCCGCGCTGAGCGCCGCCCGCTGGGGCTACGTGGGCGGAAAGGTGGTGACCCGGGCCGATGCCGAGGTGAAGAACACCCAGGACAAGGCGATCTACCTCAACGAGCACTACGGCATGGCCGCCTACCGCATCGCCGTGGCGAACGGCGCCTACGCGGTGAAGCTCCACTTCGCCGAGACCTATGAGGGGATCAAGGACGTGGGGCAGCGGGTCTTCTCTGTCGCCATCGAGGGCAAGCCGGTGCTGCCCGACCTCGACGTGTTCAAGGAGGCGGGCAAGCAGAGCTTCGCCGCGGTCGTCAAGGAGTTCGAGGCCGAGGTCAAGGACGGCGAGCTGACCATCGAGTTCGCCCCCAAGGTACAGAACCCGATGGTCAATGGCATCGAGGTGCGGGCGGTGCGCAAGGGCAAGGCCCACGGCGCCGCGCTCCTCATCAACTGCGGCGCTGCGACCGACTACGAGGCCAAGGACGGCCGCATCTGGCGCAAAGACCAGGAATACCAGGCGCCGTAGGCTGGTGGGTTCGATCCGTCGGATCAGTCCGATCCGTCCGACCGGTCCTATCCAGGGAAGTGCCAGGAGACCCAATGACCCCGCGAGAAGTGGTCACGCGAGCGATCGAGTTCCGGCGGCCCGAGCGACTGCCCATCAACGGCTATGGCGCGGCGAGCGATGTCACAGGCATCGGCTACGAGCAGCCCAAGCCGCCCCAGGCTCAGGACGACCCGCTCACCGACCAGTGGCTCTGCCGCTGGGGGAAGACCGAGCTGGCCAACATGGGCCAGGTGAAGGGCCACCCGCTCGAAGACCTGGCGGAGATGAAGGGCTTCCCGTGGCCCGACCCCGATGACCCCCGCCGCTACGCCAACGTGCCGAAGGCGCTCGACGAGCTGGCCGCCGACCCCATCCGCCGCGACAAGTTCGTGGTCACCGGCATCTTCATGATCCTGTGGGAGCGGATGCACAGCCTCCACGGCTTCGAGAACTGCATGCTCGACCTGATGGACGGCCGCCCCGAGCTGCACGAGCTGGCCGAGCACATCGTGGAGTACGACCTGGGCATCATCCGCAACATGCACCGCATCGCGGGCAGCCGCATCCAGGCGCTGAACTTCACGGAGGACTGGGGGACGCAGAGCGACCTGCACATTTCGCCCGAGCTGTGGCGCCGCTTCTTCTTCCCGCGCTATCAGCGCCTGTTCGCCGCTATTCACGACTGCGGGTGGTTCGTGTGGATGCACTCGTGCGGGAGGATCAACAAGGCCATCCCCGGCCTCATCGAGGCGGGGGTGGACGTGTTGAACATGCAGCAGCCGCGCGCCAACGGCATCGAGGAGATCGCCCGTGACTTCGTGGGCAAGGTCTGCTTCGAGTCGCTCTGCGACATCCAGAAGACCCTTCCCGCGGGCGACCGCGGCGTCATCACAGCCGAAGCCGAGCAGCTCATGCGGACGTGGGGCACGCCGCGCGGTGGCTTCGTCCTGGGCGACTACGGCGACCACGTGGCCATCGGCGCCCAGCCGGAGACGAAGGACTTCATGCTCGGCGAGTTCCGCCGCCTCGACCCCTGGGCTCGAGGCTGGTGAGCTGTCCCTGCCCGTGTATGGCGCGGATTCCATAGCGCTCCAGAGCGCGTGACTCCGGGCCGTGGGCCGCGGTGCGGAAGTGCTGCCCTGCCGCGGTGTTGTGGGATCGCGCCGGCGCTGCGCTGCCCCTCGTTCGGCTGGCATGCCGTTTGCTCCCCCCTTTGGCCCGTGAGTACGACCTGTCGTTCGCAGCCGAGGAGGAGAGCAGCGGCCATGTCGCATCATAGCCCGCAGGGTGCTGCGCCGCGCCGAAGAGTGGCCCCGGTGGTCGCGATCGCCGCGGCGGGCCTTGCCCTGTCCGCGTCGTCCTTCTTGGCCGCATGGCAGTGGGAGAGCGCCAAGGCGCGGGCCTACTTCGAGCGCCTGGCCGCCGAGCGCGTGGGCGAACTGCGCGAGATGCTGGGCGTCGAGCGATTCGCCCTGGTGGCCGTCCGGGCCCTCTACGACGGCTCCGAGCGGGTGGAGCGAGATGAGTTCCACTCGTTTGCGGTGAGCTGCCTGCCCGATCTCCACGGCGTCCGAGCCATCGGGTGGGTGCCGCGGCTGCCGGCAGCGGAGCGGGCCGAGTGCGAGCGGGCCGCGCGGGAAGAGGGGGTGGCCGGCTACGAGATTCGGGAGATGGACGGCAAGGGGGGGCTGGTGCGCGCTCCGGCCCGCGCGGAGTACTACCCCGTGCTCTTCGTGGAGCCGCTTGCGGGCAACGAGCGCGCAGTCGGCTTCGACATGGCGTCTGATCCGAAGCGTTGGGAGGCAATGCAGCGTGCCCGGGACTTGGGCGCGGCGGTGGCTACTGGGCGGGTAGCCCCCGTGCGGGGGGCCGCGGATGAAGACAACGAACGCCTCCTGTTCCTCCCAGTCTATCGGGGCAGGCGGCCCTGCGCCACGGTCGCCGAGCGCAGGGCCGGTCTCCAGGGCTTCATCCTTGGTGTCCTGCGGCCCGAGGAACTCCTTGCCACTGCCATGCGGCGCCTGACCGCTGCCGGGGTGGACGTGCACCTCCACGATCTCTCTGCGGCCGAGGGGGAGCGGTTTGTGGCCTGCCGTACTGCCTGCCTGCCGGGCGAGCCGGCCTCCCACGCGGTGGCGGCGCCCCCGCAGGGGATACCTGTGCTCCGCGCCGAGCACAAGCTCAGCATGGGCGGGCGCCTGTGGTCGGTGGTCTGCGTGGCTACGCCCGAGTTTGTGTCGGGCGCCCGCACGTGGCTACCCTGGGCTGCCCTGGCGTGCGGCCTCACGCTCACGGGCGCTCTCACCCTTGACCTGGTGTCGCGACGCCGCCGCCAGGAGCGGCTGAGCAGGGTAGCGGCGCAACTGACCAAGGCCAACGCGACGCTCGAGGCCGAGGCGGTCGCGCGCCGGGCGGCCGCCCAGGGCATGGCCCGCGAGAACGCCAAGCTGGCGGCCATGATCTCCGGGATGGAGGAAGGGGTGGTCTTCGCGGACGCCAGTGACGTGATCATCGAGGTGAACGACTACTTCCTGCGCTTCGTGGGGCGCGAGCGCGCCGCGGTGGTGGGCCACTCCCTCTTCCGGTTCCACCACGGCCCGGTGGCCGAGAGCGTGCGGCGCGCAATCGAGACCTTCCGCGCCAGGCCCGGCTGCCCCCCTTATGTCGTCCAGCGCCGCATCGGCGAAGCCGAGCTGATCCTGCGCTGCCAGCCCATCTACCGGGACGGGGCCTACGACGGCGTGCTGCTCAACGTGGTGGACGTGACCGAGCTGGTCACCGCGCGCCACGACGCTGAGCGAGCAAGCCAGGGCATTGCCGAAGCCAACGCGCGCCTCGAACAGGAGGCCGCCGCCCACGCGCTCACCGCACGCAACATCCAGGCCCTCCAACGCCAGCTCGAGTTCATCCTCGGCGCCACCAAGACGGGCCTCGACGTCATTGACGCCCAGTTCAACCTCCGCTACGTGGACCCCGCCTGGGCGAAGGTCTACGGGGAGTGGGCGGGCCGGAAGTGCCACGAGTACTTCATGGGCCGCGGCGAGCCCTGCCCCGGCTGCGGCATCCCCGAGGCACTGCGGACGCGCCGCACCGTGGTCAGCGAGGAGACGCTGCCAAGGGAGAACAACAGGCGGATCCAGGTCACTACCATCCCGTTCCAGGACGAAGGCGGCGAGTGGCTTGTGGCCGAGGTGAACGTGGATATCACGGAGCTGGCCCGCCGGGCCGAGGAGCTTGCCAACGCCCGCAAGGCGCTGTTGAACATGGTGGACGACCTCGAGCGCGCGCGCCGCGCCGCCGAGGGCGCCAACCGGGCCAAGAGCGAGTTCCTCGCCAACATGTCCCATGAAATCCGCACCCCGATGAACGCCATCCTGGGCTTCGCCAAGCTCCTCCTGCGCGAGCCGCTCACCACCGACCAGCGCGCCTGCGTCGAGACCATCTGCCGTAGCGGCAACGACCTGCTGACCCTGATCAACGACATCCTGGACCTCTCGAAGATCGAGGCGGAGCGGGTCCAGCTCTCGCCCGAGATGGTGGACGTGGCGTCCGTCGCGCGCTCGGTGTGCGAGCTGCTCGAGGTGCGTGCGGCCGAGAAGGGCATCCGCCTGGCCGTCGAGGCCGACCCCCGCACACCCAGGGCGGCCATGACCGACCACGCGCGCCTGCGACAGATTCTCCTTAACCTCGTGGGCAACGCCATCAAGTTCACCGACGCCGGCTCCATCACGGTCTTCATCGCGCCCCACGACGCGGGCGGCGAGCACATCCAGTTCACCGTCGCCGACACCGGCATCGGCATCTCCCCGGACCGCCAGGAAGCCATCTTCGACGCCTTCGTGCAGGGCGACGGCTCGTTCACCCGCCGCTACGGCGGGACGGGCCTGGGCCTGGCCATCTCGAAGCGCCTCGCCGCGCTCCTGGGCGGTCGCATCTGGGTCGAGAGCGCCCCAGGGAAGGGCAGCACCTTCCACTTCACCATCCGCACCAACCTCGTGGCGGAGAAATCCGAAACCCGAAATCCGAAATCCGAAACGCCGGAACCGCCCGTTCCCGCCCCCCCTTCACTTGTCACTCCTCACTCGCCACTTGCCACTCATCAGGCGGCGGCCACGATCCTCGTAGCCGACGACAATCCGGTGGGCAGGGACTACGTCCGCCGCGTCCTCGAGCGCGAAGGCTACCGCGTGGCCGAGGCGGCCGACGGCCAGGAGGCCCTCGCTGCCGCACGCGGCGGGGCGGTGGACCTGGTGCTGATGGACGTGGGGATGCCGAGGATGGACGGCCTGGAGGCGACCCGCCGCCTCCGCGCGACGAGCCACGGCGCCCGCCTGCCCATCATCGCTCTCACCGCCCACGCGATGGCTGGCGACGAGAAAAGGTGCCGCCAGGCCGGCTGCGACGCCTACCTCGCCAAGCCCGTGGACCCCGATGAGCTGCTGCGCACCATCGCGCGACACCTCCCGCCTGAAGGCGGGGAAATCCGAAATCCCCAATCCGAGACCGCAAATGCGGAGACCGCCTGTGTCCAGTCCTGAGCCCTCGCCGGCCACGATCCTCATCGTGGACGACCACGCCGACGCCCGACGCCTCCTCGCACTCCTCCTCAAGTCCGAGGGATACCGCACCCTCCTAGCCCAGGACGGCCCCGAGGCCCTCCGCCTGGCCGAGGAGACGCCCGACCTGGCGCTCGTCATCCTCGACGTGATGATGCCGGGCATGGACGGCCTGGAGGTGTGCCGCCGGCTGCGGGCGAGGCCGAGCGACGCCTACGTGCCCATCATCCTCGCCACCGCCCTCAACGACGAGGAGCACCTGGTCCGCGGCCTCGCCGCCGGCGCCGACGACTACGTCGCCAAGCCCTTCAGCCACATCGAACTCCTCGCCCGCGTCCGCACCGCCCTGCGCCTCAAGGCCGCACTCGACCAGCTCGTCGCCGCCAGGGAGCTCGCCGCCGTCGCCGCAATGCAGGTCACACTCGCCCACGAAATCAACAACCCCCTCGCCATCGCCCAGGGCAACGTCGAGCTGGCCCTCGACGCCGCCGGCGGTCAGGAACCCCTCCACCGCCGCCTCCGCGCCGCCTACGACGGCTGCTCCCGCATCCGACAGATCGTCCAGCAACTCGTCGAACTCAAGCGCGTCCACACCACCACCTACCTCGGCCCCATCCGCATGCTCGACCTCGCCCACTCCACCACGCCATAGGGGCCTCCCCCTTCACAAAGGAGTATGGCTCCCGGTCTTGGCGGAGCCCTCGCGCTTCTTCAATCGTCCTCGTCCTCGTCCGTCGTCCTCGTTCTCGACTCTTCGCTGAAACAGCCAGGAGGATCGAGGACGAAGGACGAGGGACGAGGACGATAGCCGAACCGATGCACTCGGCAAGACGAGGAGTCATGCTCTTCACAAAGCGGTTGACTGCCCCGCCCAAACAGGCTATGCTTGATCCAGATAGCTTTCAGCGATTAGGCGGCGCCGTCAGTGGGGACAAGGCTGCCTAAAGGCAGGACTCCGAACCAGGAGAGCGGCTCGTTTGGAGTCCTGCCTTCAGGCAGTCTTCGCCCCAATGAGCCGAATCGCTGAAGGCTATCTGAGAGCCTGTCCGCCTAGGCACCGGCCTGGAGGAGCAAGCATGGGGCTGACGAAGGTGGAAGCCGAAGTCGCCAACCCACTCGACCCCGCCCGCCACACGGCGGTCGGCTTCCTGGTGGACTCTGGGGCCGTCTACTCAGTGATTCCCCGAGCCGAGCTTGAGGGCCTGGGCATCGAGCCCACGGGAGAACGCACTTTCTTCCTCGCCAACGGCCAGCCCGTCCGCCGCCGGGTCGGCGAGGCCCGCATCACCTTCGAGGGCCAGACGGCCACGTGCGTCGTCCTCTTCGGCGAGGAGGGCGACAGCACGCTCCTCGGCGTCACCACCCTCGAGAACCTCGGCCTCATCTTCGACCCGCTGCGCCAGAAGATCATGCCCCTCCCCATGCTCATCGCCGGCATCCGGAAACTCTTCGCCGACTGAGCAGCGGCGTTCCCCGTCACCCTCCCGAACGTGCTGGAGCCTTCCGGAGGGCGCGGTCGCCATGGCAACCTTCGGCTCACTTCACCTTCCGGTCCACGCTGCCCCGCGCTTGGCCACTCAACACAAGGCCCTCGCGGCGGAGGCTCCGACGCAGACAGTCCAGGGTGGCGTCCATCCTCGCGTCGTACTCCCCCGAAGGCAGTCTCCAATCTCGCGGGTAGTTTTCTCCGGTCGAGAATCTGTGCAGCATGAGGACCACGTCGGGGCTGGACTCCTCGACGAGTGCGATGATGTCGTGGTCGTTCGACATCAGGAGGGCGAAGTGGAGGTCGGACGTAGATGTGCTGTCGCCGATGCAGCCGATATGGCAGGGCGCCGAGACCACTTCGTTACCATCGAGGATCTCCGAACATAGCGGCTGCGATATCTCCCAGCAACTTGCCGCCGTGACCCGAACCCTCCTGCTCGCATCAACCTCAAGCGTCTGCACGAGGTAGTCAGCGTCGCTGCATCCGCAGCCGCCAGTGTCGAACGCCCATGCAAAGGCGATGGCGCACAAGCCGATGAGAACTGCCACGATGTCGGACCTCTTGAGCTTGGATCTCATTTCTTCATGCCCAACGGTCACCTGTGCAACAGTGCCCCCCCCCGGCGCCAGGGGTGCCACGGAGGTGGCCTCTGTCGGAGGCCCGCACCCATCTTACGCGGGCGCTCGGCCCTGTCAAGGCCATCGCAGGATGGGGGTCAGGTCTTGCTTTTTTCCTTTTTGGCAAGTGCGTGTTCGCACTGGCGGACCTTCTCGGCGAGGGAACGGTCCCTCGTGAGCTGCGCCGCGACAGCCGCGGCGCATTTCGTAACCTGCGTGCCCAGGACGCCGCCGAACCGCTCGCCAATCGCGCGAATCGTCCCGCCAGTCCACTTGCGACAGAGGTAGATGGCCACGGAGCGCGGCTCGTTGTGCCAGCGCCCTCGTTGCCGCAGCACGGCGGCCTCCACCCCAAAGGCCCTGCAGACGGCGGCCTCGGCGTCCTCGGGCTCGACGCGAGGGGCCAACGCCCGAGCCGCGGGGACCTCCGGGTCGGGCCGCCGGCCCGCCAGCCATGCCTTGACCTTCTCGACGAACGCTGCGGAGCCCAGGACTGTGGAGGCCACGACGCGGCCGAGGGGGGAGCGTGGGGGCGTTGCGACCCCTTCGTCGAGGAAGGCAGCGTAGGCCCTCCGGGCCTCGCGGAGCCGCCGGCCGTGGCGGATGAGCACCTGCTCCCAGGCCAGCCACGGCGGAGGCGAGGCCAGTCCCAGGTAGAAGCGGCAACTGCTCCACGGATACAGCTCGGGCCGCGCGGCGAGCCCAGCGCGCACGGGGTTGAGGTGCACGTAGCGGCTCAGCTCCCAGTCGTGCGCGTCCCTCTCGACGAGGATGGCCTTGAACCGCCCCTGGAGCAACGGCCCGTAGCGCCCGTGGCGGCGGTTGAACACCGTGGCATAGCCCGAGTTCAGGTCGTGCATTCCCGCCGACAGGTTGGGCTCGGGGGTCTGGAGGAACAGGTGGTGGTGATTGTCCAGCAGCGCCCACGCGAACACCCGCCAGCGCCGCCGGACGGCCACGGTGGCGAGCAGCTCGTGCCACTTCTCCCGGTCGCGGTCGTCACGGACGATCTCCCGCCGTTCCAGCCCGCGGCTGGTCACGTGGTACACGCCGTCGGCCACCTCGATGCGCAGCGGGCGAGCCATGCCCGCAGTCTAGACCCCGCATCCCCGTTTGTCAAGAGAGAAAAAAGAAAAAAGCAAGACCTGACCCCATTGGCACCATTGGCACAAGCCAGCCAAACCCCTACAAGATCAGACCTCTCCAACTTGAGGCCCATCTTCTCATGCTCCACGAGTGCTGCGGCCCATGTTACACGGGTACTCAGCGTTGTCAATGCAAGTTGAAATGCGCGCATCCGCCGGTATACTGCTGGGGAGGAGGTGCTCGATGGGGCGCGCGTGGATAGCTGCGGGCATTCTCACGGCGGCAGCGGCCTTCGCCGGCCAGCAGAGGGAGTTGCTGTTCGTGGTCGGCACGCCCGACAACCGCGCGGCGGAGTTCGGGCTGACGGGCGAGGGGGAGGGCTACCAGGCCTACCTGCGAGTGTTTCCCAACCCCGTCGTCCACACGGTCGGCAGAAGCACGCCGAAGGACTGGCCCTACATCCACCCCGCGATCAAGGACAAGTGGGCGGGGGGCCGCGCCCACACCTTCGCCATTCGGTTTGCAAGCGGCGCGGACGAGGCGCGCCCGCTCTTTCTCATCCTCGGCCTCTGTGGCGGCTCGCCAAGCGAGCGCTCGAAGGTGGTCGTGACGGTCAACGGTGCCGACCTGCCGGCCCAGGTCGCGCCCAGCGGCGACCCGCACGTGTGCTTCAACCCGGCCGACTATGGCCGCGCGGAGACGATGGTCTTCGAGGTCCCCCCCGGCCGCATCCGCAAGGGCGAGAACGCCATCGCCATCCGCCTCGACGAGCAGAGCTGGATTCTCTACGACTACGTGGCCCTCAGCGCCGAGCGCAAGCCGCTCCAGCTCGCAGCGCCCGACGTGCCAGACCTGGTCGCCGAGCTCCGCAAGGGGCCAATGGCGGGCGTCGAGGAAATCGGCTTCGCCGCTCGAGCCATCGGCGACGACCCGCACTGGTACGCCAACTTCGGCCCCACGCTCCCCCAGGCACGCTGGCGCACCTATGGCCACGGCGGAAAGCTCTGCCGACTCAATCTTGCCACAGGGAAGGCCACGGTCCTCCTCGACGACCCGAAGGGCGGCGTCCGCGACCCCTGCGTCCACTACGACGGCCGCACCATCCTCTTCTCCTATCGCAAGGGCGACGACGAGCACTACCACCTCTACACGATCCACGCCGACGGCACCGGCCTGCGGCAACTAACCGATGGGCCATTCGACGACGTTGAGGCCATCTGGCTGCCCGACGGCGATATCATGTTCCTGTCCACCCGCTGCAACCGCTGCGTGAACTGCCACATCACCCTCACGGCCATCCTCTACCGCTGCCGCCCCGACGGCTCGGACATCCGCATGCTCTCGAGCAACAACGAGCACGACAACACGCCCTGGGTCATGCCCAACGGCCAGGTGGTCTACACCCGCTGGGAGTATGTGGACCGCAACCAGGTGTCGTTCCATCACCTCTGGGCGATGAACCCCGATGGCACGCGCCAGACCGTCTTCTTCGGGAACCAGGTGCCCGGCATCACGATGATAGATGCGAAGCCGATCCCCGGCTCGCACAAGGTCGTCGCCTCGTTCTCCCCCGGCCACGGGATCATCGAGCACGCGGGGGTGGTGACTGTGGTTGACCCCCGCTGCGGGCCAGATGACATGGCCCGCGCCCGCCGCATCAGCCGGACGGCCGACTGGCGCGACCCCTGGGCATTCAGCGAGGAGGCATTCCTGGCCGCCCGCGGCCCACACCTCTTCCTCCTCGACGGCAAGGGCCGCGCGCAGGGCATCTACAAGCTGCCCGACGCCGACATTCAGCGGGGCCTCACCTGCCACGAGCCGCGGCCGCTCGTCCCCCGGCCGCGCGAGCCAGTCGCCGCAACACCCACGAATTGGGCCGAAGGCACGGGCCGCCTGCTCCTCCTCGACGCTCACCACGGCCGCAACATGGCCGGCGTGAAGCCCGGCGAGATCAAGAAGCTCCTCGTGCTCGAAACCCTCCCCAAGCCGATCAACTACACGGGCGGCATGGAGCCGATGAGCTACGGCGGCACGTTCACCCTCGAACGCATCCTGGGCACCGTGCCGGTGGAGGCCGACGGCTCGGCCTACGCTGAGTTGCCGGCGCTCCGCAGCCTCTTCTTCGTCGCACTCGACGAGCGCGAGCTATCGGTCAAGCGAATGCAGAGCTTCCTCACCGTGATGCCTGGCGAGACGACGGCCTGCATCGGCTGCCACGAGCAGCGCACCGCCGCGCCCCAGGTAGCCGCAAGCATCCGGCTTGGCGGCTCGCTGACCCCCCTCCCTGCCAGGGAGGGGGAAGGGGGAGGGTCGAGCCCCTCGAAAGGCCCCACCCTCTCCCTGCCCTCTCCCTGGAAGGGAGAGGGGTATATGGCCCTCCGCCGCCCCCCCAGCCACATCGAGCCTTTTGTCGGCATCCCCGATGTCCTCGACTTCCCCCGCGACGTGCAGCCGATCCTCGACAGGCACTGCGTCCGCTGCCACGACGAGGGCCGCCGCGACGGCGGCGTGTCGCTCTCCGGCGACCGCGGCCCCATCTTCTCCATCAGCTACTACGCGCTCACGGCAAGGGGCCTCATCTCGGACGGCCGCAACGGCCCCGGCAACCGCCCGCCCCGTTCCATTGGCAGCTCCGCCAGCCGACTCGTCAAGCTCCTCGACGGCTCGCACTACGATGCCAAGCCCAGCGAGCACGAGCGGCGCATGGTCCGCCTGTGGATTGACAGCGGCGCGGCCTATCCGGGGACCTACGCCGCGCTCGGCACGGGCATGGTCGGCGGCTTCGAGATAGTTGACCGCTCGATACGCCTCGACCGCTCGGACGCCGATTGGCCGAGTATGAAGGCCGCGGCCGATGCCCTCGGGCGCCGCTGCGGCGCCTGCCACGACGAGCGGAAGCCACTCCCACTCTCCCCCTCGCACATCGTCGGCCCGGGCGCCTGGGGCAGCGCATTCAGGGGGCACGGGCCCTGGATTGACCTCACCCCCAACGACATCCGTCGCCGGTGGTCGCGTCACCTCTTCTACAACCTCTCCCGCCCCGGGAAATCGCTCCTCCTGCTCGCTCCGCTGGCCAAGGCCGCTGGCGGCCTGGAGGCCTGCGGCAAGGCCATCTTCGCCGACAAGGCCGACGCCGATTACCAGAAGGTGCTACTCGCCATCAGCGAAGCCAAGCGCAAGCTCGACGAGATCAAGCGCTTCGACATGCCCGGCTTTCGTCCCAGGGCCGAGTACGTCGCCTACATGCAGCGCTACGGCATCCTCCCCACCGCCCTTGCCCACGACACCCCGGTTGACCCCTACGCTACCGACCAGGCCTACTGGCGCTCCCTGTGGCATGCGCCGGCGGCTCTCCCCGGCCCCTGACCCCCGCGTGCTCCGTGTCGTGCGCTTGCCGGACGCGACTCGGCACGCTACAATCCCACCACGTGGTGCGCGAGGGAGGCGAGAAGCGGCCGGTGAGGAGCTGGCTCCCATGCCTGTCAGTGTCGCAGACAGAGGAATCCTGCGCGGCCTCGCGAAGCAGGTCGCCGACGTGGCCAGCCTGCCCATCATGGCCGAGCGGCGGGCGATGTGGAAGAGGCATAACGCGCTGCGGCGGGTGAGGCCGATGATCCTGGTCTTCCCCGAAGGCTCGTGGGGCGAGCTGTTGCCCGACAAGGCGCTCCAGTGCCGGCACGAGAAGGCACGGCGAATCGAGTGGCAGCTACGCAGCCGACTCTACTACCACGAACACCTCCACGACGATATGGTGATCGAGCGCGAATGGGTCGTGGGCAAGGCGATCAAGCACACGGGCTGGGGCCTGGAGCCGAAGAATATCCCCTCCACCGAGGCGCGCGGGGCGTGGAAGTTCGACCCCGTCCTCCGTTCGCCCGACGACCTGAAGAAGCTCACGTTCCCCCAGGTCGGCCACGACGAGAAGGCGACCGAAGCCGCCCTCGCCGAGGCCCAGGAGCTGTTCGGCGATATTCTCGACGTGAAGCTCAAGGGCATCTCGCACGTCTCGTTCCACCCGATGGCCCTCTACACCCGCCTCCGCGGCCTCAACGAGGCGATGGTGGACATGGCGGCGGAGCCGAAGCTGGTGCACGACGCGATGGCGTTCTTCGAGGAGGGCTATCGCCGCACGGTCCAGCAGTACGAGGCGCTGAACCTGCTGAGCCTGAACAACGACGGCACGTACCATTCGTCGGGCGGCAACGGCTACACGGACGAGTTGCCCGCCCCCGGCTTCGACCCGTCCCGCGTCCGCCCATGCGACATGTGGGCGAGCGCCGAGGCGCAGGAGCTTGCCCTCGTCAGCCCCGAGATGCACGAGGAGTTCGCGCTCCAATATGAGCGGCGGCTCCTGACCCCCTTCGGCCTCAACGGCTACGGCTGCTGCGAGGACCTGACGCGGAAGCTGGACCTCGTGCTGGCGATCCCCCGCATCCGCCGCATCTCGATCAGCCCCTTCGCCGACGTGGACAGGTGCGCAGAGCAGTTGGGGGCCAAGGCCATCTTCTCCTGGAAGCCGCACCCCTCCCACCTCGTCGGCGAGTTCGACGAGGCCCGTCTCCGCGCCTACATCCGCCACGCCTGCGAGGCCACCCGCGGCTGCGTCGTCGAGATGATCCTCAAGGACACCCACACCTGCGAGGGCCGCCCCGAGCGCTTCACGCGCTGGACCGACATCGCCCGCGAGGTCGCGGAGGGATGTTGAAAAGCCAGACCGACAGCGCTATGATGGCAGTGGCATGAGGAGGTGACTCATGAGTGTTGCAGAGAAGCCTGTGAGAGCGACAAAGCGGCGCGGCGCGGCCATGGCAACGACGACTAAGGCGAGGCGACGTCTGACCGCGCGCGAACTCCTCAATTCCGGCCTCGTGGGGATATGGAAGGACCGCCAGGACATCCCGGACAGCCAGACCTTCGCCCGAGAGCTTCGCGAACGCGCCCAACGCCGTCGGGGAGGCTGAATCTCCGTGGTTCTCCTCGATACCGACGTGATGATTGACATTCTTCGGCAGTTCCCCCCGGCCATCGCATGGCTCTGGTCTCTGGGCGATGAGGAGATAGCTCTCCCTGGCTACGTTGCCATGGAGCTGCTCGACGGCGAGCCAAACAAGGAAGCGATGGCCCGAGTGCAACGGGCGCTGATGCCCTACGACGTGTACTGGCCGACGGCTGACGACTGCGACCGTGCGCTGGTGCTGTTCTCTCGGCTCAAGCTCTC
>Ga0194125_10003784_pt1 | contig 24126 bp, 20 predicted proteins | sample TA2KigC250mmetaG_FD_148626 | JGI IMG/M metagenome (GOLD analysis project Ga0194125, IMG submission 148626) | Freshwater microbial communities from Lake Tanganyika, Tanzania - TA2015034 Kigoma Deep Cast 250m | ecosystem: Environmental > Aquatic > Freshwater > Lake | place: Tanzania: Lake... | reverse complement strand
CCGGCCCCGGCCGCGCCGGCAGCGCCGGCGGAGGCCGGCGGGGGCGGCCTCCCGCGACACCCGCCCCTGCCCAGCCAGTTCCTCGGGACCGGCAGGGACATCCGCAGGTTCGTCCGCAACGGGACATTCATGTTCTTCCTGGGCTGGGTGGTCTATTTCGTCGTGGGGGCGCTCTGCCTGGGAATGGCGTTCCTCGACGCGTTCGACGACTGGGCCGGGGAGAGCGCCGGCGCCTGGTCGGTCGCCGGGTTCCTGGCGCTGGGCCTTTCGGCCGGCGCGCTGGTCTGCATGCTGCTCTCGCGCGGACGGCTCGAGGAGCCCCTGCGCCGGAACGACGTCGGCGCCCTCCGGCGGAGACTGCCCGTGGCGACCGGGGCCGGCCTGATATTCGGGCTGGTGCTCGGCGGCGTCCTCTTGCACCTGGCCCTCGTCAAGGTCGGGGAGCTGCCCTCGGGAGGGATGGAATAGGCAGCGGGCAGCAAGGCAGCAAGTGAAGGCAGCAGGGCAGCAAGGCAGCAAGGCAGCAAGGGGTATGGTCGTCAGCCCCTTGCTGCCTTTCTGCCTTGCTGCCCTGCTCCCTTTCACATATCCTTCTTTCGTTCCCTGACCGGTTGCATCTGATCGTAGAGAGAACGGCGGTCGCGGCGGCCGGCCTGTTTCTGGCGGCTCCGGGCGAGCTGGAGCGAGTAGATGTCCTCGGTGCCGGCGGGCGGTCTCACCTGCCGGATTCTGGACGGGGGGGAGGCGCGCCCTCGCGGGGGACGGTTCCGGAGGACCGCGACGAGCAGGGCGGCGCCGGCGATGGCCAGGGCGCCCGAGAAGAGAGCGGCGGTGGTCCAGCCCGTGGCTCCCCCTGCCGCCGCCTCCGGCTCGGCGACCGTCACCGGGATGACCGCCTCCGAGACCGCCCCGTCGCCGTCTTGGACGCGCAACTTCACCGTGTAGGTGCCGGCCTTCGCGAACGCGTGCCTGACCACGGTGCCGTTGCCCGTGGTCCCGTCGCCGAAGTCCCACTCGATGCGAAGCTGGGAGCCCTCGGCGTCGAAGCTCCCTCCGGCGTCGAAGGTCAGCATCTCGCCGGCGCGCGGGCTGCCCTGCATGAGCCTCGCCCGGGCGACCGGGGGGGTGTTGTCGACCCGGAGGGCCAGCGTGAAGGGCTCAGAGACCGCGCCGTCGTCGTCGGTGACGACCAGGGAGACGTTGTACAGCCGAGGGGAAGCGTAGGTGTGGAGGGGCCTGTCCGACCTCGAAGGGGAGCCGTCGCCGAGGTCCCAGTCGTAGGAGACCACCCGCCCGTCCGGGTCCGAGGCCGCGCTCAGGAAGCTGAACTGCGTAAGGACGGTCCCGCCGGGCGGAAAGACCGCGAAGCTCGCCACCGGCGGCCGGTTGCGCACCCTGACCTGGAATGTGGCCTCGGCCGAGCCGCCGTCGGCGTCGGAGGCCTGTACCTTCACGGTGAAGTTCCCGTCGCCGGCGTAGACGTGGGAGACCGAGAGCAGCCCGGAGCCCGATATCCGGCCCCCGTCGCCGAAGTCCCAGGCGACGGCGACGGCCGTTCCCTCCGGGTCGGCGGCCGTGACGGCGAACCCGGCCGTCTCCAGGGTCAGCACCTCCGTGGCGACGGAGGCGAGCGCCAGAACTGGCGGGCGGTTGGTGACGACGATGTCCAGCGCCGCTGACCAGTCGCTCTCCAGTCCCAGCGCGTCGCTGACCCGGAGGCGGGCGCTGAACCTGCCGGGGCGCGCGTAGGAATGCGAGGCGGTGGCGCAGGAGCCCCATTCCGCGGCGGAGCCGTCCCCGAAGTCGAAGAGGAATGCGGCGACGGCGCCGTCGTCGCGGGAGCCGGCGCCCGAAAAAAGGATGGGCTCGGCCGTGAGGGACTCCAGCCGGTCGGCCCCGATGACCGCCACGGGGCGCCCGTTGACGTCGAGGCGGAGCTCGGCGCGGTTGTTGTCCGTCCGGAGCTCGCGGAACCGCCCCTCCGGGTCGGCGGTAACGGTCCAGGTGTGGTTCCCGGGCGTCGCGGCCCACTCGAAGTCGCGCGTTTGGGGCTCTCCGGGCCTGAGATACGGTACCGTGAACGTCTGGTGGGGCTCGCCGTCGAGCGCGACGTCGATTCGAACGTCCTGCATCGAGACGCCCGTCGGGTCGTAGGTGTCGTCGTTGAGGACCGTGAAGTTGGCCGACAGGTGCTCGCCGGCGACCGCCGTGGATTCGGGGAAGGTGAAGTTGGAAACGACGATGTCGGGGACGGGCTGGAGGTACAGGGTTATCGAATCCGTGGTTTCGAGGTCGACGGTCCGGTTCGCCGCGCCCTTGCCGGGCTTTTGGGCCTCGACGAGGACGGGGCTGGTGGATTGGATGGAGCCTCTCGCAAACTCCAGCTTGGAGGTGATATTGAGCCCGCTGAACTCGAACTCGTCCACGGAGAACCCCGGGGGCCGGCCGTTCACGGTCCTCCCCGAGAAGAGGGGCTCCCCGGTCCGGCCGGTTACAAGGACCGTGGCATTGTCCGAAAGCCTGTTGTAGGAAGCCTGGTCGTTGTCGTCGATTCTTTCCCGGACGCAGACATTGAGATGCTCCTGATGCCAGACCCTGTCGCACGCGCCGAAGGTGTTGTCGGAGGTCCCGGTCGCCGATTCGAACAGGCGGAACGCCCAGCCGCCGTTCCGGGTGAAGTCGTTGTTGATGCACTCGGCCTCGGAGAACAGCACGTCGATGCCGACCGTGTTTGCGGTGAACTCGTTGCCACGGATCGCCATTTGGCCGGTATCGTCGCCATAGATATTCGTATACAGCAGCAGCACGCCGGCGCTGTTTTCGGAGAAGTTGTTCTGGTCGACCGTGAAACGGTCGACCGGGGCGTTGTAGTCATAGCCCCCGTAGCCGTTCTCCTCCGGATGGCTGAAGAGCGAGATCTCGACCCCGGCCCGGTTTTTGGAAAACTCGTTCCCGGTGATGTTCGACCACCCCTCCGAGTAGATGCCGCGGGTGTTGTTCTCGAAGCGGTTGCCCGCGATGGTTGCCATGTCCGATTCGGCCGGCGGCCCCTGCCCTATGTCCCGGCCGTGGCCCTGGCCGTACAGGCGCACCGCGCGGTATATGCCGAACGGGCAGTCCCGGAAGGTGTTGTTGAAGACGACCGCGGCGCCCTCCAGGCGCAGGGCGATTGAGTCCCCGCCGGTGAAGGTGCTGTTGGCCACGTACGAGCCGGTGGCGGTGAAGCGGCTCATCGAGACGGAGGTGTCGAGGCCGCCATGGAATGTGCTGTTCTCGACGGTGGAGACGGTGTCCCGGCAGTCCAGGGCGCGGTCGTTCCGGTCGAAGACGCACCCCGACAGTGTCAGCGACCCGGAGCTGCTGCTCAGCCCGACGGTGTTGTTGGTGAAGGTGCTGTTGGCCAGCCGCGCCCAGTAGGCCTGGTTGAGGCGCATCCCACCCGTATTTTGGGTGAACTCGCATCCTTCAATGACGGTGGGTGACTCGCCCAGGATACTCACGCCCGCCTCGTTCCATTCGAACCTGTTGTCGATCGAGAGGAGCGCGGGCGGCACCGGCCCGGCCGCCCTGGATTGCGGACCGGCCCGGCCATCTCCGTGCCCCATGGGGGAGTCCGTCGTGAGCATCCCGCAGTAGCACTGGACGAATGCGTTGTCCCGGACCAGGGCCGGCTCGCCGGGCGGCGGGCTGACCGTGCCGTTCCCGTCGTGCTGGTGGATGTAGTTGTACGAGAGTCCGATTGAGCAATTGACGAAGGTGTTGTTGGCTATGACGGGAGAATCCGGATAACGGACGAACACGCCGTCGTAACGCCCGATCCGCCCATCGAATATATTTTCCTCGATGACGGGGGCCGCGTTCCTTGAATAAATCAACGGCATGCTGTCATATTTGTACAACCCGACCAGGAAAGTATTGTTTCTGATTATCGGGGTTCCATTGTAAATCTCAATGCCCACGCCTGATATATTGAAGTAGCAATCAGTGATAGAGCAGTCGTATGATCGCGTTCCGAACGTCCAATATCTGAAATCTGAAACGGTGCAATTGTCCATGACAAGTCGGCCATCGCATAGCATACTGAGCACAGGACCGGATTCATTTGCCGTGATCGTCACATTGTGCATCACGAGCGCACCGCCAATCACAATATAAGTACTAGGCTTCATGATCAGCCGGCAATCGTTCATTGTCAGGGTGGCCCCATCGTGTATCAACAGGTGGCCGGCCGGTGCCAGGGTCTCATTTCCGACGGCAGTGTCCGTCGTGACGACGATGTTCCCGCCCGGGTCGACCGGCAACGCGCCCTCCGCTCCCCACGGCACGAGCGCCAGGACCGCCAGAACGGCCAGAAGACCCCTTGCACCCATCGGTGATGCTATTCGTCTTGGAGGATATAAAGAAGTTATGGTACAATATTTGAAACGAGGCAGCAAGGTAGGAAGGCAGAAAGGCAGCAGGGGAAGGCAGAAAGGCAGCAGGGGAAGGCAGAAAGGCAGCAGGGGAAGGCAGGAAGGCAGCAGGGGAAGGCAGGAAGGCAGCAAGGCAGAATGGCAGAAAGGGACGCTCTACCATTCCCCTTCCTGCCTTCCCTTGCTGCCTTTCTGCCTTGCTGCCCTGCTGCCTTCCCTTGCTGCCTTTCTGCCTTGCTGCCTTGGTGCCCCCGTTCACCTATCGCGCCGTCCGCCCCTCAGCGTCCACATCTGCTCGTCGGCCTCGGCGTAGACCTCCTTCGAGCCGATGTCGTACCAGAGGCCGCTGAAGGTGTAGCCGTAGAAGGGGAAGCGCTTGCAGGCCCAGGCGACGAAGTGGCCGGCGGCGTCCGGCGGGTTGCCCTCCGCGATGAATTCCGGGAGGGAGGCCATCACGCCGGCGGTGAAGACGTAGCAGGCGGTGGAGGCCAGGGTGGAGGGCGGGTCGGCCGGTTTCTCCAAAAGCTCGAGCAGGCGGCCTTCCGGCCCCAGGCGGGCTATCCCGTAGAGCGAGGCCCTCTCGCGCGAGCCGACGTCGTACAGCGCCACCAGGGAGGAGCCCAGTTCCCTCTGGCGGGCGACGAAGTCCCCCAGCCGGAACCCGAAGAGGTTGTCCCCGCCGATGACCAGGCAGTCGCCCCCGGGCCGGGCCCTCGCAAGGAGGTTGGCCAACGCGCCCACGCTCCCCGGCTTCTGCCCCTCGCGGTCGGCATCCTCGATGAAGAGCTCGCAGTCCAGGCCGGCACCCTCCGCGGCGAGGAAGGCCGAGAAGTGCTCCGAGAACCTCCGGTTGGTCGTCAGGTAGGCCCTTCCCAGCCCCGGAAGGCCCCGCAGGCCGTCGAATATGTACGACAGTATGGGCCGCCCCCCGACCGGGAGCAGGGGCTTGGGCGTGTTCTCCGTTAGAGGCAGGAGCCTTCGGGCGAACCCCCCGGCGAGTATTATGCAGTCCATTTCCGCTCCCGCTCCCCCATCGCGCCCCGCGCTATTAATATCAGCGCAGCGGCCTCTCCATCACGTTGGCGCTCTCGCCGTCCTTGTAATAGCTGGGGATCATGCCGGTGACGGTGAACCCGAGCCGGTAGTAGAACGCCAGGGCGCGCTGGTTGCTCATGCGGAGCTCGAGCGACACGACATCGGCAGGGAGGGCCGCCGCCGCCCTCATGAAGTTCCACATGAGCTGGGTGCCCAGGCCCTGGTTCCACCAGGGCGGGTCGACGCCCAGAAGCAGCACCCTCGCCCGCCTGGGGGCCGAAACCATCCCCAGGATGAACGCCACCACGCGCCCGTCGGATTCCACGACCTGGAAGCCGTCGGGCCAGCTCTGGAACAGGTTCGTGTACATCGGGACATCGTAGCGCTCCCGGAACACGGCCTCGACGAGCTGCATCACCCGGGGCAGGTCCTCCATCTTGAATCGGCGGATGATGAACAACCTGACCGTGCCCCCGCCCCGGTCGTGCTCACCTGACGACCGGCGTCTTTATGCCGGAACCGGCGTCCTCCTGGCTTGCGGGCATCTTCCAGGTGCATTTCTGGTAGAACTTCGGGAGCACTCCCAGGATGGTGTCGCACTCGCCGCACACCAGCATGAAGTACAGGCCCTTGTCCCGAATAGACCCGTCGGTCTGCTTGGCGCAGTGCGGGCATATGCTCTTCGGCTTGGCCGGCTTGGGCATCTTCCCGTCCCCGTCTTGTACCAGCACGGGGGTGGTAATAGATAAAATTGCTGGATGAGACAAGAAACAGTTATATAGAACGGAATGATTATTGTGAGGAATACTGCCTGGGGGAATCGAAGTGCGAAAGAAGGGTAGACCCGAGCGCCTGACCGCGATCGCCACCGTACTGCTCCTGACGGGAACAGGCATTGCCGCGCTTGCGGTGACCGGGGAGACCGGCCGCAACCCCGGCCTCGACGTGGCGGTGAGCGGGATACCGTCGCACAGGGACCTCGACGACCCGTCGGGCAGCGCCCTCTACCCAACGGGCGGCATGGACGTCACCGTGTCCGTGAAGAACACCGGCGACACGAGCGCCTCCGGGCCCCTGGTCGACCTGGAGGTCGGAAAGGGCAGCCCGGTGACGAGGTTCTACGCCGACGCCGAGAGCCCCTCGCTCCCTCCGGGATGGTCGGTGACCAACCTCACGCTTGGTAAGTGGCGCACCACCTCGCGCCAGTACGCCTCCGGGGCCAACTCTGCGTGGTGCGGGCCCAACGGCACGGCCGGCGTCAACTACGGGCGCGGCTGGGAGGAGGAGATGCACACCACGAACCCCATACCGGTGCCGACCGTCAATCCCCTGCTCTTTTTCAACCAGCTCTTCTTCACCAAGCTCTTCACCGACGGCGGGTATCTGGAGATAAGGAACACCTCCGTGACGCCGGAGACCTGGGAGCGCGGGGGCGTCGACAACTGGACGTTCGTCCAGGGCATCTACAACTCGTCGACGGCCATCATCAACCCCATCTCCCAGGATGTGGACTGCTTCGGCGGTGACAGCGCCGGCTGGCAGAACGTCGGCATATCGCTGCAAAAGTACGCCGGGCGCAGCATCCAGGTCAAGTTCATCTTCTCAAGCTCGAGCACCGTGGGCGGGGCCGTCAGCGGCTGGTACATCGACGACGTCCAGGTCACGGACGGGATGACCGCGACCTTCAGGGACGATTTCGAGGGCGGATTGGGCAAGTGGACCGCCACGAACATGCTCGGGGCCGTGCCGACGGCCTGGCAGACCGTCGGCGAGCCCGCCCCGCCGTACAACGTGTCCAGCACCAGATGCTTCTCCAACATCGAGGACGTAGTGAACAACACCTACTACCTCGGCGAGGACTCCGCGCTCGTCTCCCCGGACATATCGCTCTCCGGCGTCACGAACGCCCGGCTCTACTTCTGGCACAAGATGAGGGGGCAGAGCAACGCCGACGGCGGCTTCATCGAGGTCAGGAAGGCCGGCGGCGACTGGACCTACCTGGAGCCGTTCATGAAGCCGTATCCCAGCACGATCGACCCAGACTCGCCCTACGGGGACGCCGACGCGTACAACTCGACCGATCTTGCCAGCCCCTGGGTGCGGGCCACATTCGACCTGAGCCCCTACGTCGGGGGCAACGTCAAGGTCCGCTTCCACTTCTACGCCAACCGCGACGCCGAGGTGTTCCAGGGCTGGTACATCGACGAGGTCACGGTGGTCGCCTGGAACTTCGTCCAGGTGTACAACCAGTCCCACTCCGTCTCCCCGCTGGGCGTGGGGATGACGGACAACACCACCTTCAACAACATCGACATCACCCAGGAGGGCATGTACATCCTCAAGGCCGCGGTGCGGCTCCTGGGAGACACCGTGCCGCAAAACAACATGGGCTACGTGATAATAGAGGTGAGGGACGTCCTCACCCTGGAGCTCATATTCAACCGGACCATGCCGTACCCCGTCGTCCACGGGCGCGCCGCCGACATCGGGGTGACCGTCTGGAACACCGGGAACAAGGACAACAACATCGTGCTCGTGAACGGCACGCCCCCGGCGGGGTTCACCGTGTCGTTCAACCGGAGCCAGCTCTTCGTCCCGGCCGGGGCCAAGGCGCTCGTCGGGATGACGGCGACGGTGCCCCTCGACCAGCCGGTCGGCACCTACAGCTTCACGCTCAACGCGAGCTCCCGGGTCGACCCCGGGAGCTTCTCCGAGAAGCGGGTGGACCTCCAGGTGGAGAACGGCCAGCCCACGGCGTTCATCCTCGTCCAGGCCTCCGGGCTGGTCTTCACGCCGATGAGGTTCGACGGGAGGGGGAGCACCGACCCGGACGACGACCCGCTGAACTACGACTGGGACTTTGGCGACGGAGAGAGCGGCACCGGGGCCCAGGTCAACCACTCCTTCGCCAGGGCCGGCCTGTACAACGTGACCCTGAACGTCTCCGACGGCGGCCCGGGCTCCTTCTCGACCGACTGGAAGATGGTGAACATATCCGACAAGGAGCCGGTGGCGCTCTTCGACATCGACACGCCGATGAACAACGGCACCTACCAGAAGGGCACCGTGGTGGTCTTCAACGCCACCCGTTCCCGGGACGAGGCCCCGGCCCTGCTCAACTTCACCTGGGACTTCGGCGACAACTCGGACTACTCCCACGGCGCCGTCGTGGGGCACACCTTCCTGGCGGGAGGCATGTTCACGGTGACGCTGACCGTCGCGGACACGGCCGGCCAGGTGAACGCCTACGCCAGGGACATCATCGTCAACAACCCGCCGGTCGCCAACATATCCTCCCCCCTGGACAACCAGGCGTTCTACACCACCCAGGATGTTATCTTCAGCAGCAACGGCTCCCACGACCCCGACGGGAACGCCCTGACGTTCCGCTGGACCGACAACATCCTGGGCGACCTCAGCAGCTCGCCCTTCTTCAGCAAGACCTTCCCCACGACCGGGCGGCACATCATAACCCTGACCGTGTCCGACGGCAAGGGACCGGCGAGCTACTCCTACGACATCGTCACCATTGATATCATCGAGAGGACCAACGAGGCCCCCGCGCTCTCGGACGGGATGGTCGATCCACCCTCGGGCGACGAGGGGACGATGTTCCGCTACACGGTCACCTACACCGACCTGGACGGGGACGTGCCCGACAAGCTCCATCTCATCATCGACGGGCGGACCGACACGCCCTACACCATGCTCCCGGTGGACGTGGAAGACAACGATTTCACCGACGGGAAGGACTACTACTACTGCACGACCGCCCTGCGGGGGGAGGACTCTCCCCACAGGTTCTCGTTCGTCACCGCCGACAAGCACGGCTCCGGGGACGTTGTCTCCGGCACGCTCTCCGGGCCGGTCGTCAAGTGGGTCCGGGACATCGGCAAGGACTCCCCTGACCCGGCGAAGCTGCGCGGGAAGGTCTACCAGACCGGGCCCCACCGCACATTCCTCTACATAGTCAACAACGTCACGCCCCCCGAGCTGCCGACCGGGAAGCTCGCCCTGGGGCTGGCGTTCACGATGAACACCTCGGCCCCCGCCGGCGAGTGGTACTGGGCCAACATCACGGTCCTCTACTCGTCGTACGACTTCAGCCGGTTGAACGAGAGCACGCTCCGCCTTTACTGGAGCGTGAACGGCGAGCCCTGGGCTCCGGTCCCCGAGTCGGGGCTGGACATGGACGGCCAGGTGCTCTGGATGAGGGTCACCCAGCCCGCCGCCAAGTTCGCGGTACTGGGCAACCCGGCCTCCACGGGGCCCGTCGGGCCCACCGGAGGCAACGAGACCGCCCCCGACAACACGATGACCTACGTCGCCGTGGCCGGCTTGGTGGTGGCGGCCCTGGTCATCATGGCCGCGGTGGCCTACCTGCGGAAAAAGCCGGTGGTCCCGCCGGAGCCGGCCCTGCAGCTGGCCGAGGAGCCTCCCGCGGCGCCGCCCGTGGAGCGAAAGTGGGCCAGGACCGAGGACGTCGCCCGCCCGGAGGCGATGGTCGGGACGTCGGGCGAGGAGGTCAAGGTGTTCCGCCCCACGGGAGGCCAGGTGAGGGTCTTCCGCCCCGGAGGGGAGGAGAAGATCTTCAAGCCCGCCGAGACCGAGGAGGAGGAGAAGATCTTCCGCCCGGGGGCGAGGGAAGTGGTCCAGGAGGAGGCCCGGGAGCCCCCGGTTGTCGACGAGGAGGCGCCCCGCGAGAAGGTTGTCGAGTACCAGGAGGGCGTCGAGGAAGAGGAACCGTCCATGCCCGGGGCGCGGCCCGCCGGGGAGGAGGTCGAGGCCTCGGAGGAGTCGGAGGCGGCGGGGGAGGCCCCTGCCGTGGACAAGGGGAAGAAGGGCGGCGGGGAGCCGAAGAAGGGCGACGAGTCCCTGGACGACCTTTTGGACGAGCTCAACAAGTAGCCGTCAGCCGGCGGCGGGGGCCTCGGCCCCCTTTTTCCTTTTCCGGACGACCCAGTAGGAGATGCCGGCCGCCGCGGCCAGGGCCGTCGCGCCGCCGGCCCAGGCAACGCCCCCGGAGAGCCCCGCCCCCGGGGGCTGCGCTCCCGGCGGGACCGTGAAGCCGAAGGCGGTGACCAGCGAGGACTTCCCGCCGGCCAGGCTCCTCACGTGGATCGTGTGGTTCCCCGGCGGTACGTACCCGAGGTCCGCCGTCCAGTTCCCGAACGTCGTCCCGGCGTCGGGGCCCAGGCGCCGCCAGCCCCCGCCGTCCAGCCGGAGCTCGGTCCTCTCGACCTCCCCCGGGCGGCTCCACGAGAGGCCGGAGGCCCTGGTGGTCCCGGCCCGGGAGGTCGTGACGTTCGTGACGAACGCCTGGAGCGCTATGTCGGTCGCGGCCACGTCCGTCCGCGCCGCAAGCTCGCAGGCGGCGTAGGCGTCGACCACCCCCCAGCCGAAGTCCCTGTTCCAGAACGGGTCCAGCCCCGGTTCCGAGGCGTTGCCGCGGCGCTCGGCGGTGGCGCGCAGCATCTCCTTGACGACCGGTGGCGAAAGCTCGCGGTTGGCCTCGAGCAGGAGGGCGCAGATGCCGGCCACGAGCGGGGTGGCGTAGGAGGTGCCGCTGCCGCGGGGCCCGTAGCCGTTGCCCGACCCGTCGCCCACGAGGTCGTACTCGGCCTGGGTTATCCCGGTCCCGGGGGCGCTGACGTCGGGCTTGAGCTCGTCGAAGGGGTCCCCGTCGCCGTTGTCCCGGCGCGGCCCGCGGCTCGAGTAGGGGGCGATGACATCGTCGGCGCGGTCGACGGTGTCGTTGTCGTCCGTGGCGCCGACCGCGATGGCCTTGGACGAGGCCGAAAGGCCCGAGAAGCCGTCGTTGGAGGGGCCTTCGTTGCCGGCCGCGTTGACGACGATGACGCCGGCGTCGACCAGGCGGTCCAGCGCCTGAGAGTAGGGGTCCGAGCCGTCGGAGGAGCCGCCCACGTCGATTCCCCAGGAGAGCGAGAGCACCTGGATGCCGCGGTACTGTCCGCCCCCCGCCGCCCACTGCTGGTCCCGGTGGTCGAGCGCCCACTGCTCTCCCTGGAGGGTGGCGTCGTAGAGCTTCACCGGCGAGGGGCCCTCCCCGGGCGCGTATCCGAATATCGTGCCTATGCGGAGCTCGACCAGCCGGGCTTCGGGCGCGGCGCCCTGGTACCTCTTCTCCGGCGCGCCGGTGCCCATCGCGATGCCGGCGCAGGTGGTGCCGTGGCCGTTGGTGTCGTCGGCGTTGAACGTCCCGTCGCGCGGCGTGAGGGGGGTCTGGGGCTTGCTGACGTCCACCCCGCCCAGCCACTTGCCGGCGAGGCCCGGGTGGCTGTCGTCCACCCCGGTGTCCATGATGCAGATCGCCACGCCCTTCCCGGTGTAGCCCAGCTCCCAGGCGGTATGGGGGCTGTACTCGGCCGACTGCCTGGCCCGGACCGCCGGGTTGGCGATGTCGGAGGCGGTGGCCCCGGAGGCGAGCAGCGCCAGGGCCAGCCCGATCCAGAAGAGCCTGGCCGCGTTCCCCATCGGTCAATAATGCATTGCGCGGATATTAAGCGTTATTGGTGGGCCCCCGCCCTGCGGGAGACCGCGCAGCAGGCCGGCCAGCACCCGTCCGGCGTGGTCCCGGTCCTCGAACCTCAAGGGGCCCTCCCCCCGGTCGGGCGGCCCCCGACCCTCCGGGCCTCCAGAACCGTCAGCGTCTCGAAAGGGAGCTTCCTGGAGCCGACCGGCCGGAGCGAAAGCCCTCCCGGGGCCCGGAGCCGCCCGGCGGAGAGCGATGACACCAGGGTGAGGGCCCGGCCCCCCGGCGACAGGTGCGCCTCCACGCCTGCGAGGAAGCGCCGGGCCGGGCCGAGCCCGTCCGGGCCCCCGTTCACCGACAGGTCGAGCCACCGGTCGCCCGTGACGTCCTCCGGCGAGGTCGGCAGGTAGGGCGGGTTGAAGACCACCATGTCGAACCGGCCTGATATCCCGTCGAAGAGGTCGGCCGCCACCACCTCCGCCTCCAACCCGTTCCGGGCGATGTTTTGGCGGGCGAGCCGGACCGCGTGGGGGTTTTGGTCCGTGGCCACCACCCACTCCGCCGTCCGGGCGCAGGCCGCGGCGATGATGCCCGAGCCGGTGCCCACCTCCAGCACGCTGCCCTTCGGCCGGCGGATCGCCTCGAGGATGAGGAATGTGTCATCCGAGGGGGGATAGACCTCCGGGTGGTCCTCCAGCCGGAGCCCCGGCGCCCCCGCGAGAAACCGCGCCATCCCGGGCCGCCCATGTTCCTCCGACAATAAAGTATTAATGGTCCGAGACCGGATATCCCTTGGGACCGCCATGAGATGCCCCAATTGCCAGATGGAAGTGGACCCGAGCAGGGGGGCGTGCGGATACTGCGGCACACCGGTATACCCGGCCCCAGCGTATGGCCAGTACCCCCAGCCCGCCCCTGGTTACTACCCGCCCCCGGTGTACGGTGGCCCCGTCCCGTACTACGGGGTGCCGGCGCCGGTGGTCGGCTACTACGCCCCTCCCCAGAAGACCCTGACCCCCATCGCGGCCGGCATCCTCCTGCTAATCGGCGGCGTGCTCGCACTGATAAACGGGGCGCTGATTGCCGCCGCCGGGGCGGAGGCGTCCTCCATCGTTCCCGGCATCGAAGAGATGCTCTTCGCCTGCGCCGCCCTGGAGATAATCTTCTCCATCCTGACGGTCGTTGGAGGCATATGCGCCGTGCAGCGGAAGGTCTGGGGACTGGCACTGGTCGGGTCCATATTCGGCATGCTGTCCATAGGACCGCTGTTCCTGTCCTCGATCTTCGGCCTCATCGGGCTCATCCTGGTGGCCGTCACCAAGCAGGAGTTCGACTGAGAGGGCGCCCTACTCCTCTTCGGCCCTGGCACGCCGGGAGGCCGGGGCCTTCCGCGCCGGCCTCCTGACGAGCAGCCAGGCGGCGAGCAGGCCCAGTGCGAGGAGCGCCAGCGCCAGCGAGAAGGCGCCCCTGTCGGCCGACGGGTCCCGGGGGCTCTCGTAGACAGCCACGGTGGAGGCCTCCGCCCGGTTGCCGGCGGTGTCGAGGGCGCGCACGGAGATTGTGTTTCTGCCGGGCCCCAATGTCGCGGTCCCCGACCAGTCCTCGCCGGTGACGATGCAGCTCCTCCAGGTCCTCCCGTCGGTGGAGAGCTCCACCGAGGCTATGCCCGAGGGGTCGGACACCCGGCCGGAGACCACGACCTTGGCGACCGGGAGGCGCAGTCCCCGGGGCGGATAGAGGACAGAGAGGGCCGGCGGGGCGGTGTCCGGCGGCGGGGGTGCGTAGGTCACCGAGAGGAAGGTCGAGTTGAGGTTGCCTGCGGTGTCGGCGGCCCGCACGAGCACGGTATTGTTGCCCTCCGAAAGGGTCAGCCGGCAGCTCCAGTCCGCCGTGCCGACGGCGTCGGTCCAGGCGAGGCCGTCCAGGCTGAGCTGGACCCTCGCCAATCCCCCGGCGTCGTTCGCCCGACCGGAGAACTCGACCTCGGGGGTGCCCACGGTCTGCCCGTCCAGGGGGTACAGGACCGATATCTCCGGGGGCTTGGTGTCGGGGAGCCTGAGGTCGAGCCGGAGCCAGCCCACGCCGGCGTTGCCGGCCCCGTCCGTGGCGCGCACGTAGACGGTGTTCTCCCCCTCCGAGAGGACCACGGGGAAGCTCCATCCGGCCGTCCCGTTCACGCGGGTCCAGTTCCGGCGGTCGGGGCCCCATTCCACCAGCGCGACCCCGTTCCGGTCGGCGGCCGTCCCGGACACAGTCACGAGGGGCGTGGCGTGGACAGAGAACTGCGGGGGGGACAGGAACCTGACGTCGGGCGGGAGGGTGTCCCTCTCGACCGAAAGGTCGACGCGGGCGAGATTGCCGGCGATGTCCCGCGACTCGACCACCGCGGTGTTGTTGCCCTCGGATTCGAGGGCCCACTCCGCCTCGTACGTCCCCGATGAGCCCTCCACGGGCGTCCCGTTGAGGAGCACCCGGTCGCCGTTGGTCCGGATCAGCACGGTCAGGTTGAGCGCCGAGGTGAGGTGCCCGGGCGGCGGCCAGACCGACAGGAAGGGCGGGGTGAGGTCCACCGTGAACGAGACCGAGGTGGCGTTGTCGTTCCCGGAGAGGTCGCGGGCCCTGACCGTCAGGGTGTGCACGCCCTCCGGAAGGTCCGAGAGGCAAAAGCTCCACTCGGAGGTCCCGTTCGCCGGCCTCCAGGGCCCGCCGTCGAGCGTCGCCTCGACCGCCTCCAGGCCCGGCCGGTCGTCGTTGCGGAGGGGGTCCCACGCCGTCCCCGAGGCGGGCGGGGCGCTGGCGTTCAGGACCGAGCCTTCGACGGGGAAGAGGATGAAGACCTGCGGGGGTGTACCGTCGAGCACGAGCGCGATGTCCGCTCCGATGGAGATATCGGCGAGCTCCCAGGCGGCGCGGCCCTCCGATTCCGCCGAGACGTTGAACGGCCCGTGCGCGGCGGTCCCCGAGGCGGACACGGAGGTCGAGATCGCGCGTATCCCGGTCACCATGCCGGTGGCGTTGGCGACATAGGGCGCCGCCGGTCCATCGGAGGGCGCCACCCGCACGAGGGCGCCCCCGGCCGGGCGGCCCGTGTCCCAGCGGACAAAGACCGACAGCGACCAGGCGATGTCCAGGACGGAGGTGTCATCGGCCGACACCCGGCCCGGGTCGATGTCGGTGTCGAGGGCCAGGCCCGACGACCCGTTGACCAGCCGCATCGCGGGGCCCTCCCGCGACCCGAACCTGGAGCGGAGGAAAGTGGAGTTGGAGCCGTCGAGCACCGCGCCCGTCCCGTTGCCCGGGAAGTCGGAATCGGCGACGACCGGGGAGCAGTCGAGGAGGTAGAGCGAGCACGGCCGGTCCCGGAAGGTCGTGTTGCTGACGGACGCAAGGGAGGTGGCCACGAGGAGGCCGGCCCCGAGGGGGTCGGTGGCGCAGGTCCCCGCGCCCGAGATGTCGCACCCGCCGACCGAGAGCCTGGAGCCGGGCAGGGCCCGGACGACGAAGGGCCCGGTGCCGTTGCCTGTCAGCAGGGAGTCGACCAGCACCAGCTCGCCCCCCGCCCGGACCTCGAGCACCATCGGTCCCGGCCCGGAGGAGTTGAACCGGACGACCATGTTGTCGAGCTCCAGCCGGCCCCCGGCCGCCACGGTCAGGTTCTCCTCCAGGAAGAGTATGCCGTCGGAGAGCCGCTGGTAGTCGGTCACCGTCCACTCCCGGGCTGGACCGGCCCGGCCTCCCGTCCAGGGGAGAGGCATCGCCAGCACAAGCACCAGGACCACCGGGACCGCCGCCGCCAACCGCATGGATGATAATCGGAAGGACTGATAATAAGGGTATGGGAAGGAAGGGGCAAGGCGCAGGGCGCAGGGCGCAGGGCCTGAGGAGCAAGGGAAAAGGCGCAAGGGGAAAGGGCGGGATCGAACCTTTCTACCCCGTCCTCCCCGCGCCATGTCCCTTGCTCCTCAGGCCTTGCGCCATGCGCCCTGCGCCTTGCACCTTCTCTCCCACAGAGCAAAGACTATATACAGCTTCTGTAATGCGGTCTACACTCGACCTTGTGAAGGTGGAGGGGCGGGAATGGAAGAGTCCCTTTGCAGCATCGAGATAAGCCGCTCCGCGAACCAGTTCGTGGCGCGAGTCCAGACGGAGCTTGGCGGACTGAGGGAGTACCGGAGCCGCACGTTCGAGGAGATACTGGAGCAGCTCGTCATCGACCTGCAGGAAGAGTTCGAGACCGGCTAGACCCGTAGCTCGCCGTTTTCCAGAAGCGGCCTCCCCCGGCCGCCCTTCATCCTGGCGGTTATCGTGGGGGAGTGGATAATCCCGTCGTAATGGGTCAGCGCCGGGGCGTCGTCGTCGTAGTTGGAGCCCACGGCTATGTGGCAGGTCCGAAACACCTTCTCGTCCTCCAAGACGTTGCCCACCACCTTCGCGGCCCGGTTGAGGCCTATCCCCAGCTCGCCCAGGTTCCTCGAGTTGCGCACGTAGGCCGCGAGGCTCGCCCCGGGCAGCTTTCCGTCCCGGACGAACTGCCGGGCCCGCGCCGCCCCCATCCCGACCGCCCTCTCGAACCGCCGGGCCTCCTCGCCCCCAAGGATCCGTTTCACGAAGCCGCCCTCCACGTCGGCGACGATGGGCTCCCGGATGACGATGGCGCCCTTGTCCGTGGAGATGCTGCCGTCGAAGACTATCCGGCCGTTCGATGTCCCCAGGGCGGGCGAGATGAACACCTCGCCCGCGGGCAGGTTGCCCCCGGAGCCGGGCTTGGAGAAGTCGCCGTCGTCGCGGCGCGCCCTGCGTCCCTCCAGGCCGATGTGCAGGTCCATGCCCTTCGCCGTGGTGATGCGCACCGACTCGGCGGCGGTTAGCACGCGGGCGACGGCGGCGCAGTCGCGCTTCATGACCCCGTAGTCGACCGGCACGGTGCGCAGGAACATGTCCGCCGTGACCGAGGGCGACCAGAACGACCGGGCCCTCTTGACGCCCAGGAGGTAGTTGAACGCGCTGTCGTACTTCTTCCGGCCCACCTTGAACGGTTTCTTCAGCGCCCAGCGGTCCTTGCCCAGCTTCTCCTGCGATATCGAGATGAGCACCTCCGGCTCGCTGCGGATTGCCATGAGCACCGAATCCTCGGCGAAATCGAGCGTGGTCTTCATCGGCTGGGTGACGATGACCGGCCGGGCGCCCCTCCCGAGGGCGGCGGCAAAGAGCGCCCGGGAGATCGCCTGGCCGTCGCCGTGGGGGTTCGTGAATATCACCACGCGCTCGCCCCTCCGCGCCCTCAGCACCGTCGATATGGCCACCTCGGCTGCCTTCGTCAATCCCCCTTCCATCCGTGCCGGCCCCGAGCGCCCCCAACGGCCTGTGCGGATAAATAGGCTGCCACCGCAATTTATAAATCGGCAAAGCCGGATTGGACCGCATCCGGGAAGGCTGCGCCCATGCCCATCTACGAGTACGACGGCAGAAGGCCGGTGCACGGCGACCGCTGCTTCATCTTCGAGACCGCCACGCTCATCGGGGACGTCCGCCTGGGCGAGAACTGCTACATCGGCCCGGGGGCGGTGCTCCGGGGCGACTACGGCCGCATAGAGGTGGGCGACCGCTCGAGCATAGAGGACAACTGCGTCATCCACGCCCGGCCCAACCAGCTCACGAGGATAGGCTCGGACGTCACAATCGGCCACGGCGCGATAGTTCACAACGCCACGATAAATGACTGGACCGTCGTGGGCATGGGCTCGGTCGTGTCCGACTTCGCGCAGGTCGGCGTCTGGTGCGTGGTGGGCGAGGGCGCGGTCGTCAAGAACAGGACGGTCATCCCGGACGGGAAGATAGCCGTCGGCGTGCCGGCGAGGCCCGTGGCCGACGTGTCCGAGGAATACCGGGCCCAGTGGACCGCCTTCAAGAAGCTCTACAACGACCTGGCGGAGCACAGGTACCGCGAGGGGCTCAAGCGCGTCGCCTGATGCGAAGGCGCAAGGCGCAGGGCGCAAGGGTGAAATGCAAAAAAGGGGGCAGAAAGTCGACAAGGCAGCAAGGCAGGAAGGCGGCAAGGGAGCAAGGGACGACGGATGTCCCCTTCCTCCTTCCTCTCCCCCTTGCTGCCTTGTTGCCGTTATGCCTTGCTGCCCCTATTCCTGCCTTTCTGCCGTTCTGCCTTGCTGCCCCTATTCCTGCCTTTCTGCCGTTCTGCCTTGCAGCCTTCCACCCTTGCGCCTCAAGCCTTGCGCCGCCAGCCGCCGGCGAGCATGCTCAGGCCCAGGACCAGGAGCAGGTTGCCGATGACGGAGCCGGTCAGGGAGGCCTTGACCACGTCGATGAGCCCCGCCTGGAGGGCCATGAGCGCGATGATGAGCTCGGTGGCGTTGCCGAACGTGACGTTGAGGAGCCCCCCCACCCCGGGGCCCGCGTGGTAGGCGAGCTACTCCGTGGCCCGCCCCATGTGGCCAGCCGGTCACCTCCTTCGCCGCCGGCCGGACCGCCGCTCCGAGGTGGCCTTGCTCCTCCGGGTCCTCCGCCGGGAGCCGAACCCGCGCCGGCGGTGCGTGTAGAGGAAGCCGATGACGTGGACGATCATCGCCACCACGACGCAGCCCAGGACCATCGAGCGGAGGTCGCCGAAGCTGAAGTAGGGGATGAACCCGAAGAACTGGTTCTCGGCAAAGAGGATGACCAGCGAGACCGAGCCGTAGGTCTTGCTCCCGAAGAGGAGGTAGAAGTCCTTCTTCTTCAGGTAGACCATCAGTATCCCCAGGCTCAGGTAGACCAGGAGGGCCACGACGAGCTCGACGGGCATCGTGGCCGTCGCAAGCAGTATGAAGAAGCTGCTCATGTTGCTCAGGACGTTGTCCAGCTGCGCCCTCCGGCCCTCGACGAAGATGCCTATCAGTATCGTCACGATGACGCCGATGTAGGCCGCGTAGATGAAGTCGATGAGCGCCATTCGCCTGTCGGCACCGCATCGGCGCCAAGAGATTTAATCCTATTTCCCGGCGGGACGCAATCTATTAGACCCCGGAGGCGGATGGTGAGACCGCATGAGCGCGCCGTCGTCACAGATGCGGCGTGACGGCCCGGTGCCGCCGCCTGGGACCCCTCGGGAGCCCAGCCCGCGGGGGTGTGGCTCCACGCCGGCCTGGTGGCGGCCGCTGCCGCCGCAGCGCTGACCGGGGGGTTTTTCTCGACGGTCCGCAAGCGGAGCTTCCCCAGCGTGGGGCTGGGGACCGCCGCGGTGATGCTGGCCGCCGTGACAACGTTCTATCTGTTCACCCCCCTGGGCGGGATCCTGCCGGCCTACCTCCTGGACGAGACGCTCATCATGAACGGCCTGGCGGCGTTCATCTGCCTCACGATAGCCACGGCGGTGGCGGCGTCGACGGCGGGTGTCGACACGGCCCGGCCCCGACCGCCCCCTCACGGCTCGATGTAGGCGTAGAGCGCGCCCTCGGCCTTGAGGGACTCCCCCTCCGTGAGGTTGAGGAAACCCTTCGTCTCGATGAAGACGGGCGCGCCGCAGTCGAGCAGGATGTAGGTGGGGCGGACCTCCGTCACGGTCCCCCGGAGCCTCACGAACCACTCGCGCTTTTCGCCCTCCAGGGGGTGCAGCTCCCGGGGGGAGCCCTGCTTCGCCGTGCCCATGTTGACCCCGTGGACGGGCAGGAGCTCGAAGGCCACATTGTAGTCGGTGAAGGGCTTGAGCTTCCCGCCGTACCTGGGGAAATCCGGCAGGAAGGCGCTGATGAGCGGCTCGGAGTGGTGGAGGGGGTGCCGGGAGAACATCCCGACCGCGCTGTGGGCCAGCCCCTTGTGGCCGATTATCGCGCTGGCGCCCCGGTACTTCCATCCGGACTGGAACCTGTCGCCGCCGACCTCCGCGACCGGGAAGAACGACTGGACGTCCCGGTCCACCGTGCGCAGCACCACCCGGCCGACGCTCACGCGCCTTATCGAGTCCTCGAAGCCGCCGGAGCTTACGCGCTCGTCGGGGGAGTTGGCGGTCTCGAGCATGAGCTCGAAGAGGGCCGTCTCGCCCCTCTTGCCGGTCTTGAACTCGAGCTGGTCGGAGTGCGCCCTCTTTGCCCATTCCCAACCGTATGCCTGCAGGTCCATCGCGGTCGCCCCACTCTGCACGCCGTTTCGGGATATTATCCTTTTCGCACCGGTCCCGGGCGGTGCAGAATAGCCGGTAAGCCTCCCAACACCGATGAATTCTTAGAGAATTACTAATGCACCGAAAGATTCGAATCCCCGGACCTCCATTTCCCATCCAGATGCGCAAGCCCAACACGAAGGCCGGGAACAAACTAGTCCCCGACAATGTCGCACTGATACTGCCGATGCTGCTACAAGGTTGGCTTGAAAACAAAGACTTCCGAGAGCCTCCCGCTTCCTGCCCCCGATGCAAAACCGCAATCAAGCCCTTGGATTGGGTAAAACGTGTCTATGTGCGGGTACTTTCTCTCGATGGGATTCCCCTTAACATCCACGTGAACGTCCGCAGATTCGTATGTGAAAACGGCCATATCTCCATGGCAACGGATGCGTTCTACCCCAATTGCCGCTACGGCAAGAGAATCGTGGACCTGATACTGTATCTCGGTGCCACGAGACCGTTCAACGCCGTGGAGAAGGATCTGGCCGACCTCCGGATTCAGGTGGACCGGGATACCGTCCGGAATTACTTCAAGCGGTTCGGCGAGCGGTCGGCACAGCTGGCCGGGATCAAGGTCTTTGGGGAAGACCAGGCGGTGAATGTCTTGAAGCTGCTGTTCGGTCTGGAGACGGTGGAAGACCTGAAGAGGAAGTATCCCGGAATGCGACTGACAACCGAGAGCGACGAGACGTATCCGGCCAAGAAAGGCGCGCTCAAGAGATACAGGCAAGAGCTGGCAAGATGCCGCCTGACTGGAGACAAGCCATCGGACTATCCGGAAGCATTCACGGTTGGATTGGTCGAGTCGCCGGAGTTTGATTTCATCACGAGCATATCAGTGCATCCGTGGCCCATTACCGAGGTCCAGGGCAGCGCTCTCAGGTACCCAACATCGGGCAGCGACTATACTCTGACAGACGGAGGCAGTTTGTATACGCGTTGGCCCAACCGGGTCCCGGACCTGTTCCATGAAGCCAGGAACATGTTCGCGAAGTTCCGGGAAGGCCTTCCGGAAGGAGAACCGCTCAGCGAAGAGCTCATCAACAAGTTCAAGGAGAATTATAGGAGGCACAAGGAGAACCGGATACGTGATCTTTCCCTCAGATACCCTCAGTACATGAGCGCAGAGAACGAGTTCACGGGAAGGCTCGGCACAGGGGCTGTCGAGGGCCTGCAGAGCCGTTTCAAGTACTTCATGGGCGTCCCCTACAAATCGGTCCCGGCTTTCCTGGGACGGGCTGTGGCTTTTGCCCTGGTGGATTCCGTTTACACCTTCCGGAAGGGCGGGCCGAAGGTGAGCTTCGCCCATCAGGAGGGCTCATTCATGTGGGAGGATGTGATGGACCTGCCGAGATTCGCCGAAGACCCCCTTCTCAAGATGTTCCAGGGGTGGGACCCGGAGAAGTTTCGACGGTTCAGGGCAGAGTAGGACCTGTTGGATCGCCGAGGACTGTTTCAGGGGCTCCGCAACCGGCTATTCTGCACCGCCCCGCTCCCGGCGCGCTCGGGCCGCCCGGTGTCAGCCCCTGAGCTTCCCGATGCGCTCGATAACCTCGTCGCAGGTCTGCAGCCGGATGCCGATTCCGGCCATGTCCTGGAGGTTGGATTGGTGTACCTGGGGCGTGGCGGCCGACGTTCCGTCCGAGAGCACGGTCGTGTCCAGGTCGTAAGAGACGGCGTCGAAGGCCGTGGAGCGGACGCAGTTGGGGGTCTGGGTGCCGCCTATGACCACCGCCCCCACGCTCAGGCGATGCAAGAGAAGCGGCAGCTCGGTCATGAAGAAGCCGCTCCAGCGCTTCTTGACCACGACGTGCTCCCCCTCGCGCGGGGCGAGCGGGGCGACGATGCGGGCGCCGGGCGTGTTCTCGATGACGCGGGGTCCCCGCACCTGGAACTCGGCGACGCGGGGCAGCTCGACGTCGGACCAGTCCCGCCTGTAGGTGCGCACGATGTGGAACACCGGCAGGCCCTTCTTCCTGAACGCGTCCAGCACACTCCGCAGGGGCTGGACGGTGCGCCGGGTCACCTCGCGCATTCCGACGATGTCCTCCTGCATGTCCACGATGAGCAGGGCGGTCCTGGGCCTGGCGGGGGCCTTCATCGGCTCAGGCCCCCTTCCTGCCGGTCCCCAGCCCCTTGACCATTGCCTTGAGCTCCCCGATATCCCGGGCGTTCTGCACCAAAAGATCGCGCACCGGGTTGTGGCCCACCTCCCAGCTCCTCTGGTTGAATATCTCGATCTCCGCCGACCAGACCCGCCGGTACTCGAACACCATGTAGGCGCCGAAGGGCAGCACTATGCATATCATGAAGAACCAGAAGTTGTAGAGGAAGTGCCGGGCGTAGTTCTCCTGGAAATGGGCGTTGGTCCAGATGAGGAACAGGATGCCTGCCGTGTTGGGCAACGAGAGAACCCAGCCCGCCCGCGAGTACGCGATCTTCAGCATGTTGAAATAGTGGACGCCCCTCTTCTCCAATGCGACCGCCTCGGGCCTTTGATACGCGGGAAAGGGTATAATGCTTGCGAGGCAGGAAGGCAGGAAGGCAGAAAGGCAGGAAGGCAGGAAGGGAAGGCAGAAAGGCAGAAAGGCAGAAAGGCAGGAAGGGCGACGAAGAATGCGCTCGGGCGGAACAGGAGGCCGGTCCCCAAGTTCCGCTGCTGCGTTATCCGCCCCTTTTCCATTCCACCCTTTCTCCCTTTCTGCCTTCCTGCCTTCCTCCCTTGCAACGATAGCAAGGATTAAGAGGCCGGCAACAAATGGATAGCGGCCTCGAAAGGGGCCTCCCCGGCGGCTGGACGCGAGGATTTGCCCTCGGGCCGATTAATCGCCGTCCCGGGCCGGGGAGAACACACGGCCACGCGCGGTCTATTGGGCCGATTCTGCGGTCGGTGCGGGGGCGGGTCGCAGCAATTTAATATCCGGACCGGATGCCTGGAGCGGGGGAAGATGACCGACGACCCCGGGCCGGGCTACAAGGTGCGCGAGAGCCTGCGGGCCCGCCGCCCCAGCCTGCGCGTGAGCTTCCGGGGGGAGCTCGAGGTCGTCGTCCCGCGCCGCTACGACCGCCGCCGGATTCCCGCCCTGCTCGCCCAAAAGCGCGACTGGATAGAGAGGACGGTCCGCCGCATTCGCGACCAGCGCGGCCTCCTGGGGGACCACGTCCCCGACGTGCTTCCTGCCCTCCTGGACCTGCCCGCCATCGGCGAGCGCTGGGCGGTCGATTACGAGAGCGGCCCCCGGAGGGGTCTGCGCCTCGTCGAGCGGCCGCCGGAGCACGGGGGCGAGACCGGGCACGTGGTGCTGCGGGGGAACACCGGCGACGGGGAGCTCTGCCGCCGGGCGCTGAGAAGGTGGGTGATGCTCCGGGCGCGGGAGCGGCTGGTCCCCTGGCTGCAGGAGGTGAGCGAGGAGGCCGGGCTCCCCTTCGCCTCGGTGGCCGTGCGCGGCCCGTCCACCCGTTGGGCCTCCTGCTCGTTCCGGAAGGGGATAAGCCTGAGCTGCAAGCTCACGTTCCTCCCGCACGACCTGGTCCGCTACGTCTTCCTCCACGAGCTGGTCCACACCGTCCACCCGGACCACTCCCGGAGGTTCTGGGCCGCCCTGGCGCTCCTGGACCCCGACTGCCGCCTGCGCGACCGGAAGGTCCGCCGCGCCTGGAGCGCGGTGCCTCTGTGGATGGACGGGTGACGCTTTGCACGCTGGGAGGGGCAGCAAGGCAGCAAGGCAGCAAGGCAGCAAGGCAGCAAGGGGGGGAGCGGGCAGCGGTGGACGACGGGTTCCGTTCCGTCACCGCTGCCGGTTGCCCGTTGCCCGCTGCCCCCCTGCTGCCCGCTGCCCGCTGCCCTTCCCCTCCATTCCCCGCGCCTTGCGCCCTGCGCCTTATTACATAAATGATCCCAAACTGCTGTGTTGCATAATCTTCCGGGTAAATAGGATATCCGTGGAAAGGGCTCACACTTCTCCATACCTCTTTATGATGCGATATGCCCAGACCTTGCTTTTTGCCTCCTGAACAAGGCCGACCTCGCT
>Ga0194125_10003783_pt1 | contig 24139 bp, 19 predicted proteins | sample TA2KigC250mmetaG_FD_148626 | JGI IMG/M metagenome (GOLD analysis project Ga0194125, IMG submission 148626) | Freshwater microbial communities from Lake Tanganyika, Tanzania - TA2015034 Kigoma Deep Cast 250m | ecosystem: Environmental > Aquatic > Freshwater > Lake | place: Tanzania: Lake... | reverse complement strand
GCAGTGATGCACAAGTATGACTCATTGGGGAGTGTGTATCGAAAAAAAACATTTTATGGCAGATTTCCATTGTATTTAAGAAGTTACATGCTTTTCCCAACACAACGTTGGGACACTACTGAAATTCACCCCATCCACAACCAAGGTCCAAAATGGTCACATTATCGGGAATCCATTTTGAAAACCAATTATCTATTAATACCTTCCATACTTTTTTCCGATATTCTGCTGATTCAAAAAACCTTTTTTTATAAAGTTTATTTTCCATCGAAGGCTCTCCTGAAAATCAGTTTGTCATAGAGAACAAAATCAACCAGTGCGGCTAATCCTATACCTATTGTTAAATTAAGGAGATAAAAAACATCAATTCTCTCGAGCGCGGCAAAAATGAGAATCCTAACCAATATGCCGGTTAAGGCTGCAAGATTAAAAGAAACAAACTGTGAAACAAGCCCCTTCCCCTGTCTTTTCGGTGCATCACCCCATGTCCAGATACGACTTAACAGGAAATTATAAAATACACTAACTTCTATTGATATTGCATTTGCGATATTTTTTAGAACGTAGGTGTTAAAAAATAATGCTTCAACAAAAATAATCATTAAAGCAAAATTTACAATAGCGGCACTTGATCCTACAATAAGAAATCTCTTCACCCTTTCATTCAATTGCATAAGACTTGATAATGCTTGTTTAAAACATTCTCCCTTGCCATGATTTGACTATTTCAGATATTGTTTGTGTTAATGTTTTGGTAATGATCCACTGAGGATAGTGTGATTTCATTTTTGAGAGATCGCTATAGTAACAGATATGGTCTCCGATCCGATTCTGCTCTACATATCGGTAAACCTGTTTCTTTCCTGTAAAAATCTCGGTAAGGGTAAAGGCTTCGAGAATTGAACAGGAATTGTTCTTTCCGCCCCCCAGGTTGTAAACCTCGCCGCAACGAGGCGCTTCATAAAAGGCATGAATGAATTTGGCAACATCCTCAGAATGGATATTATCCCGTACCTGCTTCCCCTTATAGCCGAATATTGTATATTCGCGCCCTTCAAGATTGCATTTTACCAAGTAACTAAGGAATCCATGCAACTCAACGCCGGAATGATTCGGTCCTGTAAGGCAGCCACCGCGCAGACAACAAGTGGGCATGTTGAAATAACGACCATACTCTTGGACAATCACGTCGGCTGCCACCTTGGATGCCCCAAAAAGAGAGTGCTTGGACTGGTCGATTGAAAAACTTTCGGGAATGCCATTTACATAAGCTGGGTCGGCATAATCCCAACGTGTTTCAAGTTCATAAAGTGGTATTGTATTAAGAAGGTCACCATAAACCTTATTTGTAGACATATGGATAAAGGGAACTTCGGGACAGAACCTACGGGCTGCTTCAAGTAAGTTGAGGGTACCGACAGCGTTTGTGTCAAAATCGTCGAATGGGATCGCTTCCGCTTTGTCGTGAGAGGGCTGGGAAGCAGTGTGGATGATACCAGTAGGCTTAAGTTCCTTCACGATTTTCAGTATTCCTTGTCGGTTACGGATATCCAGTTCATGATGATGGAAGTTCGGTAACATCTCCTTTAATTGCTGCTGGCGCCATCTTGTATCCCCTTCAGGTCCGAAGAAAACAGCCCGCTGGTTGTTGTCGATTCCATGCACACGAAACCCCAAAGCATGAAAATAAGCCACTACTTCAGAACCGATGAGACCGGAAGATCCAGTAATGAGAATGGATTGCATTTTTATTATACCTTCTTATTGTATATTTCGAGCCTATCAGCTCATAAAGCCGCCTGTCGAAAACATCTATCACGAGGTTCTCCAAACAACTTTATCAATAAAGGGAGGGCCATTGTTTCTCAAGATGATAATTGCTTTTCGGTTTGAACTCATGGCTTCATCAATCGATCTGTATATCCCAGGTGAGAAAAGGGATTTTACGGGTTCGCTGACGGGATTGTAGCCCAGAACAATTAATTCAGAATATAGAAGAAGCGTATATTGAAGCACACTGAAAGTATCAACTCCGGGCATTACGACTATACCAACATCAGACATATTGATATTTCGAGCATTAAGTTCTGACTTTAATTTGATGCCTTCACGCTGAGCCTCTATTGTTCCACTTATTCGTTTATTATCTATTGAAATTCCGACGGAAGCAATCAATACTAAGAAAATACCGAGGCACGAAAAAAAAACCCTTAAATTACTTTCCTTGATAAATTTTGAGATTAGCCTATAAAAACCAACCGCTAACACAACGGAAACCGGGGTGATCATGGCCCAGCCATAATGAGCATGAACTACCCAGCCTTTTGGAAATACGAGAGGAATTGTAGCGCCCGAAAACAGCCACATAGCCAAAATGCGATCATATGATTTTTGAGGACGAAAAAAAAGAAACGGGGAGGCACATAGTGATATTATCAATAATCCGGATAAATATATATCTCCTATACTATGAAGTTGCATCAAATCAACAGGTTGTGCACGAGATATCCAAAAACCTGGTTTAAATAGATAATGGTAGTGATAGAAAACTGAGTAGCTACTGAACGACGCTTTTAGTAAGGGGGGGATGCCAGCAACGTAAGTATAAAGTTTATTTGCTGATATCGCAATGAGGACAATCGCAATGAGGAGAAAATATATTTTTCTGTCTTTTACATTAATAGAAAAGGTTAGCGCGAGCGGTAATAATACACTTGCCTCCCATCCATGGTTTAGAGTCCCGAAGAAAACAGCCAAAAAACAAAAAATTAAATATTTGTAAACGTTCGTCTTTTTATATAAAACACCCTGCCATAAACTAAACAGCACAAAAAATATTGACAAAGCTTCTGGTTTGATAGCAACTGCAAAATCCCATAACATGGGGTTTGAGAAAAAAATAAAAACGCTTAAAAATGCTACGATTCGTGATTCCCAATTTCTCACAATTTCATATAAAATAACTGCGGCAAAAATAATAACAATAATAGATACTAAACGCCCACCTGACATATACCCGATTTTAACCAGAATGGCGCAAAGTGACTGGTAGAGTCCGACCCCTGCAAAACTCTCGCCCGGGAGAGCCACATTGAAGGATCCAATCCCCCAATGTGCAAATGCAAGTGACCGAAATGCATTTGCTATCTCACGATTATAATGAAGATATGGTGTTCTCGGAATTACATCGTTAATTTTTAAAAATAAAAGCAAGATAGGCAAAATCAACGCTGATTCCACCCAGTAATACCGTAAATATTTATCAAATAATCGCATCTTCAGTAAACGACCATATTATTGAAACGAGATGAGTGGGATAAGATACTAATGTAAAGCTGCTCATAATCTCGAACATAGCGTGCTATTGAAAAATCTTTATTAGCTTTAAGTTTTGCATTATGTCCAATATTAATAGCTGATTGATGATTTGATGATAAAAATGAGAGGATTCTATATAAAGATACATGGTCGCCAGAGGGAACTAAGAAACCACTGATCCCATCTTCGATCAGTTCCGGTAATGCCCCGGCATTAGCAAGAACGACGGGAAGACCAGCCTGCATAGCCTCGACAACAGCAATTCCAAAACCCTCTTCTTTAGCCATATTTACATAAACGTCAAAGGTGGTGAGAAGTTCCATTACATCCTTCCGATATCCAAGAAACCTTATACGTGCCTTTAGTCCAAGTTGTCCAGACTGGCTCTCCAGGTCCTTACGGGAAGGACCATCACCGATCAGAACTAAGTAGGCATTTATACCCCTTTTGACTAAAAGATCTAACCCGCGGAGGATGACAACCTGATCGCGCAAAGGAATCTGACCACCCACATGACCTACAACGAAACCTTCGTTCGGAATACCAATACTCGCTCGTAATTCTGCAATTTTTTCTAGATGTAAAGATACTGTGCGGTCTGGAATCCCGTTGTAGATTACACGGCAATTCCTTGCCCCAGTTTGACGTATGGCGGCGTCCTTTGTCGCCTTGGAATTACACACTGTACAGGCACGATACCTGGAGAAGAGGCTATCCAATTTCTGAAGCCAGCGAGACTCATTCCATAGCATTCCATGCACGTTTTTTATGACAGGCGTGCGGGTAAGCATTCCGGCGAATGCACCGTAAAGGTCTGCCCTCGCAAAGTGGGTACTGATAATGCTGGCCTTATAGCGGCGTGCTGCGCCAATGATATTCCAAACCAGCCGCATATCCCAGTTGCGACGACGATCTAACTCCACAACAATAGCACCTGCCTCAATAAATTCTTGTTTCAAACTCACCTTATTGTCGGCAAATACAAGAAACACATGGCTGAATCGGCCCCTGTCTGAAAATCTAACCAAATTCAGTAGCTTGATGGGTGTGCCGCCGTGAGAAAAAAGGCCGTCGATTACATGTAGAATGCGTATTTCCTGTCGAGACATTTCAAGGGGGATGAATAAAAAGAAAGGAAGGTACTAATCGGAATATTCGTATCTTTCAAATGCGGCATGACTTCTGGTATTGCTGAAGCTCAATCAATATACTTTTAATCAATTTTGGCGAGTAAGCAAAAAGTAAGTTCCGCCACGCTGAGTAGTTAAGGGGCCATTTGCATATAGACGATATTAGGTGTCTTCTTGCTTCTTTAATATTATTGGTATTGTGTAAAAAAGCCCTCCCTACACGCAGATGATAAAGTGAATAATCCTTACTCTTATCATTCACAAAGATGATATTTCTTAATAATTGACGATCACCGTCAGTTAGGTTGCCTTTGTGTGCTTTATCGACAACTCCCATTTTCGTCTTGAGTTGCCTACTCGTTAAGTTAGTAATAGCACCTGGCGTGAGCCGGTATTTCCCCAAACAAATTGGGAGATTCGCCATTTCGCCCTCTTTCATCAGCCGATAATATAAATCACGATCTTGTCCACTCAACAACGCTTCATTATACAGGCCGCAATTTAACAATGGTATTTTCCTAATCATTACTGATGGATGCAAGAATGGATTGCTGGCACTTTCTATGCTTTTTTTGATATCAGTCGATGACAATGGTGTTTCTTGAATATATATTGGATGACCGTCTGCGGTGATAAATTCCATGAAACTACCAACAATAACGTATGTTGGATTGTTATCGAGAAAAAGTACCTGCTGTTGGAGGCGATTTGGCAAAGCCATATCATCAGCATCTATGCGCGCCACGTATTCTGCACGGGCCACCTTAATCCCTCTGTTTAAGGAAGTAGCTAATCCACGATTATCCTGCGGAATCGATATGATTCGCTTGTCTTCATAAGAGTCAATAATTCTTTGGGTTTCGTCTGTAGATCCATCGTTGATAATAATAAACTCAAAATCAATAAATGATTGCTTAAGAATACTGTCAACGGCTTCACGTAAATACCGCGCCCCGTTATATACAGACATGATAACAGCTACTTGAGGAGCTACTGTATTCACTTATTAAGACCAAGCAAATAAAATAATTGACTAAATCGGCGTTGATAGGTGTGGCTATGCAGAGACCTCATATGACCCCGATGGCGAATTGCCTCGCCCTCATGAGGATGGCTTAAATAGTAACGAACTTTATCCAGCAACTCATATTCATTTCGGTATACAATGACCTCTTTATCAATCTCAAAAAACTCCTCGAGCTCTTCACAATACCCCGTTAAATACAATGCGCCAGACATCGGGGCTTCAAAATCCCTCAGATGAAGATGCTGTTTTGAATATGCAGATAAATCGTGCTTATCGTATACCTCCAGAAAACCTAAACTTATTTTACTTTCACTGTATTTTCTATTCATTTCATCATCAGAGATTGGTGTATGCATTTGATCGTTATATTTACTGCGTAAGCGTTCGCATAAATCCAACCATGCCAGATTGGCAGACCATCGCGCTCTGCTTTCCATATTGCCCGCAATTAGAGAACGCAGAGCCATATAATAGCGGCGCCCCCGGCGCAATAACTCTCTCTTAAAACCACCATTTTCTCTCAAACGCCATCCTGGACCGTAGACGTGAATGTCAATCCCACTCTCCAAGAGCTGCCATATATAATTTGGGCGGCAGGCATAACACTGTCCAACAAATACAACGTCCAATGAGCGAAAAATATCCATTGGATAATAGTATTTTGGATTAGCAGCCATTGGAAACCAGATAGGATTGGCGCTTATTTGCTTAAACTTGTCGGCTGCATCTTTTTCAGAATGTAGATTATAATCAAAATGAGGGGAAAGATCATCAACAAGATCGAACTGATGGGTGTTATTACATGAGAAATTGCAAGTAGGAACGCCCGTGCGTCGAACTTCATCAATCACTGAATTTTCTACCATGCCATCCTTCAAGTAGGTAAAAAACAGATCAAAAGGCCGCTTTGCATTCTCATATTTGAAAGTATCCAGCAATACTTGGCTAAAGGAAGCACGCAATACCGCATTATGGCGGGCTGCAACGGCCTCCTCAGCACGGAAAAGAAAGACTTCGTGTTCGAGGTCAATAAGTGGTTCGTAGAGATTACGCAGCCAAATAAGGCTTGATATCAAGCCCCCTGTTGCCGCTGCGGTCAATACTTCAAAGATTCTCATGAGTCGCTATCCCACCGACACAACAAGAAAAACCCAATCATAAAAAAACGTATATATCCGAATAAATCTTTAAACAATTGAAAAATCAAATAGTTGCACTGACCAGTGACGGATATAATCAAGTAATAACTGGACTTTAGTTATCATTGGCTCGTTCGGATTCAGGATTTTAACCAGCCATTTTTCTTGCCACTACAAAATAGCCAACCGTGTCGGCAGAATCGATTCCAAATTTATCAAGAATCATCCCAATTAAAGGGAAAAGAATTGCCAATGGCATTATTACAAGCCATAATGGGCTGATCAAAAGTCGGATAATCAGGTTTTGATTATTTTTAAATGGATTTATTAACGAACAGAAGTGCAAACATTCCTGGCCAAAATGGCTAAAAAAACCCTGATTTGCTTCAATACTTTGGATTGTGAAACCTATTTCGGGAAGAAATTTATGATACCAATGAGCTGTAAAGCCGCCATAAAAATGATATGGTTCTTGATGAAGACGAGAATTGAGTGGGGCTGTCAGGAAGAGAATCCCCTGAGGCTTTAGAATTCGGTAAAATTCATTAATTGCTTTAATTGGTTCAGGAATATGTTCAAGGACTTCGGTGCAAATAATTACCTCAAATGTGTTCGAGTCAACGGGTATATTCGTAATATCTGATATATAATCAAGTTGCGTGTATTTTCCCTTCAGTTTTGGTGTTTTCCCAAAATCATGTGCATTATAATTGCAGTGGGAAAAATAATTTCTATATCTTCCAGTACCAGCCCCGACGTCCAATACATTAACCTGATGTGGTATGGTAGCAGCGTGTCTTTTTACCCAAAGATCACGGTTATATTGATTGAATCGATATATGCGGTTGTAAAATGATTTTAACCAATCAAAGATCATTATAGAATTTCCAAAACAACCAGAACGCAATATTATTATTCAATACGGTACAATCACGGTGAGAAGAAACGTAACATCCTACGTATGCGTCTGCTAATCTTATTCACAGCTTCAAGTAAACTATAAGGCGGTAGATGAGTATCGCGTATGCGAGACAATTTTTTCAAACAGAATTCATTGTAATTTCCATAGAGATTACGAATTCATATCTGATTTGAAATCAATCCGCCAGTTAATGGCGTGCTAAGTGCCTCAAAAATCCTCATTTCGATATCATTGATCGTCTGGCAAACAATTATTTTTAACTGCGGCCACAAAAAATGCATGGCCTGCACCTAATTTGCTGAAGAATTGCCGTGTTGGGCGATATTCAAAACGTCTCATTTTGCTTCGCCAGAAATTGTCTGCTGAAACCAATTGATCCTTGGTGCCTTTTTCCTTTAGGTAACGAATCGTAGCTTCATAGAAACGAGCATAAATTGAATAGGGATCGCCACCTGTTCTATAACAGGTAATCGAAAAACCGCTCTTTTCGAGATAACACCTGATCGTACGGTAGGAAAAAATATAAAGATGTCTTGGTACATCCTCGCGGTTTGGGAAAACGTAATTTAACACACATTCTCGATTCGGCGAACTTATAACAATCAAACCATTTCGTTTGAGAATTCGATTAGCTTCCTGGAGAACAGCCATAGGGTCGTGTACATGCTCAAGTACATTCCATATGTGCACGACATTAAAAAAACCATCAGGATACTGTGCAGCATGCAGGTCGGTAGCAGAGATATTCACACCTTTTATGGCTCCCGCAGTTTTTGCTCTTATAGGGTCCGGCTCACAACCATAACATTCAAAGCCATATAAACGCATCTGACCAAGATAGCAGCCGTTCCCACATCCAATGTCCAATATCTTACCAATCTTTTTAATGTCATATAGGAGATTGCACCATACAATCCAACGCCAATGTAATTCAAAAGGCAATAAGCATTTTGCAAGAATATTGTATATGCTGCCCGTGTACCTGAAGGATAGCCATTGTTTCATAAATAGGTAATATAATCGTTTTATAAAGGCTGGGTCTTTAAATTTGTGATAATGTGCCGCTCCATAATCGGCATAATATTGGACCATTTCATCCTTGGACGGTCGAGGATTCATAAATGCAAGTCCACAGTCAATGCATTCTACAAATGTAAATATTTTGTTGTTAGAGTGGTAGGTCTCTATAATTTTATTCTTTCCTCCATTGCAGAGGTTGCATTTATCAAGAGTTTCCATTTTTTAATCAATGTTTGGAAGGCATGTTCAATATTATCTATTTACTATTCACTTTGTTAACCTGTTGTACGTTTTTAAATAGATAAATTGTTTCATTTATATCCTGTTTTATTGAGACGTTAATATCAAATCCGAGTGCCAGTGAATGAAAACGATCATTGGAAACTTCATAGTACAACTGATTCACCAGCCCGCCCTGATGCACTCAACTACATACTCGACATCCTCGTCGGTGAGATGATTGTGCATGGGGATAGAAATATAGGTTTGGGATAGCTGGTCAAGGTTGGGTAAATCTTGCCTCAAACCGCCAAATACCTTGTACTGGTCGTTGCGGACATGAACAACGGATACTTCAACACCTTTTGCGCGCATACCGATACAAAAATCATCGCGATGCTCTACATTTAATGTGAATAATCCATAACCGCTGGTGCGGTCGTCTCGCTGCTCAAATAGTGTAACACCAGGAACCCCTTTCAGTGCTGAGCGATAAAGTGTCGCAATCGCCTGCCGCCTTTCTAGGAGTTTGGGAAACTCATCGAGATGCGCGACACCCATTGCAGCCGTTACATCCGTCATATGGTAACCATAGCCGGTTTCCCAAGTTTCATATTCATAATACCCGTTCACCAATAGCTTTCGCCGCACTCGATCAATACCAAACCACCGACGGCGGCGAGCGGACTCAAAATCGTCTTCATTTTGTAGCGTTAACATCCCTCCCTCCGCTGTGGTTAGGGTTTGGAAGGCATAGAACGAGAATGAAGTAAAACGTGAAATAGTGCCAATTTGTCGTCCGCGATAGGTTGCGCCTAACGCTTCATTTGCTTCTTCGATCACCGTCAACCCATGACGGTTGGCAATCGTATACAATTCATTCATATCACAAGGATAGCCGCCCCAGTGGACACACAAGATTGCTTTTGTGCGCTCGGTAATTCGATGCTCAAGATCAGCGGGATCAATATTAGCTGTATTGGGTTGGACATCGGTAAAGATGGGGCGTGCGTACTGTTCCAAAATAGAGTGATTGGTAGCTTGCCACGTCAGCGGCGTGGTGATTACTTCGTCGCCAGGGCCTACGCCAGCCAACGCGAGTGCTAGCCTCAAACCAGCGGCGCAGTTGACCACAGCCACCGCATATGGCGCACTTAACATCTGAGCAAAACGCCTCTCAAACTCCGCCCCCCCCAGACCCTGGCCAATCCAGCCGCTACGCAGGGTCTTGACTACCGCAGCAATTGCGGCTTCAGAAACGTAAGGACGCATAATAGGCACTTTAAGGAATTTCATAGTTCTAGCTCATATGTTTCTTGGCAATCACGAGGAAGTCATAAACAGTAATTAATCCGCCGTTCGGGTCATGATCAACCCCCTGTTTCAGAAAGTGCTTCTTCCGGAAGAATGTGCTCGTGTATTCATCATCCAATTCAAATTCTCCTATGGGTCAAAACACAGGACTGGCGCGTATTTATTCGTATGAGTGTGCCGCTTATCAATCAATTGATTTATAGACTCATGCACTCTCATAGTTGGCCGGAATTGTCCTTTCAGCCTCTCGATCAAGGGCTTGGATTCACCATTGCCAAAGATAATCCCTACATTATACAGCCTGCCAAACCGCTCCACGTAGGATATCCGTCTATTGTCCAGAACCATCCGCATAATTTTGGATGTCTTAAAGAGGTTTTGTAACTTCTTAAAAAAGTTGGAATCTCGCAACTGAGTACCAGGTTGCCTTGTCATTTTCTCACCACCCTTTGCGAACGCTATCAACCACCTGCTCCACATCTTCATCAGTTAGCTGGTAGTGAAGCGGCAAACATATCATTGTATTTGTCAGTCGTTCCAAGTTAGGTAGATCAGTGCAACGTGGTCCGAAGACAGTATTGTTATCAATGCGCAAATGTACCACCGATGTATCCACACCACGCGATTGCACGGCACGCACAAAATCGCAACGACGTTCTACGTGCACGCACATAGTCCAATACGCACTTTCGCGGTCGGGGTTTGCTTCAAACAACGTCAACCCTGGCACGTTAGATAATTCACCACGATAGCGAGCGTTGATCTTTGCTAGGCGGTTATGAATGGATGGAAATTCATCCATGTGTTCGGTACCCAACGATGCCACTACGTCGTTCATGTGGAACTTGTAACCAACTTCTGTAATATCCCACTCTGGCTCACCCAACAAAGTGGATTTGCGGTTGATGCGGTCAATGCCAAACCAACGCCTGCGCCGCGCTGATTCTGCCAAATTGTCATCATGAATACACAACATCCCTCCATCTACAGTAGTAAGTTGCTTAACAGCCTGAAAGGAAAAACACGTTATATGCGAAATGGACCCGATAGGATACCCCCTATAATGAGCACCTAATGCTTGCGCAGCATCTTCTATCACTGTTAATCCATGTTTATTAGCTATTGCAAGGATTTCTTGCATATCACATGGATAACCAGCCCAATGTACAGGCAGAATTGCTTTCGTGCGCGGGGTGATACGCCTCTCTATGTCAGACGGATCCAGGTTTCCTGTCATATACTGAACATCAGCGTAAACTGGCTTGGCGCCTGCCGATAAAATTATATGACTGGTAGCAACAAATGTCTGGGCTGTTGTGATCACCTCATCCCTAGCTCCAACGTCATATAACGCTAAAGCAAGCGCGAGTGCTGATGTTCCGCTATTTACTGCGATAGCATGGTTTGCATGCGTAAAGTGAGCCATTTTACTTTCAAATTCTCGAACTATAGGTCCATCCCCAACGTAACCACTTCGTAATGTGGCAGTAGCGCGTTTGATAGCGCGCTCTGAAATATAAACTGCAAAAATTGGTATCTTTTTTTTAGGTGATTGTTCATAATATGTTTCCATATTTTGCTCTTGCGCTTTTTGCATACCCTCCTCCTTATATTTGAATTTGACTAGTGTATTTGGATAAATGCCGCTTGATCTTACAAAAAGAGGAGGAGGAACAGATGAAAGGTGTCAGGAACATCTTCCGTGATGACATCCAAGCGTTTTAAGACGATTGATGATCGTCATTTATTGAATGAAATTCTTATTGTAGCAATTGAGGTATAAAAGGTTAATTTGTTTAAAATAGACCTCCACTGTATTATAATAATATTTTTAAGAATATCGATACAGCCTTCGCATTATCAGTCTCTTCAACTTACCAATTCCCTCTTGTAATCCATACGATGGGAGAGTTGTATCGCGAAGCCGAACCATTTTCATCAAAATTGATGCCGTAGGGATAGACCCTTTCCAAATAGACAATTGTTTTTCTATCTCCGCCAAAAACTGTTTGGCACGATGATTCCAAGTATGTTCAGCTAATGCATGATCTCTGGCCGCGATCCGGAAAGATTCCGTTTCTTCTGGATGTTCCAAATAATACATGATTGCAGACACCCATTCGTCAGGTCGATCAACAGCTATGACCTCAGACTCATCAAAATATGGCCTCACCACCTGAGGGGCGTTGCTGACTTGTAAACAACCAGCCATCGCTAGATCAAAAAGCCGTGGGTTGGCGTCTAATCTCAGATCTTTTCCCACCCTCTCTTCATCATTTGAAATGTTGATACAAATATTGGTCAAGTTGTACAAAATATTCAGCAAGTTTCCCCAGGCAATTGACTGATTGGGGAAACCATAGCGCTCCCAACCCGGTCCTATGAACAACATTTTTCGAGAGTGCGCTACATGCATCAAGGGCTTTACATAGTTGTGACGTCCAGATCCGCTGCCTGCATTACCCACGAAGACCACATCGTATAGTTTTTGCATTTTCAGTGGTCGCATGATCACTGGATCGGAAGCAAAAGGAAGATGAAAATAAGGAATCCCTATATTAGCGTACATTCTGGTGGTGAAATTAGACATATCAATGCCGTAGACGAAAAGAATTCGATCACGCCAACGCTCAAGAAACCCCTGCCTAAACCAACTTTTCGCAGGACCAACATATAGAATCACTGGCCCGTCAAATGCTTGCATGGCAATAGCTGAAGACTTATCCTGACTACCTCCAGTTGTTACAACGAGAATATCAGCATCCTTATTGGGAGTCTTTGCGCTATATGTAACGGTGCATCCCAATTCTCTGAGGGCATTAAAGAAACTTGAATACATTCCACCAAACCAGGCATTAACGATAGGATGATCAAGTCCCAATAAGAAGAAGTCTATCGTCAGATTTCTTTGTGTCGCGGCCATATCAAGCCAAAATATCGTTGATCCGATGTTCAACTTTTTTCATGTAGGAATCCAAATTATAGTGTTCTTTTGCATGTTTGATTGCAGCTCGTTTATAAAGATGTTTATTCTTTTTGAACTCTTCCAGCGCACAGGATATATTTTCTGTAGTAATCTTTTCAATAAATAGAAAGGGGGGATAGTGCGTATCCGGATGATCAATATTTGTGAATACTGCCAATCCAGCCCAAAGGTAAGAAGCAATTTTGCCTGACGAAAAAAGGAGATTATCCCAATCCGTAGTGTTTATATAATTTTTATAGAGTGCCAAACCAATGTCAAACTGGGAAAGGAATTCCAAATATCGCTCGCTGTCGTAATAGGATAAGTCGATATAAACGTTTTCCATTCGCCTTGTTTTGGAAACGATGTTTTTAAAATAATCCTCGGCACCTGTCTTATGTCCATGCAAACAAAGTTGTGCTTCCGAATTTACATCAATTTTTTTAAAAGCGTCGATAAATTCAGACAAGCAAGACCATTCAGCAAAATATCCAGAGTGAATAATCTTCAATGCTCCACCCTCATGTGTGTTGTTTAGATATTCTTGAAGATTAGAGGGGGGGCGGATCGAAACTGGCACGTATTCGAAATCGATAGGCATCTCAAAATACCTTTCCAAGTCTCTTCCCCGTTCCTTGCTGGCGATTATAGAAAATGCACAACCGGCAATGGCACGCTTCACATAGGTAATGTCGAAGGGACGGGTGCAAGCTGTCCCTTCAAGGGAAAAGTAAACACATTTCCTCAAATCATACCCCGCTTGGACAACTGCATCCAATGACCAGAATTCAATGCAAATAACACACTCATAACTATTTATAATTCTTTTTACTTGTGCACAAAAGAGCTTCTTATCAAGCTTCATAAATTCACTGAATCTGTTTCGTAAATATCGCCAAAAGGGGTATCTCAGTGGCGCGGATTTAAGCTTTATGATTCTTACCTTAGGCAGATTGAACGACCGACTTCTTACAAGCTCACCTACAATAAGATCTACCTCATATCCCGCACCAACTAAGTAAGAACTTAGGTTGGTTATCGTCGGAGAGGTTTCGGGTGGATAATCATAAGATATTATGGCAATTTTATGGTTATTTAAGAAACTTCCCATAAATAGCTTTCTCCGCTTTTGGGGCAAATTTCAAATACGCGTTACACAGAGCTGCCAGTAAAAGCACGTAGTGTAGAGAATCAGATCCTGCAAGACTTGCGACAAGGACTCCGATATAGCTTATAGTCAATGAAAACCCTACCCAATAAGTTGACGGATATAGTTGATATTTCAAGTAATTAAACAGAAGAAATATCTGCCGGAGAATCATACCCAGCAAAATTATGGTAGGGATTAGACCCATACGCATAATCCATGCGATTATGAAGTTATGTGGAGTTTTATAGATTAATGAGTATCTCCAAAACTCCAATGACAAATCCGATCGAAGTCCAATACCAAAAAATAAGTAATTATCTATAATATCCAGAGATAATCCCCACCATTGAAGGCGGGCAATAATATTAGCAGGACTAATGAAACGCTCTATTTCACCAGTTTCCAGTAGATACGGCAAACCAAAAAAGAAGAACATAAAAGCCCCAAGACCTCCGATAAGCAATACAATCATCGCATTCTGTATTTTTTTTCCTATCTTGATTTGCGATGTCCGTAGTAACAATAAAATGCCAACAACAATCATTGCTGTAAAGGCAATATAGGCGCTTCTTGAAAACGTCATAATCATTGCCAATGCATTTCCAATAAATAGCAATGATATAATTTCTCTCCCTTTTTTCAGAAAAAAGGGGGCACTTAGAAAACCCAGGCATGCCAATAACTGAACTGCCGCTCCCCCGGTAAGGCTCGTCAACCTTTCTGTCTCTTCGAGATATTGCCCCCCCTCAGTTACCATAGAAAAATCAGCAAGTTTCTCACCTGTTGCAATTTGATAAAACCCAATTAGGGAGCAGGTGACGGTGACCGCAAGTACAAACACTTTCAGAATCTCAATAAAACGATCCCACGATTTCATATATAGTTGCAGGAGAATGATAAGACCGATCGTTGTATTGACAAGAATATATTGAGTATAACCGGCAAGAGATATTGGATTTATACCTAACGCAACATTCCCATGTGCTAAATCTGAAAAAAACATCAACATCAAAAAAATAAGTGTCAATCCGAAACTCGGTATGTTTCTTTGTTTATGGAAGATATTCAGAATAAATAACCCAAGCAAAGCTAACCGCGTCAATTCACCAATCTTAACTACACGATGGGGCACTACCAAGGGTGAAATAACGAAGTACAGGACAAAAATTATGATTGGAACTACGTACTTCGGTGCCTTAGCAGGTACACGAATTGTTAAGATTTGTTCAGATAGTCTATATAAATAATATCTCATTCTACAATGTTTATCTCTGTAGCAAGTGGCTTTGCTAAAAAGCGATTTATTCTAAATAAGTATCTTTCAATACATAATTTAGTAATTCAGGATCGCGTCTCACCTCAATCTGATGAAACTCCCACCCTGCCTGAAAGGCAGCATTAATCTGGGCGTAAATATGTTTGTAAGGTCGCTGTTTCATCGAATCAATCGTAACCCTAAGCCGATTAGCTATAATTCTCATAAGATCCTTAATTCTCATCTCACTGAGCCGCCTCAGAGAATCTGATAAGGTCTTTTTCTCACCATTAGTAGTTCCAGTATCTCCACCAAAGTGCAATGAGCGAATATGAGTAAATGAACTGCTAATACCTTGGTTGTATGCTCGCTTGCAAAAATACTCGATCGTCATCCTTTCGGCTGGAATGACATGGTATACTGTTGCTTTTGGATCGTAATATGCTATAAGGTTAGCGTTTGAAAACCTCTTCATTAATGCCGTTTCACCATCGCCGCGATAACGAATTAATTCCAAAGGCATACCATCCGGATGAAACCCCCCTAAGTCAAATAGCAGACGCTTGGGTAAGAAACAATTCCCGCCGAAGACTAAACATGAATCAATTCGTATTCGATCTTCACCGAGGTTCAAAAGACCTAAATAACCTAAAACTCCATCTTTGTTCATCATCCCCAACCAGTCGGGAACCTCGGCTTCCCATCTCGGTAAGATCCTTCCAACCACTGCTTGAGCTTTTCTTTCTACCAGCATCTCAACACCTTGTATCCAAGTAGGTGTCAAAATCATGTCGTCGTCGAGATAACCTAAGAACTCGCCCTTTGCCTCTGCCGCTCCACAATGACGTGCATGATGCAAACCCACCTTCGCTTCAAAAATATAACGAATATCAAGTGGCGATGTAAACATCATTTGTCTAACTACCTCAAAGGTATTGTCTGTTGAACCGTTGTCAACAATTATCACTTCCCATTTGAACGGGACAGCCTCCTGCTCCGCCAGAGAATTAAGCAGGTCTGTCAAAAGCATCGACCTGTTTCGAGTAGGAATTATCACTGAGAGGACCAAAGACATTTCATTATAAGAACTGGTGTCCTGGTGCATGGCAAAAGTTCCACCGATAATGAAAATGTAATGGCGGATTTTTCATTCCGATAAGACAATAAGCAAGGCCAACCGTTCTAAACCACGTATAAAACACGTTGCTTTCGTTAGGTGCACTGAACATCTGTGGATGCCCCATCGTCAGTGCCTCATGACGTCGGAACACCCAACCTCCATCACCGTTCAGATTCTGCAAAATGGCAGGCAATGCCCTTTGAAGTGAAGCTTGAATGTCATCGTACCTATAATCGGTTAACCGGCTGAGGCGAACTAAGGGATCAACGCTGTCAATATCTTCGCACGCACTGGAATTCCACTGCGCACCGTAACCACCTAAAATATTCTGGGTCTTCAACACATTGTCAATAACTCGTTCAATGTGATGGATAGATCGGTGATCGTAGAAATAGAGCAACCAAAAATGATAACCCGCCTGGACACCCAATGAAAGTTCCCTTGGCGTTTCAAAGTGGTGGCCATATAACCCCGTTCCTGGATCCTGATGAGCATCGAGAACCTCAAATAATATCTCGAGAAGCGCACCTGCCGTTGCCGAGTTTTGATAATCACGGGCATATTGCAACATTACGCCGATGTTTTGAATCTCGTTGCTCGTATTATCTACATTTACGCTCCAATCGCGTGAGCAAAGATATTCACGAAATCGGTCCTTATTTTTAAAACGCTCTAAATAACATATTTCTTTCCGTGCCGGTTTATTATAAAGTGCAAGGGTCATCAGTGCGTGCAGGGTTAAGTGTCTCCATCCCCACCAATCACAGGTCTCCGCCATTGGACATGTGATTACCGGGTCGCGGAATAAGCCGTCATCGCTCTGGAATCTCAGTACAAACTCAAGTTCTTCGTCAATGTACTCATCAATAAAACCATAGAGATGTTTAAGGAGCAATGCAGCTAATGTGGCATAGAGCACCGGCTTGGTGGTACAGGCAGAGTGGCGGTAACCGACAAACTCCCCGGTATGGTACACACGTAGACTTGCAAGATACCCCAGCGAAATGCGCTGGATGTCATCAAGATTTATAGACTGATGAAGTGAGTAATTTTTATACCCAGATATACGCCGTACGCGCTGAAGATGAGCATCGGTCAGTATTACATAACGACGGACTTCAATATAGCTCTTGCGAATCACACGCTTCAATATACGCTTAACCGAAGACTGAACAGCTCTTCCTAAACGGCTGTATAATAAAAGCCATACCCATATGATGAACGCCTGTAAAGGTGCACCGTTACGTGCGATCGTAACACTGAAGCGCATTGTTTGCAACAGGGTGAAGAGATGTAAAAAACCCCGTATGTACCGCATTTGAAATGAGCTGCAAAGCCTGAAATCCATTAGGTGTTGTAACCCAATATTGAACTGCGTTCGAGCCTCTGATTTCAGCCCCCAACTTAAAAAATTCTCCATTAAAAAAAAATCATGGCGAACAATACACAAATTTTTCAGGCTGTAGTATTTTTTAGGCAACGAATTATCAAATATCATCTCGATTACAGGCAAAAATCGCTGTTGTTGGTTAGCCGTTGTCTTAGTGACTCGATTGCTTGATTCTCGAGTACCTACAAGAATGTCCTCGATACGCCCAAAGCGCGCACCCATTTTGGCACAACGTGTCCAGAATTCCCAGTCCACAGTTTGCTTCAGTTCTAAGGAAATGAGACCCACTCGGTCGAGTAGTATCTTACGAAACATCATTGCATGCACAGCAAAAATATTCCCTAGAAGTAACGTTTTTAAATAGTCATCTGGTTCCGGAGCTATAACAGTATGTATCCTTTTATCTTGTTCATCAATCCAATCCCATGATACATGGACAATATCAAACATGGTGTGATCTTCCAGGTACTTTACAGCCCTCTCTATGTATTTTGGATAGATGATATCGTCCCCATCAAGAATGACGATATACTCACCCTGTACTTCTCTTAGCCCTCGGTTTATCGCCGAAGCAACACCACTGTTCTGTTGCCCAATCATCTTTATCCTGTGATCGGAGCTCGCATAGCCATAAATGATTTCTGAAGAACGATCTGTGGAACCATCGTCAACAACAATTATCTCAAGGTTTTGGTAACTTTGCTGCAAAGTGCTCTCCAGCGTTTTTTTAATGAAATCTTCTTTGTTATAGACTGTCACAACAATAGATACAAGGGGAGTAGATTCCATACCCTATACACTCACTTAAAATCCAACTCCGCGTATTCTTCGTCAAGATGTTTACGACGTGAGCCACTCCCAAATGGTTTTATTAAAGCATTAACTGTTTCAATACTTGAGATAATAGTATCCTCCATGCTCACATAATCCCAGAGACCGTAGCGACCGATCGGATAGATACAGCTTTCTCTCAGCAAGCGGAAGATCTTATCGACTGTTGATTGACGGATATGATTAAAATGGACGTAAGCACAAGGAATCCATTCCATACAGAGAATCTCACATTGACTACGACTTACCCATTTTAGTTCCTCTAGAACTCTAAAAATCTTTTCAAAAGTATCGATAGGGTTAGGCAATGGAGACTGATTTATATTAACCGCCATTTCTATATATAATGAGGTCTTTCCTGGTGGCACTATGTACCTGCTAAAATTGGAGTAAATGCCCAACCGATAGAATGGTATCTTCTTATCAGGTACATATACCCAATGTGCGTCATTAAGATCGTCAATCACAGTCCCTCGCACAAGAACATTAACACAAAGGACCATAGTATTAACAAGATTTACAGAGAGTTTCCGAAGAACCTCGTTATCAGAACGTTCGCAAAATTCTTTCAACGGCATTGAGAACAACAGCTTGTCGAAACCGAAATCTCCACATCGAGTTCTTACCAAACGTTTGTCAATATCTACTTCTTCCACTATTACATTGGTTCGCACATGACATAGACCTCTTGCTAATCCTCGGGCCAGTAGCCCAATGCCGAAATATTTGGGATACCAGAATGTTGAATTATAGCCAGTAGAGAGATTGGCACCTTCAGTAGCATATCCTTGCTCGATTATCTTAGCTTCTGGTTTTGGGAAAAACTTTTTAACTGAATCGACTCCTAATGAGTCGAGTTCTGTTGAGAAAAGTTTTTCATTATACGGAAATAGAAAATATTCACATATGGAGTTTCCGAACCCAGTAACTAAATATTCGCGCAATGTCTTTGGATTCTTGATTATGAGACGGCTGCGAAAGTCCCCGATACAACGCTGGCGTATTTCTTCTGGGCAGTAGTAAAGATTATATTGAAAAGGTGCTGGAATAAAATGTCCTTTGAGAAAAACTAAAGCCCTACGGTTAATGCGCTGCCAATCATTGTCGTCCAGATTGCCATACGGAATCTTGGAAGGACTATCATATTGGGTTAGATGCAAGAGATGTCCTGTATAATCAAATATAGTATCGCCGATAATTATTGACCGTGTCAAACCGCCCAACTCCTGGTTCTTTTCCAGTAGTAGGTAATCGATACCGTGAGCCTGAAGTTGTTGTGCTGCAGCACAGCCAGCAATACCACCGCCGATTATTAATACGTCTTTTCTCTCAAGTGGCATTAAAATTCCTCAGGCACTTCGGTGGCGATGAGGTTGAAATCAACATTAGACAATTTCAGAGTTCCGTCAAGTAACTTAACAAATAGCGATTGCAAGATTTGAGATGATTTAAATATCCTACATCTTTTGCACAGAGTCTTTCCAATTTTTTCACCAGCTCTTCTGGTCCCTCCACCGTTGATGATGAACCAACTCTATAAGTATAATCACCCAATTCACGCACATACTTGTAAAGGCCCCGATATAACAACGTAGGTTTTCTAAAGAGAAGTGCTACCAGAGTAGCTGAACCAGGCTTACCCAAGTCCACAATGAGATCGGCCAAAATAACTGCATCTTCTAACCGACCAGATAAAATGGTAAGATTGTCCACTCCATTTCTTAACGCCTGCCCTCTCACCCATTTATCATAGTTATTCTTGTGTGATTTTACCACCAGATGAATGTCAGGATGCTCTTTCAAATAATTAAATACACAGTCCCATAGGCAATATAGAGCATTATAGTCAAACTCGTTAAGAATATGCATCCGTGCGGAAGTGGTCATAAACAGTACAACAAAGGGCGTCCTAATGGATAATTGGTCTCTTTTTTGAGCTATAATTATCTGTTTTTCGTTTTCCGTTTTACTTAGCCATTCATTCGCTACTCTGATTAGACCCGGGTCGGAGGATATGCGTGTTTGTGTATCCCTTCCATAAAAATTTTCCACGACTTCACGCCACAACGAACCCGAAACAAGATAATGATCCGCGCGGTAATCAAATCCTTCGATGTTTGACATCCATCCATGAGGCCGCGCAACAACCTCTATCTGGTAGCGAGGAGCCAGTTGCTCTATAGCACGTTCACGTATGCCATTGTAATCTGTCACAACTATTGTAGAACCAGCAAAATGAGCAAGAATCCTATCCATCACCTTTGTTTGCCATAATGAATGTCGGAATACCTGTCGGAAACCTTGCATTGACTTTGTCAAACCATATCGCCTTATAATTTTAATGTTATCCAAGAGCTCCAACAATTTTTCAAATAATCTGTCAGTCTGGCGGATCTCTTTCAAAGTCAAAGGTGACATAGGATTTTGCTTCAAATAATCATTTATCGAAAACCGTTCTACTTTTCCATATTCGTCCCTGTAAATTAACCCACTACGCATTGTATTTACATCAATTCCCTCTGTCATCCATAATGGACTACATGCTCTTTCCAACGCCAATTGTATTGCATCAGGAATAACAATAAGGCCATCGTAGCCACTGCCAAAAGCAATAATCTTTTTCTTATCAACATTTTTTAATTCTTTAATAGCTTTTTGTGGGCTAAACTTGTGAAACGAAAAAATGGAAATTTCTTTTAAATATCTAATCAGATTCTTATGAATGCTTACCTTTAATAACCTTCTTGTCGATTGATTGAAGCTGGTGTTACCTAAAGATTGAATGGCAAAAGGACCGTGTCGGCCTGTAAACTCCAACATCTTTGCAGATATAAAGTATGGATTTGTCAAATCAGCTTGAGATATTGCATCTGTGCAAGGATATTTGAAGTAAGCTAACGAAGATTTTGTTCCTGTGTCCATAATACGTTCCAATACAATATTCAACGCATATACTTCCACCAAAAATAACCAAAAGAATACTTTAAAATAGCGTGCCAGATTAACCGGTAGCGGTCCTTCAACTTTGGGAAACGAATTTACGATCCTGCTGATTTCCTCAAAAGACTTCCTATATATAGAATAAGCTTCATCTGCTGAGATGTGCTGACTGAATATATTTATTTTGACTCCCTCATCCATAAGGTTCAAAAATTCCTGAGAGTACAGGGTATATATTTCAATATCATCAATTTTGTCCTTCAATAAACGGCGGGCAAGGTTCAACTCTTCCGAATTCCTTATGAATAACACCTTACGCATAAATATACCTTTTATACTTTATGATGTTTGTAATTCCATCGTACTGTCTATTACTCAAAACATTCCTTTGATAAAATTTGATATTTTTCTACATCTACTTTCAATTTTCTTCCAATAATTTCATAAAACAATTCTGCTCCCAACCCTATGCATGGTCTGAGTGTTACTATATCTTCTTCTCTAATCACTTCACCTGCCTTCAAGTTTCGTGCAGGATATAAGCCCCTCCGAAAAGAGATGACATGATTTGATTCGATTTCTGCTCGGGTGGGTGTCTTGTCAAATCCGCCCTGTAGTTTTTTTATCTTTTGAATTTTCTCGATGAGCATCTGAATCTCCGTCTTCGTCAATGAGACAAAGTGGTCGCGGAAGGTTTTCCCTTCTCGTCTATCCGTAAAATGAATTTCGATGATTTCCGCACCCATAGCAACGGCTGTCTCAACAGCAGTTACGCCAATCGTATGATCAGAGTAGCCGACAGGTAATCCGGTTTTTTCTCTCAGAGTAAGCATTACGTTCAGGTTGGCATCTTCATCGGGTATCGGATACATTGACGTACATTGAAGCAATGCCAACTTCCTTTCAACCCGGTAAGAGGGATCAATGGAATAAATGAATTCCATCGTATGGAGCACCTCTTCGAGATCCGCCAGACCAGTGGAGAGAATGATTGGCTTTCCAATCTCTGCAATTCTCTTGATGGTACTGTAAGCGGTTAGATCACCCGAACCGATTTTATAGATCGGCATGAACTCGTCTATGTAGGAAAGAGCATCAATATCCCATACGGACGCCATAAATATAACGTCTAACTGCCTGCACAGCTTGGCGAGATCGATAAACTGATCCCTTGTGAGCTGGAATTTTTTGAAGTGCCTGTTCCGATCCGGGTCAATCAGGGGGTTAACCAGATGATCTCCTGAGTAGATCTGGAACTTGATCGCATCTACGCCCGAGTCGGCGGCGAGCCTTGTTAATCTCTGGGCATACTCAAAGTTTCCTTCATGGTTGCCACCGATCTCGGCAATGACAAATACGCCATTTTTCCCCTCAAAGTATTTCATGACTTCACCATGAATTATCATTTAATTATTGCTGAACGTGCGATCATTTCTGCAATTTCCCAATCCCATTTCGAGGTAACAGATACGGAAGAGCGCAGGTCCATGATGATATGTCCGATTCTACCCCCAATAACCTGACGGTGTTTTTCGAGATAATCCCGTCGTACGACGCATAGTTGTCCGGTGGACTTAAAGATTTCTTCTCGTTCGAGGCGGAGTCTGCCAAAATTCGCCATTGGCTCTAAAGTGCCGCCATTGTGTCGATAAAGGACGCTCCTTTCGGGTCTTACCCCAATTACAGTATCCGTTTCGAATATTTCCAACAAATAAATGGCATTATCGATTTGTTCCGCCGCTCTGAACGGAGATTCAATGTAAAGAAGGGTGATGACATCGGGTGAAGGGAATTTCGATTCGACCATCTGAAGTGCGTGAAGAATTGTGTCTTCGATGTATGTGTTATAGAGGGCTAAACTCTTATCCCGTTTAACCACAAGTATCCGATTCCCATAGATTGTGTCGAGATGCTCGATGATATGAGGGTCAGGCGTAGTCACGACCACTTGACTAATTCGCTTTGCAGCAAGTGCAGAATCGATTGTCCACTCGATCAGAGGTTTTCCTGCTAAAGGTCGTAAAGCCAGAGAACCAGGGTCGGTGGATTCGCCCCGGACGGGTATTACGGCAAGAGCGGTTAGTTTTCTGCCATTCATTGTCGCATGTTTTTCCAATATCCGGGAACGGGTCTGCAGGACCCTCGTCTCGTCTTTGGTCAGGCTCATGGCATGCTGCCTATAATAGAAGAGTGGCAAATTGACGTTTTGCACCTTGTATTGCCTGGTGAAGCGAATCCACAAATCATATCCGTCCTGGCACCGGAGAGATTCGTCGTAACCACCTAACTCTTCTAAACATTTCTTCCGTATCAACGTACAGGCGCCATGAGCAGGCTGATCTAAAAGAGAAACATTGTTGAAATTATGCCGACGCACGACCTCAATCAAATCCCCGTTT
>Ga0194125_10003778_pt1 | contig 24158 bp, 17 predicted proteins | sample TA2KigC250mmetaG_FD_148626 | JGI IMG/M metagenome (GOLD analysis project Ga0194125, IMG submission 148626) | Freshwater microbial communities from Lake Tanganyika, Tanzania - TA2015034 Kigoma Deep Cast 250m | ecosystem: Environmental > Aquatic > Freshwater > Lake | place: Tanzania: Lake... | reverse complement strand
CCTTAACCAACTTGCTCAACAAATCTAAAAGAAAGAGTATAGCCTTTTCTATTAAGCTATTCCCTCCCTATAATATAGCAAGCTCCCCCCTTGAGGGGGAGGGTTAGGGTGGGGGGTATAATGATTTAATGCGTTTGTATTAATCTTCAAATGGATCGAACAGTATTTTCATATCTTAAAAGAGTTTTGATTAAATTTGTATTAAATATTCTATAGAATTAAACCAAAATTTTAACAAGAAAATTTTGCCTAATACCACCCTCCATGTTTTTAAAGCAATCGCAAAGTACTGGGATAGCTCTCTCAAAGAATCTGAAATAGATTTTTCCCACCCCCTTTTGCTTCTTCAACAATTTTTTGTAGTGTAAAATATTTTGGGTAAATTTTAAAGTCGAAAGGCACTCGCCGTAGTAACCGTGCGCCAAGGCTCGTTCTTCGGCCAGGTGGTCACAGAGTCCAAGGGTATGGCAGCCGTGGACCTGAATGGCGCGGCGCCGGGGAAGATCGAGGTTACGATCACCAAGATTGGCTACCTCCCGATCATTGAAATGATAGACCCTCCACAACCCGGGTAGCCTGTTAAAATGAAAAATGGGTAGGGCCAAGCGAAGTATTTGATATGGCACGGAGTTTCGGCCAAATTTGCCCTCTGAAATAGGTAGCTGCAATAGCTGTATCAAGATAGAAAAAGGTATTTTACTTAACACCCACTTGAATTTCTGAAATTCACATTAGAATATCAAAGAATAGTAATATTTTTCTTCTTTTTCTTTCATTCGAACCGCTCCTTTCTCTCTCAAAATTTCAAGGTGTCCAATGGCTTCAGAGATCCCCAAAAAGACCTCAGAGGATGGGATATCAGGAAATAGCTCCATGGCAATTTCAAATGGGGTCTTTTCCCCTTTAGATAGGGAGGCAATGATTTGCCCCATCCTTTGTTCGTGATGGGCAAAGATATTCTTGATCAGTCCTTTTGCATCTGTGATCTCCTCTCCATGACCTGGAAGAAGGAGGGTGATATCCAATTTTTCAATTTTTTCAAGGGAAGTTAAGTATTCCTTAAGGCTTGGATATCTAAAAGGTTGGCCATATTCAGAGACATTTAGCATTGGATTCGGGGTGATCTCTTTTAAAAGATGGTCGCCAGTAAATAGAGCTTTCTTTTCAGGCCAGTAGAAACAGATTAATCCCGGACTGTGGCCAGGGCAGTGAATGGTCCTCCACTGCATCGAAGCAAAAGGGATAGGATCCCCGTCGCTTAAAAAAAAGGCCTCTTCCAGTGGATCGGCATAGGTTTGCATGGATTCGAGAAAACGAGTGGCTTCATTGATCAGAGTATCTGGAACTCCGTTTCTAAATAAAATTGATTTTAAAATGCCGAACAAGTGAATGATCGATCGAATCTTTCCATATTCTATTGAATGAATATAAATGGGAGCATCCGTGAGAGAAGATATTCTTTTGGCCTGGCCATAGTGATCGATATGGCCATGAGTGATCAGAATCCGCTCAATCGAAGAAAGATTAAAACCCAGGGAATTCAATCCTTTTTTCAATGCATCGAAAGAAGCTTCGGTCTTAATTCCCGTATCAACAAGGGTTCTTGGAGATTCATCCACAAAAAAGACATTCATTGTTTTTAGAGGAAAAGGGATGGGAAGTTCAATTTTATAAATTTTATCCAAAACCAGACTCATCCTCTCCTCCTCTTTTTCCCTTTTGCCCTCTCTATGGCCCTATCGGCAAGAATAGAGATTGGGTCGATGACCGGTACAGAAAGGTCTCCTTCCCTTAAGACAAGAGGGATCTCTGTGCAACCGGCGATAATCCCTTGAGCCCCTTGTTGAATTAATCGATCGGAGGCTTGAATAATAAGCTGCCTGGATATCTCTGAGGGACCAATGGCTTTGATACCTTGATTTCCGTAAATGGCCTCCATAATCCATTTCTTTTGAATATCTGGAGTTGGAAGAATAAGTTCAATACGAGTATGAGAGAAAGCCCTTTGGAAGATTCCACTCTGAATTGTTCCATTTGTTGCCAGAAGACCGATTTTTCGGATACCTTTTAACTTGACCTGGATGTGCTTCATTGTCTCCTCAACAATATGGAGGATAGGAATTTTGATCTTCCTCTGAAGGAGCTCAAAGAAGTGATGGGCCGTTATACAGGGAATGATGATGAAATCCGCTCCAGCCTTCTCCAGTATCTTTGCGCTTCGAACTAATTGAGGAAGAGGACTTGGTCCCTTTCCCTGGATGGCCAAGGTTCGATCTGGGATCTTGGGGTTATTGTCAATGAGGATCCTGAGATGATCTTGATCCTTCTTCGCCCTTGTCCTCCTCACGATTTTTGTGAAGAGATCAATCGTGGCCTCCGGTCCCATTCCTCCAAGAATGCCGATGATTTTTTCAGGCATCTTTATTATCCTTGATAAAAAAATCCCTCCTTCGACTAAGGTAGCGAAGGAGGGATTCCATTATTATACAATGGCCTTTCCAATTAATAGGTCATCAGGAAGTTTCTCTCCCTCTGTTTTTGCTACCAGCACTGCTGCAACAGCGTCATCGGTCACATTCACAGAGGTTCGAGGCATATCCAGAATCCGGTCAATTCCAGCAATTAAAGCAATTCCCTCGAGAGGAACACCGATCGCTCCTAACACCATACTTAGCATGATCAATCCCGCTCCTGGAACCCCCGCAGTTCCAATAGAAGCAAGGAGTGCCATGACTCCGATAACGATATAATGATAGAAAGAGAGTGAGATTCCAAAAGCATTGGCCAGAAAGATTGCGGAAACGGCTTGATACATTCCTGTTCCATCCATATTCACTGTTGCGCCCATTGGAAGAACAAAACTGGTCGTTCCATCCCCCACTCCAGCCGCCCTCGTTACGCGCATTGTTACGGGTAACGTTGCAGAACTACTGCAAGTGGAGAACGCGAAGATAGAAGCCTCTTTAATCTTATTAAGGTAGTGGTAAGGCCTAATTTTAAAGATCCTTAGTAGCCCTGCATAGACTCCAAAAACCTGAAGGGCGTTAGCCAGGTAGACGAGGAGGATAAGATAGGCATAAGGCTTCAAGATGGATAATCCATGCGTACCAACTGTCCATGCCATTAAGGCGAATACACCGATAGGTCCATACCAGAGGACATAGCCAACCAGTTTATACATTGCTTCTGCTAATCCCTCCAAAAAATTCTTTAAAGGCTCTGCCGGTTTTCCTGCTGCAGCAATGGACATTCCTAAGACAATGGCAAAGAAGATGATAGGCAGCACATCCCCTTTTGCTAGTGATTCAACAGGATTTGTTGGAATAATAGCAAGACCAACATCTACCAATTTTGGCATAGGCTTCACTTCAACCTTTTTCAATTCACCCACTGGAAAACCTATCCCCGCGCCACTCATTCCTGCAATGATCAAGGCAATAACCATTGCCACGGCTCCTGTAAAATAATAGAAGAAATAAGTTTTACCGAACATCTTTCCCAATTTCTTGCCCGTAAAAGTCGAAACCCCTACGGCCAAAGTGGAGAAGATTAATGGGACAATCAACATTTTTAAGAGATTAATGAATAATGTTCCGAGAGGCCTGATCACGGTGATGGGTTTACCTACGATAGCCCCTACAATAATGCCCAACACAAAACCAATAAGAATCCATTCTAATACTCCTATTTTCTTCATACCTCTTCACCCCCTATGCAAATATAAAGTTAAATATTTATATATTCACCTCCTTTCTCTCTTTTTTCCGTTTTATTATCCGAAACCCAGGCAGGGTTTGTAAAAATACTATAAATTTTTAGATGGGTTGTCAATGTTTTCGAGATGACCCTATCTTCTCATTAATTTGGTCTTGACAACCCTTCGTATTATGGTAACTTTTTTAATATAGAATGGGTCATAAAGGATAAGAGGAATGGTGATGGGTTACTTTACTCAAAACGCTAAGACGGTGCTCGAAAGACGTTATCTCCAAAGAGATCTTCAGGGGAATGTGATTGAGACACCTGAAGAACTGTTCAGGCGGGTTGCAAATAATATTGCACAAGCGGATCGATTCTATCATCCCCATTTAGATCTCACTTCCATTGAAGAGGAGTTTTATTCCTTGATGGCTTCCTTGGATTTCCTCCCTAATTCTCCCACCCTGATGAATGCTGGGAGGGAACTTCAACAGCTTTCTGCCTGTTTTGTTCTTCCTGTAGGAGATTCGATGGAGGAGATCTTCGATGCCGTCAAACAGATGGCCTTGATTCAAAAAAGCGGTGGTGGAACGGGATTCTCCTTCTCCAGGCTCAGGCCGAAAAACGATGTGGTGGGTTCGACCAAAGGGATCTCCAGTGGGCCCGTCTCTTTCATGAGCGTCTTCGATACGGCGACAGAGGCTATTAAACAGGGAGGAACTCGAAGAGGAGCCAACATGGGCATCCTTCGTGTGGATCACCCTGATATTCTCGATTTCATCCAATGCAAAGATGGAGATTACCGGTTTAACAATTTCAATATCTCTGTGGCCGCAACGAATGAATTTATGGACGCTGTAGAAAAGGGTAAGGAATATCCCCTTAGGAATCCAAGGAAGAAAGAGATTACTCGATACCTCAGCGCCCGCGAAGTTTTTGAAAAGATGGTCTATTACGCCTGGAAGAATGGGGATCCAGGGATCATTTTCATCGACCGGATCAACCGGGATAACCCCACTCCACACATCGGACAGATCGAGAGCACTAACCCTTGTGGGGAACAGCCGCTGCTTCCTTATGAGTCCTGTAACCTCGGTTCCATCAATCTTTCTAATATGGTCAGAAACAATGCCATTGACTGGGAAAAGTTGAGATCGGTAATTGAAAAGGCGGTCCATTTTCTGGATAACGTGATCGATATGAATCGTTACACTCTTCCCGAGATTGAAGCCATGACAAAGGCCAATCGAAAGATCGGACTCGGGGTGATGGGATTTGCTGACCTTCTCATTTGTCTCAGAATTCCGTATAACCATCCAGAAGCTCTGGAAATCGGGGAAAGGGTGATGGCTTTCATCCAGGAGAATGGGAGGAAGGCCTCCAGGGAATTGGCTATAAAGAGGGGGTCTTTTCCTAATTTCGATGGGAGTATTTTAAAAGGTAGTTGGGATGCTATGAGGAATGCCACAGTTACAACGATTGCACCAGCGGGGACCATTTCGATTATTGCTGGAACATCCTCCGGAATCGAGCCCCTCTTCGCATTGGTCTTTGTCCGACATGTTTTGGATGGGAAGGAGCTCTTAGAGGTCAATCCATTCTTTGAGACATTTGCGAGAGAAGAAGGTTTCTATTCAGAAGAACTTATGAGGAGGATCGCCCAAAATGGAAATATCAAAAATCTTCAGGAGGTTTCTGAAAAGATCAAGAAACTCTTTGTCACCGCTCACGATATCTCTCCCGAAGATCATATTCGGATACAGGCCGCTTTTCAAAAGTATACAGATAATGCAGTCTCAAAGACGGTCAATTTTCCTCATGAAGCCACTGTAGACGATGTGGCAAAGGTCTATCAATTGGCCTATAGACTGGGTTGTAAAGGTGTGACCATCTACAGGGATAGGAGCCGAACGAAACAGGTACTCTATAAGGGATTAGATTCTCTGGACACAGGACAAATAGGAGATTTAGAGGAGTTACCTGAAAGGCAGAGAAGGCCAAGGGCTCGCCAGGATGTAATCCACGGTTCCACCCGAAAGGTTCTGACGGGTTGTGGAAACCTTTATGTGACTGTCAACGAGGATGAAGAGGGAAACCTTTTTGAGATCTTCAATCAAATTGGGAAGGCAGGAGGTTGTGCAGCCTCCCAATCCGAAGCGATTGGTCGACTTGTCTCATTGGCCTTCCGTTCTGGGATTGAACCGGAGGATATTGTTCGACAGTTGAAAGGGATCAGTTGCCATATGCCGGTTTGGTATCGGGAGGGTAAAATCCTTTCCTGCTCCGATGCAGTGGCCAAAGCCATTGAGTGGCATATCCAGGAGAAAAAAAAGATTAAGCTTGAGTTTGGAAGTGCAGGGAAGGGTGATCTTTTCCCCAGGAATACAAAAGAAGAGAAAGTCCCTATTCTGAAAAAATTAATTCCAATCCTTCTGAGAGGAGCGTGTCCTGAATGCGGAGGTCCACTTATCTTTGAAGAGGGTTGTGTGAAGTGTCTTTGCGGCTATTCGGACTGTGGATAATTTTTCAATTGAAACGGACATCGTTGCCTTTACCCCGTTAGAAAACCTCGCCATTTGTAGTGGGGATGTAGAAAGAAAATTTTCATCCCTTATTGCGGGGCGTTAAAACCTCATTCTTTCTAACGGGGTTTACCTTTTAACTGCTAACTCTTATTTTTTTGGCATATGGAAGAAGTCTCAACCGATATACTCGTCATTGGTAGCGGTCTTGCTGGTATGACCTCTGCTTTAGAGGCGAAGGGATCAGGGCTAAACGTTCTCCTTCTCGGTAAGTTTGCCATTGGGATGGGAACCAATACTTCCATGGCGAGCGTTTTTACTGCTGCTAACTCTCGTTTTTCTGAAGCAGATCATCTGCAGGCTACCATCACTTCTGGAAAGGGATTGAGCCAGACTCAACTGGTAAAGACTCTGGTTGATCATGGACCAGAGGCCATTGAGAAATTGAAAGGCTATGGGGTTCCGATAATTGAAAGAGGAATAGGATATACGGTCGATCGACCAGAGACTTCTCCTCAACTGCCTGGTGTCTTATTAATAAAGAGTCTTTTGGAGAGGTTGAAAAATAGTGATGTCCAACTTCTCCCTGGACTAATTATTTTCGATCTGATCGTTGAGGAAGGTGAGGTTCATGGAGCTTTTAGATTTTTGAGAGATGGGAAGCCTTGCCTCATTAGATCGAAAGCGACGATCCTTGCTGCCGGAGGAGCAGGAGCAATTTATCGAAGAAATGATAATCAGAAAAGCATCCTTGGAGATGGATACGCCTTGGCCCTCCGTGCAGGCCTTTCCATTTTCGATTTAGAATTTATTCAATTCTATCCTTTTGTCTTAGCTGAACCAAGGCTCTCAACCTTTATTTTCCTTCCCCCCTATACAAGGGAGATGAAGGTGTTTAATGAAAAGGGAGAAGATCTCTTAAAGAACCTGGATATTGGAGAGGATTTAAATCGAGCGATTATGACCAAGAGAGACCAGCTCTCCATTGCCTTTTATGAAGCCTCTCAAAAGGGGGATGTCTATTTTGATCTGACCCAGTTGCCTGAGAAGAAGTGGGAGCGTTTTCCTTTTAATTTTCTCCGAAAGTCGAAGTTTCCTTTCGGTGAAAGGCCTTTTCTTATCTCTCCCGCCGTCCATTTTTTTATGGGAGGAGTGGAGATAGATGAAAATGGAAAGACCGCTCTTCCCGGACTCTTTGCCGCAGGGGAGGTGGCTTGGGGGATCCATGGCGCCAATCGCCTTGGAGGGAATGCCATGACCGAATGCGCTGTCTTTGGAGCCCTCGCTGGTCGATCTGCTGTTGAGTATGTCCAAGAAAAAGGAAGGAGGCAGGGATCATTGGGTCCCTTTTCTGAGATCTTAAAGAAAAAATGGGAGAGAAAAGCCAAGACATATCTCAAGAAAAAAAGGGGAGTATTTGATCATCCGAGAGACCTACTTATGGGTTTAAAAGATTTAGCATGGAAATATACAGGACCTATTCGGGAAGAGGGGTCAATGAAAGAGGGACTGGATCGATTGACTTCTTTAGAAAAGAGGATCGAGAAGATTTATCCTGCCACATTGAAAGACCTTTTCAGAAAAAGAGATTTAGAGAATGTTGCCCTCCTCCTGAGAGCTATTTTGGAAGGAAGTTTACTGCGGAAAGAAACCCGAGGCTCCTTTTTCCGTAAGGATTTTCCGGATCAGGATGATCAAAATTGGCAGAGAAATACATGTTACCGTATGGAAAAAGGCGAAATTCAGATAACTCATCGGCTCTGTTCAACTTAAGGTAGTAAGTCAGAAATGACTTTACACTTTTTGTCATTCCGGGCTTGCAGCTCTTGGAAGATCTCTTTTTGCAAAGCGAGCTGACCAGCCTCCTCGTTCGAGAGTTAGCTATCTGGTCAGAAGTCGAGGATAGTCCATCACCTAAAAGTTCTGATTGACAACCGTGAGCAGGTTTAATATAAATATAATAAATACAACTTTTGAAAGGAGGGGTTTTTCATGCGGCGTATATTTGTAATGGGAGTCATAGTGGTTTTGGTTGTTATCGTCTCATCGGCATGGGCACAGAAGACGGTTCGCCTATCCATCGCTACGGGAGGTACTGGAGGAGTTTATTATCCATTGGGTGGAGGGATGGCCAATGTCATCTCTAAATATATCCCCTATGCTGAGGCCACGGCAGAGGTGACGACTGCCTCTGTGGATAACTGCCTTCTGGTGGGAAGGGGGAAGGCAGACTTAGCCCTGATTATGGTAGATGTTGGATGGGATGCCTATCAGGGAAAAGGAAAATTTAAGGAGAAGATTCCCCTAAAAACAGTAGCGGTTCTTTACCCAAATAACATGCACATTGTGACGTTAGAGGGTAAGGGTATTGAAAAGGTCACGGATCTTAAAGGTAAAAGGGTTTCGACCGGCGCTCCAGGAAGTGGAACAGAGGTAAAGGCCCTGAGGGTCTTAGAGGCTTATGGATTAGATCCAGATAAGGATATGAAAAGAGATAAATTGGGCGCCTCTGAGTCAGCCGGTGCATTGAAGGATAGGAAGATTGATGCCTACTTCTGGGATGGAGGGCTTCCCACCGCATCTGTAACCGATCTGGGAGCCACCCCGGGGATCAAAATTAAACTCCTTGGCCATGAGGATGCAATTCCCAAGATGATAGAAAAGTATGGGCCCCTTTACGTCAAAGGAATTATCCCTGCCAAAACCTATCCTGGCCAGGATGTCGATGTTCCGATTGCTGTGGTATGGAACATCCTTATCTGTCACGAAAACATGAAGGGGGATGTCGCCTATGATATTGTAAAAACTTTCTTTGATCATAAACCGGAGTTGGTAGCAGTCCATAGAGAAGCAAGATTCTTATCATTGGAACCCCAAGTTTGGGGATCTCCTATTCCACTACATCCAGGCGCGATTCGGTATTTCACAGAGAAAGGGCTTAAGTTTAAATAATTGAGAAAAAAGAGTTTGCCCCTCCTGACATTGATTGGTATGTTGATCGTGGCAGGAGGGGGTTTTCTTTTAAAGAAAATAACTGTCCTTCATTTAGAGAATATGGACCATCCACGGGCTGTTCATGTATGGATAAGTCCGTCCGAAACGTTTTCTATATTCTATATCCATTCCATCTATCATGAACCTGTCACTGAAGAATTCCTGGTTGAAAAGGATGCCATTGTCCTCAAGGGGGTGAGGACGAAGAGCCCAGCTGTCATGGAATATTATGGATTTGAGGATATGAAAGAATACCATCCAATGAACCAAAGGTTGGGTGCCATCTATTTTAAATGGGGAATGGGGGAAGGTCAGGGATTGTTGGTTAGAGATAAAAAAATTTATTTAAGCGAAATCGGAGAAAAAGGCGATCGGATTCAATTGAGGATAGGGTCTGTTCCGTTGGGATACTATCTTTCTAAAAATTATTTAAAATTCTGAATGATTGCCTTGTCCATCCCCGGGATTTATCATTCAGATAAATCTTTTTTTCTTGACTCATCCACCCGTAAGGACAAAAGATTTCCTTGGGAATCGAAACCCAAGGGATAGGGACCTTCTAAAATTTCCAAATCAGATCTTTGAAGAATCTCATCCTTGTACGCCTCGGAGACCTCTAACTCATCCAGTTGAAGTGTATTCCTGATATGCACCACTCTGCTTCTCTCCGGTTGGATTAGACCGATAGAGCCCAAAGCCACTTTGATGGCTTCTCGATCGGTTTCAAAATAGATGGGGATGGAACCCTTCTCCAAGCTGATCGCTGTGATACAGTTCATATAGGTCGATTGAAAGTCAATCTTTTCAACAAGCCTTTTCGTAGTCACATCGGCTAAACCGATCCCGGTAGCATTCCCATTTGATTGAGGTGTTAGATCTCGCACAAAGAGCCTTTTCACATGGGTCGGATGGGGGAAGGTACCCATGATGTCCCGATTTCGACCTGTGATATTTGGGTCCATTCCGACACCACTTATATCTTTCCCCATTTCATCCACGATCAACAGGTCGATTTCATTAAAAGGAAGCTTAGGCATCATCCGTTTTGCTAAGGAAAGAAGTTCCTTTTCTTTCCCTTCTATCTCTTCTGGTCTTAATCCAGCGATCTTTGCTGTTTCATCGTAACCATTTTCTATAATTCCCAATCCAAAGAGGATAGGGGCTTTCTTCAACGCCACTCTGGCTCCGTCCACGATAATTTTTGGAAAAGAGTACTGAATGGCTGCTTTATGGTATAAGTCTGCTCCCTTTTGTTTACCCATGCCAATAGCGATCATCTTCATCAATCCACTCTCGATCGGCCCCTTGAACTTAGTATGGGGTTTAATACGATTGACCACGATGATATGGTCAGCCTGGAAAGCATTTTTATCGATATAGACCGGAAGCCCTTCTTCGGTTTTACCGATCTCCATTACTTCCATTGAGGAAAGGATGGGGACTCCAATAAAATCTTCGGTAATTTGATAATGTCTTAAAAGGGCCACTTGGCCTTCTGCAGTTGCACCCCCATGGCTTCCCATTGCGGGAAAGATAAATGGTTTAGCTCCGAGAAGATTCAGGTTTTCAATGATCACCTTTAAGATGATTCCAATATTGGATATCCCTCGGCTGCCTGCCGTGATTGCCACACGATGGCCTGGCCTAACATTTTCTTTTAAAGAGAGTTTCGTTAATTCATCCCTGACTGCTTTAGGAATATCTTTGACCAGAGTACGATCAAAGGCCTGGCGGATACGGTATAACTTCGGAAACATATAGATATTACTATTATTTATCATCAAATTTGTCAATAAATAGTTACCCCAAAAGAATCATCCCAATTTTTTATTATTGACATTAAAATCTTATTTAATTTAAGGTAAAAAAGTTTTATGATAGAAAACCATAACTAAAGATATTTGAAATTTTCCCATACCTCCGCCTGTCAAAGAACTTGTTCGGCTGGCAGGCTTCCCCTCTCCCCAACGGGGAGAGGGCTTCGTCGTGAGCTCAGCCGAACGGAGGGGGTGAGGGGCGATAATTGGTGTTTCCTAAAGGCCTGCAATAGTCACAAGAGGAGCGCTATGGAAGAAGAAAAGAGAAGACAGTTTGAGGAAGTAGTTGTTTCAGAAGAGGCCCTCAAAGAAGCGGAGAAGTATATCGAAGAGGAAGAGGGCCCTTCTCGAAGGCTCACAGGGAAGATGGACATTTTCATCACCATTGTGGCTGTGGTGATGTCACTCATTCACCTCTATGCGGCCATCGGAGTAATAATGACCCAGGTATTGAGAGGAATCCATGTCATGTTCGTCCTCTTTCTCACCTTTCTGATCTTTCCTTCCTTCAAGCGATTTAAAAATCGGATCATCTGGTATGATTTCATCCTCGCTCTTCTTGGCGTTGCTGTCATTGTCTATATGCTTGCAGACTTTGAGGCATTTATTTATCGTTCTGTCGTTCCCACTTTCTGGGATAAGTTCTTTGGAGTCATATTAATTCTTTTAGTCTTAGAGGCGACTCGAAGGACGACGGGCTGGATCATGCCTATGATCGTGATTGCTTTTCTCATCTATGCTTTCATTGGACCAGTACTTCCGAACCCATGGACACATCGAGGATATGACATCGATCGCATTGTGGGTCATATGTATATGACTCTCGAGGGGATCTTTGGAGTTCCAATCGATGTCTCCTCAACCTTTATCATTCTCTTCACTATTTATGGGGCTTTTCTTGAGGTCTCTGGGGCAGGAAAGTTCTTCATCGACTTCTCCTTTGCAGCGATGGGTGGGAAACCTACAAGTGCTGGCCGAACCGTAACACTGGCCTCATTCCTTCTCGGAGGGCCCTCTGGAAGCGGTGTGGCAACGACAGTCACTTTGGGATCTGTAGCTTATCCCATGCTCGCCAAGGCGGGCTACAGTAAGGATGCAGCAGGAGGACTTCTCTCCGCGGGAGGGATAGGAGCCATTCTCTCCCCGCCTGTATTAGGGGCAGCTGCTTTTCTCATAGCCGAATTCTTAAAGATTTCTTACTTAGATGTAATCATTATGGCCTCCATTCCAACATGTCTCTATTACTGGTCCATCTTTTTGATGGTGGAGCTGGATGCCAAGAAGTTTGGAGTCCGAGAGATCGCCTTCGATAAAACCTATAGTTTGGGCCAACTTACCTATCTTTACGGATTCCATTTCATTTCACTCATCGCTATTGTGGTGATCATGGTCATAGGTTTCACACCAATCATGGCGGTCTTCTGGGCCACCGTAGTCGCATTTGCAGTAAGCTTCATCAGGAGGGATTCAGCCTTAACTCCTAAAAAGTTGATTCAGGCTTTGAGAGGAGGTTCGATTGGGGTTTTGAGCGTTGCTTCGACCTGTGCTGCCGCTGGAATTATTGTAGGTATTGTGACTCTGACAGGTCTGGGATTAAAATTTAGCTCAATTATCATTGCCTATGCCGGAGGAAATGTCTTCTTCACAGCCATCTATACAGCGATCATTGTCTGGATCGTTGGGTTGGCTGTCCCTGTCACAGCCTCCTACATAATTTGTGTGGTGATTGCTGGCCCGGCATTGATCCAGCTTGGGGTTCCAGATTTTGCCGCCCATATGTTCGTATTTTATTATTCGATACTTTCAGAGGTCTCTCCACCGACAGCCCTCTCATGTTTTGCAGCTGCTGCCCTGACCAAAGGGAATCCTTATAAGACGACGATGTATGCCTGGAAATATACCCTGCCAGCCTTTATCGTGCCTTTTATGTTCACCCTGGATCCCAAGGGGGTTGGCATACTGCTCAAAGGAACAGCATTGGATGTCATCTGGACGACCGTTACCGCCTTATTTGGAATCGCAGCATTGGCAGGTGGAGTGGAGAACTGGTTCTTGAAGAGGACTACCATTTACGAACGTATCATGTTATTGGTGGCAGGATTGCTTTTGGTCTATCCGATTGCCACCTATGATATCGTTGGATTTGGTTTGATGGCAATGGTGATCGTCTCACAAAAGTTAAGGAGAGAGTAGGATTCACTTTACCGTAAGGAGTTCATCATTCGGCAGGCAGACTGATTTCCTAATCTTGACCCGCAGGCCCAGACCCATTTCCCTCATCCTCCTCACCATCTTTATCATCCCATTATCAGGTTGCGGGAATGTCCTCTATCTTTCTAAATTGGGGTGGCATCAGTCCTATATTACCTTCCATAGCCTTCCTGTTCAGGAGGTTTTGGAAGATCGATCAGTAGATGGTGAGTCTAAGAAGAAGATTCGCTTCATCCAGGAAGTGAGGCGATATGGCGAGGAAAGATTGGGATTAGAAGGGAGGAAGTGTTATACGAAATTTTTTGAAGTCAAAGGTCCTGTTCTCCATGTGATCACTGCAAGCGAAAAAGACCGTCTCAAGCCCTATCATTGGAGTTTTCCTATCGTCGGAAAAGTTACCTATAAGAGTTTTTTTACAAAAGAGGGGGGCCTGAAAGAAAAGAGATCTCTTGAGAGAAAAGACCTTGATACCTTTATCCAACCCGCCGGCGCATACAGCACCTTGGGATGGCTGAAAGACCCTATTTTTTCGTCTATGCTCCAATGGGATGAGGCTACCTTAGCCAATATCATCCTCCACGAGATGACCCACGCCACGGTCTATTTTAAAGGAGAGACCAATTTCAATGAACAAATGGCGACTTTCATCGGGAATCGAGGTGCAATAAATTTTTTAACAGAGAAATATGAACCTGAATCAAAGGAAGTGATCGAAGCCATCCATGCTCAGGAGGATGATCTCATTTTCGGCCGATGGATTGATAGAGCCTGTCAACTGTTATCGAATTTTTATTCGAAAGAGATTTCAAGAGATGAGAAATTGAGAGAAAGGGAGAGGATATTCCAATCCATCAAAGAAGAATTTAAAGAGATAAAAAGTCAATTCAAAACAGATTGTTATAAAGATTTTGAAAAGATTGACTTGAATAATGCGGTCCTGTTAGCCTACCGCCGATACATCCATCGCCTCGAAAGATTTGAAACCCTTTACGATTATTTAGGGAAGGATCTCAAAAAAGTCATCTATTTTTTTAAAGAGATCAAGGCATCCAATGAGAAGCCTTCTCCTTTTTTAGAACGATGGATGAAAGAGAGAGGAATTAGCGTTCCCGTTTCCCTTCAATGAATTCCTCCACCATGGCCTTGGCCTCGTTATCAGGAAATTGGACGAGGGGATGTTTCATTGCATAGGCAGAGATGGAAAGCAGTGGGCCAGCGATCCCCCGATCGCGGGCAATCTTGCAGCACCGAATCGTATCGATCGTGATCCCACCACTATTGGGAGAGTCCTCCACCGAGAGTCTCATCTCAAGGTTTAACGGGATTTCTCCAAACCCCCTTCCCTCCATCCGGAGAAAACAGACCTTGTTGTCATTCTGCCAGGGGACATAATCGGAAGGGCCGATGTGAATATTTTCAGGTTCAAGAGGGGCACTCAACTGGGACTGAATTGCCTCTGTTTTTGAGATTCGCTTATTCCTCAGGCGGTTTCGGTTGAGCATATTGAGAAAATCGGTATTCCCGCCTGTGTTGATTTGGTAGGTTCGATCCAACTTTACCCCGCGATCCTCGAAGAGTTTCACTAAGGCTCGATGGATGATGGTCGCACCCATCTGGGACTTAACATCGTCACCGACAATAGGGATACCCTTCTCTTCAAATCTTTTTGCCCATTTTGGGTCGGAGACGATGAAGCTGGGCATACAGTTAATGAAACTTACCCCTGTATTGAGGCAGGCCTCCGCATAGAATTCTGTTGCTCGATCAGAACCAACAGGAAGGTAGTTAAGAAGGATCTCTACCCCAGATTCCCTGAGGACTTTTTCCATATTACAGGATTTTTCATTTGCTACGACAAAAGTGCGATCCTCAGGGTAATCCTTCATATGTTCTGAAATTCCATCCAGCACCTCACCCATGGAGACGATCACCCCTGAATCGTTGAGGTTTGGGTAGATGATTTTAGTGCAATTGGGCTTGGCAAAGATCGCCTCTTTGAGGGACTTCCCAACTTTTCTCTTATCAATATCGAAAGCTGCCCCGACTTCGATATTCCAGGGTTTGTAACCTCCGATATTGAGATGCATTAACCCCAGGGGTTCGAACTTTGGATTCTTTCGGCTGTGGTCTCTGTAGAATTCAATCCCCTGGATGAGAGAACTTGCGCAATTTCCGACACCTACAATTGCAATCCGGATCGAATTCTTTTTCATAAAAGTTCAACCTTTCTGATAAAATTCCTAATTGTTTTTACAACTTCAAATAACTATCGTATTTCATTTCAATTGTCAAGAAATTTGCGATCGGTATTTCATTTTTCTTGACTTGCCTACTTATATTTGATAATTTCCCCCCAAGTTATTTATTTTTTTCTTAGTCATTTAAACTTATGACAAAAAAGGGGAAATCAACCCATTCGACTCTCCGGTCTAAAGCCCGGGGTATGCTCAGGGTTGATACTGAGCGGCGATTTTTAGCCCGATTTGAAAATAGGGGTTTGGGGCCGTCGAACGTATCAAAATTTCTTCAAAAACCCATTCGTCATTTAGATTTAAAAAAGACCCATAACCTTTTCGATCTAATCCAGGCCTTCCAAAATACCTCTTTTCAAAGCCGGAATGTCTTTAAATGTTTTGAGGTTTATCGAAAGATGCTCAATGATCCTACCTGCGTGATTTTCCTGGGATTATCCGGAGCGATGATCCCGGGCGGGATGCGAAAGGTGATCCGGGATATGATCGAGATGAAATTGATAGATGTTCTCGTCTCTACCGGCGCCAATATCTTCCATGACCTATTCGAGAGCTTTGGATATCAGCATTATGTTGGATCCGAGGAAGGGGATGATGATGACCTGCGAAGGCATCGCATCGTACGAGTTTATGATGCCCTAATGGATGATCACGAAATCAATCAGGTAATTTACCTCCTTTCGAAGGTTCCAGAGGAGTTAGAAGAAAGGGTCGTCTCCTCAAGACGATATTTAGAGGTTTTAGGAAGCCGCCTGAAAGATGAAGGGTCCATCCTGAGGGTAGCTTCTCAATATGGAGTTCCAATTTTTGTTCCTGCCCTCAGCGATAGTTCCATTGGCATTGGTCTTACTTTCCTCCATGCTCGAAAGAAGATTCCTTCAGAAGGGCTCGTCATCGATCAGATCCGGGACAGTTTCGAGATCGCTCAATTGAAAAGGATGGCAAAGAGAACCGGGGCGATCTATATTGGAGGGGGTGTTCCGAAGAACTACATTCAACAACTTGGACCGGTGAGCGAACTTCTTTTCCAAAAGGAGAGCGGCCATCGGTATGCCTTCCAGATAACCACGGATGATCCCAAATGGGGGGGCCTCTCAGGTTGTACCTTTGAGGAGGCGAAGTCATGGGGAAAGATTGAGAAGGAATCAGCCTATGCTGCTGTCTATATAGATGCAACCATCGCCATTCCTTTATTGGTGGGTGCTATTTTGCAGGAAGGAAAGGTTTACCGAAAAAGAAAAAGACGCAAGTTTATATGGGAGGAGGACAGGCTAAAATCCATTCGGTTCATTTAATCCCCTTATTGAGGATTGTATGCGTATCCTTTTCGAATAATGGATTCTTTAACCTTCGTTTCACACTCCATTTTTAATTAAGGATTATAGGATCCCCTGCCTGCTGTAGATAGGCTTGAATCGTGGGTCTTTTTAAAAAGGGAAAAAAAGGGGTTGAAAAAATGATGGCAATGATTATAATATATACAAGTTATTAGAAAAAAAAGGAGTTTTAGATTGATGAAAAATTCCGATAACAAAATTCCAGACCAGAAGGAGTTGGAAAGGGAACTGAACGAATATCTTGGGAAAAAGTATGGTGACCGAATCCGATTGGTCGTACCCATGCTCTTTCCCAAACCCCAGACGGAAGAGGTGACGAAAGAAGAGAAAGAATTCGGCGAGGGCAAGAAGAAGATTCATTTCGACCTAAAGCCAGAAGAGTTGGAGACCTTTCTCAATGACTACATAATCCGACAAGAAGATGCGAAACAGATCTTGGCCACCAAAATCTGCACCCACTTCAACCGAATCAAGTTTGCAGAATCGATCAAGGGGAGAGATCGATATGACGGAGTGGGCCATATTAAGAACAATATAATTATGATTGGTCCCACCGGGGTTGGGAAGACCTACCTGATTAAATTGATTGCGAGAAAGATTGGGGTCCCTTTTGTTAAAGGAGATGCGACAAAGTTCAGTGAAACTGGCTATGTTGGTGGAGATGTGGAGGATCTCGTTCGGGATCTGGTTTACGAAGCCGATGGAGATATTGAACTGGCACAATATGGGATCATTTATGTTGATGAGATTGATAAAATCGCCTCATCCAACAACATCATTGGTCCGGACGTTTCGAGGACAGGGGTTCAACGGGCCTTGCTCAAACCGATGGAAGAGACGGAGGTTGATCTCAAGGTTCCCCATGATCCCATCTCTCAATTAGAGGCCATCGAACAGTATCGGAAGACTGGAAAGAGGGAGAAACGGATGATCAATACCAAACACATCCTCTTCATTATGAGTGGAGCTTTTAATGGTTTGGAAGAGATCGTCAAGAAACGTTTGAATCGGGAAGGAATCGGTTTTGGAGCGGAGATTCGTTCAAAGGACGAAAGGGCCGAATATCTTAAACAAGTGAAGGCGGAGGATCTCATCGCCTATGGATTTGAATCAGAGTTCATCGGAAGACTTCCAGTGACCGCAGTTTTTGAAAAATTAGAGATTGACGACCTCTATGCAATACTTAAGAACCCTAATAATCCAATCGTCTTGGGAAAAAAGAAAGATTTCAAATCCTATGGAATCGATATTCAGTTTGAAGAAGAAGCTCTTTACGAATTAGCGGTGAAGGCCTTTGAGGAGAAGACCGGAGCAAGAGGATTAGTCAGTGCCGTGGAAAAAGTTTTGTTGAAATATGAAAAACGGCTTCCTTCAACAGAAGATATTCGGAAACTTGTCGTCACCCGGGAAGTGGTGGAAAATCCGGAAAGAGAATTGAAACGATTGCTCCGGGATCCCTTGAATCAAGAGATGCTAACCAAATTTGATACATTGCTCTCTCGAGAAAAGATGGACCTGAAGCAATCCATCCTGAAAAGAGAGGATGAATTTAAGAAGCGCTATGGAATCGTATTTCCTGAAAGTAGGATTGATATTATCATTAACCGGATGGTCGAAAGGGGGTATGATGTCAACACTGTCTTTGAAGAGGTGATAGAAGTTCAACGTCAAGTAGAGGAATTTGAAATGGATTTTCAGAGAAGAAACGGCATTCGGCTCCAATTTAGCGAGGAGGCCATTAATCGAATCACGGAAATTGCCGTGGATGAGGATAGGAAGGGAATGGCTGTTTGTTCTCAGTTTTTAAAGGATTATGAGCATGGAATGAGGTTGATTCGGGACAAAATTGGCCGGAGAGAATTCATCATTACCAAAGAGGCGATCGATGACCCAGAGGGTTACCTCAACCGTATAATCCGTGAAATCTATAGTAAGCAACCTGACCAAAGGCGTGAGGATAGCGAATAAAATGGCAACCAGAGAATATTATGATATTTTGGGCGTCAGCAAGAATGCCAGCGATGAGGAAATAAAAAGGGCCTATCGGAAGCTGGCAATGAAATATCATCCTGATAGAAATCCTAACAAAAAGGAGGCAGAGGAACGTTTTAAGGAAATCAACGAAGCCTATGCTGTGTTGAGCGATAAAGAGAAGCGAAAGCAATATGACACCTTTGGTGCCGAGGGATTCCGTCAACGGTTTACTCAAGAGGACATTTTCCGAGGGTTCGATTTCGATGAAATTCTATCCAACCTTTTTGGAGGAAGGGGTAGGCGGGAGTTCAAATTTGGAGGCAGAGGCGGCTTCGATTTTGGAGATTTTTTCGGGGGCCCAGGTTATCAGGATATGAGTCGGATGCCCCAAAAGGGAGAAGATATCGTCTATGAGTTGGCCATCTCTATTGAGGAAGCAGCTTTCGGTGGAGAGAAAAGGATCTCATACCGAAAAAATGGTAAAGTTGAGGAGGTTTCTGTAAAAATCCCACGAGGCATTGCTGCGGGAAAGAAACTGAGACTCGCTGGAAAAGGGATGGAAGGTAAAAATGGTGGACCTCGAGGTGATCTCTACCTTCAAATTTCCATAAAAGAGCATCCGATTTTCACTCGTGAAGGAGATGACCTCCTTTTGGAGAGAAAGATCAGTTTCTCAGAGGCGGCGCTGGGAACCACCATCGAAGTCCCTACCTTAGAAGGAATGAAGAGAATCAAGATTCCTCCAGGTACTCAAAGCCATACCAAAATAAGGTTGAAAGGCCTCGGCATCCCCCATTTTCAAAAAGAGGGCAAAGGGGATGAATATGTTAAAGTGATCGTCAAAGTCCCCCAAAAAATGACAGAAAGAAGCAGGGGGTTGATCTATGAACTCGCTAAAGAAGGGATCTAAGTTAAATGTCAAATGACAAATATCAAAGTTCAAATTCAAAAAATTTGGCATTTAGATTTTGGCATTAAAACTTTTAACTCATCACTCTTCATTCATAATTTTTTCATTAGTTTTCGTTAACTTTTCCGATAGTCGGGGAAAAATAATCGCGAAAGAAATCGGGTTGTTAGATAGGAGGTTAGAAGTCATGTTGAATAAAATCTTTGAAGAGGTTCCGGTAGAGAAATTGAGGTGGCGATGTGACCTTACTGCTTTACCTTTCGAGACCACAGAGTCTGTCGAGCCTTGTGAAGAGATCATCGGTCAGGAAAGAGCCTTGGAGGCAATCAGAGTTGGGTTGGATATTAATAGCCTTGGATATAATATCTTTGTGACAGGCCTTGCAGGGACAGGGCGTTTTACCACGATTAAATGTGTTTTAGAAGAACTTGATGTTAAAGGGAAAATTCCCAATGATATCTGTTTTGTCAATAACTTCAAAAACATAGATATGCCCCATATGATCAGTCTTCCTGCAGGGCAGGGAAATTCCTTCAAAAAAGAGATGGAGACTTTAATTGAAACATTGAAGAAGAAAATTCCTCTGATCTTCGAGAATGAGACCTATCTCAATAAAAAGAAAGAGTTGGTAGAGAAATATCGTAATAAACAAGCTGAGATTTTCCGAAATTTTGAGAAAAAGGTGAATAGGGAGGGTTTTGCCCTGGTTCAAATCCAGATGGGGCCTTACTCCCGGCCAGGTATTTTCCCTTTAATAGAAGGGAATCCGGTCAATATTGAGCAATTGGAGACAATGGTAGAAGAGGATAAATTCTCTAAGGACGAATTAGGAAAAATTAAGGAAAAGCAGGCCATACTGATAAATGAATTGGAGGATATCTTCAAGGAGACCCGAAAATCGGAGAAAGAGATTAAAGAAGAGTTGACAGCCTTGGACAGCGAGGTGATTTCTCCTGTTGTCAAAGACTCGATCTCAGATATTAAAGAGAAATTTGATTATGAGAAGGTCCATCAATACCTGGACGAGGTCCAGGAAGATATTTTAACCAATCTCAATCGTTTCAGGGAAAAGGAAGAGACCCCAACCGCTCCCATCCCGGGATTGGTCTTACCTCAGCCGGTTGATTCATTTACTGAATACCAAGTCAATGTGTTGGTGGACAATTCTGAAACCAAAGGGGCACCTATCATCGTGGAGACCACACCGAACTACCGAAACCTTTTTGGTACCATCGAACGGGTAGTCGAACGCTCTGGAATCTGGAAAACCGACTTCACGCATATCAAAGCCGGGTCATTTTTAAGGGCTAACGGCGGGTATCTGATCTTCAATGCCTTGGATGCACTTACGGAGCCATGGGTTTGGCCCACCTTGAAACGGACGCTTAAGAATCAGGTCATAGAGATTCAGACCTACGATCCCTTTTACTTCTTTTCCACTTCTGCCCTTAAACCAGAGCCCATTGAATGCAATACAAAGGTCATCATGATCGGGGACGTCCGCATCTATTATCTTCTTTTTAATTTAGATGACGATTTTAAAAAGATTTTCAAAATCAAAGCAGACTTTGATTCTGTGATGAATAAAGACACAGAGAAGATCCACCAGTATGCCTCTTTTATCCGAAAAATTTGTGAAGAAGATAAGTTGAAGGCATTTGATAAAACAGGGATTGCCGCCATAGTAGAGTATGGAGTGAGGATGACGGGAAGGCAAAAAAAACTTTCAACCCGTTTTTACCTTATCGCAGACCTCCTAAGGGAAGCCAATTATTGGGCCATGAAAGATGGGAGCGATGTGGTAAGTGAGAGACATGTGGATAAAGCGATCGAAAAGAAGATCTACCGGGTGAACCTTATTGAGGAGAAGATTCAGGAGATGATCGATGACGGAACCATTCTGATCGATTCAGATGGGATGGTTGCTGGCCAAGTCAACGGTCTCTCTGTCTATAATCTGGGGGATTATATGTTTGGTAAACCCTCCCGGATCACAGCCAAGACCTCCATGGGAAAGGCCGGGATTATCAATATTGAAAGGGAAGCAGAGATGAGCGGCCCTACACATAACAAAGGGGTTTACATTCTGGCTGGATACCTCAGAGGGAAATACGCCCAGGATAAACCTCTCACCATGAGTGCAAGCATCTGTTTTGAACAGTCGTATAGCGGAGTCGATGGAGACAGTGCATCTTCCACAGAAATCTATGCATTACTTTCAAGCCTTTCAGGACTTCCGTTGCGCCAGGACATCGCTGTAACCGGCTCGGTCAACCAAAAAGGAGAGATCCAGCCCATCGGCGGAGTGAATGAGAAGATAGAGGGCTTCTTCGATGTCTGCAAAACGAAAGGATTAACAGGGAGACAAGGGGTGATGATTCCCCATCTCAATATTGATGACTTGATGTTGAGAAAGGATGTGGTCAAAACAGTGGAGGAGGGGAAATTCCATATCTACCCTGTAAAGACTATTGACCAGGGGATTGAGATCCTCACCGGTGTGGAGGCTGGCGAGAGACAGGAAGATGGGCGATTTAAAGAAGGGACTGTGAATGACCTGGTGGATAAAAAACTTCGTGAATTGGGGACGAAAATTAAAGAATATGAGGGGGGTGGAGAGGAGGGAGCCAAAGAAGAAAAGAGGAAGAAAAAAGGGAAGCCTTCCTGTGATGGATAGAATCGTTATCGATCAGAAGATTCATATTGGCAAAGAGATCTTGATTGAAGGGCCTCCTCTGGAGGCCCTTCAATTTCAAGGTGGCCGTGTAGGTTGCCTCGTCACCCTGAGCGATCCTGAAGGAAATGACTTTAGGGGAAGAGTCTTTCGCCTCTCTAAGGGAAAAGCCTCTATTCTTATCTTTGATGCATTCCCATCACCTACGGAATCCTCTTTGGAGATTATCCTCCTTCAAGCCCTTCCAGAAAAGGAGAGAATGGAGCTCGTCATCCAGAAGTCAACAGAGCTGGGTGTTTCAACCGTCATTCCCTTTAAATCCCAGAGGTCGATCTCTTTGGAGGAAAGGGAGGGGAGGCAGAAGAAAGCTCACCGGTGGCAGGGCATCGCTATCAAAGCGGTCCAGCAATCGAGGAGGGCAAAGGTACCTCGGGTGGAGGAATGTCGTTCGTTTAATGAAGTTTTGGAGATTTGTAAAGGAGATGGGTTAAAGATTCTTCTCTGGGAAAGAGAGGGGAAAAATCTAAAAAATATTCTGAGAGAAAATCCTTCCCATAAGATTTATGTCATGGTTGGCCCAGAGGGAGGCTTTACTGAAGAGGAGGTGAGATTAGCAAAGGATAAGGGGTTTATCCCTGTTAAATTGGGGCAGAGGATTTTGAGGACTGAGACGGCTTCGATCACTCTGATGGCTATTCTCCAGTATGAATTAGGAGATCTGAGTTAAAGTAATAATAACCAATTTCCAATCACCAAAATCCAAATAATAACCAAATTACCAATGACCGAAATTCCAAAAAACTAACCAAAAATATTTGAAATTTCCCCTCACCCTTCCCCTCTCCCCCAATGGGGAGAGGGCTTCGTCGTGAGACTTCGGCGTGAGCTCAGTCGAACGGAGGGGGTGAGGGGGTCAAAAGTGTTAGAAGGAAATTCTCAGATTTATTGGGTAAGAATCTACCCCTCTTCCGGGACTTCGCCCGGAAGAGGGGCCCCTTCGAGGCAGCTTTTTCTAGTAGTAGCCGCAACCTTTCAGGTTGCGTAAAGGGTAGATGCTCTACTCGAGCTCCTCACGCAGCCTAAAGGCTGCGCCTACCATTTCCCTGTTCGAACATCGACAACTTTTTGTCGATGTTGTGGTGCTAAGGGCCTAAAAATATAAGTTTTGGTTATTCGGACATTGGCAATTGGGATTTTAAGGAGCTTCGGATAGAATAAGTTGGACGATATCAAAAATAAGATCAGAGAAAAGATATGGAAGATCTTAGAAAACGAAGGAATGGCTCTTTTTCCTGGTGCCCGTGGTCGAATCCCTAATTTTTTTGATACTGTGAAGCGTACCAATCTATAAGCCGCCTGATCATTTTTTGGTATGATGTACGATGCTTTTGTGCTTCTTTCTTAAAAAACTCGATACTTGACTTATTTAAAGAAATCGTTATCTTGATGTTTTCTTCTTTCAAGACCAACCGATCCGGTGGGGGGAGAAAATCTTTAATGACTCTCAATTCTCCCATTGGTTCATCAGTATATTTTATTTTGTTCTTCATAGATCTTCCTCCCTTTCCTCCAATATCCTGCACCATAGATGCGGATGACATCACCCCTGTAAGTAAATCGCACGGTCATAATGCCGTCTCCGACACGGCCTATACAATAAAATCGTTCTTTCTTACCTCTATGGGTTACATCTTCGACAATTATACGGTGAGGATCAAGAAAAGCTCGTTGGGCTAAACCAAAAGAAACCCCATGCCTTGTCTGATTT
>Ga0194125_10003772_pt1 | contig 24211 bp, 18 predicted proteins | sample TA2KigC250mmetaG_FD_148626 | JGI IMG/M metagenome (GOLD analysis project Ga0194125, IMG submission 148626) | Freshwater microbial communities from Lake Tanganyika, Tanzania - TA2015034 Kigoma Deep Cast 250m | ecosystem: Environmental > Aquatic > Freshwater > Lake | place: Tanzania: Lake... | reverse complement strand
ACATCCACGATGCCGAACTTCTGCTCTGGGTTGGCCGCCGCAGCCGCAGCCGTGGCGTCGCCCAGCAGAAAGCCCACCGAGACGATCAGGTCGCAGCCCTCTTCGAGGAAGGCGTTGAGGTTGACTTCGTAGTCGGTTTGCTGCTGCGACTCGAGGTACTTGGCCTCGATGCCCAGATCGGCCACGGCGTCTTCCATGCCTTTCCAGGCCGTGGCGTTGAACGACTTGTCGTCTATGCCGCCAACGTCAGTCACCTGGCAGGCCTTGAAGACTGGCGCAGCCTCTTCGGCGGGCGCAGCCTCTTCAGCAGGCGCAGCCTCTTCGACTGGCGCAGCTTCCTCTGCCGGCGCAGGGGGTTTGCAGGCCGCCAGCAGCATCGAGGAAATGATCAACAGGGTGATCGAAATCCATGTGATTTTCTTGATATTCATCGTGTCTTCTCTCCTTGAGAATTGTCTGATTGGTTGAAAGTGGACAGGTTTTTATGTGATTGATTTTTTTTGCCAGGCACCACCTCCTTTCAGAGTAGATGTTCGAATTGTCCCGACAATCCGAAAAACACTAATGCGAGAACGGCCGCAACCGCCAGGCAGCCTTGAATAACTGCCAGCGATGTGCCAGGCCACGGGGCTCGAAAATCAAGAATAGCATCAGCGTAAAACCAAAGAAGAGCGGGCGTAAGGCCTGGATCATCCCTGCTGCGGTAGCTGGAAAGAGCTTCACGAAGAACGGCGCAGAAAGCGTCGCGCCTTCGATGATCAACTCCACAACCGTTGCGCCGAAGATAGCGCCCAGGTTCGTGCCCAACCCGCCAACGACCAGCATTCCCAATAGTATAACCGAATCAACGAGATTGAATGTCTCCGAATTGATGTGTCTCAGGCTGTGGGCCATCAAGGAACCCGAAACGCCGGCGTAAACTGCCGCCAGGAAAAAGGCTTGCAGCTTGTATTTGAAGAGACTCACCCCCAGTAATTCTGCCGCCAGGTCGTTATCACGGATGGCGACGAAGGCTCGTCCCAACCTGGAGCGCGAGACGTTGTGCGCAACGGTTGTTGTGACGATCAGTATCGTGAGCGTCAGGTAGATATATTTTCCAGGCTCGTTGAACTCGACTCCAAACATCACCGGAACATTCACGTTCACGCCTTGAGCGCCGTTGAGCACCTCCGGGAATGCCTGGCGGGTGAACCAGGGGATGATGAATTGCGCCGCCAATGTCGCCATGGTCAGGTAGAAGCCCTTGACTCGCAGCGACGGCAGGCCGAACAACAAACCGATTACCCCTGCCCCGAGGGCAGCCGCAAGGAGCGCCGCTGGAAAGGGCCACCCCAGGCTGTTGACGAGAAGAGCTGAGATGTAGCCGCCGACGGTCATGAAGGCGGCCTGTCCAATCGAAATTTGTCCGGTGTAACCAGTCAGCAGGTTCAAACCCTGGACAGCGATGATCGAAATCCCGATGCGGTTGACCAGGGAGACGATGCTTTGACTGGCATAGAGCGGCAGCGTGTAGAGCGCAGCCAGGAAGAGCAGTAACAACGCCCACTGCCAGCGCTGTCGGATCGTGGACATATCGTAGGCGTAGCTGTAATCGAATTCGCCTGCAGGTCGCTGGATTGCCATGGGCTAGATCCTCTCGATGCGTTTCTGACCGAACAGACCCTCTGGCCGGATGAGCAGCACGATCATCAACACCACATACGGCATGATTTCAGCAGAATTTCTCACGACGGCGACTTTGGAGACTTTTACTAAACCCTGCGATAACCCGATCATCAGCCCTCCCACAATCGTCCCAGGGATCGAGTCCAGGCCGCCGAGAAGCACCGCAGGGAACGCTGCTAAGACGATCAGCGATAAACTGAGGTCCAGCCCGCTCGAAGTTGCCAGCAGGACGCCGCCCACCGTTGCAACCACACCGGCCAGGCCCCAGGAGATGCCAAAGATGCGCCGGATGCGCAGGCCGGCGCTCTGCGCCAGTTCATGGTCTTCGGATGTAGCCCGCATGGCTAATCCAGTACGGGTGTATTGGAAGAAGCCTCCAATGATAACCACGCCAACAATGGCTACGACGAATGACCAGACCAGATTCTGTTTCAGGATCAGGTTGATTGGATTGCCTTCATGTACCAGGGGGGTCGCAATGATGTACGGATCCTCGGCGGAGAAGATTTGAGGGAAGTTTCGTTGTGCGCCCCCGAAGACGAGCAACGCCAGACCCTGGAGGGCCTGACTGAGACCTAAGGTCATCAAGATGATCGAAAGTAAAGGCTGTCCTGTCATTGGGCGGAGCGCCAGCCGTTCGATGGCAAATCCAACCAGGGACATGATGACGACGGCCAGCAAGATGGATAGCCACAAGTTCAAGCCGATCCCAATGGAGAGCCACCAGGTGAACAGCGCGCCCAGCAGGAGCAATTGTCCCTGGGCAAAATTGAAGATATAGGATGCCTTGAATATCAAAACAAGTCCCAAAGCGATCAGCGCAAGCGGGCCGCCCGCCAGGATCCCTGTCACTGCAAACTGGGGCAAAAGCTGCCAATTCATGCCGGATTCTCCTCCGATTCCAATGATGCGATATGCACCATGGTCTCGATGCTGCTGGTGCGCCCATCGCGATACCTGACCACCGCGCTCACTTTACATTCTTCCCGACCGTCGTACATGGCATCAATGATCTCCTGATAGCGTTCGGCCAACAGGCCTCGGCGCAGCTTACGGGTGCGCGTCATCTCGGCCTCATCGGCGTCGAATTCTTTGTGCATCAGCACGAACTTGCGGATACGCGCTCCGGGGGGTAGCGAGCTGTTCACGCGTTCTACATCTTCCTGGATCAATCTGTAAACCTCCTGCTTTTGGGAGAGGTCCAGGAAGGTTGTGTAAGTAATGCCTTTTTTCTCCGCCCAGCGGCCGACATTGTCGAAATCAATATTGATCAAGGTCGTGACGTATTCTTTGTCCTCCGCCCCGATGGCCATGGCGTGTTGGATATATGGGCTGAACTTCAGACGGCCCTCGAGGTATTGCGGAGAATATTTATCCCCGCTGGACAGGGTGATCATGTCCTTGACGCGATCCAGGTAGATCAGATGTCCATCATCGTCAATGTAACCGGCATCGCCCGTATGGAACCAGCGCGTTCCTTTTTCGTCCACAGAAAGGGAGAGGGCAGTAGCTTCTTCGTTCTTATAATAACCGGTAAAAATATTCTTGCCGCCGACTAAAATTTCTCCATCAGTGGAGATCTTGAATTCGATGTTAGGGAGCGGCGTGCCCACGCTGGCAAATTTGACATCATCGTCCCGGTGCTGCGTTCCTGCTGCGGCGGTTTCGGTCGAAGAATAAACCTGTTTCAGGTTGATCCCCAGGGCGCGGAAGAAGCGCAGCATATCAGGGCTGAGGGATGCGCCGGCTGTGATTGCAGTGCGGATTTTGGTTAACCCCAATTGGCCTCGCAGAGGCCGGAAGACGAAAAATTCGCCCAGCCAGTACAAAAATGTTAGCCAGGGGCTTGCCGGTTTCTTTTCGTAACGCAGATCAGCCACCTTGTATCCGATGGGTAGAAATAACTTGTACAAGAATCGGTTGATCCAGGCGCTATCGTTGATGCGCACCTGGATGATGGCGGTCAGGTTTTCCCACAGCCGGGAGGGATAGAAGAGGAAGTCGGGGGCGATTTCGCGGATGTTTTGCTGAATGGTTTCCGGCGCTTCGGGAAAATTGACGATAACCCCGTACATCACATGAGGGGTTACAGCCAGCGTGTGCTCAGCAATCCAGGCCAGAGGGGTAAAGGAGAGGACGTTGTCTGTATCCTGGCGAGGTTCTAATAAATGGAAAGTTTCTACCGCCGACAGGAAAATATCATGCGTGAGCATAGCCCCTTTGGGTAGCCCGGTTGTGCCAGATGTATAACAGAGGTTGGCGAGGTCATCGCCTGCGCCTTTGGCTACCAATTCATCGAATAGATGAGGTTGCTGTTCGTGCAGTTGGACGCCAAGTCTCGATACCTCGTCGTAGGAAATCAGCCAGGGATCATCATAGTTCCACATGCCGCGTGGTTCCCAGTAGATCACCTTCTGGATGTTGGGGATATTTTCTTTGATCTCCAAATGCTTATCGCACTGTTCTTGATCTTTTGCAAAGGCGAACCTGGACTCTGAATGTACGATGACATATTCCATCTCGCTGGGATTGGCGTCTGTGAAGATGCCTACTGTCACCCCTCCTGCGGCCATGATGGCAAGGTCAGCCCATATATACTGGCGGTCATTATCCCCGACGATGCTGATCTTATCCCCCCGTTCCAAACCCAGGGCAACCAGGCCTAGCGTGAGATTACGCACCTGTTCGCAGGAATCCTGCCAGGTATATTCTTGCCAGATGCCGAGGTCTTTCTGTCGGATGGCCACCTTACTCTCCCCATAGTGGGCAACCTTTTCCATGAAATGTTTGGGAAGCGTATCTGGCTTTTCCATAAATAAAAGTCTAATACTCTTGTCCTAGATAGGCCTGGATGACTGCCGGATTGTTTCGGATCTCCTCGGGTGCGCCCTCGGCGATCTTGCTCCCGAAATCGAGCACGACGATGCGGTCGGCGATATCCATCACCAGGCCCATATCGTGTTCGATCAGAACGATGGTGGTGTTTTTCAATTCATGGATATCCAAAATAAAACGGGCCATGTCTTCTTTCTCTTCGAGGTTCATGCCCGTCATGGGTTCATCGAGCAGCAGCAGGTTGGGCTCGAGCGCCAGGGCGCGGCCTAACTCGACGCGTTTGCGCAGGCCGTGCGGCAACGCCCCGACGACCGCCTTGCGGATGTGCTCGATCTCCAGGAAATCAATGATCTCTTCAACGACGCGACGATGCTCGATATCCTCGCGATGCGCGAATCCCCAGTAGAGCATACAGGCCAACATCCCGGAACGCATCTGCACATGCCGGGCGGCCATCAAGTTATCGAGGGTGCTCAGGCCGGTGTAAAGGGCGATATTCTGGAAAGTGCGCGCGATGCCTAACCTGGCAATCTTGTGGGTAGGGGTTTTGGTGATGTCCTGGCCTTCGTAGGAGATGGAGCCGCGATCAGGGCGATAGAAGCCGCTGATGCAATTCAAGGTCGAAGTTTTCCCTGCGCCGTTAGGGCCGATGATCGCCAATATCTCCCCCCGCTCGACCTCGAAACTGACGTTCATCAACGCTTGAGTGCCGCCAAAACTCAAGGAGATATTATCTACGTTCAGATGAATGGGGTCTTTGCTCATAGAGAGTCTGGCTAGCATAAGGTGGAAAACACCGAACTATCCCGATCGTTACGTCAGGCTCCCGCGGGCATTTGTTTTCTGCCATATCGGCGCAGCAAATGAAGAATAAAGGTAACTACTCAGCCAAACGGGGAAGTTCCCGAAAAAAGGGTGTGCGAAGGGGGCGCAGCCGCTTTGCGTTCGCACACCCTTTTTTCGGGCTAATCCGTTCGATGGCTGAGCAGTTACGAATAAAGTTATTAACTTTACTGATTATATCATATTCGGATTTTAGCAAGGAGGAATTCGGTTAACGCGATACGGCTACCTTGACTATTCTCCCCGCTCGATCGAGCGTCAGCCGCGCGTATGATGGATGCACGCGGTAGGCGTCGTGAGTCTCTTTGCTCATGGTGACCACCCGCCGCTGGGGATCGGTGGAGGGGCGGAATTTTCCGCTCAGATTGCCCGTCGGACAGGTGTGACCCTGACAGCAACATTCGGCGTGTTCGTAGCTCAGGGAGAGCTGCGCGCCCTCCATGCCGGGGAGGTATTGCTCGACGACGCGTTTGACATGCCGCACCACATCATCCGGGATCGGCTGGACGCTGTCGGACTCCCCGGCGCGGTCGCAGATCGTCTTGACCTGCGGCGGGCTGTCGGCATAGCGTTGGATTTCTTTGGATGGTTTTCTTGAACCTTTCAGGTTTCCAAAACCTGACAGGTTTCTAGCGTTCGCCAGGGGATCGCCGTAGAGAACGAACGAGATCAGAGTCTTCTGGTCTTCCCCATCCAGGTACCCCTGACGTTTGTGCATCTCCCTGGCCAGGTGGATCTTCGCCCTGCGCAGGGCTTCGCCAGCAGGAAAACCCCCTTGTAGATATTGCCAGAAGGCCTTGCCCAACAGGTCGGCGGCGTTGAGGGGGGTGGTTACAGAACCATAGGCGATGACGGTAGAACCCACAACCGCCTGACTGCCGGATTGCAGGAACTTCAAGGCCAACGACCCTTCCACTGGGCGGTCGAGGATGTGCGCGCCGTAACAGGCCTCGCTGAAGACCACCTGGGGAGCGCGGCCTCCATCCACCACATCCTGAGGCCGAAGGGCGATGGGGTAATCGGGGCCTTCGTCAACGGGCTTCAGGCCGGGCTTGGGATAATTGGCTGGGTCGCGGTGGCCGTACCACTCGGCCGCGTCTATCAGGCCGTGCAGGTTGAAATAGCCCAACCGCGCAGCCGGTTCGGGGATGTGGTTGTGTTCCCCTAACGGAGGAGAGGTGATCAGGTGACGTGGCTCACCGATGGCGCGGAACACCGAGTGCGCCGCCCGCTGCCAGACCTCGGCGGAATAGCCGAAGCTCTGGGGGTCTCTGTGGTGGGGCAGCAGCCGGTCGAGCAGAAAGCGCAAAAAGGCGCGCATCCGGCCTGTGTGTTGCGCCCTTGCTGCGGCGTGCCGCCTGGTGATCTCCTGCAGCGTGGTCAAGAGGAAACTGGACTCTCTGCCCGCGCCGCCCGGAAGACGGCCTACCGGCCATTCGGGGATGAAGTAGTTTTCGTCGCGGGTAGCGTAGGGGTTGTCCGATGGCACATCGCGATCGGTGTCGTCGGTGGGATTGGGCAGATGATGGTATGGCACCACCTCCGGCCCGCCCACGATCAACAGCGCTCCGATCATCGCGCCCTTCGTTTTCAAGGCCGAGTCCAGGTCGGCCAGAGCCAGCTTCAATTTCCAGGGGTCATCCGGCGGGCTGGGTTTCAATCCCAAACCGGCCATGCCAACGGCGTCATCGGCGTAGACCAGGATCGAACCCCAACCCGGTCGCTCCCGCAGGGTCAACACCAGTTTCTCCATGGCGTCGTCGAGGGCGGCGGAATTTTTGGGGCCGAACTGGCGATTCAGTCCGGCGCGGGTGCTGAAAACCACATATACCGGCAGGCGGCCGTCGGAGCGGATCACGTCGGACGCATCCAGACGCCGGGCGATCTGCGCCAGTTCTTCTTCCACCGGGCGCGGGGTTCCCTCTTCGTCTGCTCGATCTTTTCCCAGCAAATCTCTCACCGCTGACCTGGCTTGCTGGAGTTCGGATTCGATGTCAGGCTGATGATCGGGTTCGGGGTCTGGTTCTGGCTCGAGGATTTGCTCGACGACGACGGGCGCTTCGGACGGGGGTCGAGGGGGGTCGCTGGGCTTCGAGGAGATTTCCGCCTCCGCGGGGATTTCTCCCTCACCCCCGGCCTCTCTCTCGGGGAGAGTGGGGAGAGGCGATGAGATTCCACTCACCCATTGGTAGAGAGGTAAGGGGTGAGGGGCAGGCAGCAGATTCCACCCCAGGGCTGCGGCGACATCGGCGGGGACAGCAATATCAATAACGGCTTCCATGCGTTCAGGCCACAGCGCTTGATAGGGATTCTCCTCTCCCCAGATTCTTCCCGCTGCCTGTCCGCCTGGATCGCTGGAGGCAGCGCGATGCAGCAAGGCTACGGCCTTGTCGGACATACCGCCGCCCATCATGCTGTCCGCCAGGATCAACATCACCGGGATGCAGTTCGGCCATCGTGCGTGATAGTGTTCAGCGATGCTCCTTATGGCCGATTTTGGGGTATCTCCTTGAGCCCAAAGACTTCTCAAGTGGGTCACCCCCACTAACGGCGGAATCGGCTCCCAGGTCAGCGCCAGGCTGATCTGGCGATGGGCGGTATCGAAATCTCCCTGAGCGAGCGTTTTCCGGGCCAGACTCAGGGGCAGAGTCCAGGCCGGGGTCGGGCGCGCCAGCTTCTCATCCAGAAAGCGTCTCCCCCCCAGGGCCTCCACGCAGCCCCGAGCCTCGTCCATCCCTTTCGCTCCGCGATCATCCATTATTCTAACGCGCAGAATTTGAGCCTCCAGGAATTCCGGGTCGGCCTGGCAGATCGTTTCGATCATCGGTGGGGTGTACTGTGCCAGAGGCGGCCCTTCGCCGAGCATAGCCTGGGTGTGGAGCAGGCGCACATAGAGATCGTTCTCGTAGGATGTCAGCCAGGCCAGGGCGGTCTGGCGGGCGAAGCGATAGGCCTTGACCGTCAGGGCGGTGTGGAGGATGTCCAGCAAGTATGAGCGCGGCCAGGGGTTGCCGGCGGGGAGGGGTTGGATGGTTTGCATAGGTGTTTGTCTTTTGTTTTCATGCGACCCGAGGACGGGTCTTTGATCCAAGATTCATGTGATCCAGTTTTCATGAAGTACAGTTTCGAATTTTTTCGGGTTGTGCACCAGATTGAGAGCCACGATGGCGGCGAGCTGGCGTTGAGTGCTGATATCGTCCGGCGCAAGTTGGGCGGCTTTGCGTAACATCATCTCGGCGTTGGCGTAATCTTTGGTTTCCTTCAGGGTCATCCCCGCTTGATGGTATGGGCGCGAGTCGTCGGGAGCGATGGCGATGGCCTGCTGGAAAGTTTGCAGGGCCAGATCGTATTGCCTGCGCTCGTGATATGCGCATCCCAGCTCGATGTAGGGATCGCCCCAATCGGGCATGTAGTCAATGGCCTGGCTGAGGTGCTGGAGAGCCTGATCGAGTTGACCGTTGCGGCGCAGCAAATGTCCCAGGGTGTACAGTAACCTGGCTTTATCGTCCGAGGGGAGTTCCTCGCCTGAGGTTTGCAGCGCCCTTTGAGCTGCCTGGATGGCCTGCCGTTGATCTCCCGCCTGAGCTAGTGCCTGGGCCTGGGCGATCAGGACTTGGGGATTCTCCGGGTGTTGTGCGGCCAGGCTGTTCAGGGATTCCAGGGCTGCTTTCTCCCCATGGACGTGGCGTTTGAGTTCGATCATTTTCAATAACAGATCGGTCGTAGGCAGGATGCGCACGGTGGCGGCTTCCAGCGCGGCCAGCGCTTCAGCGTGTTTGTCCAAAGAAATCAAGGCCTCGGCCTGGAGCAACAGGGCTTGAGGGTTCCCCGGCTTGATTTGGAGGACCTTCACAGCATGTCGCAGTGCGTCCTGCGGGCAGCCGTGTTTCGCAGCGACCTCCGCCAGGATCAGGTGTGGTTCGGGGAGGTCGGGCGACAGGCGCAAAGCTTTTTCGGCGCACTCCTCAGCCTGTCCAAGCTCTCCACTGCCCTGGTAGATTTCCGCCAACGACAGCCAGGGTTTCGGATCCTCCGCGGCCAGGGTAGCGGCGCGTTGTAAGTTGAGGATGGCGGCGTTGCTATCCTGCGCGGCGCGATGGGCTTCGGCTAATTTTTGATAGTGAGATGCCTCGACCGGCTCCAACCGGGCGGCTTTCTCGAGATAGGCGATGGCCTCCTGGATGGCTGTGTCTCCTGATTCCTCCTGCCTGCCGAGCAACAAGTCTGCGGCCTGGGTGAGCCAGTATGGTTCGTTATCCCAGACGGCTAATAGCGCCCGGATGGCTTCGAGCTGGGCGCGATGGTCTTCGAGGCGGCTGGCCAGGGGAGCTTCAAGGGCGTAGAACATCGGATAATTGGGATGGGCGCTGCGGACGGCGTTGTCCAGGGCGGCATGGGCGGCCTGATACGCCAGGCTCGGATCGGCGCGAGTCAGGGCGATGGCTACCTGAGCCCATAGTTCGGGGTGCATGATCTTTTCTTCCGCGGCGGTCTCGTAGATAGCGAGCGCGGTTTTCGCGGCGCGTTTCCACTCTCCGCTCGCCCGTAGAGCAGCCAGATAGGCGGCCTTGTTTGCGGGCGAGGGAGACAGGTCAACCAGGGCGTTGGCATGTTCGAGGCTGGGTTGGAAGACCGCCTGCCCACGCCCAAGCCAGGTAGCCAGGCAGCTTTGGGAGTAGCTTGTATCCGCCTGGGACGCCCGTGCAGAGTCGAGGGCGCGCCTGGCGGACAGGATAGCGGCCTCGAATTGACCAAAAGCATGCTCCGAGACAGCCGCCTCCCCGGCGGCGTGGGCATGGATCTTCAGCAGGCGGCATAAGCGCTGATGCTCTGCGCGGAGCACCAGTAGACGAGCCAGCTCGACAGAAGGGCGCGGCTCGGAGGGAGCAATTTTCACCGCCTGGTCGAGCAGGTAAAGCGCCGCATCCCAGACCTGGCACTCGCTGGCGGCATCGGCGAGGGCTAGATGAATTGCCAGGGAGGAGGTAGGGGCGATATTCATTTCGCCGAGAGCGAGGAGCGCCTTTTCCAGAACCTTCCTGGCTTCCTCCGGATTCCCCTGGCGGAGATGCAAACGTGATCGCAGGGCAAGCGCCCGGGGGTGGTTTGGGGCGATGTTCGTCGCGGAGGTCAGGGCATCCGCGGCGGCGATTTCAGCGTCCTTCGTCAGCGCCATTTCACCCTTCATGCAATGGAGGGCAAGGAGATCGTCTGGGGTGTTCGATGACACCCCAGATTGGCTGGCGAGAACCTGATCGGCCAGATTGGGCTGCATCATGCCGAGGGCAAGATCGGCTTTCAAGATCAACCCCGAAAGCTTGTGAGATCGATCGAATCCATCCAGGGCTTTTTGGACGTGGGCGAAGGCAGCGTCGAGATTTCCCTGGGCGCGGTGGATGCGGGCGGCCTGCAGGTTCAAGGCCGGGTTTTCGGGGTGGCGTTCCAGAGAGGCGGCGTTCCAGGCGGCGGCTCGTTCGAGCCGGCCGAGCTTGAGCAACAGCGCGGCTTTGTGGATATCCAGCGAACAATTTACCCCCGCAAGAGGCAGGGCTTCTTCGACGGTCTCCAAGGCTGTCGTGTAATCGTGATTGGCTTCGTGGGTCTGGGCCAGGCGCGTGAGCAACTTGATGAGCAGGTCTTTTTCTGCTCCGCTATTGGATTTGCATAATGCCACGGCCCGTTCGAGGCTGATTGCCGCCCGGGGCAGGTCGCCGATGACAGTCAACCCCTGCGCGGCGGCTTCGAGTTCCTGTGGGGTGGAAAATTCCAGCGCCAGCACCTGGTCGAAGGATTCCCTCGCGCCTGGCAGGTCTTCGAGTTGAAGTTGGATGTTCCCCTTTCTCAGGTGAAGTCGAGGCTGTCGAGCGTCTAACAGCAATGCCTTGTCGAGGGCGGTCAGGGCCTCCTGAGGCGCGTCCAATTCGAGGGCCAGGTCTGCAAACCAGATCACTATGTCCAGGTTCGATAAATTGGCTTGCAGGGCGAATTGGGCTACCTGCATGGCTCGATTGGGTAGCTCGTTAGCCTTGTACACCTCGGACAACATGCGGGTTATTTCGATGTTTTCCGGGTTCTGTCCCCAGGCAGTTTCCAGGGCGGCTAAGGCTGTATCGGCTCGATTCAGTTTCAGGGCGACACGGCTCAACCCCAGGGATAAACGTTCGAGCCAGGCAGGGTCTTTGGACAGCTCTGATCCCAGCGCCTGGTGGTAAGCCTCCAGGGCTGCTTGATCCTTGCTGTTGATCTCGAGGACTTCGGCTAATAGCGCCTTGGCCAGCGCATGATGTGGGTCGAGCCGGGATAACCCTGCCAGGATTTGTTCAGCCTGGTCTAACCCCGTGCGGGTGATGAGCAGGGCGTGCGCATAGTCGAGCTGGATTTTCTGATCCTCTGGATCGTGTTCGAGAGCGGTATACAAAGGCCCCAAGGCTTCTGTGGGCTGATCCAGGAGCAGCAAGGTTTTGGCGTAGGCATGCGCCAGGCCTGCATGAGTGGGATGACCGCGATAGGCGGTTTCCAGAAAGCGATTGGCTTCTTCGATATGGCCGAGGGCGATGAGCGTATCCCCCAGGGCTTGTGTGAGTTCGATGTTCAGGGGGGCCTGATCGTCCCTGATCAATCGAGAGGCGCGCTGATAGGATTCGAGCGCTTTCGTTGGGGAGTTATCCTCTCGATAGGCATGTCCCAAAGCCAGATAGATTTCGGCTGATTCTGGGACGGCGCGTGAGGCGGTGAGCAGGATCTGGCAGGCTTTCTCTCCATCAGCTTTGACCTTTACGGCCTGGGCCAAAGCCAGCCAGGGTTCGGGGCGATGGGGCGTCATTTGGATGGCTTTCTCGAAGTGCCATAGGCCCTGATCTGGATTCCCCAGGGCGCTGATCGCCTGACCGAGGAGGGTGTGCGCCAGGCCGTCTCGATCGTCATGTTCCAGGACTTGGCCGCAAACCGATACTGTGCGTTGGGGCTGTCCGGCGCGCAAGGCGCAGGTTGCCAGCGCATGATGATCGGCTGCGTCGAACTCGACCGCTTTATGGACGACAGCTTCCCTCTCACCCAGGGCATCCACCCACTCCCTGAGAGATTCCAGCGTTTCAGCAAGATCGCGGTGGAGAGGCAGGTTTTCGGGGTCTAACGTGACTGATAGGTGCGCCCAGGGCAACGCCTGATCGGGCGCGCCGGCCTGATAGAAGGCACGCGCCATGACTTTTGCGGCTTTGGCATTGTTGGGCTGTTCGTCGAGGATGCGGGTTGCCAGGGAGATGGCCTCGTTGGTCAGGTTCAGTTCTACGAGTAGTGTTGCCAGGTCATCCTCAGCGATAAGGAGTGCGGCCTCGGCCTTGTAGATTTCCAACACTTTTCTGGCATTCGCCTGGGCGGAGGGCAGGTCTCCTCGATAAGCGGCGAGATGAGTTTCGAGCAGCAGCGTGGTCGCCGAGGGCGTTTGCCCGGCGATTGCATTCGCCAGCGATTGAGCCTCATCGAAATAGTCGTGTTCCAACAACACCAGGGCCAACGAAGCAGAATCATCGGCTGGTGGATGGGGGCTGTTTTCTCTCCAGATGGATAGGGCTTCCTCAGCGTTCCCGGCCTGGACGGAGGCCTGCGCGGCCTGCAAAGCGAGCGCAGCCTGGATCCGCTCCACGGCTTCTTGCGCCGAGGAGAGGGCAGCGCGGGCGTCTTCGGGTTTGGCAGCCAGTTGTTGGAGATCGGCCTGCTGAAGCAGGGTTTGGAGATCGTTGATCGGGAGCGTAAGCCTGGCGGTGACTCCTTTCGTGTTTTGCGCTGGTCTGTTCTTTGGGGCGGCAGGCTTCAACCTGGCGGAGAGCCGCAGGGTCAGTTCTTCGGCGAGATTTGGCCGCTGAGATCGAAGGGCGTCGAGAAGCCAGATACGCTCGTCTGGGGAGGCCGACTCGAGATGCGGTTCCAGGAGTTCGTGCTGACTCTCTTTTATCAGGGGATTGGACAATAGAATATGAAGGATTTGCGTCAAGGGGATTCCCCGCAACAGCTCTTGCCCGTCGTGGAGGAGCGAGAATAAGCAAGTCAGGGCTGAATTCGCCAACGGCGATTGGGGTAAGGACATCCAGCGATCGGGTTTGTTGCGCAATGCCAGGGCGATCAAGCCGGCTCGATCGAGATCGGTCTGCGAGTTCGCGTTGGCGGTGAAGGCGTCATAGGCTGCTTGGGCGCGGTCGGCCAAACTCTCGGGGAGGCTGTTGGGGACGTTGCGCAGGTCTTCGGCGCGCAGCTTGTATCCCAGGGAGAGCAGGGCCAGATTCGCCGGCGTCCAGGCCTCGGGCGTAGAACCCAGCTCGGACATGGCTGCCCTCCTGAACTCTTCGTCTTGAATCGCCGCCCAAACCGCCGCATCCTGCCTGAGGGCGGGAATCGTTTGGGGCCAGGAAATCTCTGGGAAGAATTTTTTCAAATCGAAAATGATCGAGGACGAATTCATGGGAAGATTAGCCTCCATAGAAATACAAAGCCAGGCCGATCGAGGCGGCAAGTTGGATGGCGCCTAGAAAGAGCAGGAGGACGCCAAGCCCGGCGGTGGTGCGTACCATCTCGGTGGCAGCCGAGAGTAACGCCGATGCGTTGCCGACCAGGCCCGAAATATCCTGGGCGAGTCCTTTTTGGGCTAATTTGCGCGTATGGGCGGTGATCTCTCGCACATCCCGCCCCATGGAACGAGTGAGCAAGATAAAAACGCCGGCGATGAAAGTGACGCTGCCCATCAAGAAGAGGCTCATGGTCATGGCGAGAAGGATGTCGGGTGGGTTGAGGTTGTTCATGGCGGTCTCCTATGTGTGTAGAGAGTGTTGCAAGAAGCAGGCCAACCCATCCATACCCCCATCAGTCCCCCAATTATCGTTTGCGCGCAAAACATGTCAGGAGATAACCCGAAAAAAGGGGTGTGGGGTGTGCGGAGCACGCCCCACACCCCTTGTTTAGGGAATCCTTCTGACAACATATGTGCGCACACCAATTTTCGCCAGGGTTGACGAAACTCCATTCCCCCGGTAAAATCTGCGGGTTGTTTATGTCGTCGCCAAAGGTTTGGTGACGGCGTTTTTTTGCGAGGAAATCATGTCCGAGAGAACGCGAATAACCGAAGAAACGCCCCTGGCTGGCAGCCCTGCTCAGGATGTCTCTGCCGAGGTGGTCAACCTGACGGGTGTTCAGGTAGGTTCTGTCCAGGCTGAGCTTGTGCGTCTGCAGCAAAGCGGCGCCCAAAGGATCAACGCCACAGAAGTCGAACTGCGCGCTGGCGGCGCAGCGCAGGTGGATGCCCAGGATGTCTCCATCACCCAGGGCGGCGCGGGCGCTGTCCAGGCGGAATCTGTAGATGTCACCCAAGGCGGCATCGGTGTGGCGCGCGCCGGGAGCGCGTCAATCGTCGAGGGCGGCGTGGGCATTGTTTTTGCAGACGAGGCCTCGCTGCAGGATACCCGGGCTTGTCTCGTCGTCTCGCGTCAGGTGAGCGGCGACAAGATCCGCGCCGGTGTGCTGCTGGCCGGTCAGGTGGAAGGCAATGTGGAAACCGTCCTGGATACGCCGCGGGCGATACTGGCTGGTCTGACAGCGGGTGTGGCGATCGGCTTAGTGCTCTGGGTCGGGCGATTGATTTCGGGTCGTAAGTAGAAAATTAATTTTTGAGGAGCGAAGGTAACCCGGCTCGTCCGGGTGAGAGGCGCTCCGAGGAAGGATAGAATGTCTGAACAAATTGTGTTAGCAGCCTCTAAACGTGAGCTGACCGGTAAGCAGGTGAAACAATTGCGCCGCGAGGGCAAGCTGCCTGCCATCGTGTATGGGTATGGCGTGGAGGCCACACCGATTCTCCTGGATTTGCGTGAAACATCGAAGATCTTGAGGAACATCGGTTCATCTACAATCCTGGCTTTAAAGTTGGGCGGCAAGGAACACGCTGTCCTGGTACGTGAGACCCAAAAGGGCGTCATTCATCGAGAATATCTGCATGTTGATTTTCAAGCCATCGCCATGGATAAGGCGGTGCGCGCACAGGTTCAATTGGTCCTCCTCGAGAAGGATGTCCCTGCCGTGCGCGACTTTGGCGCTTTGTTGGTCACCGGCCTGGACTCGCTGGACGTCGAGTGTTTGCCAAAGGATCTCCCGGGGCGCATCGAGGTTGATGCCTCTGTTTTGAAGAATATTGGCGATAGCATTCTGGTGCAGGATCTCGATCTGCCCGAAGGTCTTACTGTGCACGATGATCCAGAGACCATGATCGTTGTGGCTACCGCCCCAGAGGTCATCGCCGAGGAAGAAGTCGTCGAAGTCGAACCTGGCATCGAAGAACCAGAAGTCATCGAGAAGGGCAAGGCCGAGGAAGAGGCTGATTAAGACCTTTACCGATAAACATCCCGCGAGGAATCTCTTGCGGGATGTTTTCGTTTAATGCTGATGGCTCTACTGAAACAAGATCGTTTTCACTGCGTTACCCTTATCTTCCTTTTGGGGTTGGTCTGGTTGACCCAGGGGTGCGTTTCTGTTCCCGAAGAGGCAGGAGCTGCGTTGATCCTCACGCCAACCCCTGAGACAGCGAACCTGCCGCCGGAGATCGCCCAGGTCGGAGAAATCCATCAATGGGCGGCGACTGCCGAGGCCAGCACCTCCTACGCTGACCCCGAATGGGCTGCCGAACAGGCTACCGGGGAACCGAATACCGAACGCTGCGGCGATTTCCAAACCGCCTGGGCCTCCTCAGGGAGCGACTCTATCGAGTGGTTGGAGCTGCAATTCGAAACGCCGGTATTCGTCACGGCGGTGAATATCGTCCAAACTTTCAACCCCAATCAAGTTGCTAAAGTAGAACTGTTGGGTTCCCTCGGACGCTCGCTAACCATCTATGAACAGGGACCGGTTCAGGTAGATCAACCCTGTCCGTATATGTTGTCCATCGCAGTCGAAAAAACCACCGCACTTTATAACGCCGTCCGCATCACGGTGGATCAGTCTGTATTAGGTCTGGGGTGGAACGAGATAGATGCAGTGCAACTGGTGGGAGATACTGAGTAAAGGGATTCCGAGAAATAGGATATGCGGCGAGCGAAGCACGCCGCATATCCTATTATTCGGCTGATTTATAGCGGTGTTCTGGTTTCAATAGACCCAAAGCTTCCAGTAAAAGCATTGTAATGCGGGCGCTGACGCCCCAGAGGATTTCGCCATCATAGGGTTGGAATTGGATCACCGGCAACGGCTTGCCGTGGTGTTGGAGCCGGTGTTGTTGAATCTCGTGATTGTCCGGATCCGCCAGCCATTCCAGGGGGATGGTGAAGATGCGGCTGACTTCCTCGGGCTGGGGTCGCAGCTCATAAGGCCAGGGGATAGCGCCAACGATGGGGGTGACGCGGTAATTCGTGATGGTCAGCATCTCCCGCAGTCGCCCGAGGACGCGGACGTCTTTTGGAATCAAACCGACTTCTTCATGCGCTTCGCGCAGGGCTGCCTTGACCGCGTCGGGGTCCTCGGGGTCGCAGCGTCCGCCGGGAAAAGCCACCTGCCCGCTGTGGCGATCCAGGGGGTGCAGCGTCCGCCGGATGAAGAGTAACTGCCAGCCATCCTGTGTGCATAGGAAAGGGATCAAGACCGCGGCCGGTTGAGGCGGATCTTGAACCGACGTGATGAGGTAGGGGGATTCGGGAGACTGGCCTGACTTCGATGCCTCGGCCAGGCGTTGGATGATTTCTACTTCGGTTAATATCATCGAGTTGAGTTAGCGCACCCCGCTGCCACAATAGGGGCACTCAGCGGTTGCGGCATCCATCCACTCGACATCATCGGCGCGGATCGGCCCTCCGCAGGACGGGCAATGGATGGGCAATTGAGGGCGGCGGGTCGAGGCGGCAGCGCGACGATAGGTCTCGGGTCGCTCCGGCGTAATACCCTTCAGCCACGTATCGAACTCCTGGGCCAGGTCGGTGTGCCCCCATTGCGTCAGGTCATCCACAACGCGCTGACCAGCCCGATCGAGCTGCTCCCAGCTTTGGGTCTCGGCAAAGATGTTCAGTCCCTGGCGCAAGAAGTCGGCGCCTCGATCGGATTCACCAGCTAATATATATGCTCGTCCGGCCTGAAGGTAGAGTCTGGGGGCCTGTCGGAGCATACCGAGGTCGTGCGCGCCGCGCCCTAGACGTTCGAAGATATCGGCTGCATTGGCGTAATTGCCGTTTTCCATCGAGCGATGCGCTTGCTGCAATGCCCGGTGAGCTCTATTTCGTGGGAGAGGCGCTCCCATTGGGCCGATCGGTGGACGCGGCCCCAACGGGCGGAGGGGTCGTAATGGGGGAAGTTTTCTTCGTCGCATGGTTTGTTTCCCTTCACGCTTTATACTTTACGGTTCGAGGTGTTTTTCGAAGAAGTTTGTTATGGCGTTGTAACACGTGACCCGGTTTTCGAATTTGAGCACATCGTGGCCTTCGTTATCGAAAACCAGGAATTCAATCTCTTTGCCGATGGAGCGCAGGTGTTCGACGAGATCACGAGATTCCTGCTCGACGACACGTGGGTCGTTTTTGCCCTGGATGACCAGCATCGGCGCGCCGATATTCTCGATGTAGGTGCGTGGGGAGCGCTCGACGAGATGCTGGCGTCCCTCCGGGATGTCGGGGTCTGCGAGAGCGATTTTGAAGTAGGGCTTCCAGGTTTCGGGGATGCGATCGCAGAACGTGAGCAGGTCATATGGCCCGAACATATCGCAGGAGGCTCTCCAGAGTTCGGGGTGACACGAGGCCAGAGTAAGGCTCATATAGCCCCCATAGGAACGGCCAACGACAGCGGCTCTCGAAGCGTCGAGGCGTGGATCATTAGGGAGCACATGCGTCATGGCGTGGACGTGATCGAGACGGTCGTCGCCGCCCCAATCGCGATCTACCTTCTTGGTGTAGCTCAGGCCGTAGCCGGTAGAACCGCGCACATTTGGCACGAAGACGGCAAAGCCGTTCAGGGCCAAGAGTTGGATCAGGGGCATGGAAAACCAGGCGAAATCAGGGCGCTCCTGGCTCTGCGGCCCGCCGTGAATGTAGTAGACCAGCGGGCGTGGGCCTTCGTAGCCAAGAGATTCAGCGGGCAAGTACAGGCGCGCCGATATGCGTAATCCATCGAAGCTGGTGAACGAAGCGTCTTGACCTGGAGATAGTACATCCTCGGGGATTGCCAGAATCCTTTCATTCGTTCGTCTTGAAATGGCCTGGCGGTCGGTACCTTCGATCGAATAAATTTGGGTTGGAGAGGTTGCCGTAGAGAAGGATAGGACGAAAGAGTCGCTGGCTTTTTCCCATTCGATATGTTCCAACACCCCATTCGAGATTTCTTCCCGCCCCACCAGAACTGTTTCCAGTTCGAACTCCAAAGATCGTTCGTCGAATCTGCCTTCGTAAACCCAGTTGGCGCCATCTATGTTGTATTCGACGAGAAAACGATCCCCTTCCAGGTGTTCCAGCCTCACCAGTTCGCCCACTCCCTTATGAATGACTCCATGGATAGGCACCGGCTCGACTTTTTCTGGATGATCGAGATCGAAATAACATAGTCCGCCTGTATCTTCAAAGAGGGTTGTAAAAAGTAATACGCCAGTTTCCTCGCGCACGAAGTGACTGTAGCCCATGCTGGTGAGGGCATATTCTCGATCGGGTTGACGTTGATTGATGGGTGTGCCGTAAAGGGTTTCGATGGCCCCAGCTTTTTCAGCCTCCCACATGGAGAGGACATGATCTCCCAAGGTGTATACTTCGATAAGGATGATTTTCTTGTGGTCTTTGTTGACTCCATCCACGATCGAGCTGTATACACTCGTAGCGAGTTTCAGAAAAGCGCCAGTTTCGAGATTGACCTGGATCGTGGTATTGAGCTGTTCTGTATGGGAGGCAGCCATGAAATAAGCCAGGTTTTCCTCCGGGAAGGCCTTGAGGCAGAAAAATCGGTGGTCGTCGAACATCTCACTGAAGGCGGGTTGGGGATAGCCGCCATCCATGGGGATGAGCATCGGTTTGTAGTCTTCGTTGCCATTCTGATCTATCATGACCAGGATTTTCCCTATCTTAGGAAAGACCTGGAATAATTTCCCTTCCACCAGATGTGGATTCTGCAGGGCGATTTCTGGAGGCAGCAGAGGCTCGGGGACGCTGCCGCCTTTGTCCATGGCGTACAGGCTCAAATGTCCACTAAGATTGCTGACAAAGAAGATTCGTTCACCGATCAACATGGGGACGAGGAAGAGACGCGCTGAGAGAAAAGATTCGATATGAAACATCATGCAACATCTTTCGGATTATTTGGTTTCGTTCATGTTAACCAGGCTCAGCCAGTAGCCGAAGCCTAACATGATTAAACTGCCGATTGTGGCCATGCCAAGTCGCAACGGCCCCACACTAAAAAAACGCCACTGCCAGCGAACGCCCAGGGCATGTCCAACCCAAAAGCCCAACCAGGCCAGAAACAGATATAGCAATAACCGCCCCGGTCCGCCTCCGCGCCACAAGTGGAAGAGCGCGCCGAGTAAACTAGAGATCAGCAGGCCGATGAACAGGCTGGGGAGAGTCATGGGGGTAGTATATCATCTTATGATTTGATTCGATTCGATAACGCCTCCCCCCAGACAGACCTCGCCGTCATAGATAACGGCCGCCTGACCAGGGGTGATATCGCGCAAAGGTTCGTCGAATTCGATGTTGACGCTGTCTCCTGCCAGGGGGGTGACCAATCCCCAGGCCAGTTTGGCCTGATAGCGGATTTTGATCTGGGCGCGCAATGACCTCTCAGGCGGTGTTCCAGCGATCCAATTGACCGACCGGGCGATGAGCTGGCTGCGCCCTAAACTTTCTTTGGGTCCGACGATGAGGGCGTTATTTTCTATATCTTTGTGGATGACATACAGGGGGTGAGGCGCGGAGATGCCTAATCCACTCCGTTGGCCGATCGTGTAGAAGGCTAGGCCTCGATGCTGTCCCATAGCTTCGCCATTGTAGCTCAAAATAGGCCCAGGTCTGCGGATGTCAGGCGCATTCCGTTCCAGGAAATCTCCTGCAGTCCCGCTCCCCAGGAAGCATAAATCCTGGCTATCGGGACGTTCAGCGATGGGCAACTCGAATTTCAAGGCCATCTCACGAACCTCGGGCTTGGTGTATTCTCCCAATGGCAAAAGCGTATGGGCAAGCTGATCTTGATCGAGCGTGTGCAGCACATAAGATTGGTCTTTGTGGTCGTCAATGGCTTTGAGTAGTTCGATTTTGGAAGCGACCGCTGACCGCCGACCGCTGATTGCTGTCTGTCTTCTGCTGTCAGCGATCCTCAATCGAGCGTAGTGCCCTGTAGCCATATAATCCGCGCCTGAGGCCAGAGCTTTGCTCAACAGAAATCCCCAGCGGATGCGCCGGTTGCAGACCAGGCAGGGGTTGGGTGTAATCCCCTGGCTGTAGCCGGCGATGAAGTATTGCACTATCGTTTCGCGGAAAACATCTCTGGCGTCTACGGCATAGAAGGGGATCTCCAATTGGGCTGCCACCCTTCGGGCGAGATTCATCGCGTCGAGGGTGCAGCAGCGGTTTTCGGCCTCCCCCCCCGGCTCGCTCCATAACCGCATCATCATCCCGATCACATCGTAGCCTTTCTCTTTCAACAAGGCTGCCGCAACCGAGCTATCTACCCCACCTGACATGGCAACAACAACGATCTTCTTTTCTTTCATGAGGAAATGTGATCCCCGTAAACGCTGCCTATCCCCGGAAGAAATTCGAGACGAAGAACCACAGATTAGCAGGCCGTTCAGCCAGGCGGCGAACGACATAGGGATACCATTGCGTGCCATAAGGCACATACACGCGCACCGGATAACCCTCAGCAGCCAACCGTTCCTGTAAATCCCTGCGGATCCCGTATAACAGCTGGAATTCCAACGCATCTTTTGGAATGCCCTTTTCTTCGGCATATTCTCTGGCAAAATTGATGCGCGCCTCGTCATGGCTGGCTATTGCAGGTATCGGCGGGTAGTGGCCGCATTCGGATGCTCTCGGCAAACCGATCCTGGCCGCGCCATCGAGCATCATTTCGGTCAGACGATCGAAGTTGGCATCCACTTCCGCCTTTTTCGGAAATGCGATCTCGGGGGGTTCTTTATATGCTCCCTTGCATAATCGCACGCGCGCTCCCTCCGCCATCAACTGACGGATATCCTCCTGGCTGCGATAGAGATATGCCTGGATGACGATACCCACGGTATCCCTGTACCCTTCGGCCTGCATCTTACGGAACATCTTCAAAGCCGCCTCCGTAACGGTGGAATCTTCCATATCTATGCGCACGAAGTTCTGATGGGATTTTGCCCGTTCGAGGATACGGCGCAGGTTCTGCTCACAAAGAGATTCGTCCAATAACAATCCAATCTGGCTGAGCTTGATAGAAACGCCCGATTTCACACCTGTGCGGTTTACCTCATCGAGGATGTAGATGATCTCATCGGTTGCCTGACGCGCCTCATCCCCGTTGGTGACATTCTCCCCCAGGTGGTCGAGCGTCGCACAAATCCCCCTGGCGTTGAGCGCCTTGATGGCGCGAATGGCATCTTCGGGGGTTTCGCCAGCCACAAAGCGGGAGGCGACCCGCCAGGCAATCTTCCAGTGAGTCACGATCCTGCGCGCCCACTCTGCCTTCGATAAATAGATCAACCATGAACGTAGCATAATCATTCCTTGTTTAGCCTGATCGAATTTTGCTGGGATCGAAAGAAACAAAACTCATCGTACACGAAGGGATGATCCTAGCACAGTGCACAAGATATTAAATTCTGCGGTAATTTTACACCTTAATCCTGTGATAGAATCCTGCCATGCGATCACGAGGAACAATATCTGCCCTGCGCTGGATCTCTGTCTTTTTGATCCTTTTTGCAGTCATCCTGGCGACTATCCAGATCGTTGCATTCAGCCGCCTCCGTGCTGTCTTTCCGAATGGGATGCGCATCGCCGAAGTCCCGGTAGGAGGATTAGACCGGCAACAGGCCGCGCAACGGTTGTTGGAAATGTATAACTTACCGGTCGAAATTCATTATAACAAGGATATCATCCACCTGGATCCCCCGGTGGTTGGCTTCGAGCTTGATCTGGAAAGCATGTTGGCCGCTGCCGACCTGGAACGCACCCGCATTCCCTTCTGGGCTGGTTTCTGGGATTATCTCTGGGGAGGGCATATCGAACCCTCCGATATCCCTTTGCGTTCGTCGTTTTCGGAAGCCCGGTTGAGAACCTACCTGGCTGAGGAGATCGCTTCCAGGTACGATCAACCTCCCACAGCGCCGATGCCAGTGGCTGGTTCGGTAGATTTTCAGCCGGGGGCGCTGGGCACAGCGCTGGACATCGAAAGATCCATCTTGCCCATTGATAATGCGCTGCGCTCGAACACCTCGCGCCTGGTCTCGCTTCCCCTGCAGCGGACCCTGCCCCCTCGCCCTTCGCGCGAGAACCTGGAAATCCTCCTCGAACAAACCATTGATTTGGCTGGATTCGACGGGATTATTGGTTTATACATGCTGGATTTGCAAACCGCCCAAGAGATCCACTTTGCCTATCAGCAGGGAGTCGAATATCCAGTCAACCCAGATGTGGCCTTTACCACTGCCAGCATCATCAAAATCCCTGTACTGATCTCCACATACCGGCGCATCGAGGGGACGCCCGACCCCGAAACGGCAAACCTGATCGAAAAGATGATCATCGAGTCCGGCAACGAATCCGCCGACTGGCTGATGCAGCGCGTGATAGACGCCTTGCGGGCGCCAATCATCGTCTCGGAGGACATGCAGGCTCTCGGCTTGGTGAATACTTTCCTGGCGGGACATTTCTATCTAGGCGCCCCTGTCCTGGCGCTCTATGAGACCCCAGCAAATACGCGCACGGACCTTTACACCAATCCCGATGTCTATAACCAGACCACGCCATCGGATTTGGGTATGTTGTTGGAAGATCTTTATCTGTGCGCCGAAACTGGAGGCGGCGCGCTCACAGCCGTCTTCTCGGGAGAGATCACACAGGAAGAATGTAAAACGATGGTCTCCTACCTGACGCTCAATAAGATGCCATCTCTCCTGGAGGCAGGCATCCCCGAGGGGACGCAGATCGCTCACAAGCACGGCTGGGTGACGAATAACGGCGTCATCAACTTGATTGGCGACGCCGGCATCATTTATACGATCGGGGGGGATTATGTATTGGTGATTTTTCTCTACCACCCTGTCCAGCTTATCTGGGACCCCTCCTCAGCCCTGGTCGGACAGCTTTCGAGAGCGGTTCACAATTACTTCAATTTACCCACGCCATAGGCGGGGGGCTAAGCAGCGGACGGGCGGATTTTCTATGTTCGAGTCTCCTGCAATAACTCGCCTTTACAAACCGACCGTCGCACTTTGCAGTTGTAACTGGGCAAAGAAAGCCGCACGGATGGCTTTGGCAAAAGAAAAAATGGTAGTGGTCTTAACTCTCGGTTCGCTCATTTTCATGGTGGAATTGCAGAATGGATTGCCAGAGAGGAATAGACGTTTGAAGGGATGTTCAGCAGAGCCAAAATCTTCATCTGGAGTTCGGACAGTGGAGTGATATGGCGATAAGTCTGCCCGCCGATCTTTACGAAGTTCAGAAAAATATCCTTGAACGCCCGGAGCATCGCTTCGGTAGTCGGGCGATCGGTAGTCCGCGCCGGGTTACCGGCGTACAGCCCGCCCAGCTTTTCGCCTGTCTTTGCCAGTTGGCTGCGAGCGACATGCTCGATCAGCGTCAAGACTCGCAACCCAATCGAAAGCAAGCGCGTCAAGCCGGTGGCGCGCCGGTCGTCTTCCAGGTACATGGGTGTCAGGGAGAGG
>Ga0194125_10003771_pt1 | contig 24212 bp, 18 predicted proteins | sample TA2KigC250mmetaG_FD_148626 | JGI IMG/M metagenome (GOLD analysis project Ga0194125, IMG submission 148626) | Freshwater microbial communities from Lake Tanganyika, Tanzania - TA2015034 Kigoma Deep Cast 250m | ecosystem: Environmental > Aquatic > Freshwater > Lake | place: Tanzania: Lake... | reverse complement strand
TCAAACGCGCCGTCACACGCAATATCTCTGAAGCAGAGATCCGACATGCTGGAAAAACTGCACGAATAATCGAAGAACCGACATTCCGCACCTAAAAATAGCGGTTCCGCAGAATAATTTTTACCCCGCAAACAGACAGAATCGGGCTTCTCCGGCCAGATTTTTAGATTCGCCGATAACAAAACAGCGATCCGTGCTAGCGGAGCAGAAGAAAGACCCTGTTCGTACCTGGCAGAGCTAGAATCTCTGTTAGAGCCAAAGGAATTCTGCCAGATTCTGTCACCGACAACCAAAGGACGAACAGGATGACGTTCGGAAAAACTCCTGTTAACGGATTTTGGGAACGGATTTAGCGGATGATGCGCCGCTGGCGGCGTCGGAATCCGTTCAATCTGTTCTAATAAACCCGTTGACAGCGGCTCCCCCCGAATCCAATCTTTTGTTGACGGGTACAAATTCTGCCAGATTTGTTTCGCCAGGCGGAAATGATGCACGATGGCAGAAAACCAGGTGCGGAATGTGGGCTCAAACCGACGAGACACTGATTTATTGAACACGGATACTTCGGCTTCGCTCAGCCAGACGGTTGCGCGCTTCGACGCCCAACCAGCTTTGGATGATGCATATCTGGTTATGGGATTTCGTAAATTCATAAAACGATGAAAACAATAAGTGACATTGATCTAATCGTTATCGGGGACGAACTTCCGAAAAACTTTTTTCGGCGTCTCTACGAACTCAATCGCCTGCGAGTTGGGACTAATCAACGATCTTATAATCCGCCACCCGCTTCTCGAGGGCGTTCCAGATATCTACGGGCTGGTCGCCTCGGGCCAGGTTGTTGGCGATGAAGCGCCCCATATCCACGCAGTGATCTGAGTTGTTGTAGTTGTACATGCCGATGCGGCCTGTTAATAATAAATTCTTTACTTGTTGCAATTGGCTGCTCACTTTTCGCATCTTTTCGACATACTCTAAATCATAACGGGGATAGAAATTGCGCGTTCGCTTGACCAGATAACCAGTTACCTCGCCCGCTTCGATAAAACCTGCTTCGACCAACCCGGTGATCGTTCGTTGCGCCAATTCCTCATCCGTGGCCTTCCATTGCCAGCTATCTTCGTCACAGGTGAAATCGCAGCAAAGCGCGGTTCGATCAGCGGGGCCTAGCTCGGGGTTCATCTGTTTCTGCTCGAAAACACGGCTGAAGAGGAACTCGCGCTCCGGGAAGAAAATCCACTGATCTTCTAACGCCAGAGAGCGATTGGCGAAAACATACACCAGAACCAGGTGACGGTATTGCAAATCTTCCACGGCGTTGGTGAAGGCCTTCTCTCTTTCGCCGAAAACCAGCCGACCCAATATCGGGAGTGGAATAGAGGAGACAAGATAATCCATCCCGAATTCGACATCCGCGCCCGCGACAGCGCCTTTGACAGCGGCGATCTTCCCATCAACCTGGATCAACTCGATCACATCGCAATCGAGGAGCACGCGACCGCCTGCTCCCTCGATATATTCTTTCATCGCCGCCGGCAGATCGCCAAATCCTGCCCTGGGGTAATAGAAGAACTCCGCGCTGGTCTCGGCGGTTTCTTTCTTGAGGCCCAATAATTTCAGGATAACTTCCATCCCGCCGGAGGCCGGTACACGGGCGCGGGCCATCTCAGGATGCAGGCTGGCGGGATCGCCCCAGACCTTGTCCGCCAGAGGTTCGAAGACCAATTCGTAGGCAGGACGGCCAAAACGCTGGATCATATAGTCCTGGTAAGTGCGCGGGGGTAGACGGAGCACAAACCCGCGCGCCAGCTCGACCCCATATCCGATCCCCAACCTCGAAAAGACGGTCAACCCCAAAACGCCAGCCAGATTGCCTAATTTCAGTGGGTAATCCACCAGATGTCCACGCAGAAACAGGCGATGCTTCTTGGGCAGCGTCAGCAGCCGGTCGGCCATCAACCTCCGAACTTCATCCAGCACACCGGGGATGACCGAATAGATTTTGTGTGCGCCATAATCCAGGGTGAAATCATTATACTCGAAGCTGGCGCACAGCCCGCCGATCACCGGAGCTTTCTCCAATACGGTGACTTCATACTTGCCTGTTTTGGCCAGGAAATAACCCGCGGAGAGACCCCCAATCCCTGCGCCAAGCACAACAACTTTTTCTTTCGATTCCAAAATCATGATCCTCTGTTATCTTCTCAAAAGCTTTGTACACGGATTTCGCAGATTCCACGGATTTTTTTATAGTAACTGCTCAGCCATCGAACGGATTAGCCCGAAAAAAGGGTGTGCGAAAGGGGCTGCGCCCCCTTCGCACACCCTTTTTTCGGGAACTTCCCCGTTTGGCTGAGTAGTTACTTTTTATAAATATATCCGCGGAATCCGTTGTCATCCGTGTTAAGAAATTTCCGTTATTCTTCTGCAACCGGGCGCGCCAGCACCAATATCTGCCCCATCCAGTAAGGAATTTGAAGATGCTCCAGACCCAACGCGGTGACAACCTTCGTCCCCACCTTGGAGAGCCAGGGAATATACGGCCCCATGCGGAATAAGATATAGCCCAACTCCAGGCTCTGCCAGTGCATCTTCGAACGCTGCATCCTGAACCCGGACTGTTCGAGAATCTTTCGGATCGTCTCTAGGGTGAAGAAATACAGATGCACGGAGATGAGAAAGACCCATCTGCGTCCCATCAGGCGGGCGATCGGCGAGCTGATATCGGGATAGTTGACGATCAGCAAGCCATCCGGTTTCAAGGCCCGGCGGCACTCACGCAACACCGCCGTGGGATCAGGCGTGTGCTCGAGTACATCCCATAGGGTAACCACATCGAAATGAGCCTGGGGCAGGTTCATATCGAAGATCGTTCCGGGCTGAATTTCGATGCCATAATGCTCGCTGCCCCATTCGGCCATCCAGCGGTTCGGCTCACTCCCTGCAACTTCCCAGCCACGGCGTTTAGCAACACCCAAGAACGCGCCTGACGCTGTACCAATATCCAGGATGCGCCCTTTCTGGGGTACGAGTCGCTCGATGAGTTGCAAGGATTTGGCAAAGGTACGCTCTCGGGCGGGATTCTGTGAAACGAAGTTCTCGTCTGTCCCCTGGCCGTATCCCGCCAGGATCAGCTCGCTCTTCAAGCGCGGGTTGAGATATTGCAAACCGCAACCCCGGCAACGCACCAATTGATCAACCAGGATTTCATCGCCGGAAGAGCGGAAGGTCTCCATGATCTCATCGGGCTGCGCGTTGTGATATCGAGAGGGATAGACCACATCGTAATCATCCGCGCCGCACAAATTGCAGGATACTATTTCCAACAAAGATTGGTAATGCTCCACACGATCAGACATATATATTTTTCCTTAATGTAGGGGCGGGGCGGCATATATGGGGGTGCGTGCTGCGCACGCACCCCCATATATGCCGCCCCGAATCCTCTACGCGTAGTTTTTGCAGTGGACTCGTAATTACTTCCTTTGTAGGATTTGTTTGAGTTGTCGGAAGCGCGTATTGACGGCATTCAAGATCAAACCCAGGCCGAAGGCCAGCATACTCAACAACATCAATAAGGCGATCCCGACCAGCAAATACAAGGTATTCAATCGAATGATATCCCCGGTTGTCATGGCAAGCCCCCCCAAAAGGATCAACACAACCAACAATAATCCAAACGAGACCGCCCCGAATAGTCTCAATGGATAGTGATCACGAAGCAAAATCGCCGCCGTCATCATAATGCGGTAACCATCGCGCAGCGCGTTGAGCTTGGAGTGGCTCTCGGCGGGCCGGCTGCGATAGGAGATAGGAAGCTCGATGATCACCATGCCCTCTTCGAGGGCCTGGAGGGTCATCTCGGTTTCGGTTTCGAAGCCGGGAGTCAACAGCGGAACCGTCTTCACGAATCGGCGGTTGAAGACTCGGTATCCCGAGAGAATATCCCGATACTTCGTCCCGAACATCAAATTGATGCTGGCGACGATCAACTTATTCCCGAGGTGGCGATGCTTGCGCATACTCTCATCGGATGCGGAAGACAGACGGTCCCCCACAACCATGTCCACGTCCTCTTCCAGCACAGGCTTCAACAAACGATGAACATCCTTGGCCAGATACGTGTCATCGCCATCTACCAGGACAAGCGCATCCGCCTCGATAGCGGCGAAAATCGCCTGCAAGACATGTCCCTTCCCCTGCTTGCGGATCTTGTGCACAACCGCCCCGGCGTTCCGCGCAATCTGGGCGCTCTCATCCGTGGAGTTATTGTCGAAGACGTGGATCGTCGCATCAGGCAGTTGAGCGCGAAAATCTCTCACCACCTGCTCGATGGTGATGGCTTCGTTATAGCAGGGGATGGCAACTGCGATGGTGGGTAGATTGTCATCGTTCATACGTGAAGTCCGTTTCTCATATCAACAGTGGATTCTTACTATCTGACCGAACCAAGAATATCAAGCCACTTGAGCACGAGCGCCCGGTAAGGAACCATCTCCATTTTGGTCTCGAACCGGCGGCGCAGGAAGTTCGAGAGCTGCCATACAATCTTACCCGGATCATGGCGTAATTTCCACCACAAAAACGCCACATACAGGCGCAAGCGGAATTTGCTCAAACGCCGATAATCAGCCCGCCAGGTGGGGGTAAAGTTCATTTCCGAGAGCGAGGTGTAGCCCCGCAACTCACCGAAGATCGCTGAGCCGGGCACCGGTGTGATGATGAATTGAGCGATCTCGTCAACACCGAGGCGCGTCAATTCACGGGCCAAATCCCAGGTCATTTGCAAATCTTCCTCCGTCTCGCCAGGAAAACCAAGCACGAAACAGGCCTGGGAGCGAATACCCACCCGATGCATGTGCTTCACCAGACGCACAGCATGATCCAGGTCGAAGGGCTTGCGCATCAGCTTGAGCACGCGCGGCGAGCCAGTCTCTGGCGAAATCGAAATATAGCGGCAGCCCGACTGCGCCATCAGGTCGAGCGTCTCCTCGCTGCGGATGGTCTCCACCTTCGTCCCTGCAACGATCTTCCAGGTGATCTTCAACCCGCGACGGATGATCTCCCCGGCAATCTCCCGGGTGCGCGAGTCGGAAACCGTCGGATTCAAATCCTCGATGTGAAATTCGTGTACGCCAAACTCGTCCAGAAAATACTCGACCTCATCAACCACGTTGACCGCAGAGCGCGCCCGCCACTTCTGTCCATTGGTGGCCGGCGTTACACAAAAACGGCATGGATAAGGGCAGCCGCGCGAGGTCAATAGCGGGAGATAACGATCTTCGCTTTGAGGACCGTGGGCGAATCTCAGCTTCCAGTAATTCTCTAGAGGAAAGAGATCCCAGGCAGGAAACGGCAGAGCATCCAAATCTTCGATGACGTTACCTGGCGGATTGAAGAAGGATGGACTCCCCAAACCCTCGAGTTGGTCCAGCGGTTTGTGATCGCCCTGCCCCCAAAGGGCGCGCGCTAACTCGACGGCGCAGCACTCGCCTTCGCCGGTAAGCACATAATCCGCCCCCGCCTCGAAGAAAACCCCCATCACCTGGCGCAGGGAATACGCCGTCACTGCCTGCGTATTTTCCAAAATCACGACCGGCAGATCGGGACGCCCCTGCTTGATCGCTCGGACGATGCGCTCAGCAGCGATGTGGTTGGTCAGATTGAGGGCGAAGAGGAAGACCAATCCGGCATCCTGTGGGAGGCGAGTCAGGACTTCGTCACAGGTCAGACCCAACAGGGTAAATTTGTCCACCCTCTGGACCTGGCGCGGCCGCTCGGCAAAGGAGTCAATCACCTGCACAGGGATACCGGCTTCGCGCAAGGAAGCCGCCACATAAGCCAGACCCACCGGCATGTAGACGATGCCAGTCGTAAAGGGGTCATTGCGCTGAACGACCAGGTTTGGGTTAATGAGGATAATCTGTTTCAAATCAATTTCTCGAACGACGGTCCACGAAGAATACTAATATTACAGCGAAAGTCGGAGTGAATGGTTCCCAAACTCGATCAAAAGCCCGTCCTCGGGCGCCCCGAGGACGGGGCTGGAGATCATTTTTGTGTGACCTTGCGCTGTCATACGAAGGGGCACTAAATTTGTTTCTTCGTGCGCTTGGTGTCCTTCGTGGATTCGAATCATGGCAATGAATCGCAGGTTAAGTCGGTCGCCGAACGCAGCAAAGTATACCCGCCATCGTCACTCAGGACAACCAACCGGGCGGAGATATGGTCGGGAGCGCGGCAGCCCAGCACGATTACATCCGAGGCATGTGGAAAATAAGGTGGGGATTCATTCACGGGCAAAATCACATTATTATGAGAGTAGCCCGCAACAACGAAACTCAATCGGGGGTAATCTCTCGGAGAAAAGGCTGGCCAATCGCCGCCCGGTTCGCCCTGACCGACTTTATAGAAACGCGGATAAAGGGCGCGCCCCTCGAACACGACCGAGCGATCATCTGCTAACAAGGTTTCAAGTTGCTCTTGGTCTGAGAACGCCTCGAAATAGGCTGATGCGCCATCTTTGGTGATGTCGGAATAGCGCGGAGGGACAAACCGTTCGATCAGCACGGGCGCAAAACCCAGGCCTAGAAAAACAATGCCCAAAATGATCCCAGTCGAGTATGGAAAGCCGCCTTTCGGTTGAATGTCAGTAATTTGCCGGTGGATGTTATCACTTCGAAGCAAATTACTATCGGCAGGCAATCTGCGCGTGAAGTAGGCCAATGCCCAAAATATGAGCTGTCCCAGCCCGATGGCAAAATAGAGCAAGATCGCCCAATCCGCCGGGAGAATCAGACGCCAGCCAGAGTATCGCCCCGCCGCAGTGCTCAAAATATAAACCAGGCTCACCCCCAGGGGAGTCCAACCGACGATATCGCGACGCGCCCAGGCAACCCCCAGGCCGATGGCAATCACCGCCATGTTGACGACCAACGAGAATACCATCTCGCCTGACAGAGCACCCTCCCAGCGGTCCCAAAAAGGCTTCGCATTTACATACGCCGCAGGCGAGCAACAATCCTTCCAAAGACGGTCGCTTTGTCGAACCCAATAGGGGAAAAGATCACTGGCAGGATTCTGGACAAGCCAGGGGGACATCGGCAAAGCGACGATCATCTCGACAAGATTATGCGAGAAATGGGCCGCGATGAAACCTGCCACAACGCCGGGATTTTCCATGATGAAATCTCTAAGATACGCATCTACACGCTGTGCATATTCCCCCTCTGTTTCGCCTGGCAATGGCTTCACCCTGTCATACCCGGGATCGAGGCTGTATTGTTGCGTCAAAAATGCATTTTGGGCGGGGTCGTTGAGCACAAACTCCCCGGTAAGCCGATAACTGCGCACAAGCCACGGGCCGAGGGCCAAACCTAATCCCAGCGCCATCAGCGCCAGATTTTGCAACCCAAAAGACGGCCTGCGGACGAACAGAATAACCAGGAATAGCGCAACGATAGGAACCAGTACGACAATTTGAGGGCGGATCAACAACAGCAGTCCCAAAATCCCCCCTATCGCCAAGGGATGACTTCGTCTCGTTTGGGGTGTGTCAAGCCAGGCGACGATCACCCAGGTGAGCAGCACAACCCCCAGCGTCGCCGGGAGATCCGACATCAATAACTTGGCATGAGAAACGCCGATCTGCCCCGACAAAGCGATGGCATTCTTTTCGCGGAGAACGATCATAACCGCGGCGATGACCCCTGAGAGGCGGTGATGGATTGACTTCGTGAGCCAATAGATCAAGACAGGAAACAGCGCAATGACCATCACTTGGAGGGATACGACATTTTGGTAGCTTTGCCCCGCAAGGAGGTGCAGCAAGGCCAGAAAGATCACATACAGAGGTTTGCGGGCGATGCCTGAGAAGCCTTCCCCAATCAACAACCGTTGGGCCATCACATCATGAGTGGCCGCGTCGGAATAGGGAACGAACTCGAAATTCGGCTGCTGGGGAGCGAGGGCAAAATAATCTGGCGCCATCGGTTGGCCGCGCCAAAAGTGTGCTGCTGCGCCCCAAATCAGGACGCTGAAGAAAATATCGAACAGAAGCGAACGCGAAAACCGACCGGTATTCAGGATGCGCTCCAACCCCAGGAAGAGCAGTCCAATGAAACAAGCCAACCATACCTGGACAGCCAACACTGGAACCCCGGGAGGGTCCCAGCCGATTAGGTCAGGCGTCAGGCCAAGGCGCGTAAGGACAATCGAAGCCCAAAGGAGCAGGATCAGCCCAAAAAGGAATCCGCTCGTCCGCAGCAATTTCCCAGAGAGCATCTCCCGCAGATCTGCCCATCCAAAGCGCATCAGCGGCAGCAGCAACAGATTCTGCAGGCTGAACATGCCGATCAACATAAGCACAGGGAACAGGCGGCCCAGGTATCCTTGCACATATGGGTCTGCAACCACGCGGGCAAGATGTCCCAAAAGAATACAGACGAATAATCCTCCCAAAGAAATCGCCAGCGCAAAAGCATACAGGGCCGGTTTTCGAACCATAGCCTGCATCCCGCGGGCGATACGATTCCCCCAGGCATGCTTGAAGCGAATTGCGCTTCCAAGAAATCCCCAGATACCTGCCCACGCTATCAAGCCGGCAGCCAGCACTGCGCGCGGCATAGATAATCCAAAAACCCAGGCAGCGGCAGTTTCACTAGGGTTTTGCAAAATCAAGGCCAACGATGCCAGCGCCCCGACCAGCGCGGCCAGAATATATATCTGCAAGAAAAAACCAAAAGATCGATTTTTCACGATGGCGTATTTTGGGGGTAGCTCCACGGCAAACCGTGGTCAATGGATGGTCAACGGATTGCGGCGTTTACATGTCATTTCGACGAGCCAGCCCTGCCATTCCGAGATCAAGCGCAGCGCTACCATTTTGAGTTTATGGAAGGTTATGTGGGCATGACAGCCCCACATCAGATGAGGTCACAAAGAAATATTCGGTTTCGTCTTTCACCAGGACGGCCAGAGCATAGACGATGTCATCCGCTTCGCACCCAAGCACGAACACATCCGAAGCGTTGGGCAAATGCTCTGGAGGAGCATCTATCTCCATCACAACTTGCGTGATGCCAGTACCGATCAAGGTAAATCCTATGCGACTATACGGTCGAGGAGCGTAAGCCTGCCAGCCGCTCCCGGCTTCGCCTTCGCCAGCCGGATAAAAACGAGGGTAAAACGCGCGGCCTTGTAAATAGATGGCCTGGTCGTTTTCTAGAAAGTTCTGCACTTCCTGGGGTTCCAGCCGTGGAGCCTGTTCGTAGAAACCGGCCTCTTGCAACAATCCCAAGGCTTCACGCTGTGAAAGATCGGTGAACTGTGGGGTATCGAAAAATCCTTCCACGATCAAGGGTGAAAAACCAATCGCCAGCACACTGATGCCTGTAATCAATACGTGGCGCAGCAGACCGGCAAACCCGGATTCTATCAGGTCAATACGCTGCCTGGTACTGGGGGTTTCCGGGAAGGTATCAACCAGGGCAGTGCTGCGGAAAAAACATCTCGCGCCCCATAGACCCACCTGCCCCAGGCCGATCGCGAAATACATATAACCCACCCAATCTACCGGCAGAGAAAAACGCCACCCCGAATAGCGCGCCAACGCGGTACTCAGACTATAAGTCAAAGCAATTCCCATTGGAATCCAACCAACAACATCCCATCTGCACCATGTTGCGCCTAATCCCAGAGCAACCAACATCAAATTAATCCCCAATAAAATCCCGATTTGGGGCGATATTCTTCCAGTCCAATGGCCGCTCCAGAAAGGTGTAGTACTCAAATATGTCTGGACAGAACAACATTCATCCCATAAACGAAGCCAGTCGCCCACCTGATAGTTATAAATCACGGTATTCGGATTCTGCAACAGCCAGGGCGACATCGGCAAAGTAAGCAACATGGAGATTTCGTTGTGCGCCAGATGCGGGAGAACAAACCCGGCCACCACATCTGGATTGTCGAGAATAAAGTCTCGAATATGTCCATTGAGCCGGAGGATATAATCTTTTTCGCTCTCTCCGGGCAGTTGCGGCAATTTCAAAGAACCGACTTCACGAGTATATAACTCGGCATGATAAGCTACCTGCCCAGGGTCGTTGAAGGAAGCACGACCTGTAAGGCGATAACTTCGCCACATCCAGGGCGCAATCGCCAATCCGAACCCGATAGAAAACAAAACGAGCGCGAAGAACCCTTGTCGCGGCCGACGATAGAACACAGTCACGAAAATGACGATGAGGATTGACCACAGGATAACGATATTCGAGCGAACCAGCATCGTCAAACCAAAAATCCCACCCACCAACAAAGGCAGCCAACGACGCTTAGCGGGTTCGCGCAACCAGGCGACCATCAGCCATGTAAAGAGCAACAGCCCCAGAGCCACCGGCATATCCGACATGAGCACTTTCGAATGCACGATGCGAATATCCTCCGAGAGGGTAATGGCGTTTTTCTCCCGAAATATCAGTAACAGCGCAACAATGACCCCAGAGAAGCGGCTATGTAGGGATTTCGTGAGCCAATAAGCAAACACCGGCAATAACGCCAATACGAAAACCTGAACATTGGCGACTGACTGGTATTCGTTCCCAACCAGGGCATGGGTCAAAGCGAGAAAGATGACATAAAGCGGTTTGCGGGTGATGCCCGAAAAGCCTTCCCCGACTAACAGACGTTGAGCGCTGCTATCGTATAATGCCGCATCAGAGTATGGGTAGAGTTCGTCATTGGGCGGACGTGGCATGGGCGCATAATAGGCTCGCTCCATGGGGGTCTGACTCCAAAGCTGAATAGCAACCCCAAAGATCAAAAAACTCATGATGAGATCGAAGAGTAGTCGCCGCCGCGATTTGCTTTCATCGCCAGCCAGAAATCTCTCGATGATCAAGAACACAAAGGCTATCGTCCAGGCAAAATATATCTGGGTGGATAAAAGCGGCGCGCCGGGGGTATCCCAACCAAAGGCATCTGGCGTTATGCCAAACCCCGTCAAAGCGACGATCCCCCAAAACACGATCAAAACAACGAAGACGCAGCCGCTAACAAGCCATATCTTCCTCTGCGAGGGCAGTTCAGGGAGTTTGCTCTCGTAACGCAACACAGGTAACAAAAAGACCGTTTGAAAACTAAGTATGCCCGCCCAGAAGATGATGGGGACTAAACGCTCCAACCACCCCTGGATAAATCTGTCTGTAAGCACGGAGGAGAGCCACAAGAGATGACTGAAAACCACCCCTGCTATCAAGAGGATTGCTAATATCCCAAAGTAGAACCACCCACGTTGTACTGCCGTTCGAAGAGGGGTGATGATCCCAGGCCTACGCCAAAACCAGATCGCCAGACCTATAAACACCATTACCCCAATAACCAAAATGGCAGCCATCAACAGTCGTGTTTTCGACAAGCCAAATATCCAGGCATTTGCAGGATCGCTGGGGATGCCCAGCAAATACGCCAGGGCAACCATTCCCTCGATAACCGCTGTGGCCAGATATATTCTTATCAGACGTGAACGCCAGCCCTGATCTCGCAAATCATTTTGCATTAGGGTGGTCTCCATATCATTATGGCGGGGTACACTCTATCGGCTCTTCGCGTGGCACAAAGAACCACACATGGGTTTTATCTTTAGAATATTTCGGTTCGTAGTAACAATACAGAGGTTCAGTAACCCACTGCACCCACGCGTCGTTTTCCGCACCCCATTGCTCTCCTTCACGCGCATAACGGACCTGTTGAGCGTCGGTTATGATCAACCCGAAGCGCTGAGTGGCCAAATCTTCATAGAAGGGGGCAAAATATACCACATCGCTCGCCAGCGCCCTGTCCATGACGACCTTCTTCTCATATTCAGGTACTAACGGGACATCTACGACGCCGAATGTCAGCAATTGACGCTGATCCATGAAAAGCACTTCCCCGCCTTGTGAAACAACTTGTTCCGATTCGGTCTTGAGTAGATCAATGGTTTGATTGACATACTGCTGTTCAGGGAGTTCCAACGGCATTGCACCTATCATAGGCAAAAAGGCCGGGATCAAAATCATCAGAAGCGGTAGAAACTTAATAACGATAGATTGGTCTTCGAATGTCGCCAATAATTCTCGGATGCCATTTTCCCAGGCCAGGGCAACAATAAAAACCAGGCTGATGAGGAACATGTCCAGATTATGCAAATTGCTGCCGCCGCCGATTTTTACACTGATCACTAAACCTATGCCCAGGAAGCCCAAAAGGCTCCCAGCAACAGCCAATTTCTGCCATAAATACAGTTTCCAGCGCCCGGTTGCGATCAAATAGATCAAGAAGATCACCAACGGGCCTGCCACCAGTAGCAATTCGAAAACGATTCCTAATCCATTCGTGGGATTCGGCCATAGGCGCTCCCAAAGCAAGGGCTGGTCGGTCAAAAAAGTGCTGCTGCTACTGATCGTTTCGATAGCATCGCTGGTGTCGGTATATATCACCACGGGAGCAGGCGTAGCCGAAACTATTTCTGAAGCAGCCTGGGTTTCAGACACGCGCCCCAAATAGTGAGTGATTCTGTCCCACCCGCGCTGGATACCTACTCCACCCAAAAAGCCAGCCGACCCATACCCCCCTGCCCGGACCCAGGTGCGCCAGCCAGCTTGCTCTCCAGATTGTCTCTTTATGTCAAGCAAAGCAACCAGCGCCGCCCAAACCGCGGGGGCGACCATCCAGGTCATGCGGCTGAGTTGGGCATAATATCCCGCCAGATAGATCAACGGCAACGCCAGCCAAATTGGTTTACGCCGCGCCCCTGCGACAAGAATCGCGCTCAAAACCAGAGGGGTATAGATCGGCCCCTGGTATAAAAACAAGAAGACCCAGGCGCCGGCCCAACACCAATCCTTCAGCTTTTCTGACAAGGGGCGCAGCACCATCCAACCCAGGAAAAGATAGGGTGCTGTAAAAACCAGCGCAGACCAAAGCCTGATGTGCTCGATGGTTACGTTATCGAATAAGAATGGCAATCCCCACAAAGATTGCCGTCCAATGTCAATGTAGGCTTCGAATTTTGCATCGAGGGGATAATCATATAATCGCCGCCCGTATAGCCAGGAATAATCCCAGATGCGGTTGCCCTCCGACCAGGTCAGTGACAGGGGATAATCCGTGACGGTGACGAACTCCTTTGCGAAAGCAAAAACCACCCCCGAAAAGAGGAAACTGAGCAAGAGAGGCCGCCAACGGATCAATCTTTCTGACCCACTTGTGGCAAAGGTTGCCATGGCGATAACTACCGCAAGCAAGAAAGCCAGACGGAACGCGCTGCCGACTAGCTTGAAGCCCAGGGGAGTGTATAGAAAGATCTTCGCCGGGAGAAAGGCCAGAACGATAAAAATCGGCCATCGGAGCCAACCCAGTCGGTCACGCCAACGCGCCAGCGTGCGGTTGATCGACTCTACCCACGCTGGAACCCACAGGGATGACATTCCAAACACAAAAGCCAGTATGCCAAAGAACATCACCCCCGCCAGAGGAATACCCCAGGTTATCGAAAACTTGCCTATCCAATTCCTGGTTCCCTGGGCAACCTGATAGAAATCTCTCATCGCCAAGATGAGCACGACCAAAACCATGATGCTGACGCCGATCCGCAAAGCAAATCCGCGGCGATCAAGCGAACGTCCCATTAACATTTCTCCTGAGAAAATATCTGTCGAAACAGGTCTTCGTATCGTTCACACATTCTTTCGATCGTATATCTTTCTTCGATCAATGTTCGATTTCGGTCGCCATAACGAGCGCGGGCTTCAGCATCATCTATCATTTTGATCAATGCCGAGGATAGCATCTCTACGTCTTCCGATGGTATCAGGAGACCATTTTCGCCATCTACAATCATCGATTCCACGCCCTCAACTCGAGTCGCCACTACAGGGAGTCCTGCGCTCATCGCTTCCAACAAGGCTAGCGGCAACCCCTCCCACAACGACGGCAAAACGAACACATCCGCAGCAAATAATAGATCAGGTATATCCGAACGAGCGCCCAAGAAATGGGTCGAGCCAGCGACGCCTAGCTGAGCAGCCTTATCCTTTAGAACGTCACGCAGATGGCCCTCCCCGGCGATAGCGAACACAGTGTTGGGGAAACGCTCTAATACCTTGGGGATGGCGTCTAATAGAAATGTATGACCTTTTTGAACCGTCACGCGGCCAACTGTCAACACCAACAAACTATCAGCTTTCATCCCTAGGGCATTATGAATACGGTGACGGATTTTTGCGCGCGGGGTATTACTCGTTATTGGCGCGATACCGTTCAGAATCACCACGACTTTTTCCGGGTGGATGCCCTCCTCTGCTATCGCGATACGGCGAACGCGATCCGAGACCGCAACCAGGCGTTGAGCAAAACCCTTATTGATCATCCAGCCATGAAGCTTGTTCGTCCAAGAATACGCCCCCTCGATATATCCATGATGTGTCGCTATCCGCACGGGCACCCCAGCGATACGAGCGATGAGTAATCCCAGAATATTGCTATCGGGCGTGAAAGTTTCGATGACCTCGATTTTCTTGCTACGCAGCAGATCCCACAAACGGAAAAGCCCACGCAACAACAATAACAGGTTGAGCGATCTCGATCTTTGAGGATGCCAGGCGCCCAAATCAATCACCGGGAATGGGTTATCCGAAGCCCATTGCACCCTCAGGTTGTCTTTATCGTAGAAAAACGCGGCTGTTACAGAATGACCTCTAGCATGGAACCATTGCGCCTGAGATAACAGGACTTTCTGCGCTCCCCCAACGGTGATTTGGGTGCCCAACAACAATATCGAAAAAGCCATAAGTTACTCATTGTACCTGTATTTACGCCATAAGCTGAGCAGTAACCCTCGGATTCTACCTCCCAAGAACGATCCTAGCCAACCCAAATACGCGCTCCACTGAAAAGGCCAATCGAGGATTGCTTGGAGGCTGTACAATCGAACGAATACCATCTGGTTCTCAACACCTTCAGCCAGAATATTGTGACTCAAATTGCTATACATCTTCGCTAATGCACGACGCTGAAAACACCTGGAAAGCCGGGGATCATCGGCGAATGCTTTTCTCAGGTATCGCTCGAAGGAGGGCGCGGCCTCAGTTTTGCCTGCAGACGCGCTGCCAGGATGTACCCTCACCTGGCATAAAATCTCTGGAATCACCCCAATCTCATAGCGTTGCGCGATCCGCCGCCACAAATCCAAATCTTCAGCCCACCTCAACCCCTCGTCGAAATCGCCAACTTCGTCCAGCACGTTCTTCCTTACCAGAACACAAGGTGTGGCGATCAAAACCGACCAATTCAGCAGTATTTGGGGATACACTCTCCCCGAAATCTTGGACGTGTCCCGATAACCCAAAGACTTTCCTGAATCGGAAACCTTTTCGTATCCTGCATGAACCAAAGCCGCCGCAGGGTAGCTATCGAGAAAAGCAACCTGTTTTTCCAGTTTCTCAGGGAGGAACAGATCATCCGAGTCGAGAAAGGCGACATATTCGCCCTGCGCCAGGCGGATGCCGAGATTGCGAGCCGATGGCGCCCCCCGTGAATCCTGGAACGCATATCGAATCGTTTCAGCATCAATGAGCGGTTGAAGCAACTGACGCGTATTATCTGTCGAGCCGTCATCAACCACAATGATCTCATAATCCGCATAAGTCTGAGCCAGGACGCTCTCGATGGCGTCCAGGATGTAGCCGGCGCGGTTATATGTGGGAATGACTACGCTCACTGTTGGCATGGGAAGGTTTTTATCACCAGGACACGAAGACTCGGAGAGAAACCTGCAAAAACCTCGTGTCCTGGAGCCTCCGTGGTGATTATCAGTAGTTCACGAAAACGATCAGGAGCCCGTCCCCGGGCGACCCGCAGACGGGTCTTGGATCATCTTTCGTGAAGTACTGATTATTTTTAAACCAGTATTTTGCGCCACTGCGCTACACGGCGGGCGATCTCACTGGAGGAAATCATGTCGCTTTCGTGCCCGCTCCACCCCTGATCCTGGGTCTTGATCCCCAGCACAGCCAGGCTGTTCTGCATGAGATTCCAGCCGAATTTACGACCAAGCCTGATTATACGGCGCGGGGTGAGTCTTTCGAGTCTTCGGGCGATCTCTATTGGTGGGGGAACAGTCAATTCTCCACGCGCCAGGGAGGCCAGAATATCTGCCAGGCCGGCAATAGCATCGCCGCGACGAATCATTGCATTGGCGGCCCACTGTTCCAAATCTTTCCAGTTTTTGGGTAAATTCGGTTGGGTAATCACCTCTCTGAAAACATCGCCGCGATCGATCTGTTCAGTCAGCTCATACCACTCGGCGTAAAGAAAATCCGGGAAAGGAATTGGCGCGAGCATATAAACCGGCTTCTGAGCAACCGCGGCTTCGAGCAACGTGGTGCTGAAATTGGACATGACCACATCACTGGCCAGGATCCATTCTCGCACAGTGCCATGTTTGATAAAGCGTACCTGCTCCGGCATTCCGCCCGCCATCTCACGGACAGTTGCCTCGAAGCTCTCAGCAGGGATCGCCGGACGAGGGCGAATGATCAATTCGACCGAATCGATTTGGGCGGCCTCCCGCCACCATTGGGCGGCCGCGTGGAGCGATTGGCGTGCAAAATCGCGATATTGATAGGCCTGCTGCGGGTCGAATCCCCGCCGAATGCGGGCGCGCACCATATGATCCCGAAAGAAAGCCCAGCCATAATTTTCGGGGATAAAAACCCAGCGCTTCCGTGGATCCAATCCAAAGCGACTGGCCAGTTCATGACGTTGATTGCCATAATACGCCTTATATGGCTCTCGATAAAGAGCATAAGAGGGGTTACCATGGATCACGACATGAGATTCCGGAACGCCGTTGGCATGCAAATATTGGGCAAAGAAATCCCCCCAGGCATAGTGCAGGACATACTGGCGGGCGAATGCATCTTTGGGCGAATTGAGATTCTTCTGCGCCTCGCCCAAAACTTGTTCGTAGGCCAGGTTGATATACTGAGCCTGGGGCCATCGCGCCACGATTTTATCCAGCCCGGCTTCATGGACAGCCACACAATACGGTAAAACCACAATCTTTGGCTGAAACGTTTCCAGCACATCTTCGAGCCTATGCGTGATCGAAGCGATCTTCACGGAAATGTCGGTTTTCATTTCCAGGATCGCCTCGACCGCGCAGGCAATATCCAGCTCGCGGGCGACATGTTCGACAAAGAAGAGAATATCCAAGGGCATGGTGGGCGTTTCTAATTCTGTCGTAACTGCTCAGCCATCAAACGGATTTACCCGAAAAAAGGGTGTGCGCAGGGGGCTACGCCCCCTGCGCACACCCTTTTTTCGGGAATTTCTCCGTTTGGCTGAGTAGTTACATTCTGTCTACCTTGTGTACTTTGATACTGTCATACAAGTATCATGGTATACAAGGTACAGGGTATACTGGGTATCAAAGGCGTTTTAGCCAAAACTCCGCCAGGGTAAGATCGTCGGGAGAATCGATATCAACCGATGAGGCTGCATCCATCTCGTAGGGTAGAGTCCTGTCTCCGTAGAGTTTCCCTTGCTCGATGGTCTCCCGCCGAATTACCAGGATTGCGGGGCCATTGCGTGCATATACCCGGGGCTTATCCTGACGCCTGAGGATCATCGGGCCAGCCCCAAAAGGAGTCAGATACCCCTGTTCGTCGAGCAACATCAACGAAAACGGATTGAAATGATGAGGCACAGCTACCACCGAGACCACCGTATCCGCCCCAGATTCCACCAACAAATCCACGGCAGCATCAACGTGTTCGGCCCTCCGCAGAGGCGAAGTGGGCTGCAACAATACCACGATGTCCGCCAGGTAGTGTTGCTGTTCTTTCAGCCAACCCAGAGCATGTTGGATCACCGGCAAAATCGGCGTGTCATCGGCGGCCAGATCAGCAGGGCGCATAAAAGGGGCATCCACACCGCAAGCGCGGCCAACCTCGGCGATTTCAGGGTCATCGGTATTGAGCAATACACGCGTCAGCCGCCGACTCGCCAGGGCTGCTTCACAGGTATAGGCCAGCAGAGGTTTCCCGGCAAGCAAGGCGATGTTCTTTTTCCGAATCGCTTTCGACCCCCCACGCGCTGGAATAAGTCCAAGGATGTGCAATCGAAATCTCCAACAAGGTGAGAAGAATGTCCGAAAAAAGGGGTGTAGCGTGCTTCGCACGCTACACCCCTTTTTTCGGAAAACTTTCAACGAACTCCAGGAATCAAGGTAATCATAAGTATATAGTGTCTTGTCTAATATGTCATCCGTTTATGGATATCGAGCTCCGTCGTCGCCAAAATATCGGCGATGCGCTCTCCGGCGTGGCCGTCGCCGTAGATGGGTTCTGAGGGGTAAGGGCCGTGCTGGAGTTGCTTTTCGATTGCGGCGATGATTTGACCGCGGTCATAATCCACATCAATCACATTCGAGCCGCGCTGGCGGGCTATCTGGCGGGTACCAATATTCACGGCGGGCATTCCCAAAAATGGGCCTTCGCGTATCGCTGCGCTGGAATTCCCGACTTTGCAGGCGCAGCGCTTCATCAGGCGCACGTAGGTTTCTACCGAAAAATTCTTATAGAAGCGCAAATAAGCATGTTCGTTATGCTCACGGAATTTGCGCATACCCCGCGCAATATCCTCGGAACCGGCATCCACATTTGGCCAGAGCATGATCGTTGGCATCCGCAATTCATGTAAGGCCATCAAGGTTTCGGTGATCTGGCGTTCGCCGTCGCCGTATTCTGTTGTGACCGGATGCTGGGAAACCAGTAAAAATTGATCATCCAGGTTAATATGGCCGCCAACCCCTTCGTACTCCAGCCAGGCGCGCTCTGGCAAACGGTTGTTTTCATCAGCAATTTCAGCCACCAGGTCAATGCGCGGGCAGCCAACCACGTGTACCGTTCCAGGGTCTTCTCCCATGCGGATGATGCGCTCAGCCGCGCCTCGATTGGCAGGGAAGTGAATATGAGATAGTTTTGTTACCGCATGGCGAATGCTCTCGTCTATCGTCCCGGAGATTTCTCCGCCCATGGTGTGCGCCAGAGGGATATTCATATAAGCCGCGGCGATGGCTGTCGCCATGGTCTCGAAGCGATCCCCCACGGTCACGACCACATCGGGCTTGAGATTCTCGAACACCGAGGGCAGTTCCAACAACCCCAGGCCGGTGGATTTGGCCATCGTGGTTGGGTCTTCACCCTCGATGATCATGTGTACGCGGGCAGCGACCTCGAAGCCATCGGCTTCCACACTCTCCACGACGGCGCCAAAACGATCCAGCAGCGCCGAAGCCCCGGCGACCACCTGTAACTGCAAATCGGGGTGTCGCTGAGCAGCGCGCATCACACTTTTGATGCTGCTGTAATTCGCCCGAGAACAAACCACTACGCACACTTTTCGCATAATACTATTTCTCGACCTTCATGTCTGGCTTTATTCATTCACCACTACCCAATAATTTCGAACCAGCCGCCAGGCATCCATTATCCTGAATCGATTTTACCGGCTCGATACGCTTTCCTGATCGTGTATTGCGGGCCTTTGTTGATCGAGATGAATATCCTCCCGATATACTCGCCGAGCATCCCTATCGCAATCAATTGAATACCAGAGATGACCGCAAAGAACACAAACATGAATGTGTACCCGGCTGGCAATCCCGGGTTCAGAAATCTTTCGATAACCGAAACGACCCCCATAATGAAACCCACTCCTGCGAATAGAAATCCTAATAATGTGGCAAATCTCAAAGGAATAACCGAAAAACTCGTAAACATATTCAGCCAGAGTGATACTAACTTGCGCAGGGTGTATCCTGATTTCCCTTCTTTGCGTGGATCATGTTGTACCTTGAGCTTCCCAATGCTCTCTGAAGTTCTCAATACCAGCCCATCTATGTAAGGGTAAGGCAGGTCATACTTTATGATCTCGGCCACCAGGTTCTTTCTAAGCAGCTTGAAACTCGAGAGATAGAGGTCCTTTGGCTTCTTGAGCATGATGGTCGCGATCAGATCATTGAAGCGGCTTCCCATATTCCTGAATAGCGAGTGCTCCTTTTTCTCGTAATAGGTATACACGACATCATAATCATGCGCCACGGCAAACGAAACCAGATTGATGACTTCTCGAATTGGGTTTTGAAAATCATCATCCATAATGACAACGTAATCGCCACAGGCGTGATTTAAACCTGCCATTACAGCATTGTGCTCGCCGACGTTCTTGGCCAGCGAGTAGAAACTAATCATGTGTGGATATTCATGAAACAAAGCCAGGCAAATCTCTTCTGATGAATCCTTGGAGCAGTCATTCACCAGAACGATCTCGAGACTGTATAAGCCGGAAAGGGAAGCTACTAACTCATCTACCAGGCGCTTGATCGTCTGTTCGGCATAATAAACCGGAATAACTATCGAGACGGAGTGTTTCTCATCAGTCGAATTCATTGATGCATTCCACGATCTGGTCAATTTCGGTTTGTTTCAGCCAGGGGTGAATGGGTATGCTGAGAATAAGGTTTGCAAATTGCTCGGAATTTCCCAGTTCAGAGCCAACCCGCCCTCGAAACGCCTTTTGCCGATGAACAGGGATCGGGTAATGGATGAGCGTTTGGATATCATAAGCGTTAAGATGTTCCATCAGCTTTTCACGCTGGGGAGATTTCACCACAAAAAGATGATAAACATGCCGGTTGTTCGGATGTTGAACAAGAAGGTCTACGCGTTTTAGGTGTTCTCGAAAATGCCGGGCAATTGAAATTCTTGTGTCATTCCATGTATCGACATACTTTAATTTGACGCGCAGAATCGCGGCCTGGATTTCATCTAAGCGACTATTAACCCCATCGACATCATGATGATATCTGGATGATTGCCCGTAATTTCTAAGAAGCCGTAAGCGAGTGTAAAGCTGTTGGTCGTTCGTGACTACCGCTCCGCCATCACCATAGGCGCCCAGATTCTTGGTCGGATAGAAAGAAAATGCTCCGCAGTCGCCAATGTTGCCGACTTTATCCTCAGAGTAGCTTGCACCGCAAGCCTGCGCACAATCCTCAACGATGAACAGATTGTGGGCATCAGCAAGTTGTCGGATTTTTTTCATCTCACAACTTTGGCCGAATAAATGTACGGGGACAATGGCTTTTGTTTTCGGCGTGATCGATTGTTCGATGGCGATGGGATCTATGAGTCCGTCCGCAAGGTTAATGTCAACCACAACAGGGAGCGCGCCTGCGTTGATAATGCCAGTGATGGTCGGAAAGGCTGTCATATTTGTGGTGATCACCTCATCGCCTCTCCCCAGTCCAAGCGCCATAAGGGATAACGTGATAGCATCTGTCCCAGAGGCAACGCCAACACAGAATTTGGCGCCGATATATTCGGCAAATTCTGCCTCGAAATTGGCGACCTCATTGCCCAGGATAAACCATCCCCCAGCTAAGACATTCGAAACCGCCACATCTATTTCGCCTCTGATGCACTGGTATTCGGAGATAAAGTCATTGAATGGTATCATCGTAGCGATTTAGTGTAATCGATAAACTGATCATAACCTCTTATATAATCTGCTTCATCGTAACGATCTGAAGCGAGAACCAGGATAATGCAATCACTGGAAAATTCGAACATCGTATGCCAGATTTTGGGGCCTAGATAAATGCCGTGGTTGGGATCAGTGAGATAAAGATATTGTCGATTCTCGCCATCGTCTAGCATCAATTTGAATGATCCATTGATGCACAGAATCACCTGTTCTAACTCTTTATGAGCATGAAGCCCTCTCTGCGCTTTGGGGTAAGATAATCCATAAATATAATACACGCGTGCGATCTCGAATGGCACTTCTTTCGAGCCTTCGGCAATAGATAAAACCCCATCCTTCTCATCAACGACTTGTTTTAGTTCGATATGCGCACAGCGTTTTACTTTCAGAGGTACTGGCATAATTATCTACCTGGCCTTTCCTGAGTCCTCCGAAAAACTCAACCAGAAGTGGTCGCTCTACTCTGGCATTATTTTCAGTAGACCCAAGAACTCTATGCGCCTCTTCGAGCGACGGTGAATAGCGAGCTGCCGAAGAGCAGAGATATACCGGATGCAACCAATCGGTTTTCCAACCGGGTGACCAGGTACAAGATATGGTTGATCACCCGCGGTGGAATATTGGCAATATCAGAGGTTGTGTGGGGCATATTCTTGTTCAGCGTTTCGTACCCACGCAGGAGAGACAAAATTATGAAAGCATGTGGTAAACGATAACTCATGAGCACAGGCTGTAGATTGGCAGATGCCAGAACCTGGCAAAATGATTTTTTGGTGTATCGCTCTCTAATCATCACTATCCGATCATGCCCTCGCGACAGAAAGGGGAAAGCCGGATCATTTAGAAATAATAGTCCTTCTTCTTTCAGTCCACCGGCAAGCGATTTCAATATCGCCACATCATCGCGAACCCATTGATGGCATAACACATCGAAACATGTGATCAGATCATAGGCATCGACCGAGGGGACCCAATCGTTCAAATCACCTTTGGTTGTATGATTAAGCCCTCTTTGGGCGCAAAATGCCAACGCATCATCTGAATAATCTAATCCGGCAACGTCATGACCCTTTTGGTTCAATAGATACATCAGCCTGCCGGTGCCGCACCCGGCATCGAAAATATCTAACGTTCGATTTACAAATAGCTTCTCCACCAGAAGAAGCGTCAGGTCATGCAATCCCCTATACCACCAATGGGAGGTTTCGACAAGGAACATTTCTTCGTATGCCGTATTCTTCATTATATCCTCACAAACACGACAATCAATTTCCTGACATGAAAGCAACCTAAGGAACACAATCCTGATTTTTCAATCCATAGTATGTTTTCAATTGCCTCACAATTTCCATGTTGAATGCTTGCTTTTGTGGAAATTCAGCAATTACCTCGCAAGGGCCGTCTCGGTAATAAGATTGAGTTACTACGAAAAGATGGTTTGAAAACTCGGCTGCTTTGAAAGCAATAAAAAGCAGCACAATACAAAGGCTGATATTGACAATAGCACGCTTCGTTTGTGATTTTCCAGGAATATTCCAAAGTGCAAATAACCCTATCCCCATGAGACCATACAACCCAAAGATGCCAACAAGCTGGTTCCGGGTCCGATATAGTAAAAAATTAAGTAAAGCGTTAAAAACCACCAGAGCAAACAAAGGGATCGACTTTCGGGGATATTTGTAAACACTTAAACCTACCAAGCAGATACTGATAACCGAAAAGGCAAAATGTATATTCGTTGTCCTGCTGGCATACTCAGCAGAAAATCCAACCCATTGCCCCGTATTAGAGAAAAGCGTGGGCACAAATGTACCCACAAATGATGAGCCAACATTCCATAGGTAGAATTTCATTTGATCAATGAGCGAGTAATCACTATAACAAATACTTAACGTTCTATCTCGGTAACCGATTGCTTTCTCACAATAAGCCAGGTCAAGATTACTTCGAGCAATTACGAAACGCAGTAAAGAATAGGCAACAACTACCAAAAGCACAATGACAATCGCAGTTCGCATTTCTTTAGGAGCTGAAGATAGAAGTGCAATCACCAAAAAAGTACCTGTAAATGCAAGACCATATTCTTTCGACAAAACGGAGAAAAGTAACAATAACACTATGCTAATTATAGTTGGCTTGCGGACGTGGCCGCGCTGGGACATATTGTAATAAGTGAGAATCGCGAGAACGCCAAATAAAATCGTAAGCGGCGTTTGGCGCTCGATAATCCAATATAATGCCGAAGCAGAGCGAATATCCACCAACATCAAAATTGCCACCAGGATGGAAACAAGCCGCGATTTTGTATAATGGTGTACCAGTAAATATAGGAGAAAAGAACACCCCACCCAAAAAACAGTGTTGACAATGGCATAGGATATCGGCGCTACACCAACAAGATGGTACTGAATCCAGATCGTTGATATCGAAATGGGTCGGTAAATTGGCAAATAGTTTACTAGGCTGTTTGTGAAGAATGTAAAAATGGAAGGTGTTGCACCAAGTGACAGGGATATTAGATTATCTGCACCAAAAGGTCGAAAATATAAATAAAAGCCAAAAGTCCCCGATGCAACTAAGAAGAGAATCCCGAGAGCATAGCCATGTCTGGGAAAAAAGCG